>Ga0187892_10001638_pt1 | contig 49854 bp, 35 predicted proteins | sample MA1701073metaG_FD_139345 | JGI IMG/M metagenome (GOLD analysis project Ga0187892, IMG submission 139345) | Bio-ooze microbial communities from a basaltic lava cave in the Kipuka Kanohina Cave System on the Island of Hawaii, USA - MA170107-3 metaG ...
GCGCGTGGCCAACCATACGGCGGGCTTGCCGCTGCATTACCAGTTCTTTTACGAAGACGAACCGTACCGCGCGCCGTCGCGCGACGAAACCATTCGCCGCTACGGCGCCAGTGTGACCGCGCCAGGCGAGCGTTACCAATACTCCAACCTGGGTTACGGCATTCTCGATCACGTCATCACGCGCGTTTCGGGCCGCAGTTACAACGACTTTATGCGCGAAGAGGTCTTCCTGCCGCTGGGGCTGACGCATACCTCGGTGAACATCGGACCGGGGTTGGAGAAGTATCAGGCGATTCGCTACGGAACGGACGGAGCGCCGATTCCGTTTTACGACTTCGATCATCCGGGCGGTTCGGCGGTCTATTCCAGCGCGCACGACCTGGTCAGGTTCGGTATGTTTCATCTGAAGGCGCATCTGTCCGATCAGAAGGCCATCCTGAAAGACGAGACCATTGACGAGATGCAGCGGGATACGGCTAAGGCAGCCAGCAATGTCGGCTACGGCATAGGTTGGGGGACGAATGAATCTCCGGGCGGGCGTCGCGTCATCTCGCACAGCGGCGGGATGGGCGGCGTCAGCACGCTGCTGCGGCTTTATCCGGCGGAGAAAATTGCCATCGTCGTGCTGAGCAACGCCAGTTCGAACCTGCCAGGACAGGTGATGGAGAGGATTGTCGCGGTCGTGGCGCCGGATACTGCGCGCGGGCAGGGCGGGCAAAATCAGCCGGCGCCAGATTTCAAGCCTACCAACGAATTGCTCGGCGCGTGGCAAGGCAAGGTTCACACTTACAAGGGAGAGCTTAACTTCAAGCTGCTATTTCAACCGGATGGCGATGTTCACGCGCAACTCGGCACGCAGTTGAAAACTTTGCTCAACCGCACGCAGTTCAGGGACGGCTATTTGAGCGGGACGTTTGCCAGCGACATCGGGACGGAAGACGCCAACCGGAGGCGATATTCGCTCTCGCTCTCGCTCAAGCTGCGCGGCAATGTTTTGAATGGGGCGATGACTGCGCAGTCGCTGCCGGGCCGGCGCGTCGGCAATGCGCTCACGTATTGGGTCGAGTTGAAGAAGGAGTAAGTGGCGTCTGACATCACTTCCTGGAGGAATTATGACAACTCTCTGGCAAGACCTGCGCTACGGCGCGCGAATGTTGCTGAAGAACCCCGGCTTCACGTTGATCGCTGTGATGACTCTGGCGCTCGGCATCGGTGCGAACACAGCGATTTTTTCCCTCACCGATCAGATTCTTCTTCGTTTGCTCCCGGTGGAAAAGCCTGAGGAACTGGTCGTGTTGCGTTCGCCGGGGCCGAAGCAGGGGAGCGTCTCGACTGATAGTGACAGCGCCACTTCATTCTCTTACCCGGCGTACAAGGATTTGCGGGATCGCAATAACGCCTTTTCGGGATTACTAGCCCGGTACCCTGTCTCTTTGAGCGTCGCGGGCGTCGGGCAAACCGAGCGCGCCGAGGGTGAGTTGGTCTCCGGCAATTATTTTGAAGTCCTCGGCGTGCAGCCAGCGCTGGGGCGCGTCTTCAACCAGGAAGATGATCGCACGCCCGGCGCGCATCCGGTCGTCGTTTTAAGCCATGGCTATTGGACTCGCCGCTTCGGCGCCGACGCGGCGATTCTCAACAAGACGTTGACGGTGAATGGCGCGCTGATGACCGTCGTCGGCGTGACGCGCGCTGGCTTCCAGGGAGTTCAGTTCGGGCAGACGCCGGATGTTTTCATCCCGATGATGATGAAGGTTCAAATCACCCCGAACTGGAACGGGCTTGATGACCGTAAAGATTACTGGCTGGCGATTATGGGTCGGCTCAAGCTGGGTCTGTCCCCGGCGCAAGCCGAAGCGCTGCTCCATCCGACCTATCGTCCGATTCTGGAAGAAGAGCTTCCGCTGATGACCGGGTGGAATGCCGACCGGCGGCAACGCTTCCTAGACAAGCGAATACTGTTGGATGATGGCGGAAAAGGGCGGCAGATTCTCCAACGCGATACCAAAAAGCCGTTGCTGATCCTCGCCGGGATGGTCGGGTTGGTGCTGCTGATCGCCTGCGCGAACGTCGCGAACCTGATGTTGGCGCGCGGCGCGGCGCGGCAGCGTGAGATCGCCGTGCGCATGGCGCTGGGTGCCGGGCGTTGGCGTTTGATGCGTCAGTTTTTGGTTGAAAGTCTGCTGCTCTCCGTAATGGGGGGAATGGCCGGGCTGATGGTAGCCGCCTGGGCGATTACCGGATTGGCCGCGGCGATTCCGCCCAGCCTCGGCGCGCTCAGTCTTTCGACGGAACTGAACCCGCGTTTGCTAGGGTTCAACCTGGCGCTCTCAGCGCTCACCGGCCTGCTGTTCGGAGTGGCGCCTGCGGCGCGGGCCACTCGGTTGAACGTGGAAGCCACTTTGCGGGAACAAGGGTCAAGTGTCTCCGTTGGCCAGTCGCACGTGCGCTTCCGCAAATTGCTGGTGGTTTCGCAGATCGTCTTGACCACTGTGCTGCTGGTTGGGGCGGGGTTGTTCGCCCGCAGCCTCCACAACCTGCAGTGGCTCGACCTGGGCCTGCGCGCCGACCACTTGATCACATTCTCCGTCGCGCCCGAATTGAACGGTTACTCTCCGCAGCGAACCGTAGCCTTTTTCGATGAGCTTCGTGGAGCCTTGGCGGCGCTGCCGGGAGCGCGTTCCGTCAGCGCCGCAGAAATCGCGATCCTCACCGACAGCAATTCAAGCTCGAACGTGACGGTGGAAGGGTATCAGGCGCAGGAGGGCGAAGAGATGAACGTCTTCCGCAACCAGGTCGGACCGGATTACTTCGCCACGATGAGCGTCCCACTTCTCAGCGGGCGGGAGTTCGCCAAGTCCGACTCAGCCGGCAGCCCGAAGGTCGCCATCATCAACGAGACGATGGCGCGCCGCTTCTTCGCCGGCCAAAACCCAGTGGGCAGCCGTTTTGCCTTCGGTTCGGGCAACGCGGTTCGCCCCGACATCGAAATCGTCGGCGTGGTGAAAGACAGCAAACACGCCACTCTGCGCGAGCAGGCGCGGCCATTCGTTTATCTGCCTTACGCGCAGGCGACAGACCCTGGGAGGATGACTTTCTACTTGCGCACAGAACAAGACGTCGCCGCCATTGCGCCGGCGCTGCGGCGCGAAGTGCAGCGGCGCGATAGCAATCTCCCTATCTACGATTTAAAGACTCTGCGGCAGCAGGCGGACGAATCGCTGTTCGCGGATAGATTCCTGACGTTCCTTTCGATCTGCTTCGGGTCGTTGGCGGCGTTGTTGGCGGCGATAGGGTTGTACGGAGTGATGTCCTACACCGTCACGCGCCGCATCCGTGAAATCGGCATCCGCGTGGCGCTCGGAGCCACCCAGGGCAGTGTGGTCTGGCTGATCTTGCGGGAAGTGGCGCTGCTCACCGCGGCTGGGCTGGCCGTCGGCGCGCCGTTGGCCTTTGCGCTTGGCCGAGTCACTGAATCGCTCTTATTCGGGGTCAAAGCCACCGATCCGCTGGTGTTTGCCGCGGCCGGATTGCTCTTGTGCGCCGTGGCGATGATGGGCGGTTATCTTCCGGCGCGACGCGCGGCGAGGGTGGATCCAGTCGTCGCGCTTCGTTGCGAATAGTTGTCAGATGGTTGCGCTTCGGCGCGAACGAGGCGCGGAGGTTACACAAATGATTAAACTGATTTGGCGACAATTTACTATCGGCTTCCTGCTTATGTTGGCGACATCCATGTTGGGCTTTGTTTCGTGGCGCGCAATCGGCGCCAGGATCGCCCCGGACTCACTGCCGCAAGAGGAAATCGTACGGGCGCCAGGCGCGGCATTGGACGAAAAGACCGGCCTGCCCACGCGTATCGTTCATCGGGCGAGCGGCATTGAGTTGATATTGATACCGGCGGGCGAGTTCCTGATGGGGTCGCCCGCTGACGAAGTCGGGCGCGGTCGCCGCGAGAACCAGCACCGCCGTGTGATTCGCCAGCCGTTTTACCTGGGCGAAACCGAAGTGACGGTCGCGCAGTTTCGCAAGTTCGTTCAGGCGACGAAATACGAGACCGACGCCGAACGCGGCGTGAACGAGGGCGGACACGCCAAAGGCGCGTTCGCCACCACGCCCGATGGCAAAGACCCACGGGAGTGGGTGGCGGCGGCGAATTGGCGCAATCCGTTTCCGTCGCTCAAAGACTATCGTTTGAATGACAGGCATCCGGTCGTGCAGGTGAGTTGGAACGACGCGCGGCGTTTTGTCGAACATTACGGGCTGCGATTGCCCACCGAGGCGCAGTGGGAGTACGCCGCGCGCGCCGGGAGCCGGACGCGCTTCTTCTGGGGCGAGACGGAATGCGAAGGGCAAGGATTCGGCAACGTCCGGGATAGCAGCGGGCAGCGCCGTTTTCCATCGTGGGGGTTGGCGTTCCCGTTTGACGACGGCGTGGCGTTGATCTCAGTCGTCGGGCGGTACCGTCCCAACGCCTGGGGCGTCCGCGATCTGATAGGTAACGTGTCGGAGTGGTGCGAGGACGCTTACCGCGAGTATCCGGCGGAGGGCGGCGACGAGGCGGCGCAAGGGGCAAGTGAAGCTGCTCGCGTGATGCGTGGCAGTTCCTGGCTCGACGCGCCTGATTTCAGCCGCTCCGCCAAACGCCTGGGCTTCGCCCCGCAGGGGCGGCGTGATTTCGTGGGCTTCCGCGTGGCGCTGCAAGCCGCGTCGGTAAAGTAACGTCGAAGAGCAAATAGAAAGGCAGGAAAAATTATGCAGACCTTCTGGCAAGACCTCCGCTACGGCGCGCGAATGTTGATGAAGAAACCTGGCTTCACTTTGATCGCGGTCATTACGCTCGCGCTCGGCATTGGCGCGAACACGGCGATCTTCAGCGTCGTCAACGCCGTGATGCTGCGCCCGTTGCCTTATGAAGAGTCCGAGCGGCTGGTCGTGCTTTACGAAACCAACCCGCAACAAGGGCGCGACGAAATGCCTCTTTCGTATCCCAACTTCACCGATTGGCGGGCGCAGAGCCAGTCGTTCGAGCAGATGGCCGCGTTCCGTTCCGGCGGGATCGTTCTTACCGGCAAGGATGAGCCGGCGCGGTTGCAGGCTTCGGTGGTCTCGGCTGATTTCTTCGCCTTGCTGCGAGTGAAGCCGCTGCGCGGGCGAGTCTTTTTGCCGGAAGAGGACAAAGTCGGCGGCGCGCCAGTCGTGGTGGTAAGCCACGCGCTCTGGCAAAGCCGGTTTGGCGGCGATGAGGGATTGGTCGGCCAGCAGATCACGTTGAACGGCAAGAGCAATACGGTGATCGGCGTGATGCCGCCGGACTTCGCTCTCCCTCCTGGCGATCAAACCGAAGTGTGGATGCCGCTTGGCCCGCTGGCCGATCAGATGCAAAACCGCGCTGTTCATACGTTGATTGCGCTGGGCCGTCTCAAACCAGGCGTGGATTTGCGGCAGGCGCAGACCGAGCTTCAATCCATCGCCAATCGCATTCAACAGCAGAACCCAGCCGCCGATCCGGGGCACGGCGCGCAGGTGATGAGTTCGCACGAGTCCTCGACAAAAGCCGCGCGTCCGGCGCTGCTCGTGCTGCTGGTCGCGGTCGGCTTTCTGTTGCTGATCGCTTGCGCAAACGTGGCCAACCTGCTGCTGGCGCGGGCTGAAGCTCGGCAGAAAGAGATCGCCATCCGCACGGCGCTTGGCGCGACTCGCGGGCGAGTCGTGCGGCAATTACTGACCGAAAGTTTGCTGCTGGCTGTCGCGGGCGGCGCGGCGGGATTGTTTTTGGCGTGGTGGGGCATAGACGCGTTGGCGGGCAGCTTGCCAGACGATTTGCCCCGCGCGAAAGAGATTGGCGTTGATCGGGTCGTGCTCGGCTTTACGGCGGCGCTCTCGATCTTGACGGGATTGATCTTCGGAATCATTCCCGCTCTGACAGGCGCAAAACCGTCGCTCAACGAAACGCTCAAAGAAGGCGGGCGAACTGGCGCTGGTTTCAGTCGCGGTCGAATCCGAGGCGCGCTGATCGTGTCGGAAGTGGCGTTGTCGTTGGCGCTGCTGGTCGGCGCAGGGTTGTTGATCAGAAGCTTCTGGCAATTGATGCAGGTCAATCCCGGTTTTCAATCCGACCATCTGCTCACGCTGAACGTGACGTTGCTCGGCGACAAATACAACGAGTCGGCGCCGGTGATCTCCTTCTTCCGCGAGCTTCCTACGCGGCTCGGCGCGTTGCCCGGCGTGAAAGCGGTTAGCGCCGTCAGCAGTCTGCCGATCAGCGGCGGCGACGGCAACGGCAATTTGACCATCGAAGGCCGCGACTTTCCGCCCGCTCAAACGCCCGCCGCCAGCTACCGCCGCATCCTGCCGAATTATTTCAGCGTGATGGGCATTCCGCTGAAGCAGGGGCGCGAATTCGACGAGCGCGACACAGGCGCCGAAAAAGTCGTGATCATCAACGAAAGTATGGCGCGCCGCTTCTGGCCTGACGGCGACGCCGTGGGCAAACGCATCAAGGTCGGCCCGCCGCAAAACGAACCCTGGCTGACCATCGTTGGCGTCGTGGGTGACGTGAAGAACATCGGCCTGGAAGCGGACGCGCGATTGGCGACTTACGAGCCGCATCCCCAACGTCCCTGGAGCACGATGAATCTGGCGATCCGCACGGAGACCGAACCGCTCACCCAAGCCGCCGCCGTGCGCAGCGAGTTGCGGGCGATGGAGAAGAACCTGCTCATTCGCACTCCGAGCACAATGCATGAACGCATCCGGCTTTCGGTGGCGCCGCGCCGTTTCAACATGGCGCTGCTTGCTGTGTTCGCCGCGCTCGCCTTGTTGCTGGCGGCGGTCGGAGTTTACGGCGTGATGTCGTACACGGTGACGCAGCGCACACACGAGATCGGCGTGCGGATGGCGCTGGGCGCGCAATCCGGCGCCGTGCTGAAACTGATTGTTGGACAGGGTTTGAAACTGGCTTTGATTGGCGTGGCTATCGGTTTGCCGGCGGCATTCGCCCTGACACGCTGGATGGAGGATTTGTTGTTCGGCGTACGACGGACCGATCCGTGGACTTATGGCCTGGTCGCGGCAGTGATCATGCTGGTCGCGCTGCTCGCGTGCTGGATTCCGGCGCGGCGGGCGGCGAAGGTGGACCCGATGATTGCCCTGAGATACGAATAGTCCGAACTCGATGAGAGGAATGATGCAAAACCTATGGCAAGACCTGCGCTTCGGCGCTCGAATGTTGTTGAAGAACCCCGGTTTCACGTTGATCGCCATCATTACGTTGGCGCTCGGCATCGGGGCGAACACGGCGATCTTCAGCGTGGTCAACAATCTCTTATTGCGCCCGCTGCCTTACAGCAATTCCGAGCGGCTGGCGATCATCTGGACTCATTCGCCGGGCGCGAACGTCGCGCAGGATTGGCCCTCGCCGGGGCAATTTTCCGCGATCAAATCTGAAAACAGCGTCTTTGAAGCGCTGGCCCTGGCCCAAGGCTCTAACGTCATTCTGACGGGCCAGACGGCGCCGGAGCGGCTCGGAGCGGTGCGGGCTTCTTCAGCCGTGTTTCCGCTGCTCGGCGCGCAAGCTATGTTGGGGCGCGTCTTCCTGCCTGAAGAAGACACGCCGGACAAACCGTTGACGGTCATCCTCAGCTACGGCCTCTGGCAGCGGCGGTTTGGCGGCGATCCGAAGGTGATCGGCCAGTCGCTCACGATTAACGGTCGCAGCTATACCGTCGTCGGAGTAATGCCACAGGACTTCACGCTCGGTTACGAAGTGATGCCGACGGTGGGCGCGGTGTCGCAGGCGGAGTTGTTGCTGCCGTTGCCGCTGAGCGTTGATCGTATGAACAATCACGGCGATGAGAATTACAACGTACTGGCGCGGCTCAAACCGGGCGCAACCATCGAGCAGGCGCAAGCCGAGTTGAATCTGGTTGCCCGCCGGCTGGAGCAGCAACGTCCGGAGAATTATCCGGCCAGCCGCCGCTTCAGCTACAGCGTCAGGCCGTTGCTCGAACAAGTGGTGGGCGACGTGCGAAAGGCCTTGCTGATATTGCTTGGCGCAGTCGGCTGCGTTTTGCTGATCGCTTGCGCCAACGTCGCCAATCTGTTGCTGGCGCGCGCGGCGACTCGCGAAAAAGAGATGGCGATTCGCACCGCCATCGGCGCCGGGCGTTGGCGCGTGATGCGGCAGTTGTTGACCGAAAGCGTGTTGCTGGCTTTCGCCGGAGGAGCGGCTGGTTTGTTGCTCGCCGTCTGGGGCCTGGCCGGATTGCGCTGGCTCAACCCTGGCAACATCCCGCGCCTGTCAGCCATTGCAATAGACGGACGCGCGCTGGCTTTCACCTCGGCGGTCGTTTTGCTCACGGGCATTCTGTTCGGATTGGCCCCGGCGCTGCGCAGTTCGCAGGTCAGCCTGGGCGAGACGCTCAAAGAAGGCGGGCGCAGCCTGAGCGGCGGTCATCATCGGCTGCGGAATCTGCTGGTCGTCGCCGAGATCGCGTTGTCGTTGGTCTTGTTGATCGGCGCGGGATTGTTGATCCGCAGCTTCATCCGCGTGCAGCAGGTCGAGCCGGGGTTCGCGCCGCAGAACGTCCTCTCGATGCGACTGGCGCTGGTCGGCCCCGCTTACTCGGATGAAGCCCGCCGAGTGAGTTTTTACCAGCAACTGTGGGAGCGTGTCAGAGGTTTGCCTGGCGTCGAATCGGCGGGCGGCGCTTCTGTGCTGCCGCTCACCGGAGGCATCGGTTGGGGCAGCATCACGATTGAGGGTTACAACCCGTCTTCGGGGCAGAGCATGATCCAGGCCGACCAGCGCGTCGCCAGCGTGGGTTATTTCGAGACGATGAAGGTTCCGCTCATCAGCGGGCGGTTCTTCACCGAGCAGGATGCGAAGGAATCGGCGCAGGTCGTGATCGTTGACGAGAATATGGCCCGCAGTTACTGGCCCAACACCGACCCCGTCGGCAAGCGGTTGAAGCGTGGCGACGCCAACTCCACCGCGCCCTGGCTGACCGTCGCCGGCGTGGTGGCCAACGTCAAGCAGTACGCGCTCGACACCGATTCCCGCGTCGCGCTTTACACGCCGCACCTGCAGAGCGGCTCCGGTTCGTTGTCCATCGTAGCGCGCACGACTACCGACCCAGTCAGTGTGGCAGGCGCCATCACGCGTGAAGCGCGGACGATTGATCCGAACCTGCCGGTTTACGACGTGAAGACGATGGAACAGTGGCTCGCGGAATCTTTGGCGCGGAGGCGTTTCGCCATGCTGTCGCTCGGCCTGTTTGCGTTGGTGGCGATGCTTCTGGCGGCGGTGGGAATTTACGGCGTGATGTCTTACTCGGTAGCGCAACGCACGCGCGAAATCGGCATCCGCGTGGCGCTGGGCGCGCAAACCCGCAACGTGCTGAAGCTGGTTATCAGTCAGGGAATGCTGTTGGCGGGCGTCGGCGTCGGCGCCGGGTTGATCGCCGCCTTCGCCATAACGCGCGTGATGGCGAGCTTGCTGTTCGGCGTGGGAGCGACCGATCCGCTGACCTTTGCCGCCATTGCGCTGTTGCTGGCCAGCGTGGCGCTGCTGGCGTGCTGGATTCCGGCGCGGCGGGCGGCGAACGTGGACCCGATGATCGCGCTGAGACACGAATAATTGCGGATGCGGGACAGAGGTCGAAAGTCATGGACGCTCAGTTGGCCGTCACGGAGGAGGAACTGCGAGAGGTTCTCAAGGCTTCGCCCTTCGCCCGGATTTATGATTTCAGGCTCGATTTTGTGGCCTACGGCGAATGCCGGCTGCTGATGCCGTTTCAGGAAGCGCTGGAGCGTCCGGGCGGCATTGTCAGCGGTTCGGCGCTGATGACGGCGGCGGATGTGGCGATGTGGCTGGCGATTATGACGCGGCTGGGCAAAGACGCGCCGGCTGTGACGACCGAGATAACGACGGCGTTTCTCAGCTCGGCCAGGCGTGAAGAGATAATTTGCGCGGCCAAAGTGATGAGGTTGGGGCAACGCCGGATTTACGGCATCGCCGAATGCCGCAATGACCAGGGAAAACTCATCGCGCATCACCCCATCAATTACATCAGACTGATACATCAGACTGAAAGATAGATAGGAGACCAACTATGAGAAAGCATCTGCTGCTGGCGGTTTTGATAAGTTTGATCAACCCGTTGCTCGGAACCGCCAGTCTTCAAACTGGCGCGGGCGTTATTTCAAAGACTCAGGGTTCGTCCGTGACCGGGACTCTGACAACGGCTGAAGCGCAGGCCGATTTCGACCTGATGCGCAAGGCGCTCGAAGAGGCTCACAGCGGTCTGTACCGGTTTTCGACGAAGGCCGAGATGGATCGAGCATTCGACGCGCAGCGGGCGAAGCTGAGTCGTCCGATGACGAAGCCGGAATTTTTTGTGGTGGTGGCCGAGACCCTTGCGCGAATCAAATGCGGGCACACGGGAGCCACGCCGGACAGTGAAACGCAGACGGCGGTGTCGAACGCGCCAAGGTTCCCGCTGCGGGTGCTGATTGAGGGGCGACGGCTGATGGTTTTGTTCAACGACACGCCGGACGACCGGACGATCCGCCCCGGAATGGAGATCCTCGAGATCAATGGACGCAAGCCGGGCGACATCATCAGCCGCATCCTGCCGGCGATGCCCGCCGACGGCGACATCGAGACGGGCAAGCGGGCGATAATCCAACGAAACTTCGGGCGACACTACTGGCTGCTGGTCGAGCCGGCGAGCGAGTTCACGGTGAAGGCCCGCGACGCGGCGGGCAAAACCGTTACCACGAAACTCGCCGGAGTGAAGGACGCCGACCGCGTGAAGAACCAGAATCCCGTGAACGCCGAGGCGAAGGCGAACATCGACAAGCTCGAATGGTCGCTCGAAAACGTCAGCTTGCGCTTCCTGAAAGACCCTGAGGTCGCGCAAATCCGCATCGGCAGCTTCGGCGGGCGCGATTACCCGCAGTGGATCGAGAATACATTCAAAACGCTGCGTGAGAAGGGAACTAAAGTTCTGATCATTGATCTGCGGGGCAACGGCGGCGGCGCGGATATGTACGGCGCGATGCTGGTTTCGTACCTGACCGACAGGCCGTTCCGCTACTTCGATCACATCAACGTCAAGACGATCAGCCCGTCGTTCAAAGAGCATTCGGACTGGCGCGTGGAACGCGAAGGTCAATTGCGCACGGATATGGCTCCGAATCCGGCGGGCGGCTACCTGGTCACCGCGAAGCTGCATCCGGGCGTGGCCGAGCAACCGCCAGGAAAGTACCCATTTCCGGGCAAGGTGTTCGTGTTGATTGACGGCGGGAGTTTTTCAACGACGGCGGATTTCTGCGCGGTGACACATCACTTGAAGCGGGCGACATTCATTGGCGAGGAAACGGGCGGCGGCTATTACGGCAACAATTCGGGCATGCAGACGATACTGACGCTGCCGAACTCGAAGGCGCGGGTCAGAGTGCCGATGTACGAATACTGGAACGCGGTTCCGGGTTACGACGGCAAACGACGCGGGACACGGCCCGATCACCTGGTCGAGACGAAGGCCGCGAATTTGTTGCGCGGCGTTGACGAGCAGTTGGAGCTGGCGCTGAAGCTGGCGGATCCGGGTGTGAATCAGGGAAAGAAGTAAAGGGCGGCCGATAGCAGCGCTTCTCTTCGTCGCGTAGCGACGGCGTGAATTTAGCCGTGCGTTTTAACGCACGGAAAGCGCGTAAACACGGCTCCTCGTCGCGTCAGCGACGATTGAGTCCCACGCGCCGGGAGGCTCAATCGTCGCTACGCGACGCAGGGCAATCACGCCTCTCCCGTGGGTTGAAACCTTGTCATTACCCAAATTTTTGCACGCAAAGTGGCGATCTTCCTCTGCCGCGTAGCGGCTTTTGAGCTTAGCCGTGCGTTTTAACGCACGGGGTGACGAGAATGGATCCGGGAGTCGCGTAGCGACGGTTGAGCCGACGCATCTCGCGAGCTCAATCGTCGCTACGCGACTGAAAATTCTCCCTTGCGATCCCCGTGCGTTAAAACGCACGGCTAAGCTCAAAAGCCGCTACGCGGCAGGGGAACATAGGTGTCACCGAAGTGAAAAGATTTGGGTAATGACAAGGGGTTGAAACCCACGGCTAAATTCACGCCGTCGCTACGCGACGAAGAGAATGCGTCTTTCGTGCAAAGATCTGGGTAATGACAAGGTTTCCAACCTGCCCCACGGCAGGCAGGCGGGGCAGGTTGGAAACCTGCCCCACATTTTGCTCAAAACTGCACCCTGGCCATCCACTGCAACAATCGCGGGAAGCCGCCGACCTGCGTGATCCGACCGAAATCGGAGCGCCCGAAGAGCGTCGCCGGGCCGAGGAAGTTCGCGTCGCTGAACGCGTTGATGATCTCGGCGCGCAGTTGCAGCGTGAACCGCTCCGACAGCCGCTGGTTCTTCTGGAAGGCGATGTCCCAGTTCGCCTTGATCGGCGTGCGGGCGCGCGTGTCGGTGCGCGGCGCGTTGCCGAAGGTGAACGGCGCCGCTTCAGACCACGCCGCCGGATTGAACCAGTTGTTCAGCCGATCCTCAGTGCCGCCCGATGTCTTCGGGTTCTGATTCGCCACCAGGTTGGGTCGCTGGTAGCTGCCGAAGAGTCCCGAGTTGTTGTTGTTCTGCGCAATCACTACGGGGAAGCCGCTCTGGTATGAGCCGATGGCCGCCACCTGCCATCCGCCCAGGAACCAGTTGGCGGGGCCGCCCGTGTCCAGATACTTCTTCCCTTTGCCGAACGGCAGTTCGTAAACGCCGCTGACGTTCAACCGGTGCGGCGCTTCGACCACCGAGGGCGCAAATTCGGCTGCGAGGTTGTTGTTGTCCAGCGCCCGCGCCAGCGCGCCCGAGTTGTTCGAGAAGTAGTTGACCTCGCCGAACAGGTTGTCGCGGTTGCGGCTGAACGTGTAGTTGATGTTCGCGCCCCACCCGCGGGTGATGCGCCGCTCGAACTTCAGGATCATCGAGTCGTAGCGCGCGATGCCGGCGCTCACCTGGTGCGCCATGACATCCAGGAACTGCGGGAACGGGCGCAGCAACTGTCCACGAGGAACTGTCGCCTGGCGCGAGAGCGCGCCGAAGGCCGCATTGCCGAACATCGGATTCGGCACGGCTTCGAGCAACCGCGTCCCCTGCGCGAGCTGGTCGCGGCTCAGTTGATTGATGTTGACCGTGTTCGAGTTCGTGCCGCCGACCGAGAGCTTCTCGCTGCGCGCGCCGACGTAACCCGCCGAGACGACCGTGCTGCCCGCCAGCTCGTACTGCAAATCAGCCGAGTACTGATGGACGTAAGCCGATTCGCGGAACTGATCAACGAAGTGGAGATTGCCGCCGGCGCCGGTGCGCAAACCGAGCGAACTGCCGACCGGTCTCTCTACGCCGTTCGGGAACGGGTTGGTCAATGTGCAGGTCGCGCACGGCGTCAGGTTGCCGTCGGTCGAGGCGACGTAAGTCGTCACCGCTGTGAAGCCGCGCGTCCCCATCCGGTTCTCGTTCGGGAAGGCGTATTGGTTCGGCGAGTAGAAGATGCCGTAACCGCCGCGCAGCACCACTTTGTCGCCGAACTTGTAAGCGAGACCGACGCGCGGCGCGAACTTCCGCTTCGACGGATCGCTCTGATGCGTGGGCGCGCCGTCCACGCCGGCGTAGAGCAATCCGCCTTTCAGGTTCAACCCAGTCACTTGCACGGGGAAGGCTTTGTCGCGCGAGAAACCGACCGTGATCTGGTTGTCGCGCTCCTGCAAGCCCTGCTCGAATTCGTAACGCAGTCCCAGGTTCAACGTCAGGTTCGGGCTGACGCGCCAGTCGTCGTGCGCGTAACCGGCGTAGTAGTTGATATAGAAGTTGCCCGGCGTGCCGATGGTTTCATCGCCGCTCGTCGGAAAGCCGAGCAGGAAGCCGGCCAGGCCGTGCTGGAGCGCGCCGCCGGTCAGCGGGTTCGGACCTCTGGTGAAGGTGGAGTCGAAGGCGAAGCGTCCGCTCGGCTGGCCGCGCGCGAAGAGCTTCATCCCGATGATCCGGTAATCGAAGCCGCCTTTGAGCGTGTGGCTGCCGAACAGCTTCGAGACGCTGGCGTTCACACTGTGCCCGTAGTAGGTCGTGTCCTGCGGGTCGCGGTCGCCGAAGGTATCGAAGTTGACGGTGCCGTAACCGGAGATGTTGATGCGCGGGAACTTTTTGTACGGGATGGCGCTCAGGAAATTCTGCGAGAAGCCGAGCGTGGCCGGATCGAACTGGTTCGGGATGTCGTCATCCACAAACTGTGTGTAGCCGTAGCGGAAGGAGAAGACCGTGTTGTTGGCGGTCGTGAAGATGTTGTTGAGCGCCACGGCGTGGACGGTGCGGAACAATTGTCCTTCCGCCGGTTCGCCCGGGTTTTCGCCCAGGTTCTTGGCGTAGAACCGCGCCTCCGGCTCGACCGAATCGTACCAGGCGTAGTAACCGGTGGTGGTGAACTTCTCCGACCAGCGATGCTCGACCTTGCCCGTCGCCTGATTGGCGCGGTCCAGCAACTCCGCCGTGCTCGATGTCCCCGAAGCGACTTTGGGGAAGAACTGGCTGACGTTCCTCGCCACCGGATTGATCCGGTTGGCCGGAATGACGTTGCCGGGGAATGCGTCGCGAATGAACCCGCCAGCCGGATTGGCGCGCGTGGTGAGCGGGTCGTAGACGGTCACGCCGCTCTGCGAGAAGTCGCCGGTCAGCTCGCGCGCCGTCGGCAGGATCAGCACGGCGTTGCGCGAGGTCTTGGTCTTGTAATTCTCGCTCGTCGCCCAGAAGAAGGTCCGATCCTTCTTGATCGGCCCGCCGAAGCTGCCGCCGTAGAGGTAGTAGAAAGTATCGGGCTTCGGCGTGTTGGCGCGCTTGGCGAAGAAGAGCTGCGAAGAGGCGAACGACGGGCGGTTCTGGAAGACGCCGCTGCCGTGCCAATCGTTGCCGCCTGACTTGGCTGTCGCGTTGAAGACGCCGCCGCCGGTGCGTCCCATCTCGGCGTCGTAGGTCGAAACCTGGACGCGGACTTCGTGCACCGATTCGATGTTCGGGATGAAGACCGCGCGGTTGCGTAGGTCGGTGATCGAGACGCCGTCAATCACGTAGTTGTTGGCGCGCCGCGGCCCGCCACCGAGCGAGAGCAGCGACGAGTTGGTCTGATCCTGCTGCCGCACGAACTGCGGGTCGCCCGTCGGCACCACGCTCGGCGTCGTGATTGAGAGGAAGAAGACGTTGCGCGCCGGCGTCGGCAGGTCTTGCAGCGCGCGGGTTTCGAGCGTTGTGGCGATGGACGGGTTCGAGCTTTCGAGGACCGCCGTCTCGCCGGAGATGGTCACGCTCTCGGTCGTCTGTCCGACTTCGAGCGCCACGTCGAGCGTGAGGAACTCCTGGGTGCCGACGCGGATGGCTTTGCGCTCGTGTTTCTTGTATCCGCTCTTGGTCGCCGTCAAGGTGTAAGCGCCGGGCAGGACATTGGCGAAAGCGTACTCGCCTTCGTTGTTGGTGATGGCGCTGCGGGCGATGTTGGTCTCATCGTTGGTCAGCGTCATCTCGACGCCGGGCACGACCGCCCCGGCTGCGTCGCGCACCGCTCCGCGCAATCCGCCTTGATAGTTTTGCGCCTGAGCGGCCACTGCTGAAGCGGCGATGACCAGCAGCAGACCGCAAAACATTTGAAGAACACGCCAGATGTCTTGAGAAGTTAGTGGTCGCATAATTTCCTCCTTAGACCTGCTCCGAGAGAAACCTGAAACCACTCGGCTGCTTCGCCGTATATGGCGAAGGGCAGATACATCATACCGAGCGGCTCAGATCAGTTCGCTCAGATGGTCTGATACCAATCGAGCCGGCGGGCGCTTGCAGCTTTCCCAAGGTGACAACGCCCCTGGCTCTTATTGTTTATTGTTGTGGGCCGTCCGAACCGGACTCCCCGTGATAATGAAACTGCGTGGTTACTTCAGAGATGGACTCCAAGACGTTCTCAGTAACGAGTAAAGATCATCAGATTATGACTGCTTGAAGGAATGTAAGATTTAGCCGTTCATACTTCGCCCGGCCAAGCGGGCAAAGTCTCACACAAACTTCCTGACTTGTAAATCTCAATGAACAATCCGTCTGGGCAGCAGCGCGTTCAGATGCATAGTGAGATCGTAGACGGAACTGCCGCAAGCGGCGGCGACATCTTCTGGCCGCGATCCTTCTTGCCAATCAAACAACGTGACGACATCGCCAATTCGCACACTCGTCTCCGCGCCTAACTCCACAATCGTGTGGCTGGCCGAAACCGAAGCGATCACCGGATAGAGCTTCTCGCCGATGCGCACGCGCGCCTGCCGAGCCGCCTGGCGCGGCCACCCATCGGCGTGACCTACGGGCAAGGTCGCCACCCACACATCGTCTTTCGCCACGTATACGCGATTGTAGCCCGCGCTCTCGCCGCGCCGCAGTTTTTTGACGTAGATGACTCGCGCTTTGAGACTCAGAGCCGGGCGCAGATCCATCACGCCTGCGCCGCGAAACTCTTTTTCAGGATAGATGCCGTAAACAGCCATCCCCGGTCGCGCCATATCGAGAAAGGCGTTGGGGTGTTGAAACAGCCCGAAGCTCGAAGCCGCGTGCTTGCGGCCGAGACCAACGCCTTCTTTCTCCAGCCCGTCGCACAACGAGGCGAAGCGTTTGATCTGCTCCTGGTCGAACTCCGGGTCTTCGGTGAAAGTCATCATCGTCCCGGCGATCCGCGTTGATTTGCGCCCGGCCAGATCGCGGATCAAAGCGGCGGCTTCCCGATGCGGAACTCCCACGCGGCCAATCCCCGTGTCAACGCAGACGTGAATCGGAATGGCTTTTTGCAGCTTGACGGAAAGGCGATCCAAGGCCGGGCCTATCGGCGTGTAGACCATCGGCGTGATGTTGCGCCTGATGGCCTCTTCCAGGTTCCGCTCATCGAACGGCCCCATCAACAGGATCGGCTTGCGAACGCCGGCGTCCCGCAGCGCGGCGGCTTCGCGCAGCTTCACAACCGCAAACCCCGCGATGGCCGGCATTGGCTCCAGCAGCCGCGCGGCGTTGGCCACCCCCATCCCGTAGCCGTTGTTCTTGATGACGGCCAGAATCGGTCGAGCCGCAACTCGCCGCCCGATCTCTTCGACGTTGTGGCGCAGATTGCCGGAATGAACCTCGACCCACGGATCGAACGAGGAGTCTTTGACGGCGGCGGTCTGAGCGACAACCGGCGCGGCGCCGAGCGCGGGCAGCGCCAATCCTGTTTTCAGAAATGAGCGACGTGAGCTTTTCATCGGCGCCTCAAATCAGTACCGCGAGCGGTAGCGAGCGAGGCTCCCGCAGTTGGTCTGTTGCGGGAGCCTCGCTCGCTACCGCTCGCGGTACTGATTCACAGTGGTTGGTCCGGGTTGGCGATTGTCCGCCACATGTGGGCCACCGGGCTGTTGTCGTTCCCCAATCCTTCTTTGGGCTGTTTGAAATGGCGCCCGATGATGTCAATGAACGGCTCGATCGAGACCTTCACGTTCGGATCGAAGCTGTACAGATCATTGACCGTGATCAGGCGAGCTTCCATGTACCACTTGTGGTTGCGGGCGTACTTGTACGCGGCCTCGATGTGCGGCGGCGGCGTATAGTCTTTGCCGAAGATGCGGTAGTACATCTCCGGATATTCGTAGCCGACCGACGGATCGGGATAGAAGCGCAGCGCCTGATGGTAGCGAATCCCCCAACTCACCTTCGCTGAAACGTAAGGTTCCAGCATCTGCGCGCCCCACCAGCCGTGGTCGGGCTTGATCAAGCCGAGAACGACGTCGTGCAGCAGGCAGGCGAGGGTCGTCTCCTCGCTCATGCCAGTCTTCATCGCGCGAGTAGCGCTCTGCAGCACGTGGTTGGCCGGCGCAAACCGCAGCTTGAAGAAATCGAGCAGCGTCGGGCGCGCCGGCATCGGCTCCAATTGCTTGAGACTCGCCCCTTGCGGCACAAACAGACCGCCTACTCCGCGCCGATAGGTCCGTTCGGCGGCTTCAGCTTGTTGGATAGGCTCGCTGACCGTCTGGTCGAGTTGGTCGATCAGGTAGTGTTCGAGCGCGTCCGCCAGCGCTTCTGACGGCATCGTCTCGACTGCCGCAGTTGCGCCCAGTGTGGCGAGGAATGCTCTTCGATCTATTTCCATAAAGCCTCCTTAAAGAAATGCTGTGGTACTGTCTGATCATAAAGCTGTTTGGTGTTGAGGCGCGGCGGAGTATACGCCGGGCCGCTCCGCTGGCACAAGACGCGGCAGGCAGGCGTGGGATAGCCCTTGCTTCATTCTCCGAACAGAGACAAAATGTCGCCTGGCAACTGTTGTTTGTGAAAAGGATTGTTATATGTCGGCCTCCAAAACTCTGACCATCAGAATCAGCACACAAGCTCGGCGCACTATTCGCGCGCTAGCCGAGAAGACCGATCTGCCGGCCCACGAAATCGTGGAGCGAGCTGTCGAGGAATTGCGGCGGAAACTCTTGTTTGAAGAGGCGAACGCCGCCTATGCAGCCTTGCAGGAGCAGCCCGAAGTCTGGAATGAGATCGAGCGTGAGCGGGCAGTGTGGGATGCCGCGCTGGCAGACGGGCTGGAAAGCGAGGATTGGTCTGATCACAGGAGCGTGCCCGGAGCGTGAAGATGCCGAACCTGCCCAGTCCACTGCGCGGTGAAGTCTGGTTTGCCGATCTCGATCCCCCGCATCAACTCGAACAAGCGGGCGCCCGTCCTTGTCTGGTTCTCTCCCACACCGATTACAACAAGGGGCGCTCAGGGAGAGTCATCATCATCCCCTTCACTAAAAACTCGAGGCAGCCTTTTACGGTCTCTGTCTCGCCGCCGGAAGGGGGACTGAAAATGGAAAGCTATCTTCTGTGCGACCAGATCAGAGCGATCAATAAAGACCGGTTGAGCCATAAACTGGGGAGCGTTTCCGCGCAAACACTGGGGGCGGTCAAGCAAATCATCGAAGACCTGCTCGATTTCTAACCCGCAGCTTTCACTCTCCTACGCTGCGAAAATCCCGAATCGCCCGCGTTCAGCCCCTTCAGGCTTTGGATGAGATAAGCGCGTTGAAGACCAGCTTGAACGTGCCGTGGGTTTGCGCCCGATGCTGCGCCCGGAAGCCGATCAGTACGACCTTCCCCTGGCCGTGTTGCACCGAAACCATGGCCGCTTTCCTGGCAATCGCGTCTTCGCCGAGCAACCAGCCGCTCTGCAGGAGGTCGCGTTCCGCGAAGGTTACGATCCGTTCGACCCGTTCGTTGTATGCCGTGGGCAGGACTTCGTAGGCTTGGTTGTTGGCCAGGAAGACTGCCAGCCCTTCTGTGGGCATGCCATAGGCAAGCGGGTTCGTGTTGTCTATTCGCACCCGCAGCGTCGAACCCGGAGACCAGAACTCCTTGGGCGGGCGGTTGGCCACAACGTTGCGGAGCGGCAACTCGAATCTTTGGATAGCGAAGTCGCCCGCTTCGGCGAACGTCACCAGTGTGCCGCCTTTCTCGACGAACGCCCGCAACGCGGCTACGCCTTCTTGTCCGAAGCCGCTGCGGTACTCCGGAGGAATATCCGTCGGCCTCGGGCCAGCGCCGCGACCAGCGCCTTCTCCACGTCGCTCCCCGGTCATCGTCTCCACCCGGTCAGCGGGCAGGATGATGACATCGTAATTTGTCAGGAGGTTCCCCGCTTTGATCTCGGCGTCCATCAGCGACTTGTACGGGAAACCCCACTGCTCGATGAGCCAGCGCGTCCATCCCTCGTCCATATTGCCGCCGAGATAACGCTGGTACATGCCGATGCGGAGCCGCTTCACCGGGTAGCTAGCTCGCGTGACGTCGTTTGCAAGCGGGCTGAAAGCGACGCCCGTCTGGCGCGCAACATCCTGGACAACCGCATCCGCGCCGCCGCTGACGACAAAGTCGCCCGGGCGAAGGCCCGCAGCCTCCGCCTGGTTCACGCGCCGGATCGTGACTCCCTTGTCGAGCAACAGGTTCACGGCTCTGAAGCTGTCGTTCAGACGGCCATCAACGACGTAGCCTGAAGCTCCCTTCTCAACCTTTCCGGCGCGCTCAATGGGCGCTGTAACTTTCGCCAACACGGCCCCCACCGGCGAATCCACTGGATCCACTCGAACACCCATGAACTCGGCCATGGTGTCGGTCGCCATGTCATAAGGCCGGATCGGGTTTCCATCTTTGTCGCGGGTAAAGCTGTTGTCAGGGTAGAGCGTGCGGCCAAGCAGGTAGCGGATAACTCCCATTTTGGGTTGCGCCATTGACACGACGAACGAGCCGGCGCCGTAGACCTTTCCCTCGTGGGTGAAGTCCCTGCTGGCTTGCTGAATCTCAATGCCCTGGACGAGTAGCTTGTTGACCAGTTTGGCGGCGGTCAGCGGATCGTGCTGCGCCGCCGGGATTACATAAGCCGCCGGCTTGCCCGCCGCTCCGCGCTCGGTTTGCCGCCTGGCTTTCAGATAGGCGTTCCAGAGCGCCGTCTCCCGATTTCGCGCGGCCAGGTCCAACGCCGCCCAGGCGGAGATCTTTTGACGATCAACGATGTCTCGCTGCCGCCACCAGCCGCCCGGCCAGGGATTCGGGAACGTGGTCTGCGCTTCGTATTCCGGCAATCCACGGCTTTCGCCCCGGAGTTGATCGGGATGGAGGAAGAGCGGGCTGGCCAGCCGCGCGCTGGCCGACTCGGTGAGCATGCCCGCGATGTTGTGGAAGGGCGTGATCCAGTGGAACCCGAAATGGCCCCAGCCGGAATAGATCGCTGCGTTCACGACGCCTGACAGACCGGCCTCTTCTTCCTTGTAGGCGATGTGTGCGCCGTACCAGCTCATCTCGCGCCAGACCAGCGGATCGCCGTGCGGGCGAATGGGTTCGGCGTAGGGCGGGATGTAAATCCTGGCGCCGTAAGGGCCCATCTGGTGGTGGTCAATGTAAGCTTGGGGAATCCAGTCGCGGAACATGATTTTCGCCGCGTATTGCGATTCCACCATGTTGGTCTGGAACGCATCGCGGTTGTTATCGTGGCCGACGTACTTGTGGTAGAGGACGGGCAGATTCGCGCCCTCGTACTCCGTGCCCACGTACTTGTTGTACCAGTCGGCGACCAGTATCTCGCCGTCCGGGTTGAAGCACGGGATCATGATCGCGACCGTGTTGTCGAGGATGCGCGCGGTCTCTTCGTCGGCGCGCTGGACCAGGTCGTAGATCAACTCCGCGGCCATCTGGGCGGAAGCCACTTCCGAGGAATGGAGGCCCATGGACTGCACGATGACCACCTTGCCCTGGGCGACCAGCCGTTTGATTTCATCCTCCGTGACGCCGCGCGGGTCGCTGAGCCTGGCGTTGATCTGCCGCAGTTGTTCCAGTCGAGCCAGGTTGGCTGGCGAGGAGATGAACAGCGCGAGGAACGGATTGCCCATCGTCGTGGGGCCTAGATCAACGACCTTGATCTTCGGACTCTGCCGTTCGAGCAGCTTGTAGTACTCGACCAATTTATCCCAGCGAGCCAGCTTGCGGTCGGCGCCCATCCGGAAGCCGAAGAAAGCCTCGGGCGAGGTGATTGACTGGCTCTGGGCGAGCGCGGAGCCGCTGAAGACCAGAGCCAGCAGGATTGAAATGAGGCGGACTGAAAAGCGGTTGCTTCTCATTGGTTGCTCCTTGAAGCCGTCCTCCCTTCCGACGAGGCGTCTGCTTCGGGTTTTGTCTTGACGCCGCCCTTCGGGAAAAGCTCCTTGAACGCCGCCATAAAGCGGGCCATTTCCGGCTCGGTTCCGATCGACACGCGCAGCCAGTCGTTCATCGGGGGAAACTTCCGTCCCACCAACACGCCGCGCTTCTTGAACTCTTCGGCGACCGGGGTGACGTCGCGGCCCACGTTGACCATGAAGAAATTGGTTTCCGAGGGAATCACTTCGTAGCCCCAATCGGACAATTCCTTCGTCGTCTTGCCGCGTAGCGCGACTATCATTTGCTTGATCTTGTTTTCATACGCTGTGTCTTTCAGCGCCGCCACCGCGCCGTATTTGACGAGGGCGTTGGAGTTGTAGGACATGGAGTAGGGACGCATGCGCTCGATCAACTCCTTCGGGCCGAGGCCGTAACCGAGCCGCATCCCGGCCAGCCCGTAGACCTTCGAGAACGTGCGCGTGACGATGACCGGGCGGCCTTCCAGCACGTAGGGCACGCTCGTGGCATAGTCGGGACTCGTGACGAAGTGATGATAGGCTTCGTCAATCATCACCGGCACATCGCCCGGAATGCTGTCGAGCAGCATTTTGATTTCCTGTTTGGGAATGATGTTGCCGGTCGGGTTGTTCGGGTTGCAGAGGTAGATGAAGCCGACATCGCGGTAATTCAGCTTCGCCGCGCGAATGATGCCCGGAATGTCCATCCGGTAATCTTTCAGGAGCGGCACCCTGATCGCGTCGGCCTTGCTGTTGGTCGCGTAACGGTAAACCGATTCGTAAGTCGGATCCACGCCGATCACCTTCTTGTGCGTGGCCAGAAAGGCGTCATCCATGATCTTCAGGATTTCGCTCGAGCCTGCCCCGGTCAGCACGTTCTCCGGCTTCAGGCCGTGATGGGCGGCGATGGCGTCCACCACGCCGCCGTCCGGGTAGCCATAACGGTTGCTGTATTTCCACGCATCGTTCATCGCTTTCATAATCGAATCCGATGGCCCCCAGCAATTCTCGTTATTCGCCAGCTTTGCCATGCCGTCGTAAATCTTTGGATCTTTCAGTTCCTCGCGCGCTTGCCGCGCCTGCGCGAAAAGTTTGGGCGAGGGATGGAGGCCGATAAAACCGAGAGCGGTTGCTATCCCGCCCAGGAAGCTTCGCCTTGTTGCTGATTGCTGTAGCATAGTGTTCCTCCGCTTTTGATGTGACGTTTTCCATATGCCATATGCCATATTTCATATGAAATATGGCATATGGCATATGGCATATGGATTCACCGCAAAAATTCTTCCTGACTGCTTACTTCTTGACATATCTCTTCAACGCTCGCGGGCCGACTTCCGCCCCGTACACATTACCTTGAGCATCGGCCGCTACGCCTTCCGCTGCGCTCGTCCCTGCGCCCGGCCCCGATTCCGGGTTTGGCTCCGGGTCTGGAATGAAGGTCGTGACCTTGCCGTCCTTTGCGCTCCCGATTCGGATGCCGCGCTTCCAGCCCGGATTTCGCCGCGTGTTCGACTCCGAGTCGGTCACGTAAATGACATCGCTCTTATCAATGAAAATTCCGCTTGGCCGGCTGAACTGTTTCCACTCGGCGAGGAATTTTCCGTCCTGATCGAAAATCTGAATCCGGTTGTTATTCCGGTCGCCGACGAAGAGCCGGCCTTTTGAATCCATCGCGATCGCGTGAGGCGTGTCAAACTCGCCTGGGCCAGTTCCTTTCTTTCCCCACGTCTTGATGAACTTCCCATCCTTCGAGAACTTCACGATCCGCGCGTTGGTATTCCCGCCGTGTCCGTCCGCGACGAAGATGTCGCCGTTCGGAGCGGTGACGACATCGGATGGTTGATTGAAGGTGTCCGGCCCTTCGCCTGCGACGCCCACCTTGCCGAGCGTCAGCAAGACTTTTCCTTCCGGGCTGAACTTGACGACGACGTGGCCTCTTCCGGCAGCGGCTTGAGCCAAGGCACCCGGTGGGATTCCGTCGGTCACCCAGACGTTTCCCTGCCTGTCCACGTGGATGCCGTGAGCGAAGACGAACATCCCTTCGCCAAAGCTTTTGACGAGCTTGCCCGAGGCGTCGAACTTGAGGATGGTCGGCAGGTTTGAACCAGCGCAGGTGTTTGCCCCACATCTTTCAGCGACCCAGATGGATTTGCCGTCGCGATCAATGTCCACCGCGCTCGTCGCTCCCCACGTCCGCCCCGCAGGCATCTTCGCCCAGTTCTCGATCGTCGTGTACGGATTGGGCGGGTCATTGACGGGTTGGACATTGCCCTGGGTGTGTACGCTCCCCGCAAACATTGCGAGCGTTGCGACGATAACTGGCGCCATCATGAATCTCACTCGACCTGAATGGGACATTGCGGTTTCTCCCTTAGACGTTCTCTTGAATCTCCACAGCGGTCTCTCTCTTCTCGCTTTGCTCCGCCCGGCGACGAAGCGCTCGAACCAGCCAGACCAGTCCTGCGACGATCACTATCAGCATCAACCAACGCATAGCCGTAGCCAGCGACGTGGCGTTGAATGCCGGCCACCGGAACTGGCTCAACTGGCCCGCGCGCTCGGTCATCCAGTGCCAGCCGGTATGGGCGACCAACGCCGACAAAATGATCGTCCCGATCCGTTCGGCGACCACGAACCGGAACAAAACCTCCAGCGCGGGAACGAGCAGCGCGAGCACAAGCAGTTGCCCAAGCTCGACGCCGACATTGAACGCGAGCAGCGACGTGAGCAGGTGATCTCCGGCGAATTGCAGCGTCTCGCGCAACGCGAACGAGAAACCGAACCCGTGAACGAGACCGAAGCCGAAAGCGATCATCCACCTGCGCCCGACATTGCTCCCGACGATGTTCTCAAGCGCCATGTAAACGATGGAAGTGGCGATCAACGTTTCGATGAGCGGCGGAAACCATAGCGCGTCAGGCCCTAGATTGTAAGCGGACGCGATGAGCGTCACCGAGTGCGCAAGTGTGAACGCGGTGACAACCACGATGAGCGAGCGGAAGCGCCGGAATGGAATCACCAGGCAGAGCAGAAACAGCAGATGATCAGCTCCGTCCAGGATGTGGAAGAACCCCGCTTCGACGAACCGCAGCGCAGCCTGGCTCCATCGCGGGTCGAGCCTGACCAGGCCCGGATCACCAGTGAACTCGTAGGCGCGAACCACTCCGCCCGGCGGCAGAAACCGCAGAACCGTGACCACGCGCAATCCCAACCGCGCGAAACCGGGTTGGATGGAAAATTCCGCCGCGTCTGATTGAATCGGATACTCGAACAATACGTCGAGCATCGCCTGGTTCCAATAGAGATCGATCTCAACGGGGAGCTTCGCGCCCGTGACGTGCGCCAACGCCTCTTCGTAAGACGCGAAGGACTTGTCAGACTCGAGCGAAACGCGCGCCTCGACCACCTGCGGGTTCGGCAGCCGCCGGTCACCTTCGTAAAATTGAATAGCGTCAGAGATCCAAAGTGTCGCCGCGTCGCGGAGCGAGGTGTCGGCGTGCGCCAAGTCCAGGTAGCCCGGCCCGCGCTTCGGAAAATCCACGTCCCGCATCGCCCGCATCGGCACGCGAACAAGCAGACGCAGCCGCTCGCCCTCCGGCTTGACGAACGCCTGAACCGTCACGTCGTTCGGGATGTCGTGAGCGGCCGCGCCGGACGGCGGCACAATTGTGAGCGCCGCCACCAACCAGAGCATGACGCGCGGCGTGATGATTGTGCGGTCGTTTCTCAGCACGGCTCTCTTTCCCTTAGCCCGGAACTGCGAGCAGTAGCGAGGCGGGACTCCGCAATCTGTCTCTTGCGAGAGCCACGCTTCAGTATTGAGAATGAATGATGACTGATGCCGGCGTATGGTAATTGGATCGTGTAGCGACTGACAAGGGAATCCCGTGTCTGCGGCGGAAATATCGTGCATTCGGAATGGATCGTGTATACTGCGGCCATTCGAGAGCAATCCTGAGTTGTACCATTCAAAATCAGTATTCGCGGAACGCGAGCCGTGATGGCCTCCGGGCCACGCAGAGCTTGCGCCCGAAAAGGAAGGTCCCAGATGAGCGATCTGAAGCGGAGTCTTTGTATTGGCGTAGCCTTTGTCGTGTTACTCCTTGCGCTCGGAATTGGTCAGCGCGCGCTGGAGAAGATGACAGCAGCCCAGGGGAAGGTCGTGGCGCCCAGGTTCGAAGTGGACCCGCTCTGGCCGAAGCCCTTGCCGAACCATTGGCTGCTCGGCTCGGTCATCGGCCTGGCGGTTGACGGCCAGGATCACGTGTGGATCGTTCATCGGGGCGCGGCCACGCTCAACGAGCGAACGGAGATGAGCGCCGCCAGCCAGCCGCCGACTGCTGAAGCCTGTTGCTTGCCGGCCCCGCCCGTCCTCGAATTCGATCAGGCGGGTAATCTGGTCGGGCATTGGGGCGGCCCCGGCGAAGGCTACGAATGGCCGCAATCGAACCACGGGATCAACGTTGATCACAAGGGGAACGTCTGGATCGGCGGCAACGGCGCGAAGGATGCTCACGTTCTCAAGTTCACCAAAAGTGGAAAGTTTCTGATGCAGATCGGGCGTTCGGGTCAAAACACTGGCAGCAACGATCCGGTGAACTTCGGCAGAGTGGCGAAAGTCTTCGTTGACCCGAAGACCAACGAGGCCTACATCGCCGACGGCTACGGGAACAAGCGCGTGGTCGTGATTGACGCCGATACGGGCAAGTTCAAACGCTACTGGGGCGCGTATGGCAACAAGCCCGACGACGCCAACCTCGGTCGTTACGATCCGAACGCGCCGCCCGCGCAGCAGTTCCGCACGCCGGTGCATTGCGCGGAGCTATCGAACGACGGCTTCGTGTACGTTTGCGACCGTCCGAACGACCGCGTCCAGGTGTTCCAGCGGGATGGCAAGTTCGTCAAGGAAGTCTTCATCGCTCCCAAGACGCTCGGCGACGGGTCGGTGTGGGATATCGCGTTCTCGAAGGACCCGCAACAAAAATACCTCTACCTCGCCGATGGGAAGAACGAGAAGGTCTACATCATCCAGCGCGACACGATGCAAATCCTGACCAGCTTCGGCGACGGCGGACGCCAACCGGGCCAGTTCTTCGCCGTGCATAGCATCGCCACCGATTCGAAGGGCAATATCTACACGACCGAGACCTACGAAGGGAAACGTCTGCAGAAGTTCGTTTACAAAGGCCTCGCGCCGGTGACGAAGCAGGATCAGGGAACTGTTTGGCCGACTACAAAGTAGGGAGAGAGTTGGTAAGCGATGGTTGTGGGAGATGCGCTACGATCAGGCGCTGGCGCTTGGTCTCAAGAAGCGGATTGTGAAGCTTCACCAGCGGGATAATTCTAATTAGACGGATTATCCGGGCGAGGCGAAATCGAAGTACGAAATCTGGTGGACCTTCGGCTGGCCATACGAGACGAGCGTGGCAATGGCGCGGCTTGTCTTTTCAGGAATCTTTGACCGGTTCCCCAACATCAAGATCGTCACTCATCACATGGGAGCGATGATTCCATACTTCGAGGGCAGAGTCGGGCACGGTTGGGACCAACTGGGCAAGAGGACTTCAGATGAAGATTACGTAAGTCTGCTCAGATCGATGAAGAAACGGCCACTCGATTACTTCAAGATGTTCTACGCCGACACCGCTTTGTTCGGTTCGTATTCGGCCACGCGGTGTGGCCTGGATTTCTTCGGCCCCGACCGGGTTCTCTTCGCTTCGGATTCACCGTTCGACCCTGAGGGTGGTACGCTCTACACCCGGGAGACAATCGAAGTGATCGACCGGCTCGACATCACGGAAGACGAGAGGGATCGAATCTATCGCCGCAACGCTGAGCGGCTGTTCAAGCTCGCAATCAAGCCCTGAGATGGCTCAATGAGTTCTTAGTGGAATAACAGATCGAGTTCTCTATAAAAACGGAGGCGAACAATGTCGCGAACAGTATGTCGAATCATCCCAGCCTTGGTTCTGCTCGTCATCGGTTTAGTGTGGATGGCGATGGGAGTGTCGAGCCAGTCTGGGAGCAAGAACGGGATTTCAGCCCATTCGACCAAGAACGGCGAATGGCCGCATTACACCGGCGATCTGGCGGGTACCAGGTATTCGCCGCTCGACCAGATCAACGCCAACAACTTCAACAAGCTCGAAGTCGCCTGGCGCTTCAAGACCGACAACCTGGGCACGCGTCCCGAATACAAATTGGAAGGGACGCCGCTGATGGTCAAAGGCATGCTCTACACGACCGCCGGAACGCGGCGGTCAATCATCGCGCTCAAGCCGGAGACCGGTGAGTTGGTGTGGGTGCATACCGAGTTTGAAGGGCAGCGCGCGGTGAACTCGCCACGACAGTTGTCGGGCCGCGGGCTGTCGTATTGGACTGATGGTAGAGAAGAACGCATCCTGTACGTGACCACGGGCTATCGCCTCATTGCTCTGAACGCCAAGACCGGCAATCGCATCCAGAGCTTCGGCAAAGACGGCGTTGTGGACCTCAAGGTCGGAGTGTTTCACGGAAACGGCCAGCAGATTGATCTTGAGACCGGCGACACCGGACTCCATTCGACTCCGATCGTAGTGAAGGACGTCGTGATCATCGGCATGGCGATGAAGGAAGGCTTCACGGTCAAGACCCATAATAATGCCAAGGGGCAGGTCCGCGCCTTCGACGTGCGGACGGGCAAACTACTTTGGGCTTTCCATACGATCCCCCGGCCCGGCGAGTTTGGTAATGACACGTGGCACAACAATTCCTGGGCCGTGAACGGCAACACAGGCGTCTGGACGCAGATCACCGTGGACGAAGAACTCGGCCTGGTCTACCTGCCGGTGGAGACGCCGACTTCGGATTTCTACGGCGGGCATCGCCCCGGCAATAACTTGTTTGCCGAGAGCCTGGTCTGCGTTGATCTCAAGACCGGCAAGCGGAAATGGCACTTTCAGGTCGTGCATCATCCCCTTTGGGACCATGATCTCTCCTCTGCCGCAATCCTGGCCGACATCAACGTCAACGGCAAGGCGATCAAAGCCGTAGCGATGCCGAGCAAACAAGCCTGGGTCTACGTCTTCGACCGCGTGACCGGCGAGCCTGTATGGCCAATCGAGGAGCGCCCGGTTCCTAAGGGCGACGTGCCGGGTGAGTGGTACGCCCCGACGCAGCCGTTCCCGACCAAGCCGCCAGCCTATGCTCGCCAGGCCGTCACGGAAGACGACCTGATTGACTTCACGCCCGAACTGCGGGCGCAGGCGCTCAAGGTGATGGCGCAGTACAAGAACGGGCCGCTCTTCAACCCGCCGATCCTGAGCAAGCTCGGCGGCCCGCTCGGGGCTATGAACATCGGAATCCTTAACGGAGGGACGAACTGGCCGGGTGGCGGATACGACCCTGAGACACACACTGTCTTTGCGCCGGCCTCGAATACCAGCGTCGCGCCGGTTGGACTGGTCGAGCCGCCCGAAGGATTTTCGGATATCAAATACGCTTTGGGCACGGCTGGGCAACCATTCGTGGTCAGAGAAGGCCCTGGGTTTGGCAGCGCCGCTGATTACCCGCAAGAGCCAAGACAGCGCGCTACGCCATCCACGCCAACTGCGCCCGGCGCGGCTGCGACTCCTCCAGCAGGCGGCGGAGGCACTGGAGGTGGCACGCTGGTTCAAGGTCTGCCGCTGGTCAAACCACCGTATGGAACTCTCTCGGCCATCAATCTCGACAAAGGAGAGATCACCTGGCAGGTACCGCATGGCGATACGCCCGATTCGGTCCGCAACCATCCGGCGCTCAAAGGTCTGACTATTCCCAAGACGGGCCAGAATGGCGCCGTCGGGCTGGTAGTCACCAAGACATTGGTCATCATGGGCGATCCACAAATCACGACCATGCCTGGCCGTTCGCGCGGCGCGATGCTGCGCGCTTACGACAAGGCCACCGGTAAAGAGGTCGGGGCGATCCACCTGCCAGCCCAGCAGAGCGGATCGCCGATGACCTACATGCTCAACGGCAAACAATACATCGTCGTCGCCGTGAGCGGCGGCGCCTATTCGGGCGAATACATTGCGTTCGCCCTGCCCGATGATGAACTACCCGCGCGTGGACAAGTGAGGTGAGATGATGGTCAAACTCAAACTCAAACTCGCAGCTGTGGCAATCACCGGCTTGACGGTGATTGGAGTGTTCCACTCGGCGCTACGCGCGCAAGAAACGGCCAAGCCGCTGCGTTCGGTGTGGGATGGCGTTTACACAGAAGAGCAAGCCAGGCGCGGCGCCTCGCTCTACGGCAAGGAATGCGCGTCGTGCCACCGGGCCGATACAGGCGGCGAAGAGGCGACCGCGCTTGCCGGCCCGGCATTCCTTGCGAATTGGGACGGACTGACTGTCAGCGACTTGTGCGAAAGAATTCGGGTCTCGATGCCGCCTGACAACCCGAGACGGCTGAGCAGGCGGCAGATCGCCGATATCCTGGGTCACATGCTTAAACTCAACGGCTTTCCGGCTGGCAAAACAGAACTCGATCGAGAGACTGAAGCGCTGAAGCAGATTCGGATCGAAGCGACTAAAACCAAGACTAACGAAGAACCACGGAGTTGATTACCGCTGCAAACGCATGATCGCTAGAACACGACTCTACAATCGGCGTGAATTTCTCAACGCCAGCCTCGCGTTGGCCACGACTTGTTTAGCCACGACCCAGAACGCGGAAACGTCGCGAAAGATCGCCGTTGGCTTTCTCGGCATCGGTTACTCGCACTTCAGTGACAAACACAAGCTGATCTCCGAATCGAACGACTGGCGGCTCGTCGGCCTTTGCGAAGAAGACGCCGCCGCGCGCGCCAAAGGGCCGGAGGGCGCGCGCTGGCTTTCCGCCGAACAACTCTTCGCCGAAGCCGAGGTGGTTGTCGTCGAGTCGGCGGTCAAGGATCACGCGCGCGACGCCAAGCGGGCTTTGCTCGCGGGCCGGCACGTCCACGTCGAAAAGCCTCCGGCGGACACGCTCGAGGGCTTTCGCGAACTGATCCGGCTGGCGGGCGAGAAGAAACTGCTGCTGCAGGTTGGTTATATGTGGCGCTACAACCCGGGCATCAACGCCGTGCTCGAAGCCGCGCGCCGAGGCTGGCTGGGCGACGTGTATCTCGTGCGCGCGACGATGAACACGCAGGTCGGCCCGGAGCAGCGGCGCGAATGGGCGCGCTTCCGCGGCGGCGCGATGTTCGAGCAGGGCTGTCATCTCATTGACGCGCTCGTGCGATTGCTCGGCAAGCCGATCAAAGTTACCCCTCACCTCAAACATTCCGCCGCCGTTGATGACCTGCTGGCGGACAACACGGTCGCCGTCTTCGAGTTTCCGCGCGCGCTCGGCGTCATCACCAGCGCGCCGCTGCAACCGAACGCCGGCTCGCATCGCTTCTTCGAGATACTCGGGACGAACGGGACCGCCCGCGTGCAGCCGCTCGAGCAGCCGTCGCTCACGATTGAACTGGCCAAAGCTGCTGGCCCTTACGCCGCCGGCAAACAGGAGGCGCCACTGCCGCCTTACCGCCGTTACGTGGATGAGTTCACGGCGCTGGCCGGGGCGCTTCGTGAAGGTAAACCGCTGTCGTTCACAGCGGAGGAAGAGTTGAACGTGCAGGAGGCGCTCATGCGCGCGTGCGAGATGTTATGAGCGGTTAGTCTTTCGGCGCGTAATAGCCTTGTCTGGCGCGGATGCGGAGGTCGGGACGTTTGGGAACTCGAACCGTGATGCGGCGGAATTGCCCGTCGTTCTTTTCGTTCGTGGAGTAGTAACCGAGCAGATACTGGGCCTGCAATTCGGCGGCGATCTGGCTGAAGACCTGGGTCAGATCCTCGAGCTTGTCGGGCAGGAAGGCCAGCCCGCCAGTTTCAGCCGCCAGCTTCTCCATTCCCTTGTGGCCTTTGGTGCTGATGCGGTTCAGGCGGATTGAGGGGCCGCTGGGATTGATCGCGTAAAAAAGACTGTCGCTGCGCTGCAGTTCGCGTGTCGCCTGGTCCAGTTGGACATGCTCGCTGCTGTTGTCTTCGCCGTCGGAGATTACCACCATCACGCGGCGCGAACCGGGGTTGGCGCTATCGTTCAAATGTCGAGCCGCTCTGACCACTGTGGCGAAGAAGGCGGTGGCGTCTTCGGTTGGCTCGATGGCGGTTGTGCCGGCGATGGCTTTTTCCACGCTGTCGGTCCGTTGAACGGAAAGTTTCGGCGCGCTGCCGATGGAAAAGACCGAGACTGCGTCGCCGGGTTTGAAAACCTCTCTGAGGAATCTGTTGGCGGCTTCGCGCTCAAAGTCGAAGCGGTTGCGGACGCTGCGCGAAACGTCGAAGAGCAAGACAAGCTCGACCGGGGTTTTGCCCGGCTCGCCCAGAGCCTGGACTTGCTGCGTTACGCCTTCCTCTTCGAGCTGAAAGTCTTCGGCTCTCAGGTTGCGGATCGGATTGCCTTGAGCGTCCGTCACCGAAACGGGAACGGCGACGAGGTTCGTGTCAATGCGAATCGGCTCGGCTTCAGGTTCGGGAGTTTTCTCTCCGGGCTTTTGCGGATTCGGTTTGGGTTGCTGTGGGGACGGTGTTTGCGTGTTGGGTTGAGCCGGTTTCTGAGCCTCTGGCGATTTCGCCGGTGTCAATGGCGGTTGTGTCTCGGTCTTGGTCTCGGGTTTTTGGGTTTGCTGCGCCGGTTTGGATTGCTTTTGCGGCTCGTCATTGATTCGTCGAGCGCGTGTGGATTGGCCAGTGACGTTCAGGGCGAAGACACCAGCGGCGAATCCGAAGATAATCAAAAAAGCTAAACGCCTGAAATTCCCGTTCCCACTCATAATTGCCAGCCTGCTTTCTTTGTCGTTGATTGAGCTTTAAAAAACCGGGGCGACTTCGCGTCGAACTATACCGCCAATTGGCTCAATACGAAAACGAGTGGCAAGAACGTTATTCGTCACTTACCACTCGTTGCTCGCGATCACTCCCTCACGCCGTTTCAGTTATAGAAGGCGGCGGTATGGCAGTCATGTTATTACTCGCTGGTGTTCGGCTTGGATATCTGAACCGGGGGCGGCGGCGCCGTCAGCCCTTTGTTGACCAGAATCTTCACTTCCACCCGGCGGTTCTGTTCGCGCCCCTCGCGCGTGGTGTTTTCGGCTACCGGATTGAGTGTGCCGTAACCGTGAGGCGTGACAATGCGGCGGAGCGGGATCATGTGGTTGTCGGCCAGATAGCGCACGACGGCGTCGGCGCGATTCTGGCTCAGCTTCTTGTTGAGTTCGACTTTGCCTTCGGACGAAGCGAAGCCGGTGATCTCAATCACGTATGCTTTCTCGGTCTTGGCCTGAGTGGCAATTTCATCGAGGGCGGTCATTGCTTCCGGCAGAAGCTTGAAGCTGCCGACCTTGAAATTCACCGTGATCGCCTGCTTCGGAACGTAATCGTCCAGGCTCGAGACCAGCGTATCAATGCGTTGGTTCGTCGCGTTGACGCCGGAGACCGCCATGTCGGCCGTATCCTGAGCGGCTTTCGCGCCGCCGCGAGCGGCGTTCGAGATAGCGGCCAATTCTTCAAGCTGCCCCGACAGGCGCTGGGCGTTGGCTTCGGCCTGAGACAAACGGCCCTCGGCTTCGCCCACACGACCTTCGACCGGGGTCACAAGGCTGTCGGCGGTTTGCGCCGCGACCAGTTCGTAATCCCGCATCTTGACCTTCTCGGCGACCAGCGTGCCTGAACCGTCACCGCGTCCTTCGACTTCGACTGACAATCCGCGCAGCAACGAGGTCGTGCCGTAATTTCTGCCGCGGCGAAACGGATTGCTCTTCTTCTCTTCGACTTTGGTGACGTTGGTGAGAGCGACCTTGACCTCGCCGCCAGTCAGGTCACGCATAATGAAGTTATCAGCGTCACGCTTGATGATCACGCCTCTGATTTTCTGCTTCTGCCCGGCGGGAACGCGAACCGCGCGGCTCGAATCGCTCTGGGCGCTCTTGTTTCCGTCCTGCGCAAACGCGGGCAGGCTCAGCGCCAAACCGAGCATCACTAAACCGATCAAATTTCTCTTCATAACTTGTCCTCCAGTGTATTTATCAGACCTTGACCTTTGACTTCTCGCAAAGTGGCTACTGCCACTTTGGCGACTCTACCTCAGCAAAGGCTGTACCAACGATTAGATTGATTGGTAATGTAGCGCATTTTCAACCACTTACACTGCCATTGAGAGGTTTTTTAACGGTCTTCCTGGGGCATTAACACCTAAAAGTGATACAGTTAAATTGGCGTTTATGTAGAATTTACATACACAACCGAGTAAATTCCTCCGCCAAACCGTGGTATTTTCAGGGCGATTGCGCGCGCGCATCATAACTCTTAAAGCTGTGGAGATGGAAGAGCAGGCCAGAATTTGTCGCTGCAAGAAGCAAAAGTGGGGGGCGTTCTCACAACGGCCCCTCCAACTTTTCGATGTAATGCTCAGCGGTAAGTCTCAAGCGTGAGGCTTGATCAAACAGCCCAAATGATGTGGGGAGGATTTTATGAAGATGTTTCGGTTGTTCGTAGCTTTGATCGGGATGGCAATGTTCGCCGCCTCTGCGCAGGCGCAGGGAATCATCCTACCGCGTCCCTGTCCGCGCCCCGAACCTCGTTGCCCGCCGCCGCCCGAAATTCCGCAGCGGCCACTCAAAGTCAAAAGCATTCGGTTCTCAACCAAAATCACCGACCAGGTCGCGGTCACGCGCGTCGAGCAGGTCTTTGAAAACGACACGCCGTACCTGCTCGAAGGCGTCTACTTTTTCCCACTGCCGGACAACGTCTCGATCACCGAGTTCGCAATGTGGGATGGCGACAAACGGTTGGTTGGTGAAGCGCGTTCGCGCGACGAAGCGCGGCGGATTTACAACGAGATCGTCCGCTCGCGGCGCGATCCGGCGCTGCTCGAATACGCGGGCAAAAATCTTTTCCAGGCCAGCGTCTTTCCCATCCCGCCGCACAGCGACAAAAAGATCGAACTGACTTACAGCCAGGTGCTGCGCAACGAAAATGGGTCGGTGGCCTACCGCTATCCGCTCGGCGCCGGGTGGCAGGCGAACGGGTTCTGGGTTCCGCCGCCGCGGCCTATCCCGTTGCCGATGCCGCGCCGTGAAATCGAGCCGCAAATGCCGCAGCCTCGACCAGGCCCTCCGATGGTCGCGCAAATTTCCGCCGTCGTCGAAATCGCTTCGCGCGTGGCGATCAAGGCAATCTACTCGCCTTCGCATGAAATTGACTTGAAGCGTGACGGCGAGCGCAAGGCGCGTTTGAGTTTTGAATCCCGCGCCGCCGCGAACACTGATTTTCAGCTTTTCTACACTTTGTCGGATCAGGACTTCGGACTGTCGCTGCTCACGCATCGAGAGCCGGGCAAGGATGGCTACTTCCTGCTGCTCGTTTCGCCGAAAGCGGAGTTGAATGAGCGCGAAGTCGTGGCGAAGGACGTGGTCTTCGTGCTCGACACTTCGGGTTCGATGGCCGAAGACGGCAAGATGGATAAGGCCAAAGCCGCTCTGCGATTCGGCGTCAACTCGCTCGGTTCGCGCGACCGGTTCAACATTGTCTCGTTCGCGGGCGAAGAGCATCTGATGAGCGAGCGCATCGTCGCCGCCGATGAAGCGGGCAAGAATCAGGCGCGCGAATTCATCGAACGGATGCGCGCGACCGGCGGAACGAACATCAACGAGGCGATCCTGGCTGCGTTCAAGCAGCTTCAATCCGGCGAACGCTCGCAAATGATCGTGTTGATTACTGACGGCCAGCCGACGGTCGGTGAAACTCAAGCCAACCGCATTCTGGCCAACGCCAAGCAGTCAAATAAGACCAGCGCGCGGCTGTTCACTTTCGGCGTCGGTTACGATGTCAACACGCTGTTGCTCGACGGATTGGCCAATGAAAATCGCGGGACGGTCGGTTACATCGAGCCAAAGGAAGACATCGAGATCAAGGTCTCGAACTTTTTCTCCCAGGTCAACCATCCGGTCTTGAGCGACGTGAAGATTGACTGGGGCGGCGTCGAGACCGATCTGGTTTATCCGCGCGCGACGCCCGACATCTTTCACGGCTCACAGCTTGTGCTGATTGGCCGCTATCGTCCCGCCGCTGGCGCGAACCGCGAACGGCGATTGACGCTCAATGGCGCGGTCAATAACCGCGAGCGCCGCTTCGTTTACGATGACCTGCAATTTCCCGAAAAGCAGAGCGACAATGAATTCCTGCCGCACCTGTGGGCGATGCGCCGCGTCGGACATCTGCTGGATCAAATTCGGTTAAACGGTGAGTCGAAAGAGTTGCGCGATGAAATTGTCGAGCTTGGCACGCGGTTCGGCATCGTCACGCCGTATACGTCGTATCTGGTGCTGGAGCCGGGGATGCGGCAACAAGGCTTGATTGGAGGCAGACCTCCGGCGGCGCCACGCGTAAGTTCTGTTTCAGGCGGGAACCTTAAGCTTTCCGAAGCGCCTGTCGCCGGTCGAGACGCCGTCGCCGCCAGCAAGGAGAAAGAAGAGTTGCGCAGGGCGGACAAAGTTCAACCGCCGCCTGCGACCAATCAGATTCGCCAGGTCGCAGGCAAGACCTTCTACCTGCTCGACGGTGTCTGGACTGACAGCGAGTTCAAGGTCGAGGCCAAACTGCCGGTGGTCACGCTAAAATTCGCTGGCGACGAATACTTCAATTTGATCGGACAGGAGCCGAAGCTGGCTGATTACTTCGCGCTCGGCCAGCGCGTGGTGGTGGTGTGGAAGGGGAAGGTCTACCGGGTTGAAGAATAGCAAGTAAGAAACGATATGCGATATTTCATATGGCATATGAAATATCGCATATGCGCCGGATAAAGCTCGAGGGGTGGAGAGATCAAACTCTCCACCCCTCGTCTGCTTTAACCCATCTGATGGTTGGATCAGAAACCGAAGGACGGGATGCTGATCGAGTAATTCGACAACAGCGACAGAGCGTGCAGGTTGTGGCCGCCCATAAAGACCGGCCCGCGTTGAATTGACGCGCCGAGCAACGGTTTGCCGCTGCCATTGAAGCGAATCCAGCCAGTGCGGCCCGCGGGAACAATCCTGTTCAGACTTCCGCCCGCGACGCGCAGACTGGTCAACCGAATCGCCCCATAACACCCGAAGCGAGTGGTCGTTGAAAAGACATTCTCGACGTCGTCATAAACGAGCGTGAAGACAGTCGTAGTTCCTGGAGCCTCGCCGGTGGACAGGTTGGGGGACGGGCTGTAGAGAAAGACTTCGGTGTTGTCGGTCACCTGGCTGTTGAAACTCGAAAGGGCGACCACATTGGGAAGCTGATCGTAATCTTTGCCGTCGAAATATAGCGTCGCCACGCCATTCTCGTCCTCGACACTGCCGCCAGAACGCTTGGCGACCGCCACGGCGGCTAGGTTGGCTTGCCGGCCGTCCGCCTCGCGGATGTACTCGTCGCCGATCAGGTAGTTGAATTGGACAGGCCCGCTGTCAACCGCCACCGCCACCATGTAACCTGTGATGCCGGGATCGAAATCGCTCACCAGAAAACTCGCCGTCTGGTTCGGCGTCAAACCGATAAACGAGTCGGCGACTGAGCACGTGGCGCCGTCAACCAGGAAGAGGTGGATCGAGGCAAAGGCGTTTTGATGGGTGTTGGTGATGTTGATCTGAGTGTCGTTCTGTTGGGGGCTGCTCGGATTGCTGGTATATCTGTTGAAGAAGAGCACGCTGCCCGGTTTCATATCGCTCAGAGCCGGAGATGGCTGCGCCAGAGCGGCGACGCTCATCAGCGCCAACGCGCAGATGACGAGAACCGATTTGATGAGGCAGCGAGAAGTTTGCTGAGTCATTTTATCCCTCCGATAAATCATTTCGAAAATTACTGAAAAGAGTTTCCGGCGAAGGCGACAACGGGGAGCCCGTAATCACGATTGCCTGTGAAGCGGCAACTCCTGATGTCAGGTTTATGAGGCAATCGAATTACGAATGAACCTGACACCCGTCGGGGGCGGTTGTCCGCGCGCGGTAGTGAATTGAACTGGGTTCGGAATCAGCATCTCTGATCGGCGGCCACGGCACCTGTGTGTGAGTAAGTGTGAGGCGGTAAGGCGGTCGCAACGATCAAGCAGATTTCAATGTCACGTGAGCGATGCCGGCTTGTGGTGACGCCGCGCATCTTAGCATGAATGTTCAGGTTGCTGGCAATGGTTTTAATTGATTGCCCGGCGGCGCGGCGACTTTAATTTCCGCAGGAAATCTATTCTTTGTAAAAAAAGCTCATCTGTTGGAGGCGAGGTCCGCCGAAACGATCCCACGGAAGTCTGAGGAACCAGCCTTGGAGTTTAAACTCCTCTGATTTCAGTCTGTTATAACCCGCCGCTTCAAAATCTCCGGCTCGCAATCCGTACCATTTTGGCCCTGTGTCTTCGTCCCAGAAGATCAGTGTCTGTCGCGGCGATTGGCGGATCAATGCCAGATTAAATTCACGGTCATTCGTGAACGTGGGCTTTTCCCACTGATCGCGGTCAAAGACAATCCGCATGTAGGTCTGGCTGGAGATTAAACGGGAGATGGGCCTGGGGTGAGCGCGAAACCATTCGACCATCTCTTCGACCGCTCGCGCGTCACGTGTGAACCGCCAGCCGTCAACGTAGAGGACGCAGACCAACGCCGACAGCGCGAACACAATCGCAGCAATCGAATTTCGAGAGAGGTTGAAAAACTTCGCTTCCCGTTCCACCAGATCGTTCCATCCAGCGAGTGTAATCAGGGCAATCGCGGGAGCGACGCAAACGAGGTAGCGGGCATAGCCGGCGGAGCCGAACCACCCGCGCCAGAACATCACCGAATGCGTCACGAACAAAACCAGAAAGGCTGAAACGCCGGTGCTGAATTCACGCTTTTTCAACAACCGCCGCAATCCAACGATGAAAGGAGCGAGCAGCAACGGTCCGACGATCAATGGCGCCAACACGATGTATTTCCAGATCGGCCCAGCGCCGTTCGCTCCGCCTTCGGGACGCCAATCGGGGGGCCAATCGTGAACGATCCAGAGCGGGTCGCCAGTGATCAGATAAGCCGCCGCCCACCAGAGGATCATTCCGCTGGCCAGCAGCAACGTTTGCCACAACGTTCGGAGTCCCGCCTTCAGGCGGAAAGATCCAGACAAAACCCATAACCCCCAAAGCGCGCCAATGAAAAAACCTTCAGGTCGCACGAGGATCAACAGCGACGCAACGATCATTCCGGCTTTGATCCGACCCGACAGATGCAACCTGAGCGCAATGACGAAAAGCAGGGCGAAAAGCGTTTCAGTCAACACCGTCGAACAGAGCAGAAAGAACGACGGTTGGAGGAAGAGTAGCGGGATCGCCAGTTCCGCGCGATCAAAATGGATTTGCCGCGCCAGACGGAATGTTTGCCACGCCGTCGCCAAACTGATGGCGACTGTGAAGAGTTTGGTCGCCGCGTAGCCAAGTTGCGCGGGGAAAAAGTAGAGCAGCGTGAAGAGCGGGCGCGCCCAGACGCTGACGAAATAATGTGGATGGCGATGCGCCCAGCGGGCGAACAGGTAGTGGTAACCGGAATCCTGTTGGTCAGCGTCCGGGTAGAGCAGAACCAACGCGCCGCCGATTGCCGCAAAGACGGCAAGCCAGATCAACGCGCGGAGCAGTCTCTGGTCGCTTCGGAAAGATCGGGTCATCGTGGGGCAATCTCAAAAACAAAGGGCAAAAATCAAAGGCTCTTTGATTTTTGCCCTTTGCCGTTTGCGTTTTGTTTTCAGGTTATGCGTAAGAGTGCAATCCCGGCAGGATATAGCTCACGCCCAGATAGGTGAAGATCACCAGCAGGAAGCCGATCAGCGCGAAGTAGGCGCTGCGCCGTCCTGACCACCCATGCGCGATTCGTGAATGCAGGTATCCGCCGTAAGACAGCCACGCCACCAACGCTCCCGTCTCCTTCGAATCCCATCCCCAGTAACGACCCCACGATTCGTTGGCCCAGACCGCGCCCGTCGTCAGCAGGATCGCCAGGCCCGCGAAAGCGACGCCGACGGTCTTGTAAATCAGGCTGTCAATCTTTTCGAGCGCCGGCAGGTTAGCGCGCAACCGCTCGCTGCGGAAGCCGAAGAGCGCCACGAAAATGGTCGCCACCAGCATCGCGAACAGCGAAGCTATCTCGACCGGATTGCTGCGTATATTGAGAACCAATGCGTCGCCGTACTGCGCCATGAAATTCGCGCCGACCGAGACGATGGTCTCAACCGGCTGCCCGAGGGCGTTTGGCTGTCCGGCGGCGTTCTTGCCCATCACTTGATAGCCGATCTGATAGAACTGATCGCTGCCGATGAGCGAGCCGACCTTGGTCATGGTTTTGATTTGATAGAAGAACAGGCCGATGGTTGCGACCTGCGCCACCAGCGAAGCGCGCAAGAGCCAATGCCCGATGCGGCGCGCGCCCTCGTTGTCTTTGAAGAAATAGATCAGGCAGCACGCGGCGGCCAGTCCGAGCACCGTCAGCAGCGGTAAGGCTGACAAGGCGCCGGCGCCCGGAACCGCCAGCAGCGCAATGGCGTTCATCGTTCCTTTGCGTTGCGCGCCCTCGTTGTTCTTGAAGAAATAGATCAGGAAGCACACAGCCATTCCAATCAGCGTCAGCAGCGACAGGGCGTGCAGGGCGCCGACGCCCGGAAGCGCCACGCGAGCGCCTGAATTTGTCATGCCGTGTTCACCGGTGAGGACCGCATTGAAGCCGTAGTTGAACGAGAGTGGGTCGAAAGCCTTGAATCCACCCATCATCCAGACCACGACGTAACCGACCAGGAAGAACGCCGCGACCGCTATGGCCATCGCCTCCGACTTCACACCGTCCTTGATCAGGTAGACCACCGAGAGCGCGAAGCTGACCAGCGCCACGCCGTAACTCATCGAAGCGACGCCGACGTGAATCGGACGCCAGTAACTGTCGAGCACCGGCGGCAGTTCAATGAAGCTGCTGCCGATGAAGACCGCCATCAGCAGGATCAGCGCGATCAGCGGGAACGAGAACGCGCCGACAAAGCGCGTGTTCTCGCGGTTGCTCACCAGCAGGGTGGCGAACGCCGCGCCGAATGCGAACGCGACTGACAGGTCGTAAAGATTGGCGAACGGGATGTAGCTGAAGAACCACCAGAAATGGTACTCGCCGGTGATCTGGTTGGTCATGCGGATCCAATTCTCCTTGTCTCCTGCCGCGACCCAGCGAACCAGCCAGCCGGAAAGATTGAAGAAGAAACCGAGTGACGCCGTCCACAATCCCAGCCGTTGCAGAAACCCGATCGGCGCCCAGAAATTGGTCATCAACGCCGCCGCCGCCGTGATGTAACAGAGCAGCCCCACCACGACCAGCGTGCCGTCCGCCGGCACAGCCGACGCGCCCAGCTTGATGCGCGCCGCCAGCATCAGGAACGCGCCGATGAGCGGCAGAATCGCGGGCAGGAAGTTGGTGATCAAAGATTTGCGCGGGCCAGTCGTTGCGACGACTTCCGTTGCGCCCATTGCTTCATTGATTGATTTGATCGCTTGACTCATCGCTACCTCCGAAAGTGAAAGAAGAGAACTTGAAATGGCAGACCAATAGGCCTTCAGTTATACCGTCTCGAATTGAAGAACACGTAATTTTTCCAACTGCACACGAGCGCTCAGGTTCAGGATTTCGATCCCGACTAAACGGCCATTTTCGTCGTAATCCAGGATCACGCCGGGCTGAACCTCTTCCGATTCGACAATCGCTACCTCGTCCAACCGGAGATAAAGCGCGTCGCTTTCTTTGTCAATTTTCAGCCTCATTTTCTCTTTCCTGTTTTCCTGCTCAGGCGACGATCAAAGAACACGGTCACAATCCGATTAGCTGCTGAGTTACAGCTTTCGTTTCTTCACCTGCTCTAAGAGATTAACTGGCCGCTTGCGGCTGGCGAATCAGGGCGATGATTTTTTTCGCCCGGTCTTCAAAACCGAGCCGGTTGCGATTCGAGTCGCCGCCCAAATAAACATTGCCGTCTTCAACCACGATCCATAGCCGCTGGTGTGAGAAGAAGAAGACGGCGATCAAAGTCAGACAAAGGATGGTGAAACCCACGTAGACGATTCTTGCCCCGGGGTCGTATTGAATTGAAAGCACGTGATTCGACCCCACCTTCTCGAAATCGGTCAGAACGAACTGGTAAGCGCCGTTGTCCATAAACTTCTGCATCACTGGCGCGCTGGCGACCGTGTTCGCAAAAGCTTCATTGAAGGCCCAGACCTCGCCCTGCTTGCCATCCGGGTTGATGTAGGCCAGATGCGCCGCCGGATTGTCGTAATCGGGCGAAGACATCCCGACTTGTTGGCTGCGGTCAACGGTAAAGCTCGGATTGAGTCGGACGTATCTCAGCCGCGTTCCGTCGGCCAGCTTTGCCTCGCCGTCACGTGGGATCGTGATCTCTTGCGGTTGGCCTCCATTCACCGGCGTCATCCGGAGTTTGATTGTCCGCGCGCCCCCCGGTTTGTTGTAACTGGCCTGGAAGAAACGATAGCCGCGATAATCGAACGGCGTGTTCATGTGGATCAACGCGTCGGTTCGCTGCCCTGTCTGGTGATCCAGAATTCGCACTCGCGTCAGCCAATCGAGCGTGTTGCCCACATCAATCGAACCGTCCTTGTTGATCAACTTCTGTTGGATGTCCACACCTTCGATAGTGAATGGCAGCGCGAGTTCGCGCTGGCCGATGGCATGTTCCGTGGTCGCGTTGTCAATGTTGAAGACGTTTTGAGTCATCGTTTCTGACGATTGATCCGGCACGACAGCCATCATTCCGGTGAACCCGCGACTGGTCATGAAGCCGCCAAAAAAGATCGTCAGCAAACCAATGTGAACAACGTATGCTCCCAGCCGGTTCCAGACGCCGCGTTCGGCGAAGATCGTTGTGCGGTTGTCTTCTTCGTTCACGCGGACCTTGAATCTCATCTTACGCGCCGCTTCAGTCGCGCGCTCGGCCAGTTGTTTGCGGCCCAATTGCGGAATCTCGACCTTCTCTTTGAACTTTTGCGCCATCGCAAATGTCGGCGAAGCCGTCAGCTTCTTGCGTGTGATAAAGCTCCACGCTTTGGGGAAATGATCAATCGAAGTGAGGATGATGTTGAGACTCAGCAGCAGCAGCAGCAGGTTGAAATACGGAGCGTGGTATATGTCGAAGAATCCCAGCCGCCCGTAGATGACTTTTTCCGCTGGCGTCAATTCGGAGTAATAGAGCGGGAACGACTCAAGCTCCTGTTGCTGAATCAACATGCCGATCATGCAGGCGGTGATCAGCAGAATGAGCAGCGTGATGCCGAACGGGACGGAACTGAGCAGGTTCAGGACTCGATCAATGACCGTGTTCAGCCCCGATCCTTTTTGCTTGCCGTCCGCATTCGGCCTGGCTGTTTCCGGAGCCACGTCATCAACAATAGAGTCGTCAATGACGGCGGACACGGCGGAAGCCTCACTGGCCTTCGTGGTATTGGTCAATTTTGTGGATGAATGCGCAGATGCCATGACTCGAAATTCGGATAAATCAACTGGTAAATCTGGTACTTGGGTGATTGACAACCATCTGGTTTGTGGAGCGGGCCTCAGTCTAGCAGTTGGGTTTGACACGCGCAACCGATTAGCGCCGCGAGCAGTAGCGATGTCGTGACAGCGCAGGTTGGGTCGGCTACAATCCGCCTTCCCGCTGCGTGACCTTCAATTTGAGGATTCGAGTGCAAGGCGAAAGCTACGATACAACTGAACCACGCCCGTTTCGCTTGTGTGAACGATGCGGACGCCCGACGCCCGCCAATTTGCCACAATGCGTCAATTGCGGAGAGGTTTCATTGCCGGCCGTGGTCGCCGACGAGGAGGCGCGCGCTGAAAGACGCTTCGCGCAAGCCTTCTTCTCGCGCGCAACGCCGGTCACTTACACGTTATTGGCCGTCAACGTCGGCGTCTTCCTGTTGATGCTGCTCGTCTCCGGCGGATCGGAAGATTCCGAGACGCTGGTCGCTTTCGGAGCGAAGACGAACCGGTTGCTGCGCGAAGGCGACTGGTACAGGCTGGTCACGCCCATCTTCATTCACGCCGGACTGATCCACCTCCTGTCGAACTCGTATGCGCTGTGGGCCGTTGGGCCGCAGGTTGAAAAGCTCTATGGCTCTGCGCGCTTCCTGCTGATCTATCTGTTGGCGGGTATTGGCGGCGTGGTTGGCAGCTACGTGGGTCAGGAGATTTTGAATAAGCCCAACGTGCCTTCGGTGGGAGCTTCGGGAGCGATCTTCGGGTTGTTCGGAGTGCTGGCCGTGTTCGGTTACAGGTACCGCCGCGAACTGCCGGGCGCGTTTCGGCGCGCGTTCGGCGCAGGTGTTTTGCCAGTCATCGTCATCAATCTGATCATCGGGTTTTCGATCCCGTTCATTGACAACTCCGCGCACATCGGCGGTTTGATCACAGGGGCGATCCTGACTTTCATCGTTCCGTACATCGCGCCCGGCGCCGAAAGGGTGTCGAAGGCCGGTTTGTTGATCATGGCTCTCTGTGTGGTCGTGATCGGGTACTGCTTCGCGCAGGCTTACCGGGACAGCCGCAGGCATCTCAACAGCTTCCGCGATACGGTCAACGTCACGCAGACTGCGCTCAACCGCGCGTTCGACGCGAGTATGAACACATCGTCCTTGGCGGAGAGAAGGGAAGCGACCGCTCAACTTGGCGGCGCAATCGAGAAGTTGGAGAACACCGATGCGCCTGATGAGCGATCCAATCAGATTCGATTGGAACTGCTGCGCATAACCCGCCAGCAGCAGTCGTTGATGGCCGCGGCTGACGCTGACCGGAGAGCCGACGAGATAGAAGCCAATTCCAACGATTTCGCACGGGTGTGGGAGCGGTTCAAGGAATGGGTGGAGAGTGAAGGGTCGAAATACGGTCTCACGTGGGGACCGGACGAGAAGCAATCGAAGTAGTGGAGGAATTGATGGCCATTAAAAAGATCGGTGTGTTAGGCGCGGGGCTGATGGGAGCCGGAATAGCTCAGGTCGCTGCCGTCAGCGGGTACGACGTGACGATTGTTGAAGTCAGCGACGAGTTGATCAAAAAAGGTTTGAGCGGGATCGAGAAGTCGCTGGCCAAATTCGCCGAAAAAGGCTCGATCACCGCTGAACAGAAAGATTCAACGATGGCGCGGTTGCGGGGAACTACAAAACTCGAAGAGGCCGCCAACGCCGGCATCATCATCGAAGCGATCATCGAGAACCTTCAGATCAAACGCGAGACCTACGCGAAGCTGGACGCGCTGTGCAAACCGGAAACGATCTTCGCGTCGAACACCTCGTCGCTCTCGATCACCGAGATGATGACGGCGACTGGAGCGGAGCGCCAACGGCGCTTCGTCGGGATGCATTTCTTCAATCCGGTTCCGTTGATGAAGTTGGTCGAAGTGATCCGCACGATTCTGACTGACGACGCTGTTTACGCCGAAGCCGTAGCGCTGGCTGAATCAATGGGCAAGACCGTCGTCAAGGCGAGCGACAAGACCGGCTTCATCGTCAACCGGTTGCTGGTGCCGTTCATGCTCGACGCGATCCGCGTCCTCGAAGAAGGTCTGGCTTCGATTGAAGACATTGATAATGCGATGAGACTGGGCTGCAACCATCCGATGGGGCCGTTGACGTTGACGGATTTCGTTGGCCTGGACACGACCTTCTACATCGCCAACATCATGTTCGACGAGTTCAAAGAGAAACGCTTCGCGCCGCCGCCGCTGTTGAAGCGGATGGTGCAGGCCGGATTGTGCGGGCGTAAATCGGGGCGCGGGTTTTACGATTACAGCGATCCGAAAAATCCGAAGCCGTTAAAGCTGACTTGAGACGAAGAATTGGAAGGATGAGCGATTCGACTGAACAGATTCTTTGTGAACTGCGCGATCCGTTCGCCGTCGTGACGATCAACCGCGAAGCTCGAAGCAACGCTCTCGACTTCGTGACGCTGCGCGAACTCGCGCGAGTCTTTTCGGAGTTGAGATCGAAGGCTTCTGTGCGGGCAGTGATTCTGACCAGCGCGGGCGATCAGGCGTTTTCTGAAGGCGCGGACGTTGAAGAGATGTCCGCCTTGATTGCTGAGCAGGCGAGAGATTTCGCGCTCGCGGAGCAAAATCTGGCGTCCGTGATCGAAGATTTGGGTAAGCCGGTCATCGCCGCGATCAACGGATCGGCTTATGGCGCGGGCTGCGAGCTTGCTTCGGCGTGTACGTGGCGAATGGCCGTCGTCACGGCGAAGTTCGGATTCCCGGAAATCTCTCGCGGTTTTTTCGGCGGCGCATCGAGGCTGCGGCGCATCATCGGCCAATCGCGCGCGCTGGAATTGATTTTGACCGGAGAGCCGATTGACGCCGAAGAAGCGTTGCGGATCGGTTTGGTAAACCGCGTCGCGCGGGATCGGAAGGAATTGATGGCTGTGTGCGAAGAGTTGGCGATCCGCATCAGCCGCAACGCGCCGCGGGCGGTCAAATACGCGCTCGAAGCGGTCAATCGCGGGGCAGAACTTTCTCTCGATGACGGATGGCGATTGGAGTCGGCGCTCTTCGGTCTATGCTTTGCTACTGAGGACGCGCGCGAAGGGACGCGGGCCTTTCTCGAAAAGCGGCAGCCGGTTTTCAAAGGGTGTTAGGCAACCTGCTATCAGCTTGACCGCATCAAGTCGGCTCAATATACTGTCCGCGAGTGATCCGAATGACTCCCCCAAGAGCCAAAATATTATTTGAAATTCCCTCGCGGCCAGGATTGGCGGCATGTGGACGATAGGATTTGATCATTTGAGTGGGAACGGTGATGTGAATCATTGTTGGTTTAGCTTGAGCCGTCCTCACTGTCGTTCAAGCGTTGGTTGCCGTCCCCCAGATCATCTTCTTCATTAAACTTAAGAACTCTTACGGTAAAGTAGTAAAAAATTATGGGTGCTCGGCGTAGAGCGCGCGAATGCGCCTTACAAATGCTGTTTTCTTACGACGTGGCTCGCCCGTCGGTGGATGAACTTTTGGAAACCTACTGGGGAGAGATGGCGGAGGCCGCGGAAGAAGTTCGTGTTTTCGCCAACGAGTTGGTGATCGGCACGATCTCCAACCTCGACGAGATTGACGAACGGATCCGCTTGCGGACCGAACACTGGCGAATTCCGCGCATGGCCATCGTTGATCGAAACCTGCTGCGCATGGCCATCTACGAATTCATGTTTCAGCCGAACACGCCCCGGACCGTCGCTATCAACGAGGCGCTCGAAATCGCCCGGAGGTTCTCGACTCACGAAGCGACGCAATTCATCAACGGCATTCTCGACGCGATCAAACGCGATCTGGAGACCCAGCCGGTTCCCGAAATGCCCGCCGCGTCGCTCGCTCAACACACCAACTGAGTCCGGATCAATCCAGCAGCAACCGGACGCCGAGCGATTCGGCCAATCTCATCGCTTTGGTGAATCTGACGAACTGGGCGTAACTCGCGCCTTGCGCATGCAACCTCGCTCGCTCGCTCACCGTCAGGTCGTTGATCAACAAGGCTTCCAAAAAATCGGCGTAGTCGGGCAAAGCCATCACCGGCAACTCGCGTTGATAACCCGAAGCTCCGTCGTCGGATGAAGCGAACCCGGCGAGCAAATCGAAGAGGTTGTCGGTCGTCAGCCTGGCCGCCCAGCGCGCCAGCGCGATGGGCACGCGCAACTCGAAGAACCTCAATCCTTCCGGCGTGGTCACGCGCCGCAATTCCTTCGTCACCTCGCCGTCAAAAGGCGATTCAGGATCAACCAGGATGCGCAGCAGGTTGGGCCATTGCTCCTGCGGCAAAGTATCGCTCAGCAACTGCACGCGATCAGCCAGGAATCGCTCGAAACGCGCCTCGATCGGATAGCGAATGCGCCCCAGACATCCAATCGGCTCGCCGGAGACGGATGGCTGAAACGGATTCGCCACCTCGTCTTCGTCATCCAAATCGCCGTCTTCATCATCGCCGAATTCGTAATCGAAATTCTGTTCGATGTGCGCAGGGCAATGCGCGCGGCAATAAGCGGCCACCTGCTCGGCCATCTCCAACTCATCCGAAAGTTCCGTCGTGAACTTGATGCTCTCTTCCGACGGCGCGCGTTCGTTCTCCAGCGTGGCGTTGACGATTTGCGAAACCAGCGAGCCGGCGCGCCCCAAACCGCGCAGCAGTCGCTCACCGTGCCGGCGGCGCATCTCGCAAGGGTATTCAATCGCGTATTCGAGAGACATAAAAATTTTTGAAAAGCAGGAGCGGATTCGAGCGCGGCCATTTTAACACCAATCGAATCCTCCGAAGCTTTTGATTCCGGTCACATCGTCAAGTAGAATTCCAACCGCCACGAGGAGTCATTACTTTTATGAACAGATTTACATTACATCGCGCGCCGCTCGCGCGTAAGCCCCTGGTGATTCTGGGCGTCATCTTCCTGTCGCTCATCGCTTCTCCCGCTTTCGGGCAGAGCGCTCAAGAAAAACCGCAGCAGGATCAGCAACAGCCCAGCATCAAGATCGGCACGAACCTGGTGATCGTGCCTGTAATCGTCACCGATCGTTACGGCAATTTCGTGACGGGTTTGCAACGCGGTGATTTCGCTCTGCGCGAAGAGGACTCGCCGCAGAAGATCGAGGATTTTTCTTCCACCGAAGCCCCATTCCATGTCGCCTTGCTGATTGATACCAGCCGCAGCACCCAGAACAAGCTCGCCAAGATTCGCAAAGCCGCGCTGACTTTTATCAATCAACTTCTGCCGAACGACCGCGTGATGGTGGTCGGCTTCGACGAGAAGGTCCGCTTCGTCTCCGGCTTTACGAACAATCACGCCGAACTTGAACGCGCCATCAAATCGCTCAAGAGCAGTTATCTGACCAGCCTTTACGACGCCATTCACCTGACCATCAATGAAAAGATGAGCCGGATTCCGGGGCGCAAAGCGATCGTGGTGCTCACCGACGGCGTGGACACGGCGAGCAAGCAGGCGACGTTTGAAAGCGTAATTGACCTGGTGGCGAGCCAGGGGATCATCACCTACGCGATTCAGTACGAGACGCGTAACGACGGCGGCCCAGTGATGAAGCCAACGTTCATTCCCGGCATCAGCAATTCTTTCGCCCCGCGTTCGAGCGCGAATTGGCAGGAGCCGTCGCCGCAAAAGCCCAAACCTGAATCTGAACCGGAAAGCGAAGCGAAGGCGCCGGTTTCAGAATCGGAAGAGCCTGCGCCTTCATCATCGCCTGGTTCCGCTCCGTCCTCGCGAGTCAACAGTCAACGGCAACAGCCAATTCGTGACCGCTACCTGATCGCGGCGGATTTTCTGCGCACGCTGGCTGCGCAATCGGGCGCGCTGCATCTGCGCGCCGAAAACATCGAAAACACCAGCTATGCTTTTCACATCATCGCGAACGAGTTGCACAATCAATACACGCTGACCTACATCTCGACCAACGAGCAGCGCGACGGCAATTACCGGGCGATTGCAGTGCGGGTGAAAGATCCCGACCTGATCGTTCGCGCGCGCCGCCGCTATCTCGCCCCGAAAGGCGAGCCTTCCGAGACCGAACAAAACAAAAAACCGAACTCCGAGCCGGAGCGATAGGTCGTTCCGGCTCACAGATTCCTCGCTTCACCAGTCGCCGTGCGAAACGGCCACCGCTTTCTCCGCGCACTCAGCGTGTCCGCAGTTGCAGCCGGTGTCCGAATCGTCTTCGTTGAACGAACATTCGTCGCTGCAATAATCGCCGCCTGCAGGCGCGGGGCAATTGCAGCCTTCGTGCGCGCATTTTTCCATCTTCTCTGCCATATTTCCCGCCTCCCGTCGGTATTTGTTTATCGTTTGAGCGGCGCGCGAAGGCGAGCCGCGCATCTTCTGGTGATAATTCACCCGAACGAAAAAATCTCTGCCCACAGAGCCGCAAGGCTAATGCCACGAGGTCAGCGAAAATCATTTTTCAGCTATACTTCGCGCGGCCATAAATGAAACTTGTAGTAGAGGAACCTGAGGAGAACACGGAACAAACGGAATAAACGGAACAGACGGAATTTTCTCAAAAGCCTTTCCGTTTGTTCCGTTTATTCC
>Ga0187892_10001639_pt1 | contig 49853 bp, 46 predicted proteins | sample MA1701073metaG_FD_139345 | JGI IMG/M metagenome (GOLD analysis project Ga0187892, IMG submission 139345) | Bio-ooze microbial communities from a basaltic lava cave in the Kipuka Kanohina Cave System on the Island of Hawaii, USA - MA170107-3 metaG ...
ATTCCAGGCGGCCTTCCGGCGAGGCATTCAGCGTCACGACGGATTCGTCGCCACGCAGGTAACCCGGCGCTACCAACCCGGGGCTCGCGCTGTTGAAGAAGCGGCGGTCGAAATCGGTGGGCAGCAGTGGCGCGCGGTTCGCTGTCCATTTCTCGTCGTAGGTACCCGCATAGCTGGCACGCGGCTGCCATTCTGCCGAGATGAAGCCGAAACCAGCAGGCGCCGGAGTGTGGCCGTAGCCACGAAACGGATCCTGCGGATCCTCGATGTTCGGCATCGGGTGTGCCTCGTCGGCACCGGGCTCACCGTAGCGAAAGCCACGGCCCACGGGATTGCGGCGCTCGCAGCGATGGTTCGGCTCGCGCGGGTCCCGCCGGTCCCAACCGCCGAAGGCGCGCTCGTAGACGAGTGGAATCCGCTCGAACGGGCGCGGCGGCGAGACGGCTGCCTGCCCCGATCGCGCGACCAGCAGGCGATCGCCGATCACCTGTACCAGTTTCTGCAAGGGTCCAACGCGAATGCCAACCTGGAGACTGGTGGTATTCGGGGCTGGCGCGTGCGCATGGCCTATGAGCACGACGTCGGTTGCCGGCTTGACGAAGGCGATTTCGGGTTCGTACTTCCAGCTCGCGAGTGCAGGGTCGCCGCGTGGCTCGCCCGCGGCGTCCACGGGCAGCTGCTCGTTCGCGTAAGCCAGCTTGCCACCCGCGCCGATCGTGAACGTCGCGCGCACCACGGGAACACACTGCGGCACGCCCTGCTCGTCCGCCATGAACAGTGCGGCGACGGCAAACGGAGTGGCATTGCGAATGTCAGGATGACTCATCGCGCCCGGCCCGCCGCGCGCAACTCACGATGCAGTCCCTGGAAGAAGTCCTCGGTGTCCCGGTTCGTCACCGGGAGCTGCGCTTCCGGCGGACAAAGCGGAATGTTGCCGCCGATCTGCATCCCGGCCGCGCGCGCGAGCGAGATGAGCGCCACGCCCTCGACCGATATGAACGTGCGGGGCCAGTGCGTGTACGCCGCGAAGTCGGGTTCGAGCAGGACTTCCTTGCGTTCCTCCGCTTTCAGATGGCGCTGCTGCATGAACTCAACGAGGTTCTCGACGAAAGGCTCGGCACTGCGGTCGTGTAACGCGCGCAAGGCAAGGAATCGCGCTTCGGGCTCTCCGTCGAGCACTTTCTCGTATCGGGCCAGCACTGCGGCGGATTCCTGCGAGGGTGAGGCGTCGACCAGCAGGTGCAGGCACCGGTAGTAGCAGAAGTCGTCTTCATACTCCCAACCCTCGTGCCACTCCGTCACCGACAGACGCCCCACTTCCGCCGCCAGCCGATGATTTCCTGCCGCGACGGCATCCAGGAATGCTTCCGTGCGGCTCAGCGCCAGCCGGCGATCGTTGGTGATTTCGCGCGCGGCCAGCTGCGAGAGATAGAAGCGCCGCGCGTGCGCACTGCGCAGCAGGTTCTCGCGATAGCCCTCCGAAGCGCCGGATTGGAGCAGGTGGCACACGGCGATGCCCTGGTACAGCGCCGAGAGCTTCTCGTAGCTGTCACCGATCTCCTCCGCCGGGTAGGCGGCAACGAGCAGGAACGCTTCCTTGACGTCCTCGAAGAGCTGCTCGCTGATCTCGCGCGGGTCCATGGCTCAGATCCCGGTGTATTCCAGCGATTCCTGGAACTCGAGGCCCTCGAACCTGCTGCCGAGCTTTTTCACCAGGCTGGCGCGCGCGACGATGGCGTACGGCGCCGTGGCCGGCCGGAACAGCACGATGCTTTTCGGCACGCGGTCCGCATCGATGACGAACTGCTTGCACGTATCCATCATGTCTTTCTTGAACTCGTTCCACTCGATGCGCGAGGCCTTGACGTCCACGCAATCGACGGTGCCGAGCGGATTGACCACGAAATAGTCCTTCGCCGCGGGCTTGCCCTTGTGGTTGACGATCTCCACGGGCAGGTACTCGACCTTGTCGCCCGTCTCCGCTTCGAGCGCCTTCTTGAGCTTGCCGGAGACGACGACCATCGACGCGCCGAAGACGTTGTCCGTGAGCTCGATGTCCTTCGGATATTCCTCGTTCATGTGCACAGCCACCTTGCCCCAGCCTTTCGCGCGCGAGATGCCGCGCTTGAGCTCGAAGCCCTTGGTGACAGGTTTGGGAGCTGTGCCCACGAACTTGCCTTCCTCGTAGTGGCTGCGCCAGATGTAGAACTCGGCAGTTGGCATGTCTGTTCGCTCCGGTACTGCGCGGCGTTACCGCTTGCTGAAGATCTGGTTCAGGTAGTCCTGGATGCTGCCCGTGAAGTCTTCCATCTTGGGCGGTGGATTACGCGGCGAGGGGCTGCGTGCCATGGAGAAGCCGCGGTACCAGGTGCCCTTCATGTCGTGCCGGTTCTCCCAGGAATACTTCGTGCCCTTCTCAGCCGGACGCTTGCCGCGCTCCCGCAGCAGCTTCTTGAAGTCGCCCGACTGTTTCTTGAGTGCGTTCGCGAGGTTTACCTCCGTGAGCTGGCACTCCGAGGCTTCCTCGTACATCGGGTCCCATACCTTGTTCAGCAGCGTGTCGCAGACTTCCTGCGTGTAGTCAGGATGGTCCACCAGGTGACACGGCAAGCCATCCCAGTCGTCGGGCGCCCGCTTGTCCATGAACGCGCGCTTGAGCGGCAGGCCGATGTTGTTCTCCGGCGCGTTGATGTCCCACGGCGTGATCGCAAACGAATTGTGCAGGAAATCGATGTGTGCCTGGTCGCTGATCTGCGTCTTGAGCGTGCCATCCGCAAGGGATGTGACGGGCAGGACGTGATGCACCTGCGAATACTTGCGCGACTTGCAGTAACCGTCGTTGCAGCCGGTGATGTGATCGTCGCCCTTGCGGCGGCGATTGATCGCCCAGTGCGCCGGATCCGGCTTGTGCTTTTTTTTCTTCTTGGCCATCGATCCGCTCTAGGCGTACAGGCTGACGGCCGCCTTGGTGCCGTCATCGCCGGAAAGTGCGACCAGGATTCCGCGGCCACTACCGTAGCGGCGCTGCAGGCTGCGCACGGCAACACAGATTCCTACCGCCCCGGAGGCGCAGCCGGTTTCACCGAAACTGCTCGCGGGGACCATCAGGGTCATCGGCTCCAGCACGCCGGAGGAGCGCAGGCGCACGAGGCAATAACCCCATTCGTTGGCGCGATACGGGTCTCCGTTCAGGTCTGACACGATCGAGCGTGTCGCGGAAATCACCTCGTCCCCCGCCTGGCGCATGCAATTGGCGAGCGCCTGCGACAGTCCCACGCCGAGTGGCGGCTTCTCTTCCAGCCGCGTCTGGCCTTCATTGGCCACGTCCGCGCCGCACACTCTCACGGGCGCGCCGCTGGTCGCGGGGATCTCGGCCGCGCGTTCCAGGAGGAGAAATGCGCCCGCCTCGCCGGGAATGTATCCGAACGGCATGGGCGCGATCTTGAGCATGTTCATCCAGGCGGCGGTGCGCAGTGCCCGGGGCTCGACACAGCTGTCCACCGCACCAATCAAGCATCGGTCGATGCGGCCGGTGCGAATGTCGTTCGCAGCGTTGATGAGCGCGATCGCCACGCCGGTGTGGCCCGCGAACACCAGCTTCTGGTTCGCCGGAGGAATGGCTTGCCGGAAGCGTCCCAGCACGCGACCGGCAATCCCGGTGCACTCGCGCTTCCACAGGGCCGAAGCGGTCCACTCGTCCGGTTCTTCGCCTTCCTCGAGGCGGCTGCGCTCGTACGCGTCCGCGAGCAGGTAGTCGGAAAGCACGAAGTAGCAACCGGTGCGCGCGAGCTCCGCCGGCGACAGCTGCCGGCGCGAAATCAGGTCGCGCAGCGCAAACTCGCCGAGCACGGTCGCCTTGGCGACGCCGACGAATCCTTCGCCGATGGAACAGGGGAGCGCGTGGCCGAGGACCGGCTCGCCACCGAACAGGTCTTCCGCGGCTGCGTTGATGGTGCGCAGGAACGCGGAGCGCACGACGCCGGCACGGGCTTCGGCGCAGCTCGTGAACGCGTCGAGCCCCAGCGAGGTGACCATGCCCACCGCCGAGATCGCCAGTTCCTGTCCGCCGGAAGCGTTCATTTCGCCCGGGTCAGAACTTGTCCCCACAGACCCAGCAGTTGCACTCCTCGTCACTGGGGATTGCGATGATGGGGCCCTGGATCAGCGGCGAAGGGGGAGTGTTCTTGTCGTTGTGAAGCATCGGGTCGAGCGCGCGCGCGACACCCTTGCCCTCGAACTTGACGTCGAACGAATAGTTCACGAACTCCGCCTTTCCCTTGATCTTGTTCGAGGCCACGCCCATCAGGCTGCCGGCCTCGTCCCCCGTGCTCATCGAGAAATTCGAGTTGGCCAGGCACACGGGGTTGCCGTCGCACTTCACGCTGCTGGTGCCCTGCGCGGTATCGGAAGACTTGGCGATGTTGGGGTACGGGATCGGGATCGGTGGCGCCGGCGGCGCGGGCGTCTTGCACACGTCCGGAAACGCGATCGTCACTCCGTTGCTGGAGGAGTGCACGACCGAGAGATTGTTCACGCCGACCGAGACGGGCATGCATCACCCTCAGTTAATGTCCACGACGGCGCCACGGATCTTGTTGGCGCCTGACGAGCGGCTCAGCAGGTTCGCACCCTTGATGACGATCTTGCCGTCCTTCTTCAGGGTGATGGAGCTGTCGCCGCACACCAGCGCGATTTCGCGATCGGCCCGCAGGGTGACCCGGTCGCCATCGATGACGGCTTCCTCGCGCCGCGCCGGCACGAGGTCGTCGCGCACCAGGCCGGCGATCACCGGGCTGGCGGGATCGCCGTTCTCGAACAGGAGCAGCACGGCGGCGTCGCGTGCTTGCGCGCGGTCGAGCGTGATCACGGTGCGCGCCCGGCAGGGTGCGCCGGGGTTGCCCGGGAAATCGACGGTGGCGATGCCCTGCGCATCGATGGACACGATGCGTCCGACACGCGGCTCGAGCCAGGCTCGCGTGGCGTTACGCGGGGAAACTCGCACTGGGTTCAGCTTCACGGGTGCCACCTCAGTTCTGCTTGATATTGCTGCCCTTCATGATGATATCGCCGCTCGCCTTGACGTTGACCTTGCCGCCCTTGATGGTGATGTCGCCGTTCTTCTTGAGTGTGATCTGCGCGTCGCCCGACTTGAGGGTGATTTCGTCGTCGGCCACGAGCTGCACCTTCTTGGCCTGGAACGTCATTTCCTTCGTGACCGTAACCTTCGCCTGCTCGCCCACCGTGGTGGTGAGGTTCTTGCCGACTTCCAGCTTCCAGTTGCTGGCGATGTTCTCATTCAGGTCCTTGCCGACATCGACTGACTTGCCGCCGCCGACGGACTCGGATTTCGATCCGCCGATCGTCTCGGTCTTGGAAGCGCCGACCACTTCGGCCATGGCTGCGCCCACGTTGATGTCGAGCAATCCCCCGACCGACAGTTCCATCGCGGCCCCCACCGTCTCGGCGTAGTTGATGGCAATCGTCTCGGTGAGATTCTTGCCGATCATCACCTCCATATTGCCGTCGATCTTCTCGTTGTGATCGCGCTTGACCTGCACGGCGCGGTCGTTGCCGATCGTTTCCTTGCGGTCGTGGCCGACCAGCTGGGTCTCGTCGTTCTCGACGACGATGTCCTGGTCCTTCTCCGCGTGGATGTAGACCTGCTCCTTGCCCTTGTCGTCCTCGAAGCGGATCTCGTTGAAGTTGTCGGTCGCGCCACTCTTCGAGCTGCGGCTCATGAAGGCGGTCTGCGTCTTCTTCGCCGGCAGCTCGTGCGGCGGCATGTTCGCGCCGTTGTACATGCGCCCGATGACGATCGGGCGATCGGGATCGCCCTCGAGGAACGCGATGACCACTTCGTGCCCGATGCGCGGAACGCTGACCGCGCCCCAGTTCTTTCCGGCCCATGGCTGCGAAACGCTGATCCAGCACGAGCTGTTCTCGTCTTCCTTGCCGTGGCGGTCCCAGTGGAACTGCACTTTCACGCGGCCGTACTTGTCGGTGTAGATTTCCTCGCCGGACGGGCCGACCACGAGCGCGGTCTGCGGCCCCTGCACCGATGGACGCGGCGTGAGGCGCGCCGGACGCCACGGCGTTTTCACGTCCACGGCTTCGACCTGGATCTCGAACTCGAGCTCGCCGTCGCTTCCGCCGCTCACATGCGGATCGGAGGTCGCAGTCAGCGTGGTGCTCGTGACCAGGTATTCGATGTTGAGATCGTCGCGCGGATACTTGCTCAGCTTGAAGCGCGCGCCCGCCGCCAGCCCCGCGGCGTTGCCGCCGCCGCGAGCGACCAGGTGATCGGATTGCAGCTCCTGCATGCGGATCTTCGCGATGCGGCCCGTTTCCCCGGTCGTCATTTTGGGGATCTCGGCTGGCGCATCGAAGATTTCGAAGCTCGCCTTGGCATGCGTGCGCGAGATCGTGGCCGTCTGCAACAGCTTGTTCTTGGGCTGCGTGAAGTCGTACTCGGTCGTGACGTAGGCGCCGGGGCGCACGCCCTTCGAGAAAGTCCACGAGGTCAGGTGGTCGCGTTCGCGCTGCGCGTCGGGCGTCGACGGCGGATAGAAAGGCACGTCGGCGTAACCGGAAATGGCCTCGGCATCGTTCGCATCGTTCGACAGCACCATCTTGTGGTTGCCGTCGGCGTGCGTGAAGTAATAAAAGATGCCTTCCTGCTCGAGCAGGCGGCTGACGAAGTTGAAGTCCGTCTCGCGATACTGCACGCAGTACTCGAACGGCTCGAAGCTGCCCTTGAGCTTGAGCTTGAAGTCGCTGAAGCCGTGACCCTTGGCCACTTCCTGGAAGATGTCGGGCACGCTCTTGCCCTGGAAGATGCGGCAGTCCGAGGTGCGCGTGAGAAACCAGAGCCACGGCGAAACGGTCGCGCGATACTGGTGCAGGCGGCGCGAATAGCCCACCTGCGAGAACTCGGTTACGAACCCATGGATGTGACGCTTGCCGCCCTTGGTCGGCGTCATTGTCACGGTGACGTCCTTGCCGAGGATCGTGTCGGGATTGAGCTTGCCGTCCTCGCTCACCAGGTGCAGTTGCAACTCGAACGGGCGGCTGAGTTGCTCGGTCAGCTGCGCGCGTTCCACGAGCAGCGTGTTTTCCTTGAACGCCGACTTGATCTGGATCGCACGGTTCGTCTGTGTGATCGCCATGATCCCTTCTTGTTGTTGCAATGCCAGGGCGGCGGACGGTCATCCCGGCGCCACGATCCAGGCGCGGCGCGTTCGACAGACTTTAGCAGCAATTACAGCGTCGGGACCGGTCCGGCCGGGGCGGGGTCGACGATCCCTTCCATTCGTCTCAGGCAATCATCTGCAGGCGCAGGCAACCTTCTTCGTTCTTGGAATAGAAGTACAGACCATCCGTGTCCTTGCCCTCGGCGATGATGACGGGGACCACGGATTCGAATTTCTGCCGGGCGATCGCCGTGGCCGCCACTTCGTTGATGCCGTTGGTCTTGACGTATTCCGCCCAGCGCGGATCGGTCTTGTCGATGCGCTGACCCGCGTCGGTAGCGCGCCGCAGCAGGTTCAGGAAGTGGTAGTAGTCTTGCTCGACTACCTTGGCCCGGGCCATATTTGCTCCCTCTTGTGAGCAGTATGCACTAATACCAAGAAACTATTGGTGTTTTCAACAGGCGTGCGCCTGCTTTGGCGATTGCGTCGCTCCCCGGCCGCGTTCGCGGGCCACCGGGAGTGCCTCTCTGCCCCATTTCGTGCCTTGCGGCAGGATCGTACTCCGGTTCTGCTACTCTGGTTCGCCGCCTCGTTCGTCGTATGGCGGTCGTCGCCGCCGGCCTCCCAACGACAAAAGGCACGCCGCACATGCCAGCCAACCAGTCCGGTACCGTCGCCCTCGTCAGGGGCGGCAAGCGCTTCACCGGCTACTACTTCGTCGACGGCGACACCCTGCAGGTCTCGACCGAGATCGGTACGTTGCGGCGCAAGATCATGAACTCGCCGGTCAAGGAACTGGCCGAGCAAATGCTCGCCAAGCTCGTGCGAGAGGAAGAGCAGAGCTGACCCGAGCCGCCGGCGGGACTGTTCACGGGCGTCTTCTCCGCAACCCCTCACCTGGCGCGCGTGAGCACGGCAAGACCGTGCACATCCTTACCCATCTCCTTGCGCAGGATGACTCGGTCGATCGAGGGTTCCGTGAAGCCCGCCTGCTCCAGGCAACGGCGCAAGTACTTTTCCGAGTGCGCGAATCGGCCATGGTGCTGGATCGCGTGGTCCTCGTCGTCCTGCGGGAGTGCCTCCACCGTGAATGTCAGCCGGCCGCCGGGTTTCAAACAGTGTTTCGCGGCAGCCATCGCTTCTTCGAGCGCGCCGAAGTAAACGAGGGTGTCGGCTGAGATCACGGCGTCGAACCGCGCACCCTTCGTGCGCATGTATGCACAGAGCTCTGAGGCGACGAGCTCGTCGTAGCCACCCCGCGCCTGCGCTTTTTCCAGCATGCCGGGTGACAGGTCGACTCCGGTGAGTCGCGTGCAGAACGGACGCAGCAGGGGCGCGCACAGCCCGGTGCCGCAGCCCGCGTCGAGAACGTGTGCCAGCGGCGCGGAGTCGCCAACGTCGGCGCGCAGCCGTTCCACCAGGAGGGCCGGGGCGCTGTATCCGAGTTTCGCCAGCTTCTCGTCGAAGTCTTTCGAGAAGTGGTCGAACAGCTCGACCATGTAGCTGTCGGCCGCGCGATCGGGCACTCCTTGCCCCGAGTTCGCGGCCAACAGGTGCTGGGCCGTTGCCCGGTCGGGTTCGAGCTCGAGCCAGCGCCGGTAAACGGCAACCGCCTCGTCTTTCAACCCCATCACGCGCAACACGCGCCCCAGCGCTTCGTACGCGGTCACGAGGCCCGGGGTCGTCTCGATGATGCGACTGAAGAGCGCGATGGCCTTCTTCGGATTGCCGCTGCGACCGATTGCGCTGCCGAGGTTCTGCCAGGCCTGGCCGATCTCGATGTCGAGATTGATCGCGCGCAGGTAGGCGCCAACGGCTTCCTCTTCCTGGTTGTCGCTGGCGAGGACGTTGCCCAGGTTGTTCCAGGCGTGCGCGTTTTCGGGCGCGCGCTCGAGTGAGCGCCGGATGAGCGCGATGCCTTCATCGAGCCTGCGCTGCTGTGCGCGCAGCATGCCGAGGAAGTGCAGCAGGTCAGGATCGTCCGGGAACTGGGCGAGCAGGGCGAGATAGCCGCCCTCCGCCTCGGCGAGGCGCCCTTCCTGGTGATGGACGATCGCCTGGTGCAGGCGGCGATCCTGTTCGCGCAGTTCGTCCATCTCGGTGCTAGCCGGCGCCGGTGTAACTGCCACTGCTGTCGTAAGGCCAGTCGAGACCGTGATCGCGATAGTAGGCAGCGCAAGCAGAAGGTGAGGACAGGAACTGAAACGCGCCCTGGTTCGTCGCGGCGAAGCGGTCCGTGTCCTTGACGCCGGGATTGTCCGCCGATTGCCAGTCGTCCTGGCAACCGTGCTGGATCCTGGTGATCAGCCTGCCGTTCAACGCGCGGATGAGGCGAGTCGCTTCCGGACTCCAGCGTCCGCGCTTGGCGCCGGGCTCCATGGCCGTCACGGGAATCCGCGTGAACCCCGCGCCCGCCTGTTTCCACACGCTCATGAGGTCGTAGTCCGACACCATGATGCGGCCCGACTTGCCGACGGCCAGCCCCGAGTCGCCGGATTTCGCCTTCGTTGCGCCGGTCTTTGCGCCGAACGCACCGTGCCACGCGCGTGCGGTCGCCTTGGGACAGCGGACGGCGATGAGGATGCGCTCCTGGCTGGCGAACAGTCGCAACGTCGCGATATCGCGTGCGTCCATCCCGGTACTGCGCGCGAAGGCAATGTTCTCCGGCGACGTGCCGGCGCGCCGCCACTCGTTCTCCTTCGCGTGGGCGACTGCATCGAAGATTTTTCCGAGTCCGGACATGTTGCGTTGTTCTGGTTGCCGGCGGACGGTTGACATCATCGCACGCCCGCACCGGGTTGGCAGCTGGCGTGCTCTCGTGTATTTACCCGGCGGCACGCGCGACGGCGAGCCACCCCGCGACGTCCTGGCCGCGCTCGCGACGCAGCACGACGGGATCCATTGCCAGGACGGCAAATGCGTTTGCCTCCAGGACTTTCCGCACGTAGGCGGCCGCATGCGCATATCGGCCGTGCGGCTCCATCCTGTATTCGCGACCACGGTCGCGAGCAGCATCACCTTGCTCGTCACGCAGGCTCTCGACTGTGAAAGCCAGCAGACCTTTCGAGCGGAGGCACTCGCGCGCTGCCGCGATCGGTTCCTCGAGCGCGCCGAAGTAGCAAAGCGTGTCCGCCGAAAGCACGACGTCGAATGCCGCTCGTCGCGAGTGCATGAAGGCCGTGAGCTCCGCAACGATCAGCTCGTCATAGATCCTGCGCGCCGTCGCCTTCTCGATCATGCCCGGCGACAGGTCGACGCCCGTCAGCGATTTCGCGGTGGAGCGGAGCAGCGGTCCGCACAAGCCCGTGCCGCAGCCCGCGTCGAGAATGTCGAAGCGGCCCGACTGCGTGTGCAGGTGATCGCCCAGTGCGGCGGCAAGCAGTTGCGGCGCGCGGTATCCGAGCGCCTCCAGGCTCGAATCGAAACTGCCGGCAAAACCGTCGAACAGCTTCGCGACGTACTGGTCGTCGGCGCGATCCGGTACGTGCTCCTGCGTGGTGGCGGCCGCCATGTGTCGCGCGATCGGATTCTGCGGGTCCATTTCCAGCCAGCGCCGATAGAGGCGCGCGGCCTCGGCGATGCGCGAGAGCCGATAGAAAAGCATGCCAAGGCTCTCGTATGCGGCGAAGTAGCGCGGGTTGGCTGCGAGCGCCTTCTCCAGGCATTGCACCGCTTCGTCGAAGCGTCGCGCGCGCCGCAGGCAGATGCCTTGGTTGTGCCACGCTTCTGCCAGCGCCGGCTCGATCTCCGTGGCCCGGCCATAGGCTTGCAGCGCTTCGTCGGGTTTGTCGTCGGCAACGAGCATGTTGCCGAGGTTGTTCCACGCGTGAGGGTTGCGCGGCGCGATCTGGAGCGACCGCCGCACCAGTTCGACGCCTGCTTCGGGGTTGTTCTGCTGAAACCTCAGGAGGCCGAGAAAGTGGAGAGCGTCGGGATGCTGGGGCCGCATACGAAGAATACGTCTGTAAGTGGCTTCCGCCTCGCTCATGCGGCCCGACCGATGAGCGGAGATTGCACGGGCGAGGAGCGGATCAGCGGCTGTCATGAGGCTCGCCAGCTGTTCAACTCAGGGAGCATTCGCGACGCCGCGCCCGGCGCTACCGCCACTGCGCCTCAGCCACCGGACTTCGCGACCAGCGAGCCGCCGTCGTCGAGCAGCAGCTGTTCGCCATCCCAGCCGCTGATCGACGAAGCGGTGATCATCGCCGTCGGGGACGTGGCCGGACCCGGAACGAAGACGCCGTCGACCTCGGTTTCGCCGCTCGCCTGGAAGACACGTACGCGATACTCACCGGGCGCAGCGGGCCCGATGTCGACAAACACACCACCGTCGACTCCGCCCACCCAGACTGCGGAGGCGGGCACCGAGTTCGGTTTGGCCGGCGCCGGCGCCGGCTCGTCGCGAGAAGAGCATGCCGCCAGGGCCAGCAAGGCGATCAGCGCGAACCCAATGTTGAGGCGAGTGACACGCATGCTCCACATTCAGAAGGATCCGACTCCTTCGATCACGAGGTTGCCGCCCCTGGGCTGATAGCTCAGATCGGGATACTTGGATTGGAACTCACCGATGTAGGAGTTCGGTCGCGGATCCAGCATCCAGGGCGTGTCCGCGCCCGCAGCATCGACCACGTCGCGCGCGAAGTGCACGCACGAGTTGTTCAGCAGGTGATACGGAACACGCTTCGGATTCGAGTTCTCCTTCAGGCGTCCGGCCGCATACTTCTGCATAGCCGGGAACTTGCCATCCACTTCGATCAGCACCGCCTCGATGCGCCCACCCTGGCCGGCCACTTTGGACACGCGCGCCAGCGGTGCCTTCAGCGTCTTCCAGTCGGGCTTGCCACCGGTCACCTTGACGTCAGGCACCTTGACGATTCGTACCAGGCCTTTGTTCTGCTTGTCGTAACGACCGTACTCGAAATAGCGGGTGAGCCCGCTACCGCCATTGATGATCATCACCGATGCATGTCCCAGCTCGGGCACCTTGACCTTGGAGTCGCGGATGCGCACGTTGTCGAAATCCACCCACGGGACCAGGTCGATCTCGCGTTTCTTCAGCTGCGCGACCATGATGAGATAGTCGGGGAAGACCATTGGTATGGCGTAGTCCACGGGTGTTTCCGGCACTAGGTCCGCAGCGTACTCTGCTTGAAGCCCACCTTGCCGAGACCCCACTTGAGCGCCTTGCTCGCGTTCGAGTTCTGGTTGCTCCACGCATAGATCTGCGCGCGCCAGCCTGAAGAGGCCTCCTTCTGGACGAGCCCGATCTCGCCGGCGTGCTTGAGGAGCGATGCCACCATCTTGTCGTCGCTGTAGATCGACACGTAGTCCTGGAAATCGTTGATGAAGTCCGTGGCAGCCGACTTGAGCTTGTTGAGATACGAGACGCCGGTATCGAACTGGTTCTGGTTGATCGCTTCGCCGTGGGAAATCACCTGCAGGAAACGCATCGTGTCGCCCGCGATGCCGCAGTTCATCACCAGCGAGGCAACGATGGGCGCTTCCCTGACGATCTCCTTGAACCAGTGGGTGAAGCGGCCCGGGTTGGCCTGGAGCGCGCCGCCCTCGGCACGCTGTTTCCAGAGATCGCGCGCCTTTTCGAAGATATCAGTGAGCGTCAGGGCGTCCGCCATTCGCACGGCGAAGCGCAGGATCACTTCGATGACGCCGGCAATCTTGTTGATGATCACGCCCACGCCGCCGGTGAAGGCCACCAGCGCGGCTTTTGCGCCGGCGAGAGCGGCTTCGCCCAGGCCCTTGAGCGACGCGACGCCCACCGCGCTGGTGATCGCGCGCGCGATGGCTTCCGGGTGACCGGACTGCATGACGACGTCTTTGCCCGCGCACTTGAGATCGTAGTACTCGATCGCTTTCGTGATCGCGGTGTAGAGACCCTTCGCGATATCCGTGACCCCGATCGAGTCTCCGCCCGTGACTTCCTCCTGGATGCCCTTGATGAGCCCCGGCAGGTGCTCCTTGATCTGCCACACGACCGTACGTGCGCGGGGCGCGGTGGTCTTGAAGCGCTCGACGAGCCATTCCTCTATCGTCTTCGAGATGTCGTCGGCCGTTTTCTGGAGGCTGTCGAGCGCCGTCCCGGCCAGTGCCAGCGGCTTGTCGAGCTTGCGCGTCTTGCTCTGGATGAACTTGACTGCCTCGTCCTTCATCTTGCCGAGGCTTTCCTCGGGATCCGTGCCGACTTCGAGACGGCTGAGGAAGAAAATGACGCCGAGGCGGGCGTTCTCGAGGTCGGCGAGGCGCACGGCATGGGAAAGGGCCTTGCCTTTTGGCGGGACGACGGCTGACATGGGAACCTCCTGTCGACTCGGCGGGCGTCTGCGACCGCCCGGTGCGGCTGTCTCTGTTGTTGGGTCCTAGGCGAACGCGTAGTCGAAATCGCTACCCTTGACCTGCAGCGTCACCGATTTCGTCGGTGTGCCTTGCGACATCCGCGTCAGGAACTCGTGGCTGATCCGCGGCAGCACCGTGTTGGTGAGAATGGCGTCGATCATGCGGCCGCCGCTCTCGGGCTCCGTGCAACGCGAGGACACCAGCTTCACCACGTCGTCGCCGTACTTGAGCTCGACAGAATGGTTCTCATGGATACGCCGCACCACCCGATCGAGCTGCAGGCGGATGATGCTGCCGAGCACGCTATCGCTGAGCGGGTAATAAGGAATCACGACGATTCGGCCGAGGAGTGCAGGTGGAAACGTCTTGAGCAGCGGCGGACGCAGCGCCTTCGAAATTCCTTCCGCATCCGGCAACAGGTCCGGGTCCTTGCACATGTTCATGATCATGTCGGTGCCGGCGTTGGTCGTGAGGATGATCAGCGTGTTCTTGAAATCGATCAGCCGGCCTTCACCGTCCTCCATGAACCCCTTGTCGAACACCTGGAAGAAAATCTCGTGCACGTCCGGGTGCGCCTTCTCGACTTCGTCGAGCAGCACGACGCTGTACGGCTTGCGCCGAACCGCTTCCGTGAGCACGCCGCCCTCGCCATAGCCGACGTATCCGGGCGGTGCACCCTTCAGCGTCGAAACCGTGTGCGCTTCCTGGAACTCGCTCATGTTGATCGTGATCAGGTTCTGCTCGCCGCCGTAGAGCGACTCGGCCAGCGTCAGCGCGGTTTCCGTCTTGCCGACGCCGGAAGGTCCGGCCAGCATGAAGACGCCGATCGGCTTGTTGGGATTCTCGAGGCTCGCGCGTGCCGTCTGGATGCGTCGCGTGATCATCTCGAGGGCGTGATCCTGGCCGACCACGCGTTTGCCCATCGACTTCGCGAGATTCAGCACGGTGGCAATCTCGTCCTTCACCATGCGACCGATCGGGATGCCGGTCCAGTCCGCGACCACGGAGCCGACGGCCTGCTCGTCGACGCTCGGGAGCATGAGCGGGCTTTCGCCCTGCACTTCGGCGAGGTCGGCCTGCAGTTTTCTCAGTCTGCTGATGGCTTCCGCGCGCTCCTTCTCCGTCATCCTGGGCGCATCAGCGGGAGGCGGCGCCGCTGGCGCGGCCGCCTTTGCATCAGCAGGCGCTGCCGCGGGTTGAGCAGGAGCATCGACTTTGCCCGTGGCCTCGCGCAGCTTCGCGCGCAGTGCCAGGATTTCGTCGACCAGCGTCTTTTCCTTCGCCCACGCGTCCTGCAGTTCCTTGAGACGCGCGTTCTCCTTGTCGAGCGTCTTGCGCGCGTTGGCTTCGCGATCGCCGATGTCGATGCCCACGGCCTGCTCGCGGCCGATGATCTCGAGCTCGATCTTCAGCGCCTCGATGCGCCGCTGCGAATCTTCCACCTGCGCCGGCGTCGCGTGATGGCTCACGGCCACGCGCGCGCAGGACGTGTCCAGCAGCGACACGGCTTTGTCGGGAAGCTGACGATCCGGAATGTAGCGATGCGCCAGGCGGACCGCTGCGTCCAGCGCTTCGTCGAGGATCTGCACGCGATGGTGCTTCTCCATGATCGTGACGATACCGCGCATCATCAGCACGGCCTTGTCTTCCGTCGGCTCGTCGATTTTCACCGTCTGGAAGCGCCGCGTGAGCGCGGGATCCTTCTCGATGTACTTCTTGTATTCCGCCCACGTGGTCGCGCCGATGGTGCGCAGCGTGCCGCGAGCCAGGGCCGGCTTGAGCAGGTTGGCGGCATCGCCCGTGCCTGCCGAGCCACCCGCGCCCACGAGGGTGTGTACTTCATCGATGAACAGTACGATCGGTTTCGGCGAGGCCTGGACTTCGTCGATGACGCCGCGCAGGCGTTGCTCGAACTCACCCTTCATGCTTGCGCCGGCCTGCAGCAAGCCGACATCCAGGGCGAGCAGCGACACGTCTTTCAGCATCGGCGGCACATCGCCACTCGCGATGCGGCGCGCGAAGCCTTCGACCACAGCAGTCTTGCCCACGCCGGCTTCACCCGTGAGGATCGGGTTGTTCTGGCGGCGACGCATCAGGATGTCGATGATCTGGCGGATCTCGTCGTCACGCGCGACGACCGGATCGATCTTGCCGTCGCGCGCCTGCTTCGTGAGGTCGACCGTGAAGCGCTTGAGCGCGTCCTGCTTGCCCATCTGCGCGGGCGCAATGGCGTCGCTGAACTCGCCGGGCGCAGCTTGTGCGCCCATCTGCGTCCCGTCCTGCGCGTGCATCGCCGCCTCGGGCGAATTCGCGGTGATCTTGTCGTAGTCGTCGGTCAGCTGGTCGATCTTGATCTTGTCGAATTCCTTCGACATGCCCAGCAGCACGTTCCTGAGCTGCGGGGTCTTGAGCATCGCCACCAGGATGTAGCCGGTGCGGACCTGCGTGTCGCCGAAGCGCAGCGTGGTCCACACCCAGGCTCGCTCGACCGCATCTTCGATGTGTGGGGCAAGATCGGAGATCGCGGTGGCCCCCCGCGGCAGCCGGTCGAGGGCGGACGTAATGTCGCCGGCCAGGCGGCCGGCATCGATGTTGAAGGCGCGCACGATGGCGTGGATGTCCGAGCTCTGGTTCTGCAGGATCTGGTGGATCCAGTGCACCAGCTCGACGTAGGGGTTGCCCCGCAGCTTGCAAAAGACGGTTGCACCCTCGATGGCCTTGTAGCCCAGCGTGTTGAGCTTGCCGAAGAGTGCGACTCTGCTGATGTCACCCATGATGCGCTCCGTTCTCTGTTCTTCGAAGTTGTCTAAACGGACTTATGCAAAATACGGTGGGGAAACGGTTTTTGCAGCCTGCCTCAAAGCCTACTCCAAGCCTGATCAGCTCGCACCCATCTGGTTCTCTCTGCCTTTTTCTTGCTCATAGCGTCCAGCGGTTGTCGCCCTGCAGGACCACGTCGTCCGCCTTGGTGCGCGGCTTGCCCAGCCACGTCGTCCACGCGAGGCGTCCATCGAGACCGAGTGAAACGCCCGGCACTTCGACGTCGCGCAGCAGCAGCCGCACCTGCCAGCTCCACTCGTCGCTGGTGTACAGCCGGACCAGCGAGTGCAGCTCGCGCAAGCCGCGCGAACCGGGCAGGAAGTCATGGAACACAGGCAGCGACAGCGGCCCGATCACGATCTCGAACTTGTGCTGGCACTGCCACGAAGCGGTGCCCAGCGTCGCGCTCATACCGAGGCTCGCGTACTCGGGCTTGCCGCCGAGGCGGCACACCGAGTCGGGCGGAATGTCGAGCCACTCGCCCGTGTAGGAAAGCACTTCGACGGGCAATTCGAAGTAGTCGCGCAGGATCGCTTCCAGTCCTTCGGCGGAGCGCGCGTGCGATGCGTATTGACCCGCGCGGTACACCTTCGCGTAGTCATGGAGCGCGTCTCGATTCATCGAGGGCTCGGTCCCGAGCCCGATGAGCGCACCGAGGTGCATGACGAAGCGGTCGTCGCGCGGCCGGTCCACGTTCGCGGCCGGATCCGAGTTCGCCCACGCGCGATAGAAGAGCGAGATCAGCCGGTGCTGGAACGTGTTGATGAAATCCGTGATCGACGGATCGTCGAGCTGCCGCAGCCGCTGGTAGCAGTATTCGGTGAGATGCAGTGGCAGCGCGCCGTTCGGGCCAAAGACGCCGAAGGAGTACTGGTCGAGGCGCGGATGCCCGGAGGCGGGCATTTCCAGCGCAGCCACGTCCGTCGGCGCAAAGAACATGTGCGGCGGTTGTGCGAGGCGCACGGCTTCGTCGCCGGGCTTGCGCGATTCGCCGAGCCGCGGATGCGCGGCAAACTGCGCCTCCAGCAGCCGCAGCGCGGCGAACAGGGTGAACTTTCCGGGCTCGCCCTGCAGCGTCGCGTACGCGGTCAGAGGATTTGTCGCGTTCCGAGCCGGGTCGGCCATTGCTTGATCTCACCGCGCGTGAGCGAGGCCAGGCGCAGCTGCGTGAAACTGTTGATGGAAACGTAGCGGGCGAAGAAGCGCTCGAGGACGGACGCGAGTATCAGGATGCCCGCGCCCTCGAACGCTGCGTCGTCCATCACGAGATCGATCTGCAGGCCACGCCCGTAACTGATCGGCCCCGGGATCGGAATGCGGCGCACCACCGGGCGATGCGAGATCCCGCGCACGCCCTCGACCTGGCGGTTCATGGTCGTATCGTCGCGATCGGAATAGAGCGCGAGCATCTCGCGCAGCATTTCCGCGCCGCTCTGCGGGTTGGTGTCGAGCAGCGAGAGATAGTTGAGCGTGAGATGGCTGATGAGTCGCCAGCTCGCGTCGCCGAATGCGGGCGAGGGTCGCGGATACGTCGGCCCGCTGATGCAGCGGATGGCATCGAGGGGCGCAGCGCCGTCGAGCAGGAAATCGGTCTTCGACTTGCCGAACCCGACCTGGATCGGCAGATCGCGGTTGGTGCACCAGGCCTCGATGTCGAGCTGGCGCAGGTCACCGGTGAACTGGCGCTCCTCGGAATCCGTGAGCGAGATGAAACATTCGGTGCCGATGTAGCTGGTGCGGGCTCCGGCCTGCTGCTGGCGGGCGGAGTACAGCCGCTGCTGCCGCTGCACCGTGTAGAAAGCGCGCTCGTCGTGAGTCGCGGTGCGATGACTCACGGCGTAGAAGGGCATCACCTCGACCAGGTTCTCGCCCGCACTGCCGATGCCCATGACCCTGCGCACGGAGTGCACTTCGAAATCCATCGGGCGATTGCGATCCGGAAGCACGTGGTGCTCCGTCTCGTACGGCGCCAGGTGCATGCGGTCGACCTGGCGCGCGAACAGGTTCATGACCGGCGTGCAGAACAGCCGGAAATGGGACGCATCGAGTGCGTTCTCGAGGCTCTGCTGCAGCCGGTCGACGGCAATGTAGATCTCCAGCTCCTCGCCATCGCACGCCTGCACCGCGGCGCCCAGCTCGCGCAGCGTGAAGAACAGGAAGCGTTGCGGAAGCGCGAAGTATTCCTGCAGCAGCCGATAGCCCTGGAAGCTGCGCTTCGTGACCGGCAACAGGGCCTCCTCGTCCTCGAACCCCACCTCGCCGATGGCGGTCGCCGGGCGGAACTGGACGGGAGCTCCCGGCGTGGTGGAGCGAATGTAGAGGCCGACTCCATTGGCGAGGATCTGTTCGTACAGCTTGTAGGAGATGTCCGGCGTCGCGTTGAGATAGAAGGTGAGCGCCTGGACCGGCAGCTGGGAAAACTTCACGCCGCCACTGGTGCGCAGTCGCAGGCGGATCGCGGCCCGGGCACGGGGATCCGCGGTCAGCCGCTGCGTGGATAGCGCACCCGCTCCGGATACGTACTTCGCTTCGCTCACCTGGATCGGCCAGAGCGTGATGTCGTGAGCGGTCCGGAATTCGCAGGAAGTGCGCTCGCCCTTGCTGATCTGTGTTCGCAGCGCGCTGCCGCGTTTCACGGGCACGCCGGCGTGCAGCGCATCTTCCTTCAGGTCGGGACGGAACTCCGCCACCGCGCATGCCGGTACTGGTGCGAGAAAGTGCGGGTACACCATCTCGAGCAGGTGTTGCGTGAACTGCGGGTGCCGCGCGTCGAGCTTGAGCTGCACGCGCGCGGCGAGGAAGGCAAACCCTTCGAGCAGGCGCTCGACGTATGGGTCGGCGCATTCCAGCCCATCGAGATCCAGCCGGCCCGCGATGCGCGGATAGGCGCGCGCGAACTCGCCACCCATCTCGCGCAGGTACTGCAGCTCACGGTTGTAATATTCGAGAACGCGTGGATCCATCTGCTCCTGCCTGCGCCGGTTGCTTCAGCTCGCCCGGGATTCGCTGACGTGGACCTGGCCGCTGTCGATGTCGAAACGCGTGCGCATCAGCAGCCGCTGCGGCAGCGGCTGACCCCACAACTCCGCTTCCACGCGGAAATCGAGCGCAAAGCGCTCGGCGGCATGTCCGCTGGTGTCGGCGCTCACCCGGATCTTGCTCAGGCGGGGTTCGAAGGTCTCGATGGCGCGCTGGATGCGCGCGGCCGCCTGCTCGGGATCGAGGGTGGCCAGCGATCGCCCGGCAAGATTCGGCATGCCGTAGTTCACCACCGAGCGCGCGACCTGCGGATAGCGCGCCAGGTCCTCCGTCGTGTCGAGGCTCATCGAGTTCAGCAGCCAGCTGAGATCGCGCAGCACCGACTCGCGCAGCCTGCGCATCGAAACGACGCGCCGATCGACGGACTCGGTGTGCGTGTTGAGCCGCGTCTCCGCGCGGATCGCGCAGAATTCCTGCAGGCGAATTCCCTGCGGCGCGCCCGGCGGCTTGACCAGCAGTTCCCGCACCTGCGCGAGCCCGACGGTGCGTCCGCCCGCGGTGAACTCGAGTGGAATCTCGCGATCGTCCGCGGCCATTTCCATTTCGGGCGTGGAGGTGTGCCGCAGGCCGAGCGCGCCGAGGATCGATACGAGGTCGCGCAGGGCGAGCCCGATCTGTTTCAGGCGCGCCGCGTCGACCTTGAGGTCGAATACGGTGATGACGCGCTCGTCGTCGGTGAGACGGTCGAGGAGGGCGGGTTGTAACTGCTCGCGGAGGCTGAGCTCGGCCATCGGGGAGTGCCGCTACGCGGCCGCGACCGCTGCCTCGCCCAGCAGCAGCTCGCGCACTTCGAGGATGCCGCAGTCGCCCGAGTCGGTGGTGAGCACGCGCTGACCCAGGCCCGCGTAGGATTGGTCCGCGAGCTCGCGCCAGTCCGTCCTGCGCGCCATGCGAATGGCGTTGTCGTCGATCTTTTCCGAACCCGGGTAACGTGTCGGGATGAGGCCCATGGCCTCGCCGCCGTTCGCCCAGGTGAATTCAGCGGGTACCCAGACGAGGTCGCGCGCATCCTGCGGCGGCTCGATCGAGATCCGGCGGATGCGATGCATCGGTACCCAGTAGTAGGCGCCGTTGAGGAGAATCTCGAGCGTCGGCCCGAGACGCGAATCGGCATCGGCCACCCACTCGAACGGCGCCCCGTTGAGCGAGCCCCCAACCGCCGGCGCTTCTTCGAACGCGCGCGCGCGCAGCTCGCGAGCTTCCTTCGTTTGTCCCTTCGCATCGAGCGAGGGTGCCTGCATCAGCAGCGCGATCCACGGCTCCGGATCGCCGAAGAGAACCGGGGAGCGATCGCCCGCGAACACGCCCTGGCGCAGCAGCTCGCACTGGATCGCGGTGCGATACGAATGCACCATCGGCAGCGCGCTCGCTTCCATGTCCGCGATGATGTTGAGCTGCGTGAGTGCGCGGTCCCACTGGCCGAGCACCATCAGCAGCTGCGCCAGGAAGATGCGCAGCTTGCTGTCCGCCGGACGCGTGCGGACTTCGTTCTGGAGTTGTTCCAGCGCCCCCGCAAGGTCACCGGCACGGAAACTGGTTTCTGCTGCGCTCATTGGGGCACCGGTCCGAAGGTTCGAGTCAGGCTCACCCGGCGCGTGCCGCTCGCGGAGGATGCCGGGTGGCATCCTCCGCACCGATCCTCGAGCTGCGCCGAAGAGAACGAGTGAGCATCGCCCGGCGGATGCCCGGCGACGCAGCCACTTCTACTTCACGTTGCCTGCGATATCCCAGGTGAACGATCCGGCAGCCTTGCCTGCGCCCTTCGCGTCCTGCACGAAGTACTCGACCGCGACTTTCGAGAAGTTCAGCGTGACGTTCTCCGTCAGCCGGTCTTCTCCGCCGCTGCCGCCCGTGCTCACGCTGGACACCATGATCTCGGTCAGCTTGTAGATCAGGTACTCGAGCGGTTGCTCGCCCGCCTTGCGTACGATCAGCGAGCCCTTGCCGATGTGCTTGCCGCTGGCGCACGCATACAGCAGGTCGGCGCTGGCCTTGTCGATGTACTTCGTGAACGAGATGTCCTGGAAATTCGACTTGCCGGCGCCGCCGCCGCTGCCCTGGTGGAACGAACCGCTGTTGCTCACGCCCCAGCTCCAGGCCAGCACGTCGATTTTTTCCTTGTGCTTGGAGTCCTTCGACTCCCCCTTGATGCCTTCAAGCTCGAGAAACATATCTAGCGACATGGTGCAGCTCCTTCTTGTTCGACTTCTGAAACGTTAGTCGTAAACCGCTTCTCTCTCTATTCTTTCTCCCGTCGGGCCCCCGGAAAGTATTCGAGTCTTCGAGAAACTTTCCGGGGTGACAGCTTCTATCCGGCGCGCTGCGAGGGCAGGCGCGAGACCAGGCTCAGGGACACCGAGACGCCCTCGAGCTGGTAATGGGGACGGAGATGGAACTTCGCCGCGTAGTAGCCCGGGTTGCCTTCGATCTCCTCGACTTTCACCTCGGCGCCCGCCAGCGGCTTGCGGGCCTTCATGTCGTCGCCCACCGTCGCCGGGTTCGCCAGTACGTACTGCTGGATCCAGTCGGAGAGGAAGCGCTCCATGTCGGCGCGTTCCTTGAAGGAGCCGACCTTGTCGCGAACCATGCACTTCAGGTAGTGAGCGAAGCGCGTGCTCGCGAAGAGGTAGGGCAGACGCGCCGAGAGGCGCGCGTTCGAAGTGGCATCCGGGTCCGTGTACTCGGCCGGTTTCTGCAGCGACTGCGCGCCGATGAAAGCCGCGATGTCGGTGCCCTTGCGATGGATCAGCGGCATCATGCCGCAGTTCGCCAGTTCCGCCTCGCGGCGGTCGCTGATCGCGATCTCGGTCGGGCACTTCATGTCCACGCCGCCGTCGTCGCTCGGGAACGTGTGCACGGGCAGGCCTTCCACGGCGCCGCCGGATTCCACGCCACGAATGGACGAGCACCAGCCGTACATCTTGAACGAGCGATTGATGTTCACGGCCATCGCGTACGCGGCATTGGCCCACGTGTAGCGGGTGTGATCGCCGACGCCCGTTTCTTCCTCGAAGTCGAATTCCTCGACCGGGTTGGTCTTCGCGCCATAGGGCAGGCGCGAGAGGAACCGGGGCATCGCCAGCCCGACGTACTTGGCGTCGTCGGAGTCGCGCAGCGAGCGCCAGGCCGCGTAGTCGGGCGCCGCGAAGATCTTCGCGAGGTCGCGTGGGTTGGCGAGCTCCTGCCACGAGTCCATGCCCATCAGCGTCGGGCCCGCCGCACTGATGAACGGCGCGTGCGCCGCGGCCGCGACCTGCGCGACCTGGCCGAGCAGCTCGACGTCCATCGGCGTGTGGTCGAAGTAGTAGTCACCGACCAGGGCGCCGTAGGGTTCGCCACCCAGCTGGCCGTACTCCTGCTCGTAGAGCTTCTTGAAGATCGGGCTCTGGTCCCACGCCGCGCCCTTGTACTTCTTCAGCGTCTTCGAGAGATCCTTCTTGGAGATGTTCATCACGCGGATCTTGAGCATCTCGTCGGTCTCGGTGTTGCTGACGAGATGGCTCAAGCCACGCCACGAGCTCTCCACGGCCTGGAAGCGTTCGTTGTGGATGATGTGATTGATCTGCTCGGTGAGCTTCTGGTCGATCTCGGCGATGATCGCCTTGATCGTGCCGATGACGTCATCGGACACGACCGCGGTGTCGCGCAGCGCCTGCTCGGCCAGTGTGCGCACCGCGTTCTCGACTTCCGCGCGGGCGCGGTCGGTCTTGGGCTTGAACTCTTTCTTCAGCAGCGCGGAGAACTGGTCGTTCTCCGCTGCCTGTGCTTGTGCTTGTTCCTGTTTGGCTTCGGCCATGGTCTTGCTCCCGGGAAGCTGAAAAGAGGGGCTGCTGTCAGCGCTGCGCCGTTGGTTTCATCCGCTTACTTGTTTTCGTCCGCAGGCTTCGCCTGGGAGGCCAGCGACTTCAGCAGCGCCGGGTCGTTGAGCACCTTGGCAATGAGATCCTCGGCGCCGGCCTTGCCGTCCATGTACGTGATCAGATTGGAAAGCTGCTGGCGCGCCTCGAGAAGCTTGGCCAGCGCGTCGACCTTGCGCGCCACGGCAGCCGGGGAGAAGTCCTCCATGCTCTCGAACGTGATGTCGACGGAGAGGTTGCCTTCGCCCGTGAGGGTGTTGGGCACGCTGAACGCGACGCGCGGCTTCATCGACTTCATGCGCTCGTCGAAATTGTCGATGTCGATGTTGACGAACTTGCGTTCGTCGACCCCGGGCAGCGGATCCTTCGGATCGCCGGAGAGGTCGGCCATGACGCCCATGACGAAGGGCACCTGCACCTTCTTCTGTGCGCCATAGAGCTCGACGTCGTATTCGATCTGGACGCGCGGCGCGCGGTTGCGCGCAATGAATTTCTGACTGCTTGGCTTCGGCACTGGACACCTCCTCGAAACGGATGACTACGGCGTGCGCGCTGGCAGCAGCAGCAACGCGGCTATTTTCCTAACTCCCCTCGGTCTTCACGCCTCCCGCGGCCCGGGCGCCGGGGAGACTGTCGGGCACGATATCTTCGAGCACTTCCATGAAGTCACGGCCCACCAGCCGCTTGGCGCGCTCGACGAAGAGCGGCACGGGGCTGGACGGTTCGTTCTGGCGAAAGAATGACGCCACGGCGTCGAGTACGCGGATGGCGTCCTGGCGTGTCTTGATCCCACCGACCGCGATGGTCTGGCCGTCGGCACCGTCAGCGCCGGCCCCATTGGTCGCGGCGCCGGCCTGGGCGCCGCGCATCGTGAGTTGCTCGTTGACGGGCTTGCGCACCTTGAGCAGCAGCGAGATCAGCGGATCGAAGTCCGGCGCTCCTTCCGAGCCGTGGCCGTTGCGCATCGCGGAATCGATGCCCTTCAGGGCGTCGAGCGCGCCACCCACGCCCGTATCGAGGGCCTGCAGTTCTTCGAGAGTCGCAGCTGTGATGGCTGCATTGATCTGGTCCTGCGTGGCCGGGGCCGTGTCGTTTTCCGTCGGCGCCTGTACACCGGTCGCGAGCTCGAGATCGCGCAGGCTGAAGGAACCGATCTGGCGATTCGAGACGAAGGGCGTGCGCCGCACGCCATCGAGCACGGCCATGCGATCGGCGAAGCAATTCAGGGCGTTCTTGCGCAGGATGGCGTCGTCGGTGATGCGCGGATAGACGGCGTCGAAATGATCCTTGAGCCAGCCCGAAGCGAGCGTGATGCTGCCGAGAAACCCGGGCCAGCCATCGACCCGCAGGCTGGCGGCGGCGTAGTGCGCCAGCAATCGCAGGTCCTTGCTTTTCTCCATCGCTTCCAGTGCCTTGGTCTTCACTTCGCGCCATTCGACTTCCGGCAGCGCGGTGGACTGGCCGAACAGGCGAAAGGCATCGAAAGACGCAAGCAGCTGCGTGTCCTCGAGGTCCTCACCGCAAGGCTGATCGGGTGCGATGGGCGAAGCCAACGCCTGCAACTCGGAGTCGGTACTCATCTCTCTTTGATTGATCCACCCTGACAAGCGGGGCGCACGACGCTCCCGCCAGGCACGTAATTGCTGTTGTGGCCCGGCCGACTCTTACTTTCGCCTTTTCACCCCCGATGTCAACTCTTTTTGCGGCGCAACAGCGAAAAAGTTGGACGGGTTCTCCGCGAGGAGCGGCAAAAACCGGCAGGCGCGACTGAATCGACTCAGGCGGCGGGCCAGAGCCAGCCGAACACACCAGCAGTGAGCAGCCCGTAGATCAGGCCGTCGAGCTGCAAACCCAGCACCATCCGCCAGGAGCGGCCGAACCAGATCGCTTCACTCACTGTGGCACCGGCATAGGTCAGCCATCCGACGGTGCCCGCGATGCGAAACACCTCGAGGTAATCCATTCCCGGAGCGAGCGTTCGGCTGGTCACGTACGCAACGAGCACGGAAACGATGACGGTCCACAGGAACCACAGCCCCATCTGCTTGCCCATCCCGGGCATGCCCGAGGGACGCACGATCAGGAAAGCGATCGGTCCTTCCTGGGTCTTGCGCTGGAAGTCCGGGTCCTTCATCTGGCTGCGCGTGCACCAGGGAACCATGTACTGGCCGGGTGGCACACCCTTCAGCGCTGCGCGGGCCGCTTCTTCATTGGGCAGGGCGACCCAGTCGCGTCGATGCCAGGGCATGACCATCCAGATGATGGAGCTGGCGACAAAGACGAAGACGGCGGACAAGAGGATCGGAAACCAGAGGTCGGTCAGGCTCATTGTTATTGTCCTCCAGGGAGGGGCCTCCCGCTGCGCATCATGCCACACGATGCGCGACGCGCGTGCGGGCCGTGCGCAGCCCGCCACGCGGATTCACAGGAGAGCGCGCCGATCGGGATGCGCGGCTACTGGACCTTCTTCATGTCGATGACGACCGGCCCGATGCCAACGGCGGCGCCGCTGCGATTTTCGCCCGCCTCGAATTCCATGCGGATGGCATCCGTGAGCTGCGGTGGAATCACGCAACGCGTCGCAGAGCGAGGCAGCGAACAACGTCGCACGAGTTTCCACATTCCCGTCTGCTTCGCGCGCGCGTAGATCGTCACCGCGACGGGGCCGGGCGGGCCATCGCCCGCTTCGAACACGACGCTCGTGACGTGGCGCTGGCCACCGAATCCGACGTCGAGGGAAAGACGGTTACCGACCGTGATGGCATGCCAGGTGCCGCCCGAGATGGCCTGCAGCGGTCCGTTGACCGGATCCGGAATACCACCGACCCAACCCAGGACGCTCATGCTGACCGGACGGCCCCGCTTTTCGGGTATCGGGGTCGTTCCTGCGAACAGACTGAAAGCTTCAACTGCGTGCAGCCGATCCATAGCCGCGTCCTCATTGGTGGGGAGTTCATCGGGCACGTCCCGCGCCCTTACAGTCTCGCTGGCAGCGGTTCCTTGTGCCGCAAAGACTGCAACAGCAGAAAGACAACGACGCCGCCGTCGCGTTCGCCGGCGGCCGCGCCGCGCCGCATCAGTCTTTGAGTTCGCGCATGTCCTGTTTCATGCGCTTGTAATCCACGGGCCGGATCTCGGTGATGGGGCAGCGATCGTTGCCGACGAGCACCTTGTCGAATGTCGTCACCGTGCTGCCCGTCGAAGTAAGCCCGATGGTATGGGCGAACCTCATGTCCTCGCACGGACGCGACACCGTCAACAGGTACGCATCGTTGATATTCGTCCAGACCACCAGGTGATCGCGATCCAGTGGCCTCCAGCCCGTGATTCCACCGAGCTTGGTGAAGCGGTCGACCGGCAGATCCGCGTACGTCGTGAAGCGTTGCAGGGTTTCCCGGTCGTCTTCGCGCTTCGGAATGCCCGAGCAACCGGCGAGCAACGTGAGTGATGTGAGCACCGCAAGGAGTACCGTCCCTGGCCACTGGCGTGCGATGAGCTTTCGGGGAACAGAAGGAAGAAACGTTTGCATGGAAGGAACTCCCGTCAGCGCCCAGAAGACCGTGATGACTATAGCGCTGCGGAGGGTTGGATTCCCCCGGCTGCGGGCCGTTCCGATACCCTGGTAGTTATTTCATCCCTGCGCGTTGCCCAGCGTGCGTCTCCACGCGGTGAGCGCGAACAGGATGGCACCTGCCGCCAGGGCGATGCCGCCGGCAATGAGCTGCGGACCGGTCGCGCTGGCGACCAGGAGGAGGGCGACCGCGATCGCGATGAGCGGGATCGTCCGCCCGAAGGGAACCACGAACAGTGCAGGCGGGACCTGGCCCGCGAACTTCTCACGCCGCAGGGCCAGCGTCGCGGCGGACACCCCTATATAAGTGAGAAGGCGAGCCACGACGCTGGCGAGCGCGAGTACCGCGAACGAGCCCGTGAGCGCGAGAGCGACCGCCACGACGACTGAAAACCAGATGGCGTTCCCAGGCGTGCGGAAGCGCGCATGCACTTGCGCGAAGAAGCGCGGAATCGCGCCGTTCTCGCCGAGTGCGAACAGCACGCGCGAGCCCGCCAGGATGCTGCCCGTGACGTTGCCGGTGATCGAAACGATCGAGCCGATGCCGATCATCAACGCGCCCGCCGGTCCCATGAAACCAAGCGCTGCATCGGCGACTGGCGTCCTGGAGCTGGCGATCCCGGTGGTCGTGCCGAGGACCACGATGTAGGCGAGTGCCGTGATCAGCATGATGCCGACCATGATCGTCACGAGCGCAAACGGCAGGTGCCGGCGCGGATCGTGCGATTCACCGCTCGGGATGCCCGTGGTCTCGAAACCGCCGTAGGCATAGATAATGAGCAGCGCTCCGGCGGCGAGATCGGTCGCATTCAGCGAGCTCGGGGCGACGACGCGTTCCCAGTCGACGAAGCCGAGCCCGACGACGATGAAAGTACCCAGCACCGCGAGCTTGGCGATCACCAGCGTGTTGATGACGAGCGCGCTTTCGCGGATGCCACGCCAGTTGATGAATCCGATCAGCAGGAAGATGCCGAGGATGAGCACGACGCGCGTGAGGCCCGCATTCGCCGCGGGTGCATAGAAGCCGATTGCGAGCGCGATTCCATTGACCAGCGCCGCCTGGCTGGAAACGCGCGTGAACCACGTCATCCAGCCCACTTCGAAGGCCACGAATTTTCCGAAGGCGGCCAGCGTGTACAGGTACGGACCGCCAGTGGCGTCGAAGCGGCTGCCGACCTCCGCGTAGCAGAGGGCGATGCAGAAAACGGCCAGCCCGGTGACGAAAGCGATCACGGGCGCCCACGTCCCGAGGTGCCCGATGATCAGCGATGGCGTGAGAAAAATGGCCCCGCCGATCACGATGTTCACGCCGAACGCGGTCAGGTCCCAGCGCCCGAGCGCGCGTCGCAGGCCGGCACTTTCAGCCGGCGGGGTCGATGGCTCGTGCATTCGGGCGAGTGTAGACCACGCCGCCGCCTGGAGCGCCGGTGCTCTTTCTGGGTGCCCGGGGCGGCAGTACTTTTTGGGGACCCCGAGACCACCCCAAAAAGTCTGCCCGGGGCGGCAGTACTTTTTGGGGACCCCGGGTTGGCGTATCTTGGCGATCCCCGAAAGCGTAGACACCAGGAGAGGGCCATGAGCAAGGGGCTGGATCGCAAGAAGGAAGGCAAGAAAAAGCCGGCGCGCACCCTCGAGGAAAAGCGCGCGGCGAAGCGGGCCAAGCGCGACGGAAAGCAGCCGCTGCCGTTATAGGCCGCGCGGCGCGAAGATAGCGCCATTCCTGTGACGCGTCCCAACGCACGCGCCCCCGTGCGTAGACGAGGGCGCGGGCAAGAGTGCTGCGCACGCGCTGCTGTCGTCGATTGCGTTGACCGCGCATGGAACTGACGTACCCTGCTGGCCCCGCAGCGGTTCCCGCCGACCTCATCGAATCCGCCCGCGGACTGCGCCGGCTCGCGCGCATCGCCGGTCTCGCGCTCGCGACATTTTTCCTCGCTTATTTCGCGCTGGCAGCCTGGCTCGCGCTGAGCGCCGGGCGGCTGCTCGGCGCCGCGAGCACTGTGGGGGAAAACTGGGGCTGGCTGTTGCTCGCGGGGCTCGCGGCCAGCTGGCTCGCGGTGATGATGCTCAAGCCGCTGTTCTCGGCGACGCGCGGCGAGGCGCAGGGGGTCGAGATCTCTTCGGAAGAACAACCGCGCCTGTTTGGATTCCTGTACCGCCTCGCGGACGAAGCCCGCGCGACGCGGCCGCATCGCGTGTTTCTCTCCGGGCGAATGGCGGCAACCCTGTCGTGGGATGCGTCGGTTGCCAACCTGTTCCTGCGTCCGGCGCTGCAGCTCGAGATCGGCCTGCCGCTCGTCAGCTCGTTGTCCCTTGGCGAGCTCAAAGCGGTGCTTGCTCACGAGTTCGCTCACTTTTCACGGCGCATGCCCGCCACCGCGCGCTGGGTTTATCTCGCGTGGCGCGTCGCCGCACACCTGCTCGGTTCGCGTGATCGGCTCGACGGCGCGCTGCAGCGGCTGACACAGGCGGACATTCGCATCGCGTGGGTCGGCCGGCCCCTGACTCTCCTGGCGAGTTCGCTGCGCTCGCTGCAGGAGCTGGCGTTTCGCGACCTGGTGCATGCGCAACGCCGCCTCGCGCGTGAAATCGAGGCACGGGCCGATCTCGTGGGCGTGTCGCTTGCGGGAAGCGATGCGCTGGTGCACGCGCTGTATCGCTTGCGTGCTGCCGACCTGGCATGGGCGCGCTCCAGCGCCTTCGTCGCATCGGAACAGCAAGCCGGCCGCCCGGTGCGCGACGTCGTCGCGATCTACGAGCGCATGGTCGAGCTGCTGCGCGTCGTCCTTGCCCGCCCGGGCTTCGGTCTAGTGCCGCCGCTCCCGCGTGCCGGCGTGGAGCGCCATCGCCTGTTCACGGCGGAGACTTCCCTTCCGCCACGACTCTGGTCGATGCATCCGTCGAACGCTGAGCGCGAGCAGGTGATGAAGCGCGTATACGTGTCCGCTCCGCTGGACGATCGACCGGCATGGGACCTGTTCGACGACGCGCCCGGCCTTAGAAGTCGCGTTGCGATGTCGGTGACACGCGCCGAGTCCGCTGCGGCGGCGCCGCTCGAGGAATCCTTGAAGCGCCTGAACGAATCGTACGAGCGTGCGTACGTGGGCAAGGCATTTCGGGGCGCTTATCTCGATCGCTCTCCCGTGCGGCTCGCGGCGCGGGCGGCGGATCTCTACGATGTCCTGCCGGAGCCTCCAGTCGCGCGGGCGCTCGCATCGCTTTACCCGGAGTCGCTGGCGACGGAACTGGAGCGCGCAGGCGACCTCGAGCACGAGTTGGCGCTGCTGGAAGCTGCGCAGCGTGCGCGCGCTCCGGCAGGTTTCTTTCGGCATCGCAATCGCGTACTGCAGCTGGCGGAGATTCCGCACGCCATCGCACAACTGCGCGAGGAGATCGCTGCGCTCAGCCGCAGCCTGCTGGACCACGACCGGCGGTGTCGCGCTGCGCACCTGGCCGCGGCTGCCGGTCTGAAAACCGGATGGGAGGAATACCTCCGCGGGCTCGGCCGCATGCTGCACTACGCGGAACACAGCGAGATCAACCTGCGCGATGCCCATGGCTTTCTCGTGCATGTCGTGACAAGCGTGACCGCGCGCGGGCGGATGAACGAGGCGCAACTCGAAGAACTGGTGCAAGCCGCCACTGAACTGCACGAAGTGCTGCGAACTCTTCACCAGGACGCGCGGGAGGTCGTTCTCGATCGAACCGTTGCGCGGCGGCTGCATGCCGGGAGCTGGCCCGGTTACCTGGGCGACTACGCGCTGGACGTTCCAACCGCGGAAACGATCAACAACTGGCTGCGCGCGATCGATACCGCCGTGGCGTGGGCTCGAACGCGCCTCGAGGCGCTGCGCGATGCGTCGCTGGAACAGTTGCTGCTGTCGGAAACGCAGGTAGCGCGATTCGTGCGCCAGCGGCTGACGCCGGGCGCCGCGCCGCCGCCGAGCCGCGTTCCCGTCACCTATGCAGTGATGCTGCCCGGGCAGGAAAGACCGCGGCGCGAGCATGCCGGATGGTGGGAGCGCGTGGAAACGTCCGACGGCTCGGTGCCGATGCTGACGCGCGTGGGTGTCGCCGGCGCGCTGCTGGTCGCGATCCTCGCCGCTACCGCCTCCATCGGTGGATCGACAGTGACGATCTACAACGGACTCGCCCGCATCGTGCGCGTCCACCTGGATCATGACGAAGTCGACGTCCCGGCGCTCTCGAGAGCGTACGTGAGGATCGGTGACGAGGACGTCACGGTCTCAACGCACGCGACCGATGGCCGGCTGATCGAGGAATTCGAAGCCTCGCTGGCAGCACCGCAGGCGGGCTACGTCTACAACGTGGCAGGCGTGAGCCCACTCGTCGAGTGGACCGCGACGTATGGCAAGACTTCCGGCGAGGCGCAACGCGACCTCGGCGCTCCGCGCTGGATTGCGACCAGGGCGGATTACCTTTTCGAAGAACCGCCGGCGGTGCTGCCGACTGAAGGCGGCGGCGCCGCGCGCACCGTGCTGACGGGGATGGCCGATAGCAGGCCGGAGCAAATCCTGTCGGTGCTCCCCGAAGCCGAGCACGCTCGCGTCATCGACGTGCATGCGCGCTGGGATGACAGCGGCTGGAGACACACGGGCCTCTGGTTGCTGCTCGCGTCCGAAAGGGCGGGATTCCGCTCCGTGCTCGCTCATCGTCTTGCCGCAACTCCGCACGATGCGCTGGCGCTGCGAATGGAACAGGACACGACGACGACGGCTCAGCAGCGTGCTCACGTGTGCAACCGGCACACTGCGCTGGCGGCCGCCACGCCCGCCAATGCCGACTTGCAGTACATCGCCGCGCGCTGCCTGCCCACCGAAGAAGAGAAGAAGCTCGCTTTCCTCCGTCATCATCGTTCGTGGCCCGAGAACGGATGGCTGGCGCTGGCGGCAGGAAACACATACGCGGAACAAGGACGCTGGGTGCCGGCGCAGACGCTGCTCGAGCAGGCCCGGCTGCAGGTTCCAGCGCTTTCGGATTTTCTGGCAGTCGACGTCGCGCGGTTGCGTCGCCTGGTGGCGGGCGAGGAGCCCGCATCGCTCGACGATCTCGAGCGCGATTCTGCGCTGGTCGGCTTCCTGCGGGCCATGGAGACCGGGGCGGGATTCGAGGAGAGTCCGCTGCTGGCGTACGGGGATCTGGCCGCGGGTCGCCTGGTCGAGGCGCTCGATCGTGCGGCGGGTGCGATGGAACCGCACGCGCGCGTGCTGCGACTCGCCGCTGCATCGGACGGCGCGAGCGCCGAGCTCATCGATCGGGCCGTGAAGTTGCCACTGCCGCAGGGCATCGATCACGACACGATCTGGGCCGCCATCGGCCTCGCTGCGCGCCAGGGTTTACCGCTGGAGCCGTACTACGAGATTGCGTTGAAGACCGTGCGGCCGGACGCAACAGCCATGCGAACGTTCATCGAGGCCGTTCGATCGGGAGCTGCGCCGGCGACTGCGGAGGCCGCACTGGAAGGTGTGCACATGAAGTCGCGTGCGCACGCCTACAGCGCGGCGGTCGTCCTGCTCGGAAAAAAAGCGCCTGCGCCATGGCGCGAGCGCGCCAGGCGCATGCTTTTTGCCTACGAACGACCCTGGTTCGAGTGACTTCTCACGACTCGGGAGTCGCCGCGGCTGCCGGACGGCCCGACGGCCTGGCGCCGTCTTTCGAGAAGCCACGCACTTCGATCAGCGCGTTCACGTCCGGGTCGCGTCCGCGGAACGCGCGGAACGCTTCGGCGCGGTCGGTCGTGTTGCCGGGCGACAGGATGTAGCGCCGCATCTTCTGCGCGGTCGCCGGATCGAACGGGTTGCCGGTCTCCTCGAACGCCTTCCAGGTGTCGGCGTCCATGACCTCGGACCAGAGATAGCTGTAGTAGCCGGCTGAGTAGGCGTCACTGGAGAACAGGTGGTTGAAGTGCGGCAGCCGGTGCCGCAGCACGATCTCCTTCGGCATGCCGATGCGCTTCAGCGCGTCGCGTTCGAACGCGTCGGGATCGATGGTCTCGTTGGCGCGCGTGTGCATGTCCATGTCGACGATGGCGGCGGCGAGGTACTCGACCGTGGCAAAGCCCTGGTTGAACTTCTCCGACGCCTTGATCTTGTTCACCAGCTGCTGCGGCATCGGCTCACCGGTCCTGTAGTGACGGGCGAACTTGTCCAGCACGGGGCGCGTGAGCAGCCAGTGCTCGTTGACCTGCGAAGGATATTCCACGAAATCGCGCGGTGTCGTGCTCAGGCCGGGATAGTTCACGTCCGACAGCAGCGAATGTAAGCCGTGGCCGAACTCGTGGAACAGCGTTTCGGCGTCATCGAGCGAGATCAGCACCGGCTCACCGGGCGCGCCCCTGGCGAAGTTGTTGTTGTTCGAGGACAGCGGCGTGCGCTCCCCGTCGAACTTCTCGCGAATGCGATAGGAGGTGGCCCACGCGCCGGAGCGCTTGCCGGCCCGGGCGAAGTAGTCGCCGTAGAACAGGCCGACGTAAGCGCCGCTCGCCTTGTCCTTCACCTCCCACACGCGCACGTCCGGGTGGAACACGGGTACCGTGCCCGTGATCTCGCTGAAGGTGATGCCGTAGAGCTGCTCCGCCGACCAGAAGGCGGCGTTGATCATGTTGTTGAGCTCGAAGTAGGGCTTGGTCTCGGCCTGGTCGAGGTCGTACTGCGCCTTGCGCACCTTCTCGGCGTAATAACGATAGTCCCACGGCTCGATGGTGATGCTGGCACCTTCCTTTCCGGCGATGGCCTGCATGTCCGCGACTTCTTCACCGACGCGCGCGACGGCGTGAGGCCACACGCGCATCATGAGTTCCTGCGCTTTCTTCGGCTCCTTCGCCATCGTGTCCGACATGCGCCAGTGCGCGTGCGAGGGGTAACCCAGCAGCGCGGCGCGCTCCTGGCGCAGCTTCAGGATCTTGCCGATGGTCGCGTTGGTGTCGCTGCCGTCGCCGTTGTCGCCGCGGTTCACGAACAGCTTCCACACCTTCTCACGCAGGTCGCGGCGCTTGGAGAAAGTGAGGAACGGATCGACGCTCGAGCGCGTGTTGACGATCGCCCACTGGCCGGGGAGCTTGCGCTCCGCAGCCGCCGCGGCCGCGGAAGCAACCACGGCGTCCGGAAGACCGGCCAGGTCGTCCTTGCTCGCGAGCACGGTCCACTTGTTTTCGTCGGCCAGGACTTTCTCGGAGAACTCGGCGAACAGCGCCGCGAGCTCCTGGTTGATCTGCGACAGGCGCGTTTTCTGCCCGGCGCTGAGCTGCGCGCCCGCGCGCACGAAGGAATCGTAGGTGCGCTCGACGAGCCGCTGCTGCTCCGGCGTCAGGCCCGAGCTCGCGCGCGCGGCGTTGACGGCCGAGAGGCGCTGGAAGAGCGTGTCGTTGAAAGTGATCTCGTCGTTCGCGGCCGCGAACTTCGGCGCCATCTCGCGGTTCAGCGCCTGGTAGTCGTCGTTCGTCATGTTGGCATTCATGACGGCGAACATGCTGCCAACGCGGTTCAGGAGTCGACCGGCACGCTGCATCGGGGCAAGCGTGTTCTCGAACGTCGGCGCAGCTGTGTCGGCGACGATGGCGTCGTACTCGCGCCGTCGCGCATCCAGTGCGACGTCGATACCTTCGCGATAGCGTTCCGGTGTGCCCTGGTCCCAGGGCGGCACGCCGCCGTGTGCGCCTTGCCAGGGAGCCAGCAGGGGATTGGTTTTCATGGCTCGGGCAATCGTGGCGTCGGTTGGGTTCGCCGCGCTCGTGGTGGAAGCCTGCTGGGACGAGGGCGCCGCACCGGGCTTTCCTGCGTCCTGGCCCGTGTCCTGGCTGGTCGACGCACAACCGCCCAGGAGGGTCGCGATGCCGACAGCCACTGCTACGTTAGTCAACTGGGTGCGCATGACATCCTCTCTCTTTACCGTTGGCAGATGAGCGTCTGCTGACCCGCTGCGCAAAGCACGTCGTCGGTGGTCACTGCATACACTTCGAGCTTGCAGATGGTGAGCGTGCGGCCCGACTTCAGCACTTCACCCACCGCCCGCAACCGGCTGCCGCGCGCCGGTGCGAGCAGGTTGATCTTGAATTCCACCGAGAGGACGCCGGTCCCCGCCGGAAAAAGCGAGTAAGCCGCATAGCCACCGGCACTGTCGGCGATGGACGCCGACACGCCGGCGTGCAGGTAGCCATCCTGCTGAGTGAGTTCGGGTCGGGCATCGAGTTCCAGCACGACTCGCCCCGGCGCCAGTTCCACGATCCTGGCGCCGAGGTGCTTCATGAAAGCCTGGCGTTCAAAGCTCTCGCGAACCTTGCGATCCCACGAGGCGTCGCGCGGAGTGAACTTCGCCATGCGTGCAGTCACTCACCAGATGCGAACGCGCTGCTCCGGCGGCAGGAACAGCTTGTCGCCGGGCTTCACGTCGAATGCCGTGTACCAGACGTCCATGTTTCGCACCGGGCCCTGGACACGAAACATCGGCGGGCTGTGCGGATCGCTCATCACGAGCGTGCGCAGCCGCTGGTCGCGCATCAGCGAACGCCAGCCCTGGGCCCAGCCCAGGAAGAAACGCTGGTCGCCCGTCACGCCGTCGAGAACCGGCGCGGGCTTGCCCTGCAGCGACAACTGGTAAGCCTCGTACGCGACGCTCAGGCCGCCAAGGTCGCCGATATTCTCACCCAGGGTGAGCTGACCGTTCACGTTGAGGCCGGGCAGCGCCTGGAACGTGCTGAACTGCGACGCCAGCGTCTTGGTGCGCTCGGCGAATGCTTGCTCGTCTTGCGGCTTCCACCACGTGCGCAGCACGCCGCGCGCGTCTGACTTCGCGCCCTGGTCGTCGAAGCCGTGTCCCATCTCGTGGCCGATGACGCCGCCGATGCCGCCGTAGTTGATTGCCGGGTCGGCGTTCGGATCGAAGTACGGGGGCTGCAGGATCGCCGCCGGGAACACGATCTCGTTGAACGTCGGGTTGTAGTACGCGTTCACCGTCTGCGGCGTCATGAACCACTCGTCCTTGTCGGTCGGCCGCTTGAGGCGGTCCACGTCGTACTGCCACTGGAACTCACGTGCGCGCACCGCGTTGCCGAAGGCGTCGCCCGCGCGAACCTCGAGTCCCGCGTAATCACGCCACTGGTCCGGGTAGCCGATCTTGGGCCGGAAGGTCGCGAGCTTCTCCAGCGCGACTTTCTTGGTGTCTGCCGACATCCAGGCGAGATTGCGGATGCGCTCGCCGTAGGCGCGGCGCAGGTTTTCCACCAGCTCGAGCATCTGCGCCTTCGAATCGGGCGGGAAATGTTTCTGCACGTAGACCTGCCCGACCGCCTCGCCCAGCGTTCCGTCGATGGTTTCGATGGCGCGCTTCCACCGATCGCGCTGCTGCGGCTGGCCGTTGAGGGTGCGGTTGTAGAAATCGAAGCGCTCGTCGTCGAACGCTTTCGGCAGCACCCCCGCCATGTTGACGAGGTACTTGTACTGCAGGTAGTCGCGCCAGGCGGGCACCGTCACATCGGTGAACTGCCGGGCGAGCTGCTCGACCGCGTCGAGCTCGGCGACGACAAATTCTTCCTGGTCGCCGAACTTCGCGGCGCTGAGCAGTTCCTTCCACGGATACTTCGGCGCCATCGCTTCGAGCTGGGCGCGCGTGCGCAGGTTGTAGGTGAGGTCCCGCTCACGACGCTTCTCGACCGGCCAGTGCAGCTTCGCGATGTCCGTCTCGACCTGCATGATGCCCCTGGCCCTGGCGGCGCCATCCTGAACCGCAGCGAGACCGAGCATGCGCTCGATGTGCGCCACGTACTTGCTGCGAATTTCCTGGAGCGCCGCGTCGTCGCCGAGGTAGTACTCGCGATCCGGGAGGCCCAGGCCGGCCTGCGTCACGCCGACGATGTAGCGATCCGGGTTCTTCTCGTCGATGGTGACGCTGGCGTTGACCGGTGTGTCGAGGCCGAGGTCCGGACGACCCATCAGGCGAGCGATGTCCGCGTGCGTCTTTGCAGACGCGATTGCTTGCAGGCCCGGCTGCGCGGGCTTGATGCCGGCAGCCTCGATCGCCTGCGTGTCGAGGTACGAGCGGTAGTAGTCGCGCACCTTCTGCTCGTTGCTGCCGGAGGCGGCGTCCGCGGGCAGGGACTCGACGATCGCGAGCACCTGCTTCTCGGATTGATCGTCCAGCATCGCGAACGTGCTCCAGGCCGTGCGATCGGCCGGAATCTGGTTGGTTTCGGCCCAGGTACCGTTGGCGTAGCGATAGAAGTCATCGCCGGGCCGGGTCGCGAGGTCGCGGCCCCCGAGATCGAAGCCCCAGTTGCCGATCGCGGCTTTGCGGCGGGCGGGAACTGGTGCTGGCGCGGCCGCCGGTGGCGCCGATTCGGCGGAGGCGATTTCCTTTCGCGAGATTTCCGGCTGCGCGCAGGCGACGAGCGTCAGGACAGCGGCGGCCACCAAGGTGCCGCGAAGATGGCGTGGCATGCAAAACCCCCGAGCAAAGAGACGCACATTGTAAGGCGGCGGCTGGCGCGTCGCGATGGAAACTCCCGCCTTCTGCGTCGTGGGCGCAAGCGTGCGGCTGGCGCGCACCGACGAGCATTTCGTCCCTGCGTCGCGCGCTCGCGGCCGGACGCATGCGCAGCGGAAAAACCTTACCAGGGGTACTCGGTGCCGTCGTAATTGAAGAATTTTCCCGAGTCCCCCCAGCCCGGGTTCACGACCACGCACGTGATGCCCAGGGGCGCCAGGTCGATGGCGTTGCTTCGCATACCATGTTCACTGCAGCTTTCGAGCTGCGGTAGGCGACCGACCCGCTCGAGGTATTGTCAGTCAGCGATCCCATGCCACTCGTAATGGTGACCACCAGCTTGCGCTCACTGCGGGCAACCTGGTCGCATAGCGCTTCCGTCACGCGCATGGCATCGAGCCCGAGACCGCGGTTCGTCCCACACCAGCACCGATGGCATGTGTTTCTCCTGCGCCAGAAAATAAATCATCCTGGCGCCGACGGCCGGAATTGTTCAGGGGCTGCACGCGGTGCTAGCCTGATGCCGCATTTCGGCCGCACGCCGCGGCGCCCCCGGAGTTCACCATGAGCCGCCTGTCCCGCTCGCTGCTGCGTTCCACGTTGCTCGCGGTTGCCTTGCTCCCGTGCATCGTAAGCGCCGAAGAAGCGGCTGACCGGCTGCGGGACATCTCCAGGGAAGCGGGCGAGGTGTTGCAGCTCATGTCCAAGCAATTGCGCGAGCTGCAGTACCGTTCGATGTCCAGTGATGCCGCCGCGGCCGGCGGCGGCCGTGTTTTCTCGGGTGGCTCGTACACGATCATGGACCTGCAGCGCAACGCGCAGCGGCTCGCCGGCCTGGCCAGCGAGGCCAATTCCCGTGCGGCGAAGTGCGACAAGGAAGTGCGCAACGTCGCGCGTGATTTCCAGTCGCAGGCGCGGCGCATCAATACTGCGACGAACCGGCTGGCCAACGCTCGCGAGCAATCGGCCACGACGCTCACGCTGGACCAGATCGATTTCGCTTTGCAGCGGGCCTACAGCCTGGTGCCTTCCATAGGCGCCATAACCGAGTGCTCGACGGCTACGGACGAGGAAACCGGCGGCGACGAGCAGGACGAGGAAGACAGGAAAAAGAAAGAAGACGAGAAAGGAACCGAGGACTACGACGAGTAGCAGTCCGCGCTCGCCGGACACTCACGCCGGAGGCGTAGAAGATCCCGTCGACCGCTGGCGGCTGGCATGACTGCGCTGGCTGAGCCACCAGAGCACCCACCCTGCCGCGAGCGTTGCAAATCCGTAGAGGCTCTCGACCGGCCGCTGGCCGATCGTCAACACCGTGATCGCCGAGATCGCGAGCAGGAAAAGCCCCGGCACCCACGGCCAGCCCGGCACCGCGAGACTGGGCCCGAGTTGCGACGATCGCAGGCGCAGGCGCACGAGCCCGACCACCGTGGCCGCAGTCCCGAGCCCGAGCGTGAAACCGATGTAGGTGAGCAGGCTCTCGAACGTCGTGCTCCACAGGAGCAACAGCGCCAATGCGAATTGCAGCAGCAGGCCGAGGCGTGGCGGCTGACCCGGTTCCGGGGCCAGCACGCGCGGCAGGTAGCCGTCTTCGGCCATTTTGGCGTACACGCGCGGACCCGCCATCATCATCGATGAAACGGAGCTGACCAGCGCCAGCGCGACTATCGCCGTGACCCCGCGCGCCCAGCCCGCACCGCCAAGCGCTTCGGCGGCGATCTGACCCACCTCCAGCTTGCCTGCGAGCTGTTCGGGCGGCGACGCGAACACGAACACCGCATTCAGTGCGACGTAGAGCGCAGCGACGATCAATGTGCCGACCCAGAGCGCGCGCGGCAGGATGCGCTCCGGATTTCGAACCTCGCTCGCGACGTAGACCGCGGCATTCCAGCCGGAGTAACTGAACATCACCCACACCAGCGAAACAGCGACTGAACCGGCAATGGCTGCGAGCGGTAACGCTTCGACATTCGGTGGGGGCGGCGAGGGAAGGCGCGCGGCCCCAAACACGATGAAAGCGGCGATGAGCACCACCTTCGCAATGACCGCGACGTTCTGAACCCAGGCTCCGCGTTTCACGTGCAACGCATGCAGCGCGTAGAAAATCAGCAGGAGCACGGTCCCCGCAACCTGGGGTGCGGCCGCGTTCGTCCACGGCGCCAGGTACTGGCCGAATGCGTACGCCGCGGCGGCAATCGGCGCCGAAAACCCGACGAGCAGCGACAGCAGTCCCGCCACGTAACCGAGCGCCGGGTGCAGGGTGCGCGACAGGAAGACGTACTCGCCGCCGGACTCGGGTATCACTCGCGCGAGCGCGCCATAGCAGAGGGCGCCGAGCAGCGCGATGCAACCCCCGAGAAACCACACGAGAATCACTATCCACGGCGATCCCAGGTCCGCCAGCAGGAAGCCGCTGGTGGTGAAGACACCCGTGCCGATCATGTTGGCCACGACCAGCGCCGTGGCGCTCACGAAGCCGAGTGGACGCACGTCCTTCATGGCCACGCGCAGTCTCGCTGTCGTGTTCGCGGACGCAGGCGCCCGCGCGACTACTTGATGGTCCAGTAGTAGAGCGTGCTGCCGGAAACGTACTCGGTTTTCTCCGGCGGCCAGTCGTCACCCATCGAGAAGCTGTGCGACACGATGCGCGTGCCGGGCTTGAGGTCCTTCTGCAGTTTTGGCTTGAGGCGCTGATTCACTTCGGGCAGGAGATAGAGGGTGACCACGCTCGCCTCGCGGATGTCCGTCTTGAACAGGTCCTGCGTGCGGAACGTCACGCGATCCGCAACGCCGGCCTTGCGCGCATTCGCGCGCGCTTCCGCGACGCGTTCCGGATCGAGATCGACGCCGACGCCCCGCGCGCCATGGCGCTGTGCTGCCGTGATGACGATACGGCCATCCCCGCAGCCGAGGTCGTACACCACGTCGCCCTGCTTCACCTTCGCCATCTCGAGCATCTTGTCGACGACTTCCTGGGGTGTCGGGACATACGGCACGTCCAGAGTCGGACGCGTTGCGGGAGCTGCCTGGTCCGCCGACAACGGCAGCGAAAGCAACAGTGCGAGGGCGGGAAGGGTGAACGCTATTGTTCTCATCGTCGGGCGTGAGGCGAAAGGCGTGCGCGTCATTCGGCACCTCCTGGCGAGACGGTCACAGACTGCAAGGCACGGTTTCAGTTCCTTCCGCGGCGTGCACCATTCACGGGCAGCAGCACGGAATACAGCGACGTCGTGGCACAGATGAACAGGCGGTTGCGCTTCGGGCCGCCGAAACAAACGTTGGCGACCTGCTCCGGTACGCGCACCTTGCCGATCAGCGTGCCATCGGGATCGAGGCAATGCACGCCGTCGCCCGCGCTGCTCCAGATGCGCCCGCCGTCGTCGAGACGAAATCCGTCGAAACCGCCCACCGTGCATGGCGCAAACAGTTTTCCGTTGCTCAGCGTTCCATGCTCGCCGACGTCGAACACGCGCATGTGCCGCCGCGAGCTGCCGGTGTCGCTGATGTACAGCTTGCGCTCGTCCAGCGAAAACGCGAGACCGTTGGGGCGCTCGAAATCGTCCGCGACGCGCGTGATCTTTCCCGAGGCGCCATCGACGCGATACACGTGGCAGCCGTCGAGCTCCGGCTCGGCCTTGTAGCCTTCGTAGTCGGAATCGATTCCGTACGAAGGATCCGTGAACCAGGTCGAGCCATCGGAACGCACCACGACGTCGTTCGGGGAGTTGAAACGCTTGCCCTCGAAGCGGTCGGCGACGACCGCGATCGAACCATCCGGCTCGGTGCGCGTCACGCGTCGCGTGCCCTGCTCGCACGAAACCAGCCGGCCCTCGCGATCGAGCGTGTTGCCGTTGGTGTAGCCGGCGGGGCTGCGCAAGACGCTGACGCGACCATCAGTCTCGTCCCAGCGCAGCAGGCGGTCGTTCGGGATGTCGCTCCAGGCAAGGTAACGATGCGCGGCAAAATAAACGGGTCCTTCGGCCCAGCGACAGCCTTCGAACAGTTTCTCGACGCGTGCGCTCAGCTTCACGCAGCGGCGAAAGCGTTCGTCGAGAATCTCAAAGTCACTGGCGGCCATGGAGTTTGCCGTCTGCACCTCGCCCACGTGGAGGTGCCTAGCATACGCTTTGAACAGGGGCGGGGTAACGATGACTGTTCTGCCTCGCACTCGCGCACGGACTACCGCTGCAACTCTGATTGCAACTATTGCGCGGCTCGCGGATCCCGGTGACGCGCCCGCAGTCAGCGACTAGAAAAGTCCGCTGATTCGCCCGTCGTCGTCCACGTCGATGGCATTCGCCGCCGGGGTCTTCGGTAATCCCGGCATGGTCATGATGTCACCGCAGATCATGACGATGAACTCGGCGCCGGCCGCCAGGCGCACTTCGCGGATGTTCACGACGTGCCCATGCGGTGCGCCGCGCAGCTTCGGATCCGTCGAAAAGGAGTACTGTGTTTTCGCGACGCACACCGGGTAGTGGCCGTAGCCCGCCGCGTCGTACTCCCTGATCTGCGCGCGAATCTTGCTGTCCGCGGTGATGTCGGACGCGCCATAGATGCGCGTTGCAATCGTCTTCATCTTGTCCCAGAGGTGCGCGCCTTCCTCGTAGAGGAACCGGAAACCGTTCGGTTTCTCGCACAGTCGCACCACTTCGTTGGCGACGTCGACCGCGCCCTTGCCGCCTTCGGCGAAGTGACGAGCGACAATGGCCTTCACGCCATGTTTCTCCGCCTGCTCGATCGTCACCTGCAGCTCCACCTCCGTATCTTCCGCGCGGTGATTGATCGCGACGACGCACGGCAGCCCGAACTGCCCGCGCACGTTGTCGATGTGCCGCTCGAGATTGACGACGCCCTTGCGCAGGGCCGCGACGTTTTCCCTGCTGAGGTCCGCCACATCGACACCCCCGTGGTATTTCAGCGCGCGCACGGTGGCCACGATCACCGCGGCCGAGGGATGCAGGCCGCCCTTGCGGCACTTGATGTCGATGAATTTCTCGGCACCCAGGTCCGCCCCGAAGCCCGCTTCCGTGATGACGTAGTCGGCCATCTTCAGCGCGGTGCGCGTGGCGATCAGTGAATTGCAGCCGTGCGCGATGTTCGCGAACGGTCCGCCGTGGATGAAGGCGGGATTGTTTTCGAGCGTCTGCACGAGGTTCGGTGCCAGCGCATCCTTGAGCAACGCTGCCATCGCGCCGTGCGCCAGCAGATCCCTCGCGAGGATCGGTTGCCGCTGGCGGGTGTAGCCGACGACGATCCTGCCGAGGCGTTCCTTGAGGTCGTGCAAGCCCGTCGCCAGGCAGAAAATCGCCATGACCTCGGAAGCCACGACGATGTCGAAACCGTCCTGCCGCGGATATCCGTTCGCGGGACCCCCGAGACCGACAGTGATCTCGCGCAGCGCGCGATCGTTGACGTCCATCACGCGCCGCCACGTGATCCGCCGGACGTCGAAGTCGAGTGCGTTGCCCTGGTGAACGTGGTTGTCGATCAGCGAGGCCAGCAGGTTGTTCGCGAGCGCAATGGCCGGGAAGTCACCAGTGAAATGCAGGTTGATGTCTTCCATTGGCACAACCTGCGCGTAGCCACCGCCTGCCGCACCGCCCTTCATTCCAAACACCGGTCCCAGCGCCGGTTCGCGCAGGCAGATGATGGCTTTCTTGCCGATGCGGTTCAGAGCGTCGCCAAGTCCCACAGTTGTAGTTGTCTTTCCCTCACCCGCGGGAGTTGGCGAAACGGCAGTGACGAGGACCAGCTTGCCGTCCTTCCCGCCATTGACGTGTTTCACGTACTCGAGGGAGACCTTCGCTTTGTAGCGCCCGTAGGGCTCCAGGTCCTTCTCTGGAATTCCGAGGCGTTCCTGCGCGAGCCGGGTAATGGGTTGCAACTTGGCGTGCTGTGCAATTTCGATGTTGCTCAACATGCGGCCGATTCTTTTTTCGGGGACGAGAGGGAAAGTATACTAACCCTTGCCCCCGGCGCGCTTGCGCGCCGGACTAACGGCCACCGGTGCGCTTGCGCACCGGATGAACGGCCACCGGTGCGCTTGCGCACCGGATGAACGGAAAACAGTGCCGCGGAAAATCGTAGCGGCGCTCGCCACGGAGGCTGGTGACGAGCGCCCACACCATTCGTCCCCGCGCGGGGAGGTTGATATGGCTACGAGAAGAACGCCACGCGGCCGCAAGCGAGCAGTCCCGCCCGCACGCCGGCGACGCAATCCTTCGCCACCACGCGATCAGCTGCTCGATGTCATCGGCAATCTCCAGCTCGCGATGGCAGCCGTGATCGTTTGCGTGGCGGCGCTGCGCCGGCAGAACGCCGATCTCGATGCGGACATCGCGCTGGTGTTGAAGCGCGACACCGGCGATCGACTGCACACCGAGATCGAGAAACTGCAGGCGCTCAGCACCGATCCGCGGCTCGGTTGATCGCAAGCGCGGTCGGGGGTAGCCCTGCCGGGGGCCGCTGGTGTTTTCCGGCGCCCACCTCGCGCCGGCTTGACAGCCGCCTTCACTTGAGTGAGCATTCAACTGGAGTTGAATGAGCATTCAACTGCTGCCAGCCCTCGACAGGAAATGGGCGGGCCCGCGCGGGCCTGCCGGGGACCTGCATGACCGACGACACGCGCAGCCGCATCGTGTACGCGGCTATGGAGCTCTTCTGGGAGAAGGGCTTCGCGTCGACCTCGGTCGCCGACGTCCTCAAGCGTTCCAGCGCCAACAGCGGCAGCCTCTATCATTTCTTTCCCGGCAAGCAGGACCTGCTGCTCGCCGTGCTCGAGGCCTATCGCTCCGGCATTCATGCGATGCTGCTCGAGCCTGCCTGGGGACATGTCCGCGATCCCATCGAGCGCGTCTTTGCGCTGCTCGCCAGGTATCGCGAGCTGGTGGTGCAGACCGAGTGTTCCTACGGCTGCCCGATCGGCAGCCTCGCGCTCGAGATCCACGAGCCCGACCCGGCCGTGCGTGAGCTGCTTGCAGCGAACTTCCGTGCATGGACCGACGCGGTGCAGGAATGCCTGTATGCCGCGCGCGATCGCTTGCCGGAGCGCACCGACACGCGCGAGCTCGCGGAGTTCGTCCTCACGACGATGGAAGGGGCGGTGATGCAGTCGCGCACGTTTCGCGACGTGAGCTACTTCGACCGGTCGGTGAGTCAGCTGCGCACCTACTTCGACCTGATGGCGCGCACGCGCGCCGCGCGCGGCAAGGACGCGCGCCGGAAGGTGGCACGCAAGCGAACGTCGAATCGTCAGAAGAAGAAGACGGCGCGCAAGGCACGCCCGTCGCCCAGGACATGATCTTTACGCAGCAGCCGTTTTTTTCGCCACACAACCAGCACAGACAGGAGAAGGGGAGACACATGCCAGACATCAACTACTGGGCCGTCATCGTTGCGGCCGCATCGGCTTTCGTCGTGGGCGGTCTCTGGTACGCACCGCCGATTTTCGGCAAGAGCTGGCAGAGGGCCGCGGGACTCAGCGACGAACAGCTCGCGCAGGGCAAGCCCGCGATGATTTTCGGCATCGGATTCCTGCTCTCGCTCGTCGCAGCCTGGATGTTCGCGATGTTCCTGGGTCCGCGGCCGGCGACCGGCATGGCTACGGCCTACGGATTCGCCGCGGGCCTCTGCTGGGTAGCCACCAGCTTCGGCATCAACTACCTGTTCGAACACAAGAGCCTGAAGCTCTTCCTGATCAACGGCGGTTACCACACGGTGCAGTTCACGGTGATCGGCCTCGTGCTCGGGCTCTGGCACTGAGGGAAAGCACATGCGTAACGCAAACCGGACTACGTACCGGCTCGCTGCAACGGGCTCCGTCCTGGCGCTGCTGGCGTGCGCGTTCGCGACCGGCGTGAGCCCGGCAGAGCCCGCGAAAGAAAGCGCGCCCGAGGCGCAACCGCTGCAACCGCTCGGGTTTCTACTCGGCCACTGCTGGCGCGGCTCCTTCCCCGACGGCAAGTCCGTCGATACGCATTGCTTCGAAGGTGTGTACGGGAAGTTCGTGCGCGACCGGCACTTCGTCCAGCGCGAGGGTGCCGACTATTGCGGCGAGTCCGTCTACTGGTGGGACCCACGCGCGCGGGCCGTAACGTACCTGTACTTCAACTCGGACGGCGGAACGAGTACCGGCACCATGACGGCCGCGGGCCAGCGCCTGCAGTTTGCGGACGAGGTTTACACCGCACCCGACGGAGACAAGCAGACCTATCGCACGTCGTGGATGCGGGGCGAGAAAGGCTACGTGGCCGTCACGGAGCAGCAGAAGCAAGGTGGCTGGAAAGAGGCGTGGCGCATCGAGTTCACGCGCATGGAACCCGATGCTGGCTCGACAGCGAAGGAGCGGGCTGTGGCCTGCCAACACACGACGCGCTGAGAATCAGCCGGTCTCGTCATGAGGCGCATCGACCGGCTTGGATTCCGGCGAGTAACGCAGCGTGCAGTACGAATGAGACCAGGAACAGCAGCAGGAGCGCGATACTGAGGGAGTTCTCGTAGAGGCGCAGGACCCAGCCACCGCGCTTCACCGGCCAGGCCGCGCGCGGCAGACAGGGCGCGCCATGTAAGAAGTGCCGCGCTGATGCAGGCCAACGGGACAGTAGCTCGCGCCTGCAGCCTTTATTCCCGTGGCGCTGCAACCCTCGGGTGCGGCGCCGTTCTACTCGTCTTCATGAGTCGTCATGACATCGTCGTGATCGGAGCCTCCGCCGGCGGGCCGCAGGCATTGACGGAGCTCCTGGGCCGATTGCCAGCGAACCTGCCGGCCGCGGTCTTCGTCGTCGTCCACGGCGCGCCGCAGCTGATGGACCTGTTCTCGCGCCAGGGGCGGCTGTCCGTCTGCTATCCGCGCGACCACGAAGAGATCCGCCACGGCATGATCTATCTCCCGCCGGTCGATCATCACCTGCTGCTCAAGGGCGAACGCGTGCGCGTCACCCGCGGGCCGCGCGAGAACGCCTGGCGCCCTTCCATCAACGTGCTGTTCCGTTCGGCGGCCGTTGCGGGCGGCTCGCGCGTCATCGGTATCGTGCTGAGTGGCAGCCTGGACGATGGTGCTCTCGGACTTGCGGGGATCCGGCGCTGCGGTGGGATCACGATCATCCAGGACCCGGCTGAAGCGACTGTTCCGGACATGCCGCAGGCGGCGGCGGCCGTGACCGAGATCGATCACACGCTGACGGTCGCGCGTATCGCGGAGTTGCTGCCCGATCTGACCCGCTCTCCGGCTCCCGCCAGTCCTCCGGCGCCGCTCGAGCTGGTAGTCGAATCGCGGGTCGCGGAAGGCACCAGCGACCTCGAGCAGGACACGAGCCGGCTCGGAGAGTTGTCCGGCCTCATCTGCCCGGAATGCAGCGGGCCGCTTTGGGACATGAGGGCGGAAAAAGGCGCTTACCGCTGCCAGGTTGGACATGCGTACTCTCTGCAATCGCTCGTCAACAACAGTGACGTGCAACTCGAGCAGACGCTGTGGGCGGCGATCCGCATGTTCGAACAGCGTGCAATGCTGACACGCCAGATGATTCGCGGCCCCACAGGCAACAAGACGTATCTCGCGAAGCACTTCGAGGGACGTGCCCACGAAGCCGACACGCACGCGCGCACGCTGCGAAACCTGGTTTTCGCCGGAGCCGTTGCCCGCGAGCCGGACCTCAAGGAGAGCTGAAGAAACCAGACGCGCATCGGAGGCTGCGCTATGCTGACGCGGTACCGCCCGTCAGCACGTCATGACAGCCCGCCCGGACAGCCGCGCCGCGATCCTTTTCATCTTCGTCACGATCCTGGTCGACACGATCGGGTTCGGGCTCATCCTGCCCGTCATGCCGAAGCTGATCGTCGAGTTGACCGGCGTCGGCCTGGCTGAAGCGGCGCGCTACAACGGCTGGCTCGCGTTCGTCTACGCCGTGATGCAGTTCTTCATGGCGCCGGTGCTGGGCAACCTCAGCGACCGGTTCGGCCGCCGGCCCGTCCTCCTGGCGTCACTCGCCGCGCTGGGCGTGGACTACATCGTCATGGGATTCGCGCCCTGGCTTGGACTCCTCTTCGTGGGCCGCCTGGTCGCGGGCGCGGCCGGTGCTTCCTATACGCCGGCCTACGCGTTCATTGCCGACATCAGCCCGCCGGAGCGCCGCGCGCAGAATTTCGGGCTGGTCGGCGCCGCGTTCGGGGTGGGATTCATCGTTGGCCCGGCGCTGGGCGGCCTGCTGGCGGAGTGGGGCACGCGCGTGCCGTTCTTTGCCGCAGCCGCTCTCGCGTTGCTGAATTTCACGTTCGGGTACTTCGCACTCCCCGAATCGCTGTCGCAGGAATCGCGCCGTCCCTTCGAATTGAAGCGTGCAAACCCGCTCGGCACCCTCCTGCAGATGCGCCGATACCCCGTCGTGTTCGGAATGCTGGGAGCGGCATTCCTGTGGCAATTCGCTCACCAGGTACTGCCCAGCACGTGGGCGTTCTACACGATGCTCAGGTTTGGCTGGGACGAAGCGGCTGTCGGCGTGTCGCTTGCGTTCGCGGGCATCGTCATGGTGATCGGGCAGGGTGTCTTCGTGCGCTTGCTCATTCCGCGCCTGGGCGGCGAGCGACGGGCGGCAGTGATTGGTTTGCTGTTCGGCGGCCTGGTCTACGCCGGCTATGCTCTATCCAGTGAGGGCTGGATGATGTACGCGTGGATGCTGGGCTGGGCTCTCGCAGCGTTAGCCTATCCGTCGCTCAACGCGCTGATGTCGCGTCAGCTGCCTGCAAGCGCGCAGGGAGAGTTGCAGGGCGGTATCGCCAGCCTGTATAGCCTGAGCGCCATCGTAGGACCCCCGATCATGACGCACCTGTTCTCCTGGTTTTCCGAACCGTCCGCGCCTGTGTATTTCCCCGGCGCACCTTTCATGACTGCCACGCTGCTCGTGCTCGGCAGCGCGGCTCTTTTCATATGGGCCACCCGGCATTCCGCGGCCCAGTCCGCGCCGGCACCGCTGACCGATGAATCATGAGCAGGGAATCCGTGAGCAAGGTGCAATAGCGCATGCCTTACTTTCAGTCGGGGGATGCACGCCTCTATTACCGATGGGATGGGAATCCGCACGGTCCGGTGCTGGTGCTCTCGAATTCGCTGGGAACGGACCTTGCGATGTGGGACCCGCAGGTGTCCGCGCTCGGCGAGGTGTTTCGCCTGTTGCGCTACGACGCGCGCGGCCACGGATCGTCGACGATCACGCCGGGCGAGTACGATATCGAGCGCCTCTCGCGCGACGTGATCGCGCTTCTCGACGAGTTGCAGCTTCCGAAGGCCCACTTCTGTGGTCTTTCGCTGGGCGGGATGGTGGGCCAATGGCTCGGCGCGCACGCACCGGAGCGGATCGATCGCCTCGTCCTCTGTTGCACGACCGCCAGGGTCGCCGCGCGCGAGCCGTGGGACGAGCGCATTCGCGTCGTACGTCGCGAAGGCATGGTCGCGGTCGCTGACACGATCATCGATCGCTGGTTCACCCCGCCGTACCAGGAAAAGGAGGCGGCGCGTGTCGACCTCATTCGCCGCATGCTGCTGCGTGCGCCCGTCGAAGGGTACGCGGCCTGCTGCGCCGCCGTCCGCGACCTGGACCTGCGCGCTGCGAATGCGCGCGTCGGCGCGCCCACGCTGGTCGTCTATGGAGCGCAGGACGTGGCGATTCCGCCCGACCATTCGCTCGCAATCGCGAATCGTGTTCCGGGCGCGCGCCTCGCGGAGCTGCCGGGCATGCATCTGTGCAACATCGAATCTGCTGATGCCTTCAATTCGGCAGTGCTCGAATTCCTGGCCTCGTGAGCGCCACCGGCCGGGGTGGTTCATCCAGGTCTGACAACGCGGGAGTGATCATGTCCACAACGATTTACGAGCTTTCCGTCGCCACTTTCGTGCGCATGCTGACGAATCTGCGGGCGCTGCTCGACAAGGCTGCCGCCTACGCGGAGCAGCGCAAGATCGATCAGCGGGTGCTGGTCGAAGCACGCCTCTATCCGGACATGTTCCCGCTGGCGCGCCAGGTGCAGATCGCGTGCGACTTCGCGAAGGGTTGCGCGGCGCGGCTCGCCGGGCTGGAAGTGCCGAAGCACGAGGACAACGAGAAGACGTTCGAGGAACTGAAGGCACGCATCGCCTGGACGCTGGACTTCGTTCGCACGGTGCGACCGGAGCAGCTGGTGGGCGCGGAGGAGCGCACGATCGTGCATCCGCTGCGCACGATGACGGTCACGCTGAAAGGACTGCCGTATCTCGCGCGGTTCGCGCTCCCGAATTTCTTCTTCCACGTCGCCACGGCGTACGACATCCTGCGTCACCACGGGCTGGAGATCGGCAAGCGCGATTTCGTGGGACCACTGGAGTAGAGCGCGCCGCACCGGCCTGTTGGCCGGTGGGGTGTGACGGCGGAACAAGAACAAGAAGCGTGTCGCGACGGGGTAATGGACTGACAGCGTGAGAGTTCCGGCGCAATGTCATTTGCGGCACAGCCCTGCCGCAAAATGACATGCGGGACCTCAGCGCGGGCTACAAATTCG
>Ga0187892_10001640_pt1 | contig 49815 bp, 50 predicted proteins | sample MA1701073metaG_FD_139345 | JGI IMG/M metagenome (GOLD analysis project Ga0187892, IMG submission 139345) | Bio-ooze microbial communities from a basaltic lava cave in the Kipuka Kanohina Cave System on the Island of Hawaii, USA - MA170107-3 metaG ...
ACGCTGCCGACGCCGCGGACGGAGTGCGCCGCGGGCTGCAAGATGTGATGCCAGGCGCGGCATATGTTGTGGCCAAGTCATTCAGCGATCTCGTCGGACCATCGATGCGGTCGTGGCAGCTTGGCGCTGGTGGCGAGCAGCGTGCCCGCGATGCGCGCGTCGCGGGTGGACCCAAACGTTGCCTTGCGAACAGATTGAATGCGGAGGCGACATGGACATCCTTGATCGGCTGGAAGCGACGCGCGACGAAACATTGCGCCATTTCCAGCTCGGCGAGACGGCGATGGCGCGTACGTATGGGCTAGGGAAGTGGCCCATTCGGTTCATTTTACACCACCTGGCCGACTCGGAGACCGTCTTTTTCGATAGAGTCCGTCGCGTGTTGAGCGAGGGCCGCCAAGTGTTGTGGGTCTTCGACCAGGACGCGTGGGCCAAAGGCCTGGATTACGAACAGCTACCGCTGGACCTCTCGAGGCGTGTGTATGAATCGGTGCGCAGCGGCGTGATCTACTATGCGCGACGTTACTATGAATCGCACGGCCACCTCGAGTGGGTTCACAGCGAGACGGGTGTGCGCACGCTGAAGGATGAATTCGACAAAGTCGCGGCACACAACCAGAAGCACCTTGACCAGATACGTCGCGCGCTGGAAGAGCCTAACGTCAGTTAGATGAGCACTGGTCGTCGAAGAATCTGGCTGGGGGCGCTCGCCAGTTCGGCGACGGGGAACGTGAATATCGCGTCGATTCCGGCTGCACCGCTGGCGCCGCGCGACTGAAAGCTTAAGGACTCCTTCGGCTCGCTCTTGACAGAGTCGCTCAGCGTGTATAGATAACTAAAAGGTTATGCAACCTAGAGGTTATGGACACATGGCCGTGAGCCGTCTCGACGCGACGTTCTCAGCGCTCGCCGATCCGACTCGCCGAGCGATCCTCTCGCGCCTCGCGTCCGGGGAGGCGTCGGTGTCCGAGTTGGCAGCGCCGTTTGCCATGAGCCAACCGGCGATCTCGAAGCACCTCAAAGTGCTGGAGCGGGCCGGCTTGATCTCGCGCGGTTTCGACGCGCAGCGACGTCCGCGCCGGCTGGAGGCTCAGCCACTCGCGGAGGCGAACGAGTGGCTGGAGCGTTACCGCGAGTTATGGGAAGGGAATTTCAAACGACTCGACGCACTGCTCGGTGAGCTCAAGTCGATGCAGCCGCGGCGTGCACGTACCAAGCGAAAAGGGAGATAAACGATGCTAGGCACAGCGACTTTGAAGGTGACGATGCCATCAGACCGCGAGGTGCAGATGACGCGGGTGTTCGACGCGCCGCGGCACCTGGTGTTCGACGCGCTCACGAAGCCAGAGCTGCTCAAGCGCTGGTTCCACGGTCCGCCGGGTTGGGAGCTCGTCGAGTGCGAGTTCGATGCACGAGTCGGCGGTGCCTATCGTTATGCATGGCGCGGGCCAGACGGTGTGCAGATGGGATTGGGCGGCACGCTCCGTGAAATCAAAGCGCCGGAGCGCATCGTCTCGACGGAGAAATACGATCAGTCCTGGTATCCGGGCGAGGCGATCGGCACGATCGAGCTCGCGGAGAAGAGCGGCAAGACGACCCTAACGATGACCGTGCGCTACGATTCGCGTGAGGCCCGCGACGTCGCACTCAAGTCTGGGATGGATCAGGGCGCGTCCGCAGGCTACGACAGCCTGGCGCTGTTCCTGGAAAGCCAGGAGAGCAAATGACAACTCCCATGACTCATACGGACGCCGTCCCTCGGCGGGGACGCAGCGCGGTGGCCATTTTTCTCGGATTCGTCGCCGTCGTGATTCTCTCGCTCGGCACGGACCAACTGTTCCATGTGCTGAACGTCTATCCGCCCTGGGGCCAGGCGATGTACGACACGGGCGACAACCTCTTGGCGTTAGGCTATCGCTGCGTGTACACCGTCTTCGGCTGCTATTTAGCCGCGCGGCTCGCGCCACGAGCGCCGATGCGGCACGCGCTGACGTTAGGTGTGATCGGTACAGTTGCAGCCACGGCCGGCGCGATCACAGCAATTACGGCGGCGGATCTCGGCCCGACCTGGTATCCAATCTCGCTCGTTGTAACCGCATTGCCCTGTGCCTGGCTTGGTGGTGAGCTTCACCGCATGCTGCACGACGCACGCTGAACTGGAGCACGAACCTCAATCGATCAAAGGGGTCTGACCCCTTTGATCCGGAGTCTGCAATGACAAGCGTTATCGCAAAGGACCTTGTTGTAACTCGCGTTTTCGACGTGCCGGTCGAACTGGTCTGGCACGCATGGAGCGACGGCGAGCATGTGAAGCGATGGTGGGGACCGACCGGCTTCACGTGTCCCGTTGCGAACATGGATTTTCGCGAGGGCGGTGCGTCCCTCGTCTGCATGCGCCCGCCCAAGGAATTCGGTGGGCCGGACATGTACAACACGTGGACATACAGCAGCATCATACCTAACGAGCGGCTCGAGTTCGTGCTCGATTGGGCCGACAAGGAGGGGAATCGAGTGGACCCGGTCTCGATGGGTCTCCCGCCCTTCATGCCGCGCGATGTGCGCCACGTCGTGACGTTCAAGCCTGTTGGCGACGGCAAGACAGAGATGATTGTCACCGAATACGGCTATACGAACGATCAGCTGTTCGATCTATCCAAGGCAGGTCTGGAGCAGTGCCTCGACAAGATGGCCGACAGCTTCAGGGCCGCTTAGCACGGAGTCACGGAGGAGCCGATGCCGTACACCGGAATGCTGCACATAGCGACGCCGACCGACCGCGAAGTTGTGTTGACGCGCGAGTTCGCTGCGCCGCGCGGCCTCGTGTTCGACGCCCTAACGAGGCCCGAGTTGCTCAAGCGCTGGATGCAGGCCCCGGGTCGCGAGTTCGAGGTGTGTGAGATCGATCTCAAGGTGGGCGGCGCGTATCACTTCGTTTGGCGCGGCAGGGGGAAGAAAGCCGTGGGCACGAGCGGCGTGTATCGCGACATCGTGCCGGGCGAACGGATCGCTACGACTGAGGAATGGGATGATTGGGACGCCGGTGAGACACTCGCGACGACAACAATTTCAGAACAGGATGGCAAGACGATCCTAACGATGATTTCGCTGTTCCCATCGAAGGAAGTCCGCGACACGGTGCTCAAGTCGGGTCTGGAGAAGGGCGCCAAGGAGAACTATGACAAACTTGCGGAGGTGCTTGCGGAGCTAGGAGCTAGGAGCTAGGAGCTAGGAGCGAGGTCCCTCGCAGCAGCGCCACGTCCGTCGTCGGCTACTGGAGCCCACTTCGGCATGGAGATCAGGAAATAGCCGGCGCAGAGCCATAAGAGCGCCACTGTCAGCCAGGCCAGCAGCGAAGCGTCGAGACCGAAGGTGTTCGTCGCGCCCGGCGTGGCAGATGGGAAGAAGTTGGCGTTGTTGGTGGCGGAGTGCATGAGCATGACGAGCAGCAGGCTGCCGTTCGTGCGCGCATAGATCCAGGCAAGCGCCACGCCTAACGCTGTCACTTGCAGCACAAACACGGGGAAGGACTGCCCGTACTCGGCGGCTTCGTGGATGAAGAATTGTGGCAAGTGCCAGAGAGCCCAGATGAAGCCGAGGATTACGCTCGCGGCGCGCAGTCCAAATCGCTCGGCGAGACGAGGAAGCGCGTAGCCGCGCCAGCCGATTTCTTCGCCGGCTTGAAACGGAGTTGAAAATGCGATCGCCAACGGGATGAGAAGCAGCGACTCACTACCCGATCGCGGCCACGATCCGCGCGCCAGGTGTTGAAGCACCGCGGCGCTGAGCTTTATGACCGGAATGAACGCAATCGCCAGGACGTAGTAGCGCGCGGGGACGCGCCACTTGAAGACGCCACGCACGAGGTTGCGGACGCCGGCGCCGCCGTTCGCGCGCGCTGTGAGCCAGATCGCGACGAGGGAGGGGGAATATGCCCCAAGTCGCAGCAGGAGAACGCCGAGCGGGGAACTTACGGGGATGCGGGCGACGGCGACCGTGATGAAGCTGGCCCACATGACGGCGTAGGTCAGCAGAAAGAACGGGAGGAGTTTGCCTCGCGCTTCCTTCACGCTCGTGGTTACCTGCCTAACAAGAGAATTGACTGCGTAGCTAGCGTGCGCTACTTGTTACTACTATGGATACGTACGAAGCGGTGGCGAGTTACCGATGCTGAAATCCAAGTGGCTCGTATTGCCGGCGGCCGTGGCGGCTCTAGCCGCCGTCGGGTTTCTATTTTTTCTCGTACCGAGAGACGCGAATTGGTGGCCTGACGCGTTCACCAAGGCACTGCCGGCCACTCAACTCGCAATCGTTGCGCTCTTGGCGTGGTGTGCGAGACCTATTGCACTGAGGATCGCGACCAGCGTCCTCGGAGTCGCCGCTGGAATAGCTACGTGTTTGCTCCTGTGGCTCAGGATGATGGCCCCCGGCCCTAGTGCACGCGATCGTCAGGCGGAACGAAATTCGAGAGGAAGGTACGCTCCTGCGGCGTCAGCGAGCCGATACCCTGCGCGCTGATCTTGTCGAGGATACGATTGACCTCGGCGCGATTCACCTCATGGACCGTCGTTAGGTCAATGGCCTTATAGCCCTCGACGCGCCGTGTCGCCGTGATTGTCGCCGCCGACGCTTTGCGCTTGAACGCCGTGCGTGCGCGCTCCAACCAGCGCAGGTAGAGCCAAGCACCGAGGTATCCACCGAGGTGGGCGAAGTGCGCGATGCCGCTGCGCACACCGCCGAAGCCGCTCCACAGCGCAAACACCGTCGTGATTATCACGAGGATGCGGGCCGGCACGGGGATGATTCCCCAAATGAGAATAGGTTCGTTAGGCCAAAAGCGGGCGAACGCCAGCATGACGCCGAACACACCGGCCGACGCTCCGATTATCGGGGCGTACGGCGAGAAAAAGAACGAGACGATCGCGCCCGTGATGCCGCTCAAGAAGTACAGGATCGTGAATCGTTGGGAGCCGAGTCGGGCTTCGACGCGCGATCCGAAGAAGAAGAGCCCGAGCATGTTGAAGCCGATGTGCATCAACCCACCGTGCAGGAACATGTAGGTCACGATGGACCAGGGCCGCACGAAGATGAGCCGCGGCACAAAGACAAGCGTATCCACCAAGGCCGGCGGCAGGGTGAGCTGCAGCAAGAACATGCCGAGGTTCGCGATCAAAAGCGTTCTAACGACCGGTGTCACGCAGAGCTCCTCGAGTCTCAGACTGAAACGCGTCTTCTGGAATCCCCGTTTCGCGCCGAAACATAAGAATCGGCCGCGGCGGTGGACATTGCGGATGAGGCAGCCACAGTGCGCAGCGGCACTGCCGAATCGGCGATTTTTAGAGCGACCAGAAGCCAATGCTTGGTTGCTCACGGCTTGGCGGCGACACAGCTTTGGACCGGGTGGGCTATTGCCCCCGCTGATGTTGACTTCAAGACCCGCTCGTCAGGCGCGCCAATCCTGCAAACTACACGGATAATCTTATGACCACTAAACTCGATAAGGCCCTAAAGCGCGAGATCGAATTCAAAGGCGTCGCGTACACCGTGACGCTCGGCCCCGAAGGACTCAAGATCGTCGAGAAGGGGAAGCGAAAGGGCCAGGAGATGACCTGGGAAGAACTCATCGGCGGCAGCGTGAGCTTAACGGCGGACCTGCAGTCCTCGGTGTCGGGCAACACGGGGAACGAGACGGGCTGACAACGGCGAACAATCGCGCCTTCGGCGTGCCGAGTTGAAGCGTTAGGCACCGACGGCACCGAACTGCCGATGCCGGCAGCCAAGACACCAACGTTGCTCTTTGTCATCGGTCCGCCGGCGGTCGGAAAAATGACTGTCGGGGCGGAAATTGCGCGGCGAACTGGACTCAGGTTGCTGCACAATCATCAGACCGTCGATCTCGTTCTCCCGTACTTCGCGTTTGGCTCGCCAGCGTACTCGCGACTCGTCGGAGAATTCCGCCGGCGGATTCTGGAAGAGGTCGCGGCGAGCGATCTCCCAGGAATCGTCTTCACGTTCGTGCAGGCGTTTGATCTCGCGTCAGACGCGGCATCGCTCGAGAGACTAGCGAAGATCTTTGACGACCGTGGCGGGTCGGCGTTCTATCTGGAGTTGCAGGCCACGCGCGAGGAGCGCCTGCGCCGCAACGAAACGACGGAGCGTTTGGCCGCGAAGCCGTTCAAGCGCGACCTCGCCAAGTCGCGCGAGCAGCTGCTGGAGCTGGACGAGAAGTATCAGCTCAACTCACGCGGCGAATTCGATGCGCGGCCGGACTACTTGCGTATCGACACGACGAACATGTCGCCACAGGCCGTCGCCGCGATCGCGATCGAACGATTCGGTTTAGGGAACAGCGCAGCGAGCGCCTAACGTGCCTGTGGCCTGAAGGTTGCTCTTACGTGCCAGCGTGACAATACGAAAAGCAACGAAAACAACTAAGCGAGCTGTGCGCCGGACAAAAGCCCGAGCAGTAGATACGGCTCGTGCGCGAGACGGTACGCTGGCTGAATACAGGCGGAAGCGGGACTTCACGAAAACAGCCGAACCGAAGGGGAGTCGCCCCATAGCTCGGCGCAAACACGCACTCGCGTTCGTCATGCAGAAGCACGCTGCGACGCGACTCCATTTCGACCTTCGATTGGAGCTGGACGGCGTGATGAAGAGCTGGGCAGTGCCGAAAGGCCCCAGCCTCGATCCGAGCGAGAAGCGTCTCGCGATGCAGGTCGAAGATCACCCGATCGAATACAACACGTTCGAGGGGATCATTCCCACAGGTGCGTACGGCGGTGGGATCGTGATGCTGTGGGATCGCGGGACCTACACGCATCCCGAGAAGACGGGAGATCCGGTCGAGCGACTACGCACCGGCTACGCCAAAGGGGACTTCAAGTTCGAGGTGCATGGCAAGCGACTGCGCGGGTCGTGGGTGCTCGTGCGGCTGCGACGCGGGGATCCCGACAAGCCGGCGTGGTTGCTAATCAAGCATCGCGACGAGTTTGCGCGGCCGGGTTATGACATCGTGGCTGCAGAGCAGACGTCGGTGCGATCGCGCCGAACGCTGGAGCAAATTGCGAAGGGCAAATCCCGGGTATGGAACAGCAACCGGTGACGTTAGGCTGCCCGCTGAAGCGTAGGCTCTGATCAGCTCGCTCGCTTGGCACCAGTGAACACCTCGCGCAAGCGCCGCGCGACCAGCAGCTCTTCGCCGTCGCGCAAGACGCGCGTACGCGCCGTCGCATGCCACGTCGTCGTACCGCGATCCTGCGTGACGATTACTTCCAGCTCCACGCGCGGCGAACCGTTTGTCAGTGCTGTGCGCAACGAGTCACGGTTGAGCGGGATGTTCTTCTCGTCCCACGTGAGGTCTGCGTCGCCATAGCCGGCTGTGTTCAGGGTGTAGATCGCCGTGAGTCCCGGGATTCCTTGCAGGCGATCGACGATGCGTCGGGCCCGCATGTTCCAGCGCTCCATGTCCGCTGTGTGATCGGTCTTCGCGTGGCGCTCCAGCGCCACGATCAAGCCGATGATCTCTTCCTTGCCGACTTTCATCCCTCGGCCGATGTTGTCGTTAGGTGTCGAGTTGAGGCGCGCGGCGTCGATGAGGTCGCGTCGTCCAAGCAGGACGCCTGACGACTGCGGGCCACCGATCGCCTTCCCGCCGCTCAATACGAGCAGGTCGGCTCCAGCCTTAATGAAGCGATCCAGCTGCGGCCAGGGTGGCAGATCCGACGCCATGTCCACGAGGACCGGGACACCGGCGCGTTTTCCCATCGCGATCAGCTCTTCGTGAGGAATGAGGTGCGGGCTGGGCGGAGGCGCCCGAAGTGCGGCGAATGGCGGTGCGAAGATCCCCTGCCGTTCGCTGGCGCTCAGGATCGCGATGAACGCCGTGCTCGAGCCGACGCGTGCCTCGAGGTCGGCTTTCGTATCGGCGTAGACGATCGTCGCGCCGGCCGCTCGATAGGCGCGATCATAATCGAACTTCTGCGCCGTTTGAATGAGACATTCGCGCCGTTCCCAGGTCGGGTGCGGCAGAGCGGCGACCTTAACCTCGTCGGTGCCTGTTAGGCAGGCAGCCGCACCCAGGATCATCCCCGAGAAACCACCGGCTGTGATCATCGCCGCCTCAGCGCCTAACAATTCGGCCGCTCGCCGTCCGGCCGCGGCGTTGAGCTCGCGCATGTCCACGAAGTACTCGTTCGCCTCCGCCATTGCGTTCAGCACGTCGCGAGACATGCGGCCGCCGCCCAGTCGCGAGATGTGCTCGTGCGCGCCGAGGTGCGGGCGCACGCCGAGGAGGCGCGTGTAGATGTTGTCGGCGAGCGACGCGTCCGAGTTCGGCTGCTCCGCGACGTCTGGCGCCAAGCGACTCGGCGGCATCGCGCGCGTATTGCCGAACGTGCAGCCGAGGGCGGCGGATGCCGTGAGAAAGTCGCGGCGGTTAAGAGCGGAATCGATTGTCGACATAACTGTCCCGTTAGGCAGACACGCGCCATCCAGCCCCGAAGTCGCCGGACGGCTGGGCCACGCGAATAATGGCGCAGATGTGTATGTCGGTGAAGCACTTAGACCACGCAAGCGGGCGCTCCCGCGTGACGCTCAGGACGTAACCGGGCGTGTGTTTCAGGCGTCTCTCAATGCCTCTCGGTGGGGCGCCGACGTTCTAGTTCGGCCAACCAACACGCATACCAGGACCAGACGCATGTCTTCGAACGCCAGTAGCATGTTCGACGCCTTCCGGAAGCTCGAAACTGAGCCGACGGACGAGAAGGGCACTCAGCCCCAGCAAAAGCAGAAGAAGGCTGAAGAGCAGCAGCCCGACAGCGGGGCGGGCCCGGTTGTCGTTCCGCCCGTACTGCGCTGTTCAGACTGCCGGATGACGCTGTATCAGACGTACTTCGCGATGGCCGGCCGGCCGGTCTGCGCGAAGTGCCGGGCACCATACGCGAAGGCGCTGGCGTTCGGGCGCGGCCCGCAGACGAACCAGCGTGCGCTGATGTGGGGCCTGGGCGCGGCGTTAGGCTGCGCGCTCGTCTTTGGCGTCGTAACGATGACGATCCCGTTCATCAGGCATCTGCTGTCGCTCGGGATCGCCTATGCGGTTGCAAAGGCAGTCATGGCGGCGACGGGCAACCTTGGCGGGCGGCGCTTTCAATACATGGCTGTAGCGATGCTCTATGGCGCGATCGGGATTGGCAGCGTCATCCCGGTCGCGATGGCGCTGAATGACGAGAACGTGCTCGCTGCAGTCGCACAGCAGCGGGAGAACGATAAGGTGTTGGGAGAAAGTCCCCTCGGGACCTCGACCGAACTCGTTGGTGAGCAGGACAAGGGTGCCGATCTGGTGCTCGATGCGCGGCGGGACATCGGCGCGCTGGCTGATCAGCTCGAGAAGCAGGTCAATGCTCGGCGAGCGCTGGCCGCGATTCACGTGAGCATGACGCCGGATCAAAAGCAGGCTCAGAACCTCATTTACAGCGATCAAGTGGGAATGGGCTTGCTCACGCAGTTCTTCTTCTCACCGTTCGTCGGCTTGCTGACGTACGGCGTCTTTTCAGCAGGCATCGGACTTCTGCTGCTCATCTTCTCGCTGCACAAAGCGTGGCGCTGGACGGAGATGCAGTCGCAGCTGGACTTGAGCGGACCGCATCGCGTCGGAAGCGGGCCGATTCCGTGCCTCTATTGATCGCTGTTCAGCGAGGGGAAGGAACGCCTAACGTGCGTCGCGGGCAATCTGCGCGGCTGACCTAAAGCTTCGCAGGGGACACCCAGCGCATCGCGCAAAGAACACTTCAGTAGCCATTGCCGCCTCAGGGAGGCAGGCCTATTGTACGGCCGCCACCAAGCCCGAGGTCCCCCATGAGGCGGCGCACCTTCATTCAGTCCGCTGTCGCCACGGCAGCGGTCATCTCCCTCCCGCGGCGTCAAGCGTTCGCCGCCGTATTTCGCTCACGATCCCCTGGTCTCGCCGACGTCGAAGCTGTCACGGGAGACGGCGAGCGCATCGTGCTCAGCGAGAAATCGATCGCAGATCTCAAAGCACAGTTGCGCGGGCGACTCCTGCTCGCTGGCAACGAGGGGTACGACCAGGCGCGCACTATCCTGAACCCTTCGTTCGACAAGCGCCCGGCGCTCGTCGTGCAACCGACCGGCGTGGCTGACATTCGAACGGCGGTGAGCTACGCGCGCGAGAATAAGGGGCTGTTGCTCGCCGTGAAGTGCGGCGGTCACAGCGCCTCGGGTCAGTCGACGTGCGACAAGGGTATGCAGATCGACCTCTCACACTTCCGTGACGTGCGCGTCGATCCGATCGCGCGGCGAGCTTGGGTGACAGGCGGGAGCTTGTTGGGCCAGGTGGATCACGAGGCGATGTCGCACGGCCTCGTCACCACGTTAGGCACCGTGTCGCACACGGGCGTGGGCGGATTGGTGACGGGTGGCGGCTTCGGCCGAGTCGCTCGTCGCTTCGGTCTTTCCGTGGACAATCTTGTGTCAGTGAATGTTGTGACGGCGGATGGAGAGTTCCGCCGAGCGAGTGCAACCGAGAATCAGGATCTGTTCTGGGGAGTGCGAGGCGGCGGCGGCAATTTCGGAATCGTCACCTCATTCGAGTTCCAGTTGCATCCCATGCAGCGCCAGGTGCTCGCCGGCGCGATCGTTTATCCCATCTCGAAGGCCAAGGAAGCCCTAACGGTTCTGGCAGAATATGGACCGCAGGTGCCTGACGAGTTGGACCTCGGGCTCGTGATGTCGATCGAAGCAGGTGGCAAGCCCGGCGTCGTCCTCTTTCCAGTCTGCTATTCCGGACCCGTGAGCGAGGCGGATAAGGTTTTCGCACCGCTTCGCAAGCTGGGCACGCCGCTCAACGACTCGATCAAAGCAGTGGATTACGTCGCTGTGCAGCGCTCCGGAGATGTCAGTGATCCGCGCGCGCAGGGGCAGTACCTCAAGAGCGGCTTCGTCCCGACGATTCCGGCGGACCTCGTCTCTGCTATCGTCGATCGCTTCGAGGGCCATCCCGCTCGCGGCACAGCGGTCTTCTTCCAGCAGGGCGGCGGCGCGATTGCACGCGTTCCGGCCGGCGACACGGCGTTCGCGCAACGTGAAGTGCAGGCTAACATGCTGTGCGCGGTGGACTGGAAGTTCGGCGAGGACGCGAGTGCGCACATCAAGTGGATCAAGGACTACTGGGCGCCGCTGGATCGCTTTACGACAGGGTTCTACGTGAACGATGTCGGCGATCGCACGAACAGCGAGGTGATCGCCAACTATCGGCGCAACCATGAGCGGCTGGTCGCTGCCAAGAACAAGTACGATCCGAAGAATCTTTTCCGCTTGAACGCGAACGTGAAACCGACGGGTGCGAAAGCCTAACGGCTCAACGACACAGCAGTGCCATGGATGATGATCTGGACCGGATGACGCCCGATGCCCTGATCGCAGAGGTCAAGAAGCTGCGACAGGGCATTCGCGAGCATCGCGACAGCACTGAGCACGAGCTGTGCTGGCACCATCCCGAATTGTGGGGCCTGCTTCCCGAGAAGACCGATCCGCTACCGACTGTTCCCGAGTGGCCGCAGTTTCTGCGCGGCTGCCTGCGGTACCGTGAATCCCTCGATAGGGTGCTGCCTAACGCGCCGCGATCAAGCCGTCCGTTCAAGGAATGATGCGTCGGCTGGTCTGGCGGCGGCTCCGCACAATCGCAGTCACACCGAGTCCGATGAAGAGGACCGAGCCTGCCAGGACGAGAGTCGTGGCGAGCGGGGTGAAGTTGTTCATGAACATCACCGTAAGGACGACGTAGCCCATCGGCAGCGCGATACCCACGAGGATCATCTCAACTCCCGCGTGGACCTGGGCGCGCCGTCGCATCCTGGCCTTCTGCTCTTCAGTGAGCCGATTCTCAATGCGAAAAGCTTGAAGCCAGGCGACTTCCGGGAATCGACGCGACAACGCCGACAGGCCAAAGAGAGCGAAGGCCAGTCCGCCGAGAACCATTTGAACTGTGCGATACATGTGCGTCTCAGAGAGCTAGCGGGTCGGTGGAGTGTGACGTGTGCTCGAGAGTGACGAATGAAGTACGCCTCACGGCACGTCCTGCGGCTTAGTTAGGCACGTGCCGACTCTCAGCAATCCGCCCGCGTTAATCCTCTCGTAAGGACGCGGCGCTCAGGTTTAGTGCACGAGTGGCTCGCGAATCGTCGCGGCCACGACCTGCACTATCTGGGAGGATGTATGCGGAAGCTTGCTACACTCGTCGCCCTGTCGTTCCTCGGTGTCGCGACGGCATTTGCTGAACGTCCACCGCGCTTAACGCCGTCTGATACCACGTCGGTGGTCGTGCAGAACAACCGCGCCTTACCTGTGCGCGTGTACCTCGAAATCGGAAACCAAGAGGTCAAACTTGGCAGCGTCGACGCGATGGGCGTCGCGACGCTCGTTGTACCACGCTGGCTCGTCCAGAGTGGGGAAGAAGTCAACATCTTCGTGCAGCCGAAGAATGGATTCGAAATGCAGACGGGATATATCGATCTGCAGCCCGGTGAACACCTCGGCATCATCGTGCCGGACCACAACACTGGGTTCCCGCGCTTCGAGACACAGGATCGTTGAGTGCTTGCGTTCGTAGGAAGCGCGCTGGCACTTGGACTGCACAGCGCATCCGGGGCGATTGCGTTCACGCAGGCTCCAATCTCACCAATCGACAGCTGCCTAACGAGCACAATCGCCGCGCTGCCATTGATTGAGCGGCCGGCGCCGACAGGCGCCGGTCCGCTCACGATTCTTCTCACGGGCGACGGGGGCTGGGCGAACGCCGATGCCAAAGTCGCCGACGGGTTAGTGGCGAGAGGTAGCCCCGTCCTCGGCGTGAACATGCGCTCCTACCTGAACGGCAAGCGGTCGCCGGATCAGGTTGCATTCGAGCTGCAGTGCGTGGCACGCACATACATGGAACGTTGGCAGCGCGAGCGGATCCTGCTTCTTGGCTATTCACGTGGGGCCGACATCGCGCCATTCGTGGCTGCGCGCTGGCCGGCGGATCTGCGCGAGCGCGTGAATCTCGTCGCGCTCGTGGCGATGTCGCGCACGGCGAACTTCCGATTTCATCTCCTCGATCTGATACACCACAGCGATCGCGCGGATGACATTCCAATAGCACCCGAGCTCGAACACCTGCGCGGCCTCAACGTGATCTGCGTGTACGGAACTGACGACGGCGACAACGGCTGCGCCGACGCGGACAGCACGCTGGTACGTCGTTTCGCGCGACCCGGCGGGCACCGCCTGACCGGCGGCTTCGACGCTATCGTAGACCTGCTGGCGCCGAGCCTAACGCCATCGCCGGGCTCGTGAGAGCGGCGCGGGCGCGAGCATCGCGCCGCGCGATGTGCGGACCTCCCGAAATCAGTGTCGCCACATCGGCCAGGATCCACGGCAGCGCGAAACGGTGCGGTGTCGCGAGATAGCGAGGCTCCCAGCGCGGATGGAATTTCTCCTTGTAGGCGCGTAGGCCGCGGAAGTTGTACATCGACTCGCCGTGCAGGTACACGAGCGACGCCCAGCGCGACCATCGCGGTGCGAGCGCGCGCGAATCGAGACCGGATAGCGGCGCCATCCCGAGACTGAAGCGCTGATATCCCGCTCGCCGCGCCCAGAGAATCAGCTCGGCGAACAGATAGTCCATGACGCCACGAGGAGCGTCAGCGGAATAGCGCATCAAATCGACTGACACGTCCCGCGCGGCGCCGGTGAGCACGTTGGCGAAGGCAACGATGCGTCCATTCCGGCGCACAACGCTGATGTCGAAGTGACGCAAGTACGCTGGATCAAAGACGCCGAGCGAGAACCCTTTCTCGTGCCCGGCCTTGTGCGCGAGCCAATCGTCGGATACGGCGCGCAGCTGCGGGATCAGCGAGGGCACCGCTTCGCGCCTAACGAGCTCGAACGTGGCGCCCTCGCGCTCGACGTCGCGGTGCATGCGGCGCAGGCTCTTGCTGGCGCCGCCGTCGAGCGTGAAATCTTCCAGCGACACGTATGCTTCCTCACCGAGCTTGAGCGCGATACAGCCCATCTCGACGAAGAGAGGCAGCGAGGTCGGACCGATCTGGTAGAACACCGGCCATCCGTCGGCCCGGTCGGCGCGCTCGGCGAACTCCCAGGCCAGCGCGCGCACGGCCGCTGGCTCACCGAAGGGCTCGTGCAGCGCGACCCACGTGCGCCCGTGCACGGCGTACATGAGGAACGCATCGTGGCCTTCGCTCACCAGAAATTCCTTGTCGCCGAGGAGCGCGAGGTTCGCCTCGACATTGTCGACGCCTGGCAAAAGCGCGCGTACCGTGGCTAGCGCGTCCTCGTTAGGTGCCACGGATACTCGCCGCCCATGGCGCAAGAGCCGCACGAGGCCGATGACACCAAGAGTGGTGAGACCACCAACGGAGGCGCGCAGGAAGCGCGGCGCATCGCCGTGCAGCGCGAAGCGCCACCAGAGCTCGCTGCTGTACTCGAGGTGCTTGTAGACGAAGAGTCCAACGCAGACGCTGGCGACGGCTATTGCCAGTATCGACGCGATCCAGCCGCGGGTGAGCGTCTCCGAGGTCAACGAGGATCGCCGGTAGAAGAGCGCACGATTCGGGAGCAGAATCAGCAGAATCACGCTGAGCGCTGCGGCCTCCTCCCAGTCGAAGCCCTTGAACAGTGAAGCCGCGATACCGACGCCTAACAGGGCGCACGCAAGCGACCATGCCGCGTCGAGCTTGCGCGTCAGCGCCCACCCCAGAACCAGGAGGCTCGCGCCGACGACGCTACCGGCGAAATGCGAGAACTCGACGATGCCTAACGGCAGAATGGCGACCAGTACGCGCAGCCGCGTGTTCACTTCAGGCGTGGCCCCGGACAGCAGCAGCATGATGCCGCCGCACAAGGTCATCATTCCGATCGCTGAGGGAAGGAGCGGCAGCGCCCAACGCTCGAGCGCCGATCGCAACACTCCCGCCGCCGCACGCAGATGCGCGCGCCGCAACCAAACTTCGTAAATGGCGAGCGCTGTCACTCCGAGCACGAACGGAGCGAGGTAAAAGACGACGCGATACGCCAGCATCGCTGCGAGCAGCTCGCCGAGCGGCACGCGTCCGCCGAACTGCAGGACGATCAGAGACTCGAACACGCCGATCCCGCCCGGCGCATGACTGACGAGGCCAAGCACTTGAGCGACGACGAACACTGCAACGAACGCTGTGAAGGAGACTCCATGCCCGAAAGGCAGCAGCACATAGAGCACCGCCGCAGCGGCGATCCAATCGGCGAAGCCTAACGCGACTTGCGAGATCGCTATACCCCGCGACGGCGCCGGCAGCTCGCGGCCAGCAATCCTGAGCGGTGTGCCGCGTGCGAACATCACCCAGAGCAAGTAGACCAGCACCGTGCTCACGGCGGCTAAGCCGATGGCTCGCGCGACTCCGGCGGATAGCGGCGTGTACGCGAATGGCAATCTGGGTGTCACGAGTAGCGCTGTGCCGGCGACTGCGACGACCGCGAGTACGAAGGTGAAGCCCGCGAAGCCGACCGCAGTGGCGATCTCGCTGGTCGTCAGCCCCCACGACGACCAGAAGCGCGCGCGAACGGCGCCGCCGGTTACCGCAGGAAAGCCAAGCGTATGGCTGATGGCGTACGCGATCGCGGAGGCGAAGGCGGCGCGCCCGGTGCCGATTGGCCGCCTAACGTAACGCAGCGCGAGGAGATCGTAGCCAGGAAGCAGCGCGTACGCGAGCAGCGTGAGCAAGCACGCCTGAGCGAGCTGCACCCAGCCGAGCTCCGCGAGCGCGGAGCTGATCTGACTCGAATGCAGATGGCGCAACTCACCCCGCAACACCCACCCGACGGCGCCGATGCAGACGCACACGAGCGCCGGAAGGCCGTATCGGCGCAACAAGGGATGTAATCTCATACGCGCAAGCTGGCGGGAGCCACCTTACGCTGCGATGAACGAAACGAGTGTGCGCTACCCCGACTTCGGAAGCACGAGCCGGAAGGTGCTTCCCATCGCTGATGAGTCTACCAACTCGACGTCGCCCTTATGCACGCGAGCAACCCAGCGAGCGATTGCAAGCCCAAGCCCTGCGCCATCTGCCCGGCGAGACGCGCGAGCGTCGTCAGTTCGAAAGAAACGCTCGAAGACACGCTCGCGTGCTTCCGGCGGAATTCCGTTGCCTGCGTCGCGAATGTCGACGCGCCAACGCGCACCTTCGTCCGAAAGGTCGACGTCGACCGTACTGCCGTGACGCGAGTATTTGATAGCGTTTACAAGCAGATTATCGATCGCTCGCCGGAGCAGGGCTTCGTCGCCTTCGATCGGCGCAGCCTCGATTCCGCGTACATCGACGAACACGCCCTCGGATGAGGCGAGCGTGCGTACGCTCAGCGCGCTGTCGTCGAGCAAATCGCGCAAATGCAGTGGTGTGGGCCGCAGCATACGCTCGCCGCTGTCAGCGCGCGCGAGGAGGAAGAGGTCATCGACGATCGCGCGAAGGCGATGACTCTCTCCTTGAATGATTTTCAAGGCGCCGACAAGCTCCTCGCGTGCGCGCTCTTGGCGTGACAGCGCCAGCTCGCTCTCGCCGCTGATCACGGCGACAGGAGTGCGCAGCTCATGCGACGCGTCTGCCGCGAAGCGAGCTTGAATCTCGAAGGCCTGTTCGAGACGCCCGAGCAATTCGTTGAAGGCTGTCGCGAGCCGCCCCAGCTCGTCGCCCGCGTTTGCGACCGGTAAGCGCTGATGCAGGTTGGACGCACCGATCTCTCTCGCGCGCGTCGACATCGCGTCAACCGGCGCGAGGCTCTTGCCGGCGAGCCAGAGCCCGCCTAACGAAGCGAGCAGAACGACGAGCGGGAATCCTACCCAGAGCACGAATCGGACGTCGCGCAGCAAGCGCGAGCGCACTGTCATCACCTGCGCGACGGCGATTACGAGGCGCTGCTGCGCCGCACCGGTGGGGAACGTGAGCACGCGCACCGCCTGATCAGCGGCAACTAGGGTTGTGACGTCGGTGTCACGCGGCGCGGCGCGCGCAGCCTGTGCGAGCGAATCCGCGAGTGCTGCCTCGAGCGCACCGAGCTCGGGACGCTTGAAGCGCAGCCCTTCATATGATGACAGCGCTTGACCCGAGCCTTCGTTATAGACGTGCACGGCAACGTCCGGGAGCTGCATCGACGACACAACGGTGCGAATCGCGACCGAATCCGGCGCACCAGTGCCGCGTTCGAATTCGATTGCCGACGCGATCGCGCCGCCCGACTCGGCCAGAAACTCGTCGACGCGTTCGAGACTGGTGTACGACAGAAACCAGTAGCCCGATGCCGCGAGCGCGGCGAGGAACGCGGCAAACAGCGCCGTGTTCCACAGCGCGATGCGAATTCGAACGGAGAGAACGCGCATCAATCAGCGTTGGGCTGATTCAACGTCGCCGGATCGGCGAGCATATAGCCCGCACCACGGCGCGTGTGGATCAGCGGCGCGCGGCCATCGTCTACCTTCTTTCTCAGGCGGTTGATGTAGACCTCGATTGCGTTTGTGAACGGATCGTGGTTCTCATCCCACACATGCTCCACGAGCTCGGCGCGACCGATCACGCGACCCGCATGCCGCGCAAGAAACTCCAGCAGGACGTATTCCTTTGTCGTGAGCGCCAGTTGATGCCCGGCGCGCTGCGCGCTCTGGCCCGCTGTATCAACGGTCAGGTCGGCAACGTTAATCACCCGCGGCGCCATCTCTGGCATGCGCCGCAGTAGCGCGCGCACTCGCGCCGTCAGTTCGGTGAGATCGAACGGCTTCGTGAGATAGTCGTCTGCGCCGGAGTCGAGTCCTGCGACGCGATCGTGCACCGCGTCGCGCGCGGTGAGCATGAGGATGGGAACGGGATTGCGCCGGCGACGGATCTCAGCGCAAACCTCGAACCCGTTGCGCTTTGGAAGTTGCACGTCGAGCACGACGACATCGTACGAATTGACGGCTGCCTGAACGATCGCGGCGTCACCGTCGGTGACATGATCGACAGCGTACCCTTGCTCGCGAAGAGATCGAAGCAGCAAATCCGCGAGACGAGCGTCGTCTTCAACTAACAGCAGTCGCATGGCCCGAGCGCTGTAACCCTCCGTTAAGCTCGCCGCCGATAAAGTATGCACAGGTTCGAGAGGCAACGCCTCTTGCGCCTCGGTACTACCCCGCGTCCGCGGGACGGCGTACCGCCCTGTCAACTTAGCTGGAGACGACTATGCAAGCACGAAGGATCCTTGCGATCGCCGCTGCGGCTGCAGCGCTCGCCGGAGCGTCGATCGCAGGCGCGCAGGCGACTGCGCCGAAGAAGCAAGCGGCCAAGTCTGTGGTGACGACGCAAGCCAAGCCCGCAACCGCGACTGCGCCAAAGTCCGCGGCGGCAGCCGCAAAGACCAAGGGCGACTCGACGAAGAAGACCACGACCGTTGCCCACAAGAAGCACCACAAGACGATGAAGCGCACAAAGCCCACTCAGTAGGATGCGAACACACTCCGTGGAGGCGCTTCGTTAGGCGCTTGGCTGCGCGCCGAGCGCCTCCACACTCGTGGTGACGACGCGCGCATAGCGAGCGGTGCCACCGCACTCGCTAGGCGGCTGCGGCCTCGACGAGCGACTCTACCTTGCGCGCGGCCGCGCTAGAACGCGCGACGAGCAAGCGCGCCTCCTGAACCAATCCGTCGCCGGCCGAACGATCCTCCAGCGCTGCGACGTTGATCTGCACGTTGAACACCGCGCCTTTACACGCCGCTTCCGCTAGCAACGCCGCGACGCCCGCGTCGGAGAGCGCATTCTGATTTCCACGCTCGGCGACGGCAAGCGCGAACTCCGCAACCGCAACGCAGGCACGCGCTGTTTCCAGAGGCACTATCGCAGCACCAATCAATGCCGCAGCGATCTTCGCCGCGCGCTCAGGCATTTCCTTAGGAAGCTTGTATGCGTCACTCACGACGGTGTACGCGTCAGCATCCTTTTGCACGAGCGCACTGAGCTGAGCGCTTAACGTCGCTGCCTCATGCTGAATGCGCTGCATTTCGGCATCCACGGCTGCGTACTTCTTGCGGCCCACGGTAAGCCCGGCGACCATCTGCACGAGCGCAGCGCCTAACGCCGCGGCGTGAGCCGCGACGGAACCGCCGCCGGGTGCCGGTGTTGGCGCCGCGACTGCCGCGTTGAATGCCGCTACGGTGGGCGCGGCAGCTTGCGCCATCGCGTCGCGTACTTTGCGCTCGAGCAGGCACGCATCAGGGTTGCCGCGCAGCATGATGTGGTGAGCAGCGGCGCGGACGAGTGCGCTCTCCGGCACCAGACCGACGATCTCGCTCCACGTCGCTTGAACACCGCGCGACGCCGCCGCGCTCTGCACGGCATCGAACGCCTCGTGCAGCGCGGTTTTTTCGAGATCGACGAGGTTCATCGAGACCTGCGCCTGGTTGTCGACCTCGAGGCCTAACGCCTTGATTCCTGGCAGCCCGCCTGACGAGGCGCGCACGGCTTTCGCGACTTCCTTTGCGATCGCAAGGTTCGATGCAGGGCCGAGGTAGACGTTGTAGGCGACGAGGAAGGGGCGTGCGCCGACGGCGGTCGCGCCGGCGGTGGGGTGCACGCGCGGGGTGCCGTAGTCGGGGCGCCGCTCTGGATTCGCCGCCATCTCGTCGCGCAGCGTTTCGAACTCGCCGCGGCGCACATCGGCCAGATTGACGCGTTCGCTGCGAGTCGCCGCTCGCTCATAGAGAAAAATCGGGATGTGCAGCTCGGCCGCCGCGCGGGCGCCTAACGCGTGGGCCAGCGCGATGCAATCGTCGATCGTGGATCCTTCGAGCGGGACGAAAGGGACCACGTCGGTGGCGCCGATGCGTGGATGCGCCCCCTGATGGGTCGTGAGGTCGATCTTTTCCGCCGCGACGCGCATGCCGGCAAGCGCGGCATCGACGGCGCGCTCCTTGGGCGCGACGAACGTGATGACCGAGCGATTGTGCGACGCGTCCGATGAGACGTCGAGGACAACGACACCTTCGACCGACGCGATCGCAGCACGGATTGCCTCAACTACCTCAGGCCTCCGGCCTTCGGAGAAATTCGGGACGCATTCTACTAAAGACATCAGGTCACGGTCAGAGGTCAAAGGTCAAAGCAAGCGCTTCTGGGCTCAACGCCGAACGCGTTCCAATAGCCAAGCGTGCATAACGGAATTTCCGGCCACGAGGCCGCCGTGCGAGACTGTCTTCTCGTTGCCGTCGAGATCAGTCACGACGCCACCTGCTTCACGAATCAACAGGATACCTGCCGCTACATCCCACGACGAAAGCGACAATTCCCAAAATGCATCGAAACGGCCGCACGCGACGTCTGCCAAGTCGAGCGCCGCAGCACCTGCTCGGCGTAAACCCGCAGCCTCACGCGCGACTCTCGTGAATCCCGCGACATACGGTTCCAACTGTGAAGGATCTCGAAACGGAAAGCCGGTTCCGATGAGCGCTCGTGATGGCTTTTCGATCTTTGATACGGACATGCGCGCTGCGCCTCGATAGGCGCCCGCTCCGCGACGCGCCGTATACTGAACGTCGCGCGGCACATCCTGCACTACTCCCGCCTCGAGAACGCCCTCCACCACAGCGGCGATCGACACGGCATACTGCGGGTAACCGTGGAGGAAATTCGTCGTGCCGTCCAACGGATCTACGGCGAACACCACACCATCGGACCGCGTCTCGTCAGGCGACAACTCTTCGCCGATGATCGTCGCTTGGGGAAACCGCTCGTGCAGTAGCCGACGGATCCGCTCTTCGGCTCCCGTGTCGACCGAGCTGACGAAATCGACGCGGGACTTTGAATGCCAGTCCAGTTCCGCCAACCGAGCGGATTGCTCGGAGACGAATGCAGCTGCCTCACGAGCCGCGTCGCAGCAAGCGGCGAGGAGCGACTCGCTTGTCACCACGTAGCGTTGATCGGCTGTTTGTGCGCCGATAAGTTGGCCTGATGCCACGCATCTTCAGCGGCATTCAGCCGTCCGGTGAGCTGCACATCGGCAACTATCTGGGTGCCGTCAAGAACTGGGTCGCGCTCCAGTACGAGATGGAGTCGCTGATCTGTATTGTCGACTATCACGCCATCACGATTCCGTTCGAGCCTGCGGATCTGCGCCGTCGCACGCAGGAAATGGGGCTGTCGCTGCTCGCGTCAGGCATCGACCCCGAGCGTGCGATTCTCTTTGTGCAGTCGCGGGTGCCGGAACATACCGAGCTCGCATGGATCTTCAACTCAGTTGCGCCGCTGGGTGAGCTCGAGCGGCAAACGCAGTTCAAGGAGAAATCAGCGCGGCAGGAAAGCGTGAATGCCGGGCTGCTCACGTATCCCGTGCTTCAGGCAGCCGATATCCTATTGTATAAGGCCGATACGGTTCCTGTGGGCGAGGATCAGCTGCAGCATTTGGAGTTGTCACGCGAAATCGCGCGACGCTGGAACGCGCGATTTGCCGAGGGCTTCTTCCCGGAACCTCAGCCGCGCCTAACGCCGATGCGGCGCATCCTCGGGCTCGACGGTCAGGCGAAGATGTCCAAGTCACTCGGCAATACTGTTGGATTGCTCGAGGAGCCGGCGGCGATCTGGGAAAAACTGCGACCGGCGATGACCGATCCCGCGCGCGTAAAGCGCACCGACCCGGGAACGCCCGAGATCTGCAACATCTTTTCACTGCACAAGGCGTTTTCTGCGCCCGCGACCGTGGAGCACGTCGCCGTACAATGCCGCACGGCCGGGTGGGGGTGCATCGACTGCAAGAAGGTGCTCCTCGAGTCGATGCAGAAAGAGCTTACGCCGATCCGGGAACGAGCAGCGGCGCTCTCGGCGCAGCCGGGAAAGGTGGCTGAGATCCTGGACGACGGAGCCCGACGAGCGCAGGTCAAAGCGAGCGCGACAATGGCAGAAGTCAAGTCGCACATGGGACTTACGTAACGCCCTTTGGGCGTTGCCTTAACAAAGGAAGATTCGTCCTGCTCGCGGGACCTGGCGTGCAAATCCGCGTGCCGGCCGCTCGCCCTCTCACTCCGCGAGTCGATGGAAAAGATCATCAAAGCTGCAATCGATCGCGGCGCCTCGGACTTACACATCAAGGCAGGCGACGTTTTCCGCGCTCGCATAGACGGAAAGCTCGTTGCCATCACGAAGCAGGCGCTCACGCCGGAGCAGACGCGCGCCATAGCGCTGCGACTGATACCTAACGAAAACGTTAGGCAGAACATCGACTCGCTGCTGGACTACGATTGTTCCTGGGGCGCGGCCGGCATCGGTCGTTTTCGCGTCAACATCCTGAGGCAGCGCTCCAGCTTCATGATCGTTATGCGCGTGATCCCATTCAACATCCCGACGATCGCGGAGCTCACACTGCCGCCGGCGCTGGAGGACATCGCGGTCACGGAGCGCGGCATGGTCCTCGTCACTGGCGTCACGGGCTCGGGCAAGTCGAGCACGCTCGCAGCGATGATCCATCACATCAACCTGCACGTACACAAGCACATCGTGACGCTGGAGCAACCGATCGAGTTCCTGCATCGCGACGTGCAGTCCTCCATAACCCAGCGCGAAGTTGGCGTCGACACGGAGTCATTCCGCGACGGATTGCGCGCGGCGCTCCGGCAGGATCCCGACGTCATCGTACTGGGCGAGCTGCGTGACACGGAATCAATCGACACGGCGTGTAAGGCGGCCGAGACCGGTCACCTCCTGATGGCGACCGTGCACACGCCTGACGCTCAGTCGACGATCATGCGCATGGTTTCCATGTTCCCGCCTGAGGAGCAGGACGTCGTGCGAATCAGACTCGCTGAGTCCCTCCATGCAGTTATCTCACAGCGCCTCCTCCCACGCGCTGACGGCCGCGGGCGCATCGTGGCCTCCGAGGTCATGATCGCCACGCCGACGATCCGCGATCTGATTCTGGACGGTAAGCGCATCGGCGAGATCCGTGAGTTCATTGAGGAGGGGCGCGACCAGTACGGCACGCAGTCCTTCGACCAGCATCTGGCTGACCTGGTGAACTCAGGCGTGGTTACATTTGATGTCGCGCTCGCGGCATCGACTCGGCCGGCAGACTTTCAGCTCAAAATGAAGGTCCTGCAGCACCAGACTCCGGCGATGGGTAGCCGTAAGCCAGTGGGGGCCGGTTGGGAGGGGGGGGCGCCAAAGAAGCGGGGCGCGAATGGCGCATCTACGGACGCGACACAGGAGAACGCCGAGTGGCCGTACGTCAATTCAATGGAGTCTTCGGGCCAGTAACCACACCGTTCGCGGCCAATGGCGATGTGGACCTGGCCGCCTTCAGCCAAAACCTGAAAGCGCACATCACGGCGGGCCTGGACGGGGTTGTTGTCAACGGCTCGACCGGCGAGGCGGCATTGCTGGATGAGGGCGAGCGGGATCGCTGTCTCGAGGCGGCGCGCGGCGCCATAGGGAGCGACAAGGTTCTCATCGCGGGGACGGGCGCCGAATCGGCGCGCCTAACGATTGATCGCTGCCGCAGAGCCGCGGCGGCCGGTGCCGACGCCGTGCTCGTCGTGGCGCCGCACTATTACGGCGACAAGATGAACGCGCAGGCGCTCAAGGCGCATTACGAGCGCGTGGCTGACGAGAGCTCGCTTCCGGTTCTGCTCTACAACATCCCCAAGTACATGCATTTCCGGCTGGAGCCCGACCTCGTACGGCAGCTCGCCGGACACGAGAACATCGTGGGGATGAAGGACAGCGCGGGGGACATCGAGTGCCTTGGGCTGTACCTCCAGGCGCAGGACGAGACGTTCAGCGTGCTCACGGGCCACGGCGGAACCTGGCAGCAGGCGCTCGCGTTAGGCGTGCGCGGGGGAATCCTGGCGGTGGCGCTCTTTGCTATTGAGCTGACGCTGGCGGTGCGCGACGCGATGCAGGAGGGTAAGTCTAACGAGGCTGTCGAGCTGCAGAGCCGCCTCACGCCGCTGGCGCTGCAAATCGTGGGTAAGATGGGCGTGGCCGGAGTGAAAACGGCGATGGACGCGGTGGGGCTGCGTGGAGGACTCACGCGATTACCCTTGCTGCCGCTGGGAGCGATAGAAGCGGAGAGGGTGCGGCAGCTGCTTATTGAATCAGCCGTGGAGCAGGCGGCGCGCTGAGCAGCGCTCGCTGAGCGCGTCGCCAGCGACAAGTTAAACACAACAACAACGTTGGCAGGTACCTGGCGCGCGGGCGTTACAAGTTCACTGCGTTTGGGCTCGGCGCGCCGCACTAGCGTTAGGCAGCACTAAACGTGATGAACTCGTAACGTTTGCGCGTTACGCACTCCTACCGCAGTAGCAGTATTCAACCGATGTCGCGGTTGCTGCCTTTACCCAGCCGGAATCCTCCACGGCGACTTGAACGTATTGGCGCCATGACCGTTCTTCTCCTCGGCCTAGTTCTGCTGCTGTGTCTGTTCCTCGTGCCCCTCGGGCTCCCGGGGACCTGGCTCATGCTCGGCAGCGCCATCGTTTATGACATCCTGGTGCCCAGCGATCCAATCGGCTGGTGGGCGATCGGGATGGCGACGGCGTGCGCCGTCGTCGGTGAAATCTTCGAGTTCACAGTCTCGGCCAAGTATACGGCTAAGTACGGCGGGTCCCGGCGCGCGGGCTGGGGCGCGATCCTCGGCGGCATCGCGGGTGCAATCATCGGCGTGCCGGTTCCAATCATCGGATCGGTTATTGGAGCCTTCGTAGGCTCGTTCATCGGCGCGCTCGTGGCCGAATACACGAGGCGTGAGGCGACAGGCGGCTCGGCGACGCGAGTGGCGACTGGCGCGCTCGTCGGGCGCGTGGTGGCTACGGCGCTGAAACTGGCTCTCGCGGTGGCGATGGCGGTGGTGCTGATTGTTGCCGCGATGGCCTAGGTTCGGGCCGCGGGGAACGGGGTGCGGGCCTCGGAACGCCTTCATCGCGGAGAGCTCCATGCACATGCCGCGCGCACTGTGCGCATGCCTAACGTTTCTTCTCGCCGCTAGCGCTCAACCGCAAGCCGCCAGCGGCACCACGGCGCTTGTGGGCGCCACGGTCATCGACGGCACCGGCGCCGCGGCGATCGCTGACGCTGTCATCGTCATCCGAGGCAACAAGATCGCGGCCGTGGGGCCGCGGGCCGACGTCCAGGTGCCTAACGGGGCACGCGTGATCGACGGCGCGGGTAAGTTCGTCACGCCAGGTTTCGTCGACACGAACGTGCACGTGTCGATCTACAGCGGCTTGGAGAACTTCGCGCGCTATCAGGATCGCTTCGCCGATGTCGCGATCGAAGCCGCACAGCTGCATCTCAAGCACGGTGTCACGACGATCCGCGACTCATACGGCATGCTGAGCGCCTTGAAAGCTACGCGCGATGCGATCGCGAGCGGCAGGGTGATCGGTCCACGCCTGTACTTCGCCGGAAACATCGTCGGCTGGGGCGGACCATGGTCGCTGACGTTCACCGGACGGCCGCCGGAGAACCTCTCGCTATTGCAGGAGCAGATGAACGACCTGATCACGGAAGGCGGCGGCGAAGAGCTCGTGCACATGGAGCCCGAGTCGCTGCGCGTTGCGATCAATGCGTACCTCGACAAAGGCGTCGACTTTCTCAAATACGGTGGGACGAGTCACTTCGGCGGGCCGATTCAGATCGGATTCAGCGAGCGCGCGCAGCAGGTGATCGTCGAAGCAGTTCACAAGCGCAACAAGATCGCCGAAACGCACTCCACGACAGCGGAAGGGTTGCGCATGTCGATCCTGGCCGGCGTCGATCTCGTGCAGCATCCGGAAGTGCTCGACATTCCGATGTCGGACGAGCTGACGGATCTCTTGATCGAGCACAAGGTGGTGTGCGCGATTCTGGCGAACACGATCACGGGCGCGCCATGGACGACCTACGTTAGGCAGAAGCAGCGCGACGACAGCACGCGCCGGGCGCGCGAGGATTCGTCCAAAGCCCTAGGCTGGCAGCGCGAGCGCACGTCCGCCGAACGGCTGCGCGATCGCGGGAACTTTGGAATGGAGATGCGGCGGCGCAACGCGGAGAAGCTGATCAAGCGCGGCTGCATCGTGAGCATCGCGACGGACAATTACCTCGGCTTGGCCCCAGAGTTTCGGCGCGATCCCAAGCCAAAGTGGCAAGACGCGGGAAGCGGTTCGCTGTCCGCGATAGAAGGGCTCGTCGAGTTAGGCATGACGCCCATGCAGGCGATCGTTGCAGCGACGAAGAATGGTGCAATCGCGAGTCATGCGCTCGCTGACTACGGGACGATCGAAGTTGGGAAAGCCGCCGATCTCGCGCTGCTCGATGCGGATCCGCTCGCGGACATCAAGAACATCCGTAAGTTGTCGCTGGTTATCGCGAACGGCGTGGTTGTGGATCCATCCACCTTGCCTACCAAGCCGGTTTGGTCGAAACGTTAGGCAAGTCAAAGCTTTGCCGCGAATGTCCGCGGATCGTCGCTGCCGCACGAATGAAGAGCGTATCCAGGTTCGGCGCCCGCTCGCTTGCGCTCCGTTCCGCGTTCATCTGCGCGAATCCGCGGCCAACTTGTCTTTGGCCGCAAAGTTGACAGAGCAAAAGATCGAAGTAGATTCAGTCAACGCCCCGCGATCTCGCGCCGGGGCGTTTTTTTGTGCCCCCCACCCATTCGCTTCGCGCACAATCCATGTTCGATTCCTCAACGCGCGTCCTCGTCGTCGTCGGTAGCCAGTGGGGCGATGAGGGAAAGGGTAAGCTCGTCGACATCCTCGCAGAGCGCGCCAACTGGGTCGTGCGCTATCAAGGTGGCGCGAACGCCGGCCACACCGTGGACATCGGCAAGCGCTCATTCGTGCTGCATCAGATTCCGAGCGGGATTCTGCAGCCGGGCGTGCGCTGCGCGATCGGCAACGGCGTCGTGCTCGATCCTGAGACGCTCTTCACCGAGATCGACGAACTCGTGCGCGACGGCGTGGACGTCGAAGGGCGTCTGTACGTTAGCGATCGCGCGCATCTCGTTATGCCCTATCACAAGCTCGTCGACGCGGAAAGCTCTTCGAGTAAGGCGATCGGCACGACAGGTCGCGGGATCGGCCCTGCCTACGAAGACAAAATCGGCCGTCGCGGAATCCGCGTGCTCGATCTCAAGCATCGCACGCAGCTCGAAGAGCTCGTGCGTCGCGGTGTCGATCTCGCGAATGCGGAGCTGGCGAGCTGCGGATCGAGCAAGCGCGTGGAGGTTGGCCCCACCCTCGATCGTCTGATGCCGATCGCGCCGCGCTTGCTGGCGCTGGCGGACGACGTGGGCCTAACGATCCATCGCGCGGTGCGCAATCGCGCCGCCGTACTTTTGGAAGGGGCGCAAGGTTCGCTGCTCGACATCGATCACGGAACGTATCCCTTCGTGACGTCGAGTAGCACGACATCGGGGGGGGCGGCGATCGGTGCCGGCATCGCACCGACCGACATCGACGCTGTGCTCGGCGTCGTGAAGGCGTACACAACCCGCGTAGGTAATGGCCCGCTGCCGACGGAGATGGAAGAACCGTTAGGCAGCCATCTGCGCAAGCTCGGCGCCGAGTTCGGCGCGACGACGGGCCGTCCGCGGCGTTGCGGATGGTTCGACGCCGTCGTCGTGCGCTACGCCGCGCGCGTGAATGGTCTGAGCGCGCTAGCGGTCACTAAGCTCGACGTGCTCGATACGCTCGACCGGCTGGCGATCTGCACCGGCTATCGCGTCGGCGGCCAGAGCGTGGCCGAGTTTCCCGGTGATATTACGCAGCTCGAATGGCTGGAGCCCGTGTACGAGTGGCTCGACGGTTGGCGCTCGCCGACCAGCGAGGCACGCACGCTGGCGGATCTGCCGTCAGCGGCCCGGGAGTATCTCGACCGCGTCGAGGAGCTCGTCGAGACTCCCATTCGCTACGTGAGCGTGGGGACGCGGCGCGATCAGATCATCGACGCCACGTTAGGCGCCGGCGCGCTCGCGCACAATAGCTCACCCGCCACGCGGCGCGCGCCGTTGCATCAGCGCTTGTAGCGCTCGAGGTGCTCCAGGTCGTCGTCATCGCGGCGCGCCACGTAAATCACGCCATCGCCGAACCCGACGATGCGACTTCGCGCGCGCAGGTGCGCTTCTGCCTGACGCCGCGCCGTCGCGTCGAATACATCGTACAGCGACGTGGGGTTCGAGGTACTGTGCGCGCGCGCGATCCAGACAGCGCCGTCGTTATCGATCCGAACAGCGTCGCGCCCAATAAACGCGGGAAACGACGAAGGGAAGATCGGTTCGCCGCCGCGCTTCGAGGTGGGGGCTGCGGCGCCTGGCCGTCGCGGCTCCGGTGAAGGTCGTCTGGCGGCGCGAGCGCGCGTTTGCGACGCGTTCATTTCATCGAGATACCACTCGCGATCAGCGCCGGTCACGGCCTGCGCGCTGAACGGCACTGGCGGCCCAGCGCGCCTGCCTGCGGCGTCCAGCCACACCACGCGGTACGGATCCGGTTCCGCGAGAGCGACGCGGCCGTCCGGCGTCACGGCCCATTGAGGACGCGCCGCCCACGCGCGAGGCCTAACGACTATTTCGCCCGGCTTGCCCGATTCGATGGACTGGGACAGCATCGCTTCCGTGAGCCGATAGCTCGCGATCGTGTCGAAGCGCCCCCGCTCTGCGTTCCAGCGCACGATCGGAACCGTTGTGATCTCGGCAGGCTTGAGCACACCCGGCAGTTGTTCGAAGAAGATGTTCCCGTGCCGGTCGCTGCCGCGCACATCCCACGCGATGCTCAGTCCCAGCATCTGGTCGCGGCCCGCGCCCGACGCGTCTTGCGGCGCGACGGAGCGCGCGATGCGTCCTTCAGCGTCCAATTCCAGAAAGCGCGCGTTGCCCGGATCCTGCATCAGGGTGCGGCCGTTAGGGAGCGGAATGAGTCCGCGAGGGAGTAAGTATTCTTGCGGTCCTTGCCCGCGGCGTCCGATGGCGCTCACCAACTGCGAGCGAAAGTCAGCGAGGACAACCTCACCCTCGACTTCGTCGGCAACGATCACGCGGCCATCCGGTAGTGCGCGCAACGCGGTGATGCGTGTGAATGGTCGCGACAACACTGCATCCGGCGTGTTGAGTTCGATGCGCCGCGGCGGCTGCGCGACGAGCGCGTGCGTTGTCGCGAGCACTGCGAGCAGTTGAGCGGGACGAATCATGGTGGCTGTGGGCTGAGTTCCATTTCTTAGGCAGAATCTCGCGGCACAGCGGTTTACTCCCGTTGCGCACTGACGTGTAACACGCTCCATTGCGCTGCTTATGGCCAAAGCTCCGGATACTGTCGATGTCGCCATTGTCGGCGCGGGTCCCTGTGGACTAGCGGCGGCCATCTCGTGCCAGCGGGCGGGCCTCGCGGCGACCGTCTTCGACGCTGAGTGTGTTGTCAGCACGATCACGCAGTATCCGACCTATGCGACCTTCTTCTCCACGGCTGAGAAGCTCTCGTTAGGCGGCGTGCCGTTTGTTATCGCGACGGCCAAGCCGTCGCGACGGGATGCGCTGGCGTACTATCGCGCCGTCGTCTCGCACTTTGACCTCGACGTGCGGCAGTACGAGCGAGTCACGGCGATCGAGGGAGCGCACGGAGCGTTCCGCATAACGAGTGCTCCGCGCGGGGCCGCGGCGCGCGGCACGACAGCGCAGCACGTGATCGTAGCAACCGGCTACTTCGGCTCGCCCAACTTGCTCGGCGTGCCTGGCGAGAGTCTCCCGCACGTTTCCCATCGCTACGTCGAAGGCCATCACGCGTTCGCGCAGCATGTCGTCGTTGTCGGCGGCGGTAACTCCGCGGCCGAGGCGGCGCTGGATCTGTGGCGCAGCGGAGCGAGGGTCACGCTCACGCACTTCGGTCCCACGTTCGACAAGAAGATCAAGCCGTGGATCCTCCCGGATCTCAACAATCGCATCGCTGAGGGCAGCATCGCAGTGCGCTGGAATGCGCGCGTGACGAACATCGGACCGGATTGTGTCGAGCTGCGTGACACGACGGACGACAGCGTGTTGCGGCTGGACGCGAGGCATGTCTATCTCTTGACCGGCTACGCGCCTAACGTGGATCTGTTGCGCGCGGTCGGCGTGGCAATCGACGCGAAGACGGGGATTCCGGCGCACAATCCGGCCACGCTTGAGACCGATGTGCCGGGTGTGTTCATCGCGGGCGTAGTTGTGGCGGGCTACGACGCGAACAAGGTCTTCATCGAGAACGGCAGATTTCACGGCGACAAGATCGTGGCGCGCACTCGCGGCCAGCCCTCCCCGGAAACGCCAGCTGTGAGTCGCGATCTTGACTCTTGAGAGCCAAAGGCTTTCACCGCGGACGGGAACTAAGAACGCTGGACACAGAACGTGCTTTGAAGGGCTCTCACGGCTGCTCATACGGCCGTGCTAACTTGCCCCAAAGGCGAGCCTCCGACCTCTGACCTCCGACCTACGTGCCAGCTGACGTCCTTGAAAAGCTAGTATCCCTCTGTAAACGCCGCGGTTACGTCTTCCAGTCCTCCGAGATCTACGGCGGCGCGGGATCCGTTTGGGACTACGGCCCGTTAGGTGTCGAGTTCAAGAAGAATTTGAAGGACCGCTGGTGGCACGCTATGGTGCGCGCGCGCGACGACATCGAGGGCCTCGATGCCGCCATTCTCATGCATCCACGCGTGTGGGAAGCGAGTGGACACGCCGCCGTGTTCAACGACCCGCTCGTGGACTGCAAGGCGTGCAAGGCACGCTTTCGCGCCGATCAGCTTCTCGACAGTCAATGTCCACGAAAGCCGAGCAAGCATCCGGGCGAGCATAACGAGTGTCAGCTGACGGAGCCGCGCCAGTTCAACCTGATGTTCAAGACGTACATCGGGCCTGTAGAAGACTCGGCGTCGATCGCGTATCTGCGGCCCGAGACGGCGCAGGGGATCTACGTCAACTTCTTGAACGTGCAGCAGGCGACGCGACAGAAAATTCCGTTCGGCATCGCGCAGATCGGCAAGGCGTTTCGCAACGAGATCACGCCGGGGAACTTCGTCTTCCGCACGCGTGAGTTCGAGCAGATGGAAATGCAATTCTTCGTCGATCCGCAAGACGACCACATGAAGTGGTTTGAGTACTGGAAGCAGCAGCGGATGGACTGGCATCGAAGTTTGGGTCTCGAGCCCGAGCGTCTGCGCTTCCATCAGCACACGCCGCAGGAGCTGGCGCACTACTCGCGCGCCGGCTTCGACGTGCACTTCGACTTCGGCGGCACGTTAGGCTTCCAGGAGATCGAAGGCGTGCATCACCGCGGCGACTACGATCTGAGCCGGCACCAGGAGTATTCCAGCAAGAAGCTCGAGTACTTCGATCAGCCTAACAACCGCCGCTTCGTGCCCTATGTGATCGAGACGTCCGTCGGCTGCGATCGCACGGCGCTCGCGTTGCTCGTGAACGCCTATCGCGAAGAGGAAGTGCCTGGCGAGCAGGAGGGTCGCGTCGTTTTGCGGCTGCATCCATTGCTCGCGCCGGTGAAAGCCGGGATTTTCCCGCTCGTGAAGAAGGACGGAATGCCGGAGCTAGCGCAGAAGCTCGCGAACGATCTGCGCCCACACTTTCCTGTCTTCTACGATGAGTCCGCCGCGATTGGGCGACGATATCGCAGACAGGATGAGGTAGGAACGCCGTTTTGCGTCACAGTCGACGGCGAAACAATGAGTGCAGGCACCGTTACGATCCGCGATCGGGACTCCTTGCAGCAGGTCCGCATTGCGGTTGACAACGTGCGTCAATACATCACCGAACGCGTTTCAACTTAACCCAAAACGATCAGACCAACGCCGGTTGCGCCTGCCCGGGGCGATCGGCGTAGATTGCCGCCCCGTGCCACGAGCGAAAGCGCCCTTCCCTCAGCGGGTCATTGCCGGTCCCACAACGGATCCCGCTGTCCGTGAGTTGATGGCCGTGCGTGAAATCGCGCATGCATTCCTCACAGCCGATCGTCCCGAAGAGGTCTACCAGTTCGCGCTCGAGCGAGTCAGTCCCATCGCGGAGGCAACATTCGCGTCGATCTACGTGATCGACGGTGCGTCCGAGTTGATGCACCTCGCGGCGGCGTACAACTGGCCAGCGCGCTATCGCGATTGGATCAGCGAGATGCGCGTGCGCGTCGGCTGGGGGCCGAGCGGAGAAGCGGCGAGCGAGCGACGCGTCATCGAAGTACCAGATGTCTTCGCTGACGCGACGCTGGAAGACTGGCAAGAGATCGCCACGGAGCTTGGATTCAGATCGATGGTCGCGCTGCCACTCCAGTCCGGATCGCGCGTGTTAGGCACCGCCGCGTTCTACTTCAGCACGCCAGGGGCACGTACGCGAGAGACGCGCAACCTTCTGCGCATCGTTGCCGATCAACTCGCGGCCGTGGCAGAAAAAGCGGTGCTCATCGACGAGCTGCGCCGTACGAACGCCGCGCTGGTCGACGCCAATGAGGAGCAAGAGCGGCAATATCTGGCGTTGATCGAAGCCCGGCGTTTGAAGGACGAGTTCCTCTCCAATATCTCGCACGAACTCCGCACACCGCTCACATCGGTGCTTGGCTACATCGCAATCATGCAAGAAGAGATGTCGGGGCCGCTCACCGAGCGACAGCGCGGCGAGTTGGCGCACGCCAAGCGCTCAGGAGAACGGCTGCTCGAATTGATCGAGGACCTCCTCGAGCTCACTTCTCTGCGACACGGCGCCGCCGAGATCCTCGTAGAGTCGTTCGATCCACGCGACGCGCTGCGCATGGCGTTAGAGACAGTCGGCTCGGCACCGAGCGGCGTGGAATTGCGCGTGAAGGCGCCGGCGTCGCCGGTCCCGAGCATGCGCAGCGATCGTCGCAGGATCACGAAGATTCTCGTCGCGCTCCTTGGCAACGCATTCAAGTTCACGCCCAGCGGAAGCGTGACGGCGAGTGTTCAGATCGGCGACGGCCGCGTGATCTATCGCGTGCAGGACACTGGGATCGGAATTCCGTCGAGCGCGCGAGAAGCGATCTTCGATGAGTTCCGGCAGCTCGATGGAACCGCCACGCGGCGATACGCGGGTTCCGGTTTGGGCCTCACGCTTGCACGCAAGTTGGCTCAAGCGCTCGGCGGGGATATCGCGCTGGAGTCTGTCGAAAACACGGGATCTACGTTTTCGGTGGAGCTCCCGCTGGAGTACCTGCCGGCACACGGCGAGCGCGCCATTTCTTCAACCTAACGAGTTTCATCGATGCCCCCCTCGGAGACGCGTCGTACACTGCTCGAGACTAAAACCACCGTGCCGCCCGCCGACGTCCTGGAGCGCGCGAAGCGTTTCTTCGCGGCGCGCAACAGCATCTACGCCGCCTACGTCGAGCGCGAGGGGCCGCAGTACGTGACGCTGCGTGGTCAAGGTGGGGAAGAACTGATCGTGCACGCGGCCAGTACGCCGAGCGGCACTGCTGTCACGGGCTCCAGCTACATGTTCGACGCGCAGATCGCGCGCTTCTTCGCGACGCTGCCTCCTGCGCAGCGGGCGGAGGGAGCGTGAGTGCCGTCGTCTCGGGCCTGAGGGCGCGGCCCGCTCTCGTTAGGCTCGGCACCGATGGCAATGCGAGCGACGCGATCATCGTGCGTGCTCAGGTCCCCGAAGTCTGGGACGCTGTGCGCATCGAGGCGTCGCGCAGCGCGACGGTTCTGGAGCTGAAACGCCGCGCGCTCGCCGAGCTGGTGCCTGACGCCGCTGATGCCGAGGCGTATGTCGTCAAGGTGCGCGGCTTCGAAGTGTTGGACGAAACCGTTTCACTGGACGAGGCATCGCTGCGCGACGGATCGACGCTTCTCATCACCGGTCGCCGACGCCGTCCGGTCAAGTGACGGAGGAATCGCACTGAAGCGGTGAGGCTGGCCTTCATCTCACACCCTGACTGCGGGCGGCACGACACGGGTTGGGGTCACCCGGAACACGTCGGTCGTCTGCGCGCGATTCCGCGCGCCCTGCGCGACGATGCGGAGCTGTTCGCCGAACTATTGCACTATGAAGCCCGGCACGCGACGCCTAACGAGTTGGCGCTGGCGCACGATCCGGCGTACGTCGAGCGCGTGCGGGAGATGAGCGCGGCAGGCGGCGGCGCGATCGATGCTGACACCATCGTGAGCGAAGGTTCATGGGATGCCGCGCGTGCCGCTGTCGGTGCCGTGCTCGATAGCGTAGACATGGTTCTGGATGGGAGAGCGACGCGCAGCTTTGCTGCAGTCCGGCCACCAGGCCACCATGCCTTGCGCGCGCGAGGAATGGGATTCTGCCTCTTCGGCTCTATCGCGATTGGCGCGCACTACGCGCGTGCCCAACACAAAATCAGTCGCGTGCTCATCGTCGACTGGGACGTGCACCACGGCAACGGCACTCAGGCGCTCGTGCAAGACGAGCCCGAAATCCGCTTCGTCTCGATGCATCAATGGCCGTGGTACCCGGGCACCGGACCAGCATCGGATCGCGGGCCGCACGGCAGTGCATGGAACGTTCCAATGCCAGCGGCACTTCCTGCCGCGCAATATCTCGCAGCACTGCTGCGCGCAGTCGATGAAGCAACGCAAGAATGGACTCCCGAGTTGGTTCTCGTCTCGTCAGGCTTCGATTCACTGGCAGGAGATCCGCTTGGAGGTTTCACTCTCGAGATTGAAGATGTGAGTATTCTCACCCGAGAGCTCGTCGATCGCGCGAATTCATGGTGCGGCGGTCGAATTGTCAGCTCTCTCGAGGGCGGATACGCGCCAGCGCGGCTCGGAAAAGGTGTCGTGGCTCACCTCCGTGGTATGCTGTGACGCTCAGTGCACTACGTGTGAGGGAAGGCCGCACAAGAGCACTGTGCGATTCTTACGCTCACGGGCGTTTATTCGTCTATGAACCGCTGATCGCGAACTAGCTAGCGCGGCCAGCCGGTAGCGCGAGAGGTGATGCGCCGCAGCGCCGGAGCACGTTATTTCACGCATCAGGAATTCGCGGAAACCGCCCACTCGTCCCGTCCGTCCCCCACGTGACACCTAGCACTCCGCGCGCTGCTATCCGATCTCGCCTAACGGCACCGAGCGATTCCGTCGCCGTGTTCGCCGTCGTTCCAGGAAGCGGTCTCGCGACCGGTGTGAAAGTGGCGGGCGCCGAAGCGCTCGTCGTGCGGCAACTGGCGGCGCTGCTCGCGGAAAATTCGTTAGGCGCTGGCGCGGACCTGGGCCAGCGGGTGGCCCGCTATCGTGCCGTCATCGAGCTTGCTTTCGCGGAACGCAGCGTCGTTCCGCTGCCGTGCGGCACCATCTTCCGCTCGCGGGCGAGCGTGGAACGCTGGCTCGAATTGCACCACTCGCCGCTCCAGGAAGCGCTCGAGTTCGTGGCCGAGCGCGCGATGATGCGCGTGCGAGTAGGCGTCGCCGGTGCGCCGGCGACGGAAGCCGCAGCGGCATCCGTTGACGGGCGCCTGTGGACGGCGTTGCGCGGGCTCAAGGGCGACGCGATCGCCGCGATCCCCGTCGTGTCCGGCGCCGAAGCGCGAGCGGAGCGAGCCGCGGTGTGCGCGTACCTCATCGACCGCGACGAAATCGGCGCCTTCGAGCAGCGCGTCGCTAGCCTAACGAGTGCCGAGCCGCACCTGCGTGTGGAACTCAGCGGACCATTCCCGGCGTACGACTTCGTTCAGATGGACTTCGGAGGCTAACGCCCTAGTGTTTTGTCCGGATTGCGGTACCTGGAATCGCACACGCGCCGTCTCCTGCGCTCGCTGCAGCAAGGAGCTGCCGGAGCTGTCCAGCACGCCAATGGAGAAGCCGGACGAGGAGATCAGCGCGCTGCGTCGCATCATGGGTGGGCGCTATCGCGTCCTGCGACGACTCGGCAGCGGCGGTATGGCGCACGTGTATTACGCGACGCACGGTGCGCTCGAGCGACCGCTCGTCATCAAGGTCCTGCACCAGCACCTCGCACGCGACCCGGAAATGCGCGAGCGCTTCCGCCGTGAAGCAGAAGCGGCGAGCCAGCTCTCGCACCCACACGTTTGCGCGATCCTGGACTACGGCGATCATGACGGCGTCGTCTTTCTCGTCATGCCGTATCTGGCCGGTGGCTCGCTCGCGGACGTGCTCGTGCGCGACAAGACAGTTGCGCCGCGCACGGCGGCGTCCGTAGGGGCGCAGGTCGCCTGCGCGCTCGACTACGCGCACCGCCGCGGCATCGTGCATCGCGACATCAAGCCCGACAACGTGATGTTCGACGAGGATGGGCATTCGATCATCACCGACTTCGGGATCGCGACGGCGCGCTTTCACGGCCGCCTAACGAAGACGGGGCGCGCGATGGGGACGCCGCACTATATGTCCCCCGAGCAGGCGATGGGAAAGATGGTGGACGGGCGCAGCGATCTGTACGCGATCGGTGTGATGCTCTACGAGATGCTGCTCGGTTTCCCGCCCTTCGACGGTGCGGACTCTTACTCGGTGGGCTACAAGCAGGTGCACGAAGCCGCCGTCGCGCCGGACGTCGTCGACTCGCGCATTCCGGCGGAGCTGTCCGCGATCGTGATGCGCTGTCTCGCCAAGTCGGTGGACGAGCGCTATCAAACTGGCTACCGCCTTGCCGACGCGCTCATCGCATATCTCGCCGCCGAAGGAAAAGGCGCCAGCGAAGATCATCGGCTCGCGTGGGTCGCGCGCCGCAGCCCAAGCTCAGTCGTCACGACGCTCTAGCCGCGACGCATTCGTTAGGCGAGCGCCGAGAAAGCGGTCCATTGCTCGCCACTGCGGCGTCCGGCGTAGGGCAAAACAAATGGCCGTCAGTAGTTCAGTCTTCGGTTCAAAGCCTCCAGGATTTGATGGTAGCGAGGTCATTCTGAAGACTCGGAAACCAAGACTGAGTTCTCAACGCGCTGTGTTTTGCCCAACGTACCTGCGCACGTTGAAACGGCGCTAGTTTTGGGGCGTGTCCCGTCTTATCCACGTCGCGCTGCCGGTGCGGCTGTATCGGCCTCTCACGTACGCCATCGAGGGGGAATGGGCGGAGAGCGTTCTGCCCGGCGCGCGGGTCGTGGTGCCGCTCAGAACGGGAAAGACTGTCGGCGTCGTTACCGCGCTGGACGTGGAAGGGAACGGCAGCGGCAAGATCCGGCGTGTGCTGGACATGCCTAACGAGCCAGCGGCGCTCCCTCCGGCGTTGCTGCACACCTGCGAATGGATTGCCAAGTACTACGCGGCACCGATCGGGATCGTGCTGCGCAGCGCGCTGCCTTCGCTTCTCGCCGCTACGCGGGATCGCGAGCCGGCGAAACGCACGACCAGGGTATTCGCAATTACACGGGAACTACCTTCGCTCGCCGAGCGGGAGCAGCTATTCGCCCGCGCACCCAAACAGCGCGCACTGTACGAGCTGCTCGAGACGTTAGGTGGGTCGGCGCCGCTCCCATTGCTGCGCGAGCGCGGTCACACGTCGGCGTCGGCCGTGAATGGTCTCGTGAAGCGCGGGCTCGTGCGCGTCACTGCACAAGCGGCTGCCGCAGATCCGTTCGCAGTTGGCGCGGCGAGCTCACCTGCTCTGCAGCCGACGCCCGCCCAGCGAGAGGCGATCCGCGGCATCCTCGGCAGCAGGCCGGGAGACGTCACCCTCCTGCATGGCGTTACGGGGAGCGGGAAGACACTGGTGTATCTCGAGGTGCTCAAGGCCATTCGCGAGAGCGGCCGTACGGCGATCGTGCTCGTCCCCGAGATCGCCCTCACTCCGCAAACTGTGGGCCGCTTTCGTGCCGTTTTCGGCGATCAAGTCGCCGTGCTTCACTCCGCGTTAGGCGAGCGCGAGAGAGTCGACGCATGGCGCGCGCTGCGCTCGGGCGCGAAGGACATCGCGGTCGGAGCACGCTCGGCGATATTCGCGCCGCTCGAGCGCGTCGGCGCGATCGTGGTGGACGAGGAGCACGAGGCCACGTACAAGCAGGAAGAAACGCCGCGCTATCACGCGCGCGACGTCGCCATCGTGCGCGCTCGCATGGAGGGCGCTCGCGTTGTACTCGGAAGTGCGACGCCAAGCCTGGAGAGCTGGGCCAACGCGACGGCGGCGGGGCGGGGCGGACGCTACACGCTCATCTCGCTTCCCGAGCGCGTGGGCGGGGGTGCGCTGCCTGCGGTGCGCGTCGTAGACCTCAGGCGCGAGCGAAAGCAGCCTCACAGCGCGCCGGCTCGCTTCGATCCGTTTCGTTTCGCCATCTCGGAGGAGCTGGAGTCGGCGCTGCGGGATCGCCTGACGCGGAAAGAGCAGAGCCTCCTGCTGCTCAATAGGCGCGGCTACAGCGCCTTCGTGCAGTGCAGCGCGTGCGGCGATGTTGTGACGTGCCCGCGCTGTAGCATCGCGCTCACGTATCACCGCACGCCAGATGCGATGGTCTGCCACTACTGCGCGTTGCGCACGGCGCGGCGGGATAAGTGCGAGCGCTGCGGCAGTCCGACGCTGCGGCGACGCGGGCTCGGCACGCAGCAACTCGAAGAGCTGATCTCGGAGCGGTTCCCAACGTGCCGCATCGCGCGCATGGACGTGGACACGACTGGCGGCCGACTCGCGCATGCGACGATCCTGGATCGCGTCGGTCGCGGCGACGCCGACCTTTTGCTAGGCACGCAGATGATCGCCAAGGGTCTCGATTTCCCTAACGTGACGCTCGTCGGTGTCGTGGATGCCGACGTAGGCATCAACCTGCCGGACTTCCGCGCGTCGGAGCGGACATTTCAGCTACTGAGCCAGGTGGCAGGGCGTGCCGGGCGCGGGCCCAAGGGCGGGGAAGTGATCATTCAGACGCGCAATCCCATGCACCACGCCGTGCGTTGTGCGGTGAACCACGATTCTGTTGCCTTCGCGAGCGAAGAACTGCCGGCGCGCGAGTCACCGGCATATCCGCCGAGCATACGCCTAACGAGGATTGTGCTCAGCGCGACGACGGAGCCAGCCGCCGCGGAGCTGGCCATCTCGGCTGTCGACTGGCTGCGGCGTCTGGCCGAGGCAAAAGAGCTGCGGACGATCACGCTCGTCGGACCGGCGCCGTGTCCAGTCGAGCGCATCAAGCGACGTTGGCGCTGGCACGTCGTGATCAAGGCCACTGACGCGAGTGAGCTATCGCGGTTGCTGACCTACTTCGCGCAGCGATTCGCCGTGTCTGGCAAGGCGCAATCGCGCGTCTCCATCGACCGAGATCCAGTCACCCTGCTGTAAATGCAACTAAAGCTGTCAGCCAACGGCTGCAAGCTGATAGCTGACAGCCTTATAGATTCTGTCCAGTGCCAAAGTTCTCCCATCCTGATTTCACTTCCGCGCGATTCGCCAATAGTCGCGACGCGCGTTTCGAGCCGGCTCCCGCCGCCGGTGTCCTGCCGGAAGGCTTCTTCTCGACAACGAATCTCCCGACCTATGTCCGCATCACCGGGAGTTGGAAGATGCCGCAGGAGCCGCGCATGGACGCGGCGCTGGTGCTCGATACGAAGGGAGAGCTTTGGGCACGTGAAGGGCGACGTGTAAAGGCCGGCGAACAGGTGGCGGTCGGCGTGCACGAAGACGGGTCCGAAGGGATCTACGTCTTCGCCGAAGCATTCCTCGCCCACGACCCGACCGCACTCGGCGGCGGCGAGTTTCGCTTCATGGCGAGCGACGTCTCGCGCGAGAAGCCGATCGACTACGGCGTCATGGCGCGCATTCTCATCGCTGAACGAGACCGCGGCTACCCAGTGTGGGTATGCGGACCAGCGCTGGTGCACTCGCGCGCCCGCGCCGACATGGTCTGGTTCATCGAAAACGGGTTCGTCGCTGCGCTGCTCGCTGGAAACGCCGTGGCTGTACACGATATCGAAGCGTCCATGTACGGAACCACGTTAGGCATGACGGGAAGCGGTGAGACGACAGTCGGCGGCCACGGCCTGCATATGCGCGCCATCAACCGCGTGCGCGCGGCCGGCTCGATCGCGCAGGCCGTGCAGCGTGGCGAGATTACGGGCGGGATCATGCACGCGTGCGTGATGCGCGACGTGCCGTTCGTTCTCTGCGGCTCGATCCGCGACGACGGGCCCTTGCCCGACGTTTACACCGACATCGCGGCGGCGCAGGATGCGATGCGTGCACACGCAGTCAAAGCGACGATGGCGATCCTCATCGCGACGGCGCTGCACGCGATCGCAACAGGCAATATGCTTCCAGCGTTCGTCACGGAAGCCGACGGAACCCTTCGCGAACTGGCCACCATCTGCGTAGACTCCTCGGAGTTCGTCGTGAGCAAACTCAAGGACCGCGGAACGCATCAGGCGTTCGGCGTCGTGACCAACGCACAGGATTTCATGCACATCTTGAGACTGTACGTGGAGCGTGAACTGGATGCTCGCGGCCTAACGCGGCCCACAGCGCAGGCAGCCGCTACAACTGGAATCGGGCGATGACAGAGACGCAACGACGGTTTCTGCGCGAGATCGCGGCGCGCATCGGCGAAGGTCGCGTGCACGAGGTGCGTTTGTTCCCGGCGATCAGGCAGGGTGGCATCGAATCAGGCGTGGCTATCGTCGCCGCTCGGCCGCCGCAGCCGATCCCTCCCGATCTGTCGATTCCGCCTTCCGAGGACTTTAGCGACGAGCTGGATATCGGCACGGACGTCGAGACTGTGATTCCAGTCGTGGTGGACGGTGACGCGGCCCCTCCTCCAGGACCTCAGATCGATCGCGATATGCCGCGTTATGAGATACTGTCGGCGCGCTACAAGCTCGTGCTCAAGGGCACCGAGCGCGGAGCGTGGGAAGCCGAGGTCCGTCATGAAGCCGACGCTCCACTCGACACAATCGATCGAGTCGTGCGCGGTGTGGCGATGCGAGCCGGTGAAGACGGCGAACCTGAATGCATCGAAGTCGCCAAGTTTCGCGAGGCGCTGAGCGACGCGCCGTTCCTGAGCGACGACGATTTCAGCGCGGAGCATGGAGCCAGCTAGCTCGGTCGGTTTTGTCGTCGCGTTCACCGCGGGTCTGCTGAGCTTTCTCTCGCCGTGTGTGCTCCCGCTCATCCCGAGTTACGTCACGTTCATTACCGGGATGTCGCTGGATGACGTCGTGGTGGAACGGCGTCGGACGCTGATCCACGCGCTGCTCTTCATCCTCGGCTTCTCGATCATCTTTCTTGCGTTAGGCGCCGGCGCCACGGCACTCGGTGCGACGCTGCGCTTCGAGCGCCGCTGGCTGAGCCGAGTCGGCGGCGTGCTCATCATCGTGTTCGGGCTCTACTTGCTAGGCGTGCTCAAGATCGGCGCCTTCATGCGTGAGCGACGCGTGCATTTAGCCGACAAACCGCTCGGCTACTTCGGCACGCTGCTTGTGGGAATGACGTTCGGCGCGGGATGGACGCCGTGCATCGGACCAATTCTCTCGGCCATTCTCGTGTACACGTCGTCAGAGGCTGATCTCGCTCGCGGCATGGGTCTGTTGAGCGCGTACTCGCTCGGTCTCGCGGTGCCATTTCTCGTCGCCGCGCTCGCCATCGATCGGTTTATCGACGTCGTCAAAGCGATGCGCCGGCATCTCGTGTGGGTGTCGCGCGCATCGGGCGCGCTCTTGATCGCTGTCGGTCTGCTGATGGTGACTGACCGGTTTACGATTCTTGCCAGCTATCTGCAGTCGCTGACTCCGGATGCGCTGAGAAGCCGACTCTGATTGCGGCTACGCCGATCTCGCTGTTTGTGAGAATCTCGCAGGCATCAACTGCGACATCCGTTAGCAACGGCAAGAGCGTTAGAGGTGCGCAACGCGCGAGCGTTGGCGCGTTCAATGCGTTGTAAACGCGCTGTGAACTCTTAACGCTGGCGCGCTAGGCTCGAGCTAACGCTGTTGTAATGCCTAACCGATGTCGCGGCGGATGCCACGACACAGCTGGCCATGCGGGGAACCGACCGCAGCTACACCGGGTGCTCGTCCACGCGCCAGTCAGTGTGACCTCGCTCACAGTCCAGCTCGTAAAACGATGCCTCACGCTGTGCGTCTTATTGGTGCGTCAGCACTTACCGCTGCCGCGCGAGGGCCGAAACAGGCACTTTTCAGTCTCGCCGCGGTATCCAATGCATGCCCCGATTTCACAGAGAGTTCTCCATGATTCGCTCTTCGACTCGCCGTTTGGCGCTTACGACGCTCGCCGCCTTTGCACTTGCGGCGTGTGGGCGCGGCGACGACACGGCGCTCGTGAATGACACATTGCTCGCCCGCGATCTCGGGCGCGCTGGTGTAGACTCGACGGCTCAGCCAAAACTCGAGGACGTGCCGGCGCCGACTACGGAAGCACCTGCGGCGCAGACGACGCCGAAATCGACGTCGCGTCCGCGTCCAGCGACTCCGACCCAACCGAAGAACACGAATCCGCCGCCGTCAACGCCGACGACTACGACGACGTCGACTGGAAATACCGTCACGACGAATCCCAAGGGTACGGCTCCCGCGGAGCCGACGACAGGTACCATCGCGTCAGGCACGTCGATCGTTCTCGCGTCGTCCGACAAGATCTGCACGAACACCAACAAGGTTGGTGATCGCTTCAACGCGACTGTGACTCAGACGATCACGGGCTCCAATGGCGTGCGCATTCCGCAAGGCGCGACGGCCGTTGTCGAAGTCACCGCACTCGATCGCAGCGACAACGTGAACGACAAAGTCGTGATGGGATTCCGCGTGATCTCGCTGTCATTTGACGGCAAGACCTACGCGGTGTCCTCGGAGCTAGCGTCGGCGGAAGTCGACAAAGTCCGCAGCTCCACGCGCAAGGATGACGCGAAGAAGGTAATCGGTGGTGCGGTAGTGGGCGCCGTCATCGGCCAGGTGATCGGCAAGAGCACCAAGGGCACTGTTACGGGTGCCGCAGCCGGTGCTGCCGCTGGTGCCGCGGCCGCCGCGGCGACAGGGAATTACGAAGGTTGCGTCAATGTAGGCAGCCACATCACGATCCGACTGACGGACGGGCTAGAGATCCAAAGGGTTGCCTAACGCGGTCGTCGCCAGTCGGGGTTCGGGTATCGAGATTCGGGGATCGGTTGAAAAGCCGGTCCCCTCTTCTTGCCGATGTCCGAAGACCTATTCCCGATTCCCGACGCCTAGTACCCCGCCGTCCCGCTCACTCGGCCGTCGCGCGGCTCGGACACGCCATGCCAGCCGCCTTTCACGCGCATAACGGCATTCGAGTTCGCCAGGCCGCCAACATAACGGATCGTATGGCCCATGGCCTTGAGCGCTGATTCGACGTCTGGCGTTAGGCCGCCGTTCTCCACCAGCAACTCGTCCGGCAGCGCTTGATGATGGATCTTCGGCGCCCGCATCGCGTCAGCCAGAGTCATGTTGTGCTGGATGACGTTCAGGATCACCTGCGACGTCGACGTGATGATGCGCGGGCCGCCTGCAGCACCGGCCACGAGTAGCAGCTTTCCCTGGGGATCCAGCACGATCGTCGGCGACATCGCACTCAGCATGCGCTTCCCTGGGGCGATGGCGTTCTGCTCTCCCTGCACCAAGCCGAACATGTTAGGCTTGCCCGGCGCGGCGGCGAAATCGTCCATCTCGTCGTTCATGAAAAAGCCGACACTCGTTAGGTACACGCCGGAGCCGTATCCGTTGTTGATGGTGGTCGTTGTCGCTACCGCGTTGCCCTTGTCGTCCACCACCGAGTAGTGCGTCGTGTGCATGCCGTCCACGATCTGCGAGCCATCGCGCGGGGTGGGCGTGGCGCGCTGCGGATCAATCGTCTTGGCCAGAGTGCGTGCGTAGTCCTTGCTGGTGAGTTGCGCCAGCGGGACTTTGATGAAGTCAGGATCGCCCAGCTTGGAGTTGCGGTCGATGAAGGCGCGCTGATAGGCCGAGCCTAACAAGTGGACGTAGTTTGCCGTCCCCCATGTCGCCGGAGGAAAGGTTTCCAACAGGTTGAGCGACTCGGCGATCGTCGTGCCGCCTGACGAGGACGGCGGCATCGTGATGAGTTTGTAGCCGCGATATGCGGCGTTTATCGGCGTACGCCAGATCGCTTTGTAGCGCTTGAGATCCTCGGCTGTGATCAGTCCGCCGCCGCGGCCAAGCTCCGCCACCAAGGAGTCAGCTGTGGGTCCTTCGTAGAATCCCTTAGCCCCTTGGTCGCTGATGCGCTGCAACGTCGCCGCGAGCGCCGGCTGCGTGAAACGCGATCCGGGCTGCGGCGCTGAATCGTTGGGATAAAACACTGCACGTCCCGAGAAGCGCGCGATCAGGTGTCGGCTCCCACGCAGCGATCCGGAGAACGCGCTGTCGACGACAAACCCGTCGCGCGCCATGCGCAGGGCGGGCGCGATCACTTCGGCGCGAGATTTGGTGCCGTATTTCCTGAGCGCTTCGAGCATCCCAGCGACCGCGCCTGGAACGCCAGACGCGCGATAACCGACCACGCTCGCGTCGGTGAGGTTCCCCTTGTCGTCGAGGTACATGTCACGCGACGCGGCGAGCGGTGCCATCTCACGATAGTCGAGAGCCGCGCTGCGACCATCGGACATCCTGATCACCATGTAACCACCACCGCCGAGGTTGCCAGCGACTGGGTATGTGACCGCCAAGGCGAAGCCGACCGCTACGGCTGCGTCGACCGCGTTCCCGCCCGCGCGCATGATCTCGATGCCTGCCTCGCTCGCTGGGCGCGAATTGCTCGCGATCATAGCATGCTCGGCGAAATGCGCCGAATCACCGGCCTTGAAGCGCCACGTCGCAGGAAACTGTACGCTGCTTCGCTCGGGGATGGCCGGAGCAGACGCGGTCGCGCGGCCACCAGACTGACAGGCGGCCGCCGCGGCGAACAAGACGAGACATGCAGCAACGAGCGATGAACGAAAGGCCATCGAGTCTCCGGCGTTAGGCGCTACCGAACCGGCGCACAGGGAGAGCGCCTTACGGCTTGCGGCCTCTTTTTCGCACCGGGTAAGTTAGCCCCGCGGTTTCCCCCTTGCCTCCCACCGTGGCGCCCCCCACCGACGACAACCCCGCAAGCCAGTTAACCGAATCCCGAGTCACAGAGCAGCGCAATGCCAGCTCTGCCGACATCGATCTCGCCACGGCTCTCCAGATCGTCGACCTCATGAACGCAGAGGATCGTCGCGTTCCAGCTGCGGTCGCGACGGAACGCGAGCGAATTGCTCAGGCGATCGATCTCATCGAAGCGGCGTTTCGAGATAATGGACGTCTGCTCTATGTGGGCGCGGGAACTTCGGGACGACTGGGGATCCTCGACGCGAGTGAGTGCCCGCCAACGTTCGGATCCGATCCAGAGATGGTACAGGGGATCATCGCGGGCGGACCCGCCGCGGTGTTCAAAGCGCGCGAAGGGGCAGAGGACCGACCGGAAGATGGGGCGCACGAAATCGACGCGCTCAACGTGGGGCCCAAGGATGTGCTCGTTGGCATCGCCGCGTCAGGCACAACGCCGTTTGTGCAAGGCGCGCTCGCTCGCGCGAAAGAACGCGGTGCGAACACAGTCATCATTGCTTGCACGCCGATTTCGCGCGCACTCGAGGCGCACCTCGATATCGCGATCCTGCCTATCGTCGGGCCCGAGATCGTCACCGGATCCACACGCCTCAAGGCCGGTACAGCAACCAAGATGGTACTGAATATGCTCACGACCGGCGCCATGATCCGAATCGGCAAGACGTACGGCAACCTGATGGTCGATCTGCGCGCGACAAATGACAAACTGCGTGACCGCAGCGAACGGATTCTCGTGGAAGTCTGCGGCATCTCGCGCAGTGAAGCGCGCCGCCTGCTCGCCATGGCGGACCAGCGAGTCAAAGTCGCAATCGTTATGCAGCAACTCGCGCTGACGAAGGCTGACGCGATCGACGCGCTGGAGCGATCGGGCGGAGTGATCCGCCGAGTCGTTCCCGGCTCGCCACCTCCGGTGCGATGACGGCGGAGCAGCCCAGCGTCGTCGTTGGGCTGATGTCGGGGACGTCGCTGGACGGCGTCTCGGCGGCCGTCGTTCGCTTCCGCGAAGACGAGACCGCTGGTGTCGGCTGGGAGCTGCTGGCGTACGACGTCACGCCGTACAGCGACGCGGAACGCAAGCTCCTCGCGGAGTGCCTAACGGGAACGACACCGGAAGCGTACTGCCGCGTGAATTACGAGCTGGGCGCTTGGCTCGCGCGCGCCGCGACGTCCGTCATCGCGCAAGCCGGCGTGCCGCGTGATGAGATCGCCGCGATCGCCTCGCACGGCCAGACCGTGTGGCACGTGCCGGCGCACTCCACGTGGCAGATCGGCCAGCCGGCCGTCATTGCGGAGCTCACAGGCCTGCCGGTGATCAGCGACTTTCGTGCGCGCGACATTGCGGCGGGAGGGCAGGGGGCGCCGCTCGTTCCGATCGCGGACACGTTGCTCTTCAGCTCGAACGACCAGTGGCGCGTCCTTCAGAATCTAGGCGGGATCGGAAACTTCACAGTCGTTCCGCCGCGAGGCGTGAGCGTAGGCGGCGCAGTCGTGCGCGCGTTCGATACCGGCCCCGGCGTGGTCGTTATCGACGGTGCGACGCAACGCCTAACGCGCGGGCGGGAACGTTATGATCGTGATGGAGTGCTCGCCGCCGCCGGAACGCCGATCGATGCAGCTGTTGACGCCGCGCTGGCCGATCCGTTCTTCGCCGCGGAGCCGCCCAAGTCCACCGGACGCGAGCTATTCAGCCCCAGCTACATCGACGCCTTCGTTGCCGACTGCCGCCGTCGCGCGCCGAATTCCAGTACGCAAGACGTGCTGGCGACCGCTGTAGCGCTTACTGCGCGATCCATCGGCTTGGCGTTCGAGCGCTTCATTCCCGAGCCGGTATCCGAGCTCGTGATCTCCGGTGGCGGCGCCAAGAACCCGACCTTGACGGCGGCGATCACGCGAGCCGTCGCGCCAATCCGAGTCTTGCGTTTCGACGATCTGTTTTTCGACGGTGAAGCAAAGGAAGCCGTTGCTTTTGCCTTGCTCGGCTACCTCCACTTGCTTGGGCGCGTGGGCAACATACCGTCGGCGACCGGAGCGCGCGGCCAGCGTATTCTTGGAAGCCTAACGCCTGCCTAACGCCAAGCTGTGATTTGGCAATTTTCTCGCTCTCCTGGACATGCTGTTACTCCGGGCGCGCCAACCGCTCGCGCGCCGCTAATCACAGGCGCTGGACCACAAGCCTGTGGCTGCGATTCTGGCGAAACGTGTGCTGCGATCGATGGCGGTTGGCGGTGCTCGGGAAGCGCCAATAGGCTCGACGTCGAGATCCTCCACGCCGTAACTTGGCCGCACGCTGTCGACAATCTCATCTGGTCAACGATCGGCAAGGGAGGCGATGGTCAATGTGCCGCATCCTTCGACGCTTCGTCGTGACGCTCTACCTGGCAACCGCTTGCCGTGAACCCGCGATCTCGGCCGACGAGAGCGTGCTCCCCAGCACAACAACAGTGCACGCACCGGAGTCTTCCCCAGAGAAACGCTGCTAACGCCGACCTCAGTTCGACAACTCAAGCGCCTGTACACGCGCAAGGTCGACGGTCAGATCGCGCAACCACTGTTCGTGAAGGGAGTCACGATTGGTCGCATCACGAAGGACGTCCTCTACGTGGTGACGAGGAAGAATCGCACTTACGCCTTCGACGTCAACACGCAACAGAACGATGCCAATGCCGGCCAGGCGTGGCCGCGGTCCGTCGAGCGCACCTACGCCGACCCCGAGCTGCATCAGCGACTGAAAGCAGAACCGTTGCCAGGGATGGACGACGTGCCAGGGGTGGACCACCACGATTGAGCCGTGCCTCCAAACCCATGGCCCGTGGGCATAACGAGTACGCCGGTGATCGATCCCGTACTTCAGGTTATGTACGTGGTCTTCCGCGTTGCCACTCCGCTCGGCTTCACACCGCGCGTAGATCATCATGTATTGCAGCTATCGATATCCGTACTGGTCAGGAGCTTCGCCGCAACGAGATCTTGTTTCCTGGAGAAACGGACGTTCACCATTGCGTTGCCTTTTTGCTGTCGCACTGTTCGCGTTCCGAAGCCGAAGCCTTACCCTAAGCAGCTTAATAGCTTAGGCGATTACTTTCGTATCGATGACGGCCTCACTGAAAAGCTTGTGGCAAACCGTCTTGGCGTGTCGCCTCACACCATTCGCAACTGGGAGGCGAATCGGACGAGGGTGCAACTTCGGTTCATCCGGCAGTGATTGAGCTGATCGGACATAACCCATTCCCTGTTGCAAAAACCTGCGGAGAGAGGCTACGCAGAGAGCGATTAAGCCGAGGGCTTTCGACGCAAGAGCTTGCGGTTCGCTGCGGAGTAGATGAAGCGACGATCAGGCGCTTGGAGCAAGACGTACCGCGCTTAGGTCGCCGATCAGTAGCCAGAGTTACCGACTGCCTTCAGGCCTCTGGACCCCACGTGCCGCCGATCTCTTCAAGGGCAAAGCTGCGGAAATTCAAAAAAGAGCGCTGATGCTGTTAACCAACGCATTAGCATAACCGAAAGGGCTCCAAATGGAGCCCTGCTTTTGTAGTGTGGAGCCTATGCACGCCACTGGCTGCTCCCGGCTTCGCCCACTGTTCGACTGTCCATTAGTGCAACGGCTTCCTCTCTGTTTGCGCGTCAGGTCATCGAGCCTTTCGGCGCAGGTCGACCGCCCGGATCGCGCGATGCGGACAGGTCCGGGCTGTTTGAGTCCGCAGCCGGGTTAATCGTCATCTGCCGGATTTCGGAGAAAGATCGGCAGTAACTCAAGTGAGGCGGCCCAATAGGCGCTCGTTCGACTCTGTGGCCAATGGCTAGTCCAGCAGTTACGTGGGCCAGGATTTACGGAACTGAAACCAGTAAGCTCAAAGCCAATCCCTCACTCAATCGGTGACCTCCACATCCGCTACGGGCTGCAGCCCTTCGTACAGCTCGAACCACGCATCCTTCTTCAGGCGCTTCTGTGGCGCCTCATCTACTAAGAACCTTACCTTACCTAACGAGATACTTTGATCTGCTTGCTCCGGCGGAGGGACGTCGAATAGCACCTCAATGCTCCACGCACCGTCGGGCCAGGCCGGCCCATCTTGTGGAAAGCGGCTTAACGCCACATAACGCAGGGTGGGAGGAAGCTCAGCCCGCCCCCGTTCGTTAGGCGCACGCCAATTAATTCGCGCTCTGTGCATCATTTCGGAACCGACGTTCGAACCGCCGAACCAATAACGTCAATCTTCGCGCCTTTTAAGGATTCAATAGGGGCCCACCACGCTTCCCCTATAGCATCTATTCGCCCCAGACGTGTGAACGCTCGTGTTGCGTCAGCCGCGACTCGAATTCTTAGCACCTGGCTGCCGGCGCCGTGCTTCGCACCCCACTCAGCGGCGGCTACCACCGTATTTGTCAGATACTTGCCGGTATTGCCAGCCGCCGCAGCACCTGCTCTCAACGCGCCAGCCGCAACCACATCGGCATGCTCCGCGGCACTAACACCTCGAAAGAAAGTGAGTGTCTTGCCAAGTCCAAGGGTCGTAATCGCTGCTTCGCCGCCGCCCATGGGTGCCATCAGAGAGATGGCTGCCGCTGCTTGCATCAAGGGCTGCACTGCAGCGAGGCGCGCGGCGGTTTCTCTGATGACGCCTCGTGCCGCCGTTCCTGAGAAACTCGGACACTCCAGCGGTTCCCGTGGACTACAAGCCTGCAGTCCAAACGGATCTCCAAAGTTTACTGGATCTCCATTGGCAAACCCGTAGAGATTGCCGCCTCCCCCTAATCCGATCGG
>Ga0187892_10001641_pt1 | contig 49771 bp, 41 predicted proteins | sample MA1701073metaG_FD_139345 | JGI IMG/M metagenome (GOLD analysis project Ga0187892, IMG submission 139345) | Bio-ooze microbial communities from a basaltic lava cave in the Kipuka Kanohina Cave System on the Island of Hawaii, USA - MA170107-3 metaG ...
AAAACTTCATCAGCGCTAAAATATAACTTAAAACCCTTGACTGCTGAACACAGTTATTTTATATTCCTCCTGACATTTCTATTGTGGCCAAAACCATGACATTTCTATCGAGCTTCTACACAATAAAAAAATTGCATAATAAGTTCATTTAGCCTCGATGCCCTTCCATAATTCAGAAATCGGCTTTGTTTCACCCGCCAATGCCTCTTTCCAACCTTGCCGGAAACTGGCTTCAGCAGGCTTCAACTTATAACTTAACCGCGTAAACGCAAAATGATTTTTCACACCAAAAATCAACTTTTCAGCAGATTTTTCCAAGAAAAGTTCAATCACTCGCGGCGAGGCTTCTTCCTCATACACCTGATAAGCAACGCGATCTTTCTCGCGCCGCAACAGCCGCATGCCCAGCAAACGTTCTTCATTTAACAATGCCCGCGCCAGCCAGCAACCGATTTCAGATTCAATGAGTTTGTGCGAAAAGATATAAGTTTCTCCAGCTTCCGGTGCAAATTCAGGAAGATTCGGCGAGGCCAGCAGTTCTTCGAGAGAAAACTCTCCATCATTTGTTTGCGCATCCAGACGCGATTTGATAAAATTCAAAAAGCGCGTAATTTGGAAAAGCGTCACAAGATCGCAGCGGGAGAAATTTTCCGTTTCAACCGGAAAGCATGTCGAGCGTTGTAAGGCAAATTCCAATGAGGACAGCAGGCCGCGTTCGAGGCATTGCCGATAACTCTCCGTGCCGGGTGTGGCGTAAAACACGCTGGGGCCGATGAGCACGGGGCGCTGCATCAGATGAATGATCGAGTCGAGCATCTCTTCAATCGTCGAATCCGGCAGGCCGAGAATGACATAGTTCACCATCTCGAGACCGGCTTCGGCGGCCTTTTTGACGACGCGATCAAAATGGCTCGTAGAGCCGGGGCGTCTGGTGGCGCGTTGCTGCTGCTTGTCGCTGGTCACCAACGCGAGATTGAGCGCGCGAAAGCCGGTTTGTTTCATCTCGACCACGAGCTTCTCGCTGATATTCGCGGCGGAAATGCCGTTCATCGCCAGCAGCTCGATTTGTTCTTCGCCAAATTCTTCGCGAATGGCGGCAAGAATATTTGCCGCACGTTTTTGATCGAAACTAAAATTGTCGTCTTCAATATCAAAAATCTCCGTGCCATATTTCTCGCGGCAGAGTTTCATTTCATCAATGATGCTGTGAATCGAGCGCGTGCGGAACTGGCGGCCGGCGGTAAGAAAAATCGAGCAGAAGGTGCAATGATAAGGGCAGCCGCGGCTGGTGATGAGCATTGTCAAGCGCTTTTCGCCCAACGTATATCGCGCCGGATCGATCAGCTCGCGCGCCGGCAACGGCAACGTTTCGATGTCGTCGATGAGATCGCCATGCTCGGGAAGATGCAGTTTGCCGTTTGCTTTGTATCCGATGCCGCAAATCGAGTCAATGGCGAAGAATCTGCCGTCATCAAGCGCGGCAATGAGTTCCGGCAGCGTGCGTTCCCCTTCGCCGAGCAAAACGAAATCGACGTTGGGATCGGCAAGCACTTGCTGAGAACAAGCGTTGACATGCGCGCCGCCCATGATGACGGGTCGCGCCGGATCTAGCTCTTTGGCAATCGCGGCGACGCGCAAGGCTTCGCGATAAAACGGCGTGAACAACGATGAAACGCCGATGACGTCGGCATTTGAGGCGAGAATTCGCTGGCGAATTTCTTCCCACTGCAAGCCGTAATGGCGGTAGTGACTGAAGAGCTTGAACGGGCTCAAATTGCCCGGGCGATAATAGCGCTTGAGATAAGCAAACTCCGGCGGCACTTCGATGGTTTGCTTTTTCTCGGTTGCCTGGCAATCGAGCATTTCGACTTGGGTTCCCGCCTGCTTCAATGAGGCCGCGAGATAAAGCAATCCAACCGGCAAGGTGCGGATCGTGGTTTGATAAAAATCTTCAACCGGAGGTTGGATGAGGAGAATCTTCATTCTGGTTGCTGGTTGCTTGTTGCTGGATGCTGGATGCTACAGGAAACTTTTATTTCAAAACTTGCACGCCATTCCAAATGGCTTTCGGCATAGGTCGCTCCTTTTATTTTGTCAAGCTACTCAAAATGTAAATAAAACCGCGCTCGCAAGCAAGGATTTCCTGATTAAAAAATAATTTGACAATCACGGACATTATCGCTATCGTAACATCGTAAAGCGAGGAGAAGGAGAATATGAAAACAATTTATTTGATCGCAAACGGCGATCTCCGGCTGGCGGCAAATCAAAATTGTGAACCGGCGCAAGCGGAGATGGAAAAGAAGATCGTGGCCGCCGTTGAAAAGCTCGGCGGAAAGGTTGAGCGTGCCCATCCTTACGATCCGGAAAAGCGGCACGGTTTCATCGACAGCCAGAAACACGGCATCGCGGTTTTTAATCAAATCCCCGCGAAAGCGCCGGTTATCGTGGGGGAAGCGGTTTGGCAATACAGTCATCATATTCTACCCGGGCTGTTCATGCACAAAGGCCCGATTTTGACGGTGGCGAATTGGAGCGGCCAATGGCCCGGGCTGGTGGGCTTGTTGAATCTCAACGCCTCGCTCACCAAAGCCGGCGTGAGTTATTCCACGTTGTGGAGCGAGGATTTCACCGATCGCTTTTTTCGCAAAGGCTTGCAGCGTTGGATGCAGAAGGGCGAAATCGAACACGACGATTCGCACGTGACGCCTTACAAAGAGGCGAGCATAGCGGAAAAAGCGGAACGCATTGGCAAAAAATTCGCGCAAGCTTTTCGCCGGAAGAAGGCCATTCTCGGCGTGTTTGATGAAGGTTGCATGGGCATGTACAACGCGATTATTCCCGACGAATTGCTGCATCCCATCGGTGTGTTCAAAGAGCGTTTAAGTCAATCGACGCTGTTCGCCAAAATGCAAACGGTATCGCCTCACGAAGCGCGCAATGTGTACGAGTGGCTGTTGGCCAAGGGTATGAAGTTTCATTTCGGCGAGGACGAAGCAAGGGATTTGACGGAAGCGCAAGTTCTCGAACAATGCAAAATGTATATTGCGGCCTTGCGGCTGGCGGATGAATTTGGCTGCGCCGCGATCGGCATTCAATATCAACAAGGCTTGAAAGATCTCACGCCGGCGTCTGATTTGGTCGAAGGTCTTTTGAACAATGTCGATCGTCCGCCGGTTTATCATGAAAAGAATGGAAATGAATTATTCCAAGGCGAGGCGCTGCCGCATTTTAACGAGGTCGATGAGTGCGCGGGATTGGATGCGCTGGTGACGTATCAGCTTTGGCGCGAGCTGGGTTTTCCGCCGGAAAATACGCTGCACGATTTGCGCTGGGGCCGGCATTATCAAGGCGACGGCATCGATGATTTTGTCTGGGTGTTGGAAATCTCCGGCGCGGCGCCGCCGGCGCATTTCATCGGCGGCTACGCCGGCGCTTCGAGCGAACGCCAGCCGCCGATGTATTTTCGTCTCGGCGGCGGCTCGTTGAAAGGCGTGAGCAAACCGGGCTTCGTGGTTTGGAGCCGCGCCTTCATCGCCGGGGGAAGATTGCATTACGACACCGGCATTGCGGAAGCCGTCAAATTGCCGAACGAAGAGACGCAAGAGCGTTGGCGGCTCACCACCCCGCAATGGCCGATCATGCACACGGTGATGAAAGGCATTACGCGCGATCAAATGATGGTGCGGCACAAGTCGAATCACATTCAGGTCGTCTACGCGCCGGATTTGAAAAGCGCGCGGCGCGGCCTGTTTGCCAAAGCCGCCGCGATGCGGGAGCTTGGCTTGCGCGTGCATTTCTGCGGCGATCTTTAATCTGCTGGCGATATATTCAAATAAGACAGGAGCAGCGCCGCAATCTTTTCCGGTGGATCTTGCGCGCGAATGTCGAACCATTCCACGCCGTTCATCTTACGAAACCAGGTCATTTGCCGCTTGGCGTAATTGCGGGAATGCTGCTTGATCAGCTCGGCCATCGCGTCGTAGGAAATTTCGCCGCCCAGAAATTGAAAAACTTCCTGATAGCCGACGGTTTGCAGCGCATTCAGCTCCGGGGTGTATCCCATCGCCAGCAAGCAATGGCATTCTTCGATCAGCCCCTCCTCCAGCATTTTGTCCACGCGCCGGTTGATGCGTTCATAAAGCGCGGGACGCGGCATATTCAGGCCGATGATCCGATAAATAAAATCCGCCGGGTCATTGGGATACATTCTTACTTCGCTCGGGAGCTTGCCGCCGGCATAATAAATTTCCAGTGCGCGGACGATGCGATGCGCGTCGTTGGGATGTATCCACGCCGAAGCCGGATCGATTTTGACCAATTCCGCATGGAGCTTCCAACTGCCCTCGGCTTCGATGCGTTGTTTCAACTGTGCCTGGATTTCGCGGTTGGAAATTTTGGGTTGGAAGAAGCCATCGAGCAGCGCGCGCACGTACAGTCCGGAACCGCCGACGACAATCGGCCAGTGTCCCATCGCCAGAATCTCCCAGATTTCCCAGCGGGCCTCGTCGCAGAATTCGCCGGCGCTGTAGATTTCATTCGGAGCGAGAATGTCGATGAAATGATGCGGCGGCTCGTCGCGCTCCCAAACCGAGAGCTTGGCAGTGCCGATGTCCATGTATTCATAAATCTGCCGCGAATCGGCGGAGATGATCTCCGCCTGCACCGGCAATTGATCCGCCAAAGCAAGCGAGACCGCGGTTTTGCCGACGCCGGTCGGGCCGATGAGGATGATGACGAATGGATTCATTGATGAGGATATACAACAAAAGCAACATCAAAAGGCTGTACTCTTGCGCCTGAAGGCGCGACTACGAAAATTTTATTCCTTCATCTTCTGCAGCCGCTCCAAATCTTCGTCGCGGCCGAGCAGAACCAGGCCATCGCTGTCTTTGATAAATTGGGTGGCTTTGGGAACGACGGTGACGCGCTCGGGCACGAGTTCTTTGACCATGATGACTTGCACGTTATATTTGTTGGTGAGGTCAAGCTCGGCCAGGGTTTTGTTGACGAACGAATTGGGCGGCGCCCATTCTATAATGCTGTAGCCTTCGGCGATTTCGAAATATTCCAAAATCGAGCTGCGCTCCAAACGGGCAGCCAAACGCTCGGCCATGTCTTTCTCCGGGAAGATCACTTCGCTGGCGCCGATCACGTTGAGGATTTTGCCGTGATCTTCGCTCATGGCTTTGGCAATGATCTCTTTCACGCCAAGCTCGCGCAGATAGTAGGTGACGAGAATGCTGGCGTCCATTTTATCGCCGAGGCTCACCACGACGGCGTCGGCCTCGGCAATGCCGAGATTTTCGAGCACGTCTTTTTCTGTCGCGTCGGCGATGATGGCTTTTTCGACAAACGGCTTGACGTCGTCAATTTTGGCTTCGTTGCTGTCAATCGCCATCACCGATAATTTGCGGTCAGCCATGGCGCGGCAGAGAAAATAGCCGAAGCTCGACATTCCAATTACAGCAATTTTTCGCATAAAAAAAGTTAGCTGGTTTGCCAGTTCGCCACTTGGCCTGTTAACCGGTTAACTGGCGAACCGGCTAACAGGCAAACGCTTTTATCCAACCAAAAAGGTTTCACTCGCATATTTATATCGGCGGCTGACGGCTTTGGTGACGGCGATGGCGACGGTAAGCGGCCCGACGCGTCCGAGAAACATCACCACCGTAATAACGATTTTGCCAAAATCCGACACCGTAGACGTAACGCCCGTGCTCAAGCCAACGGTGCCGAATGCGGATACTGTTTCAAAGAGAATGCCGATGAACTGGCCCCGGCTTTCTTTTTGAGCAACGCCGCCAAGCTCGCTTTCCAGCAGGCAAAATGTGAAAAAGATGATGGCCAAGATCGCAAACAAGGAAACGGAAATCGCTTTGGACACCACATTGTCGGGAATGCGGCGTTGCAGCAAATTGACTTCCTGCTGGTCGCGAAATCTCGCCCAGGCGAGACTTACGAGCACGGCAAAGGTGCTGGTCTTGATGCCGCCGGCGCAGGAGCCGCTGGAGCCGCCGATGAACATTAGCATGATGACAAAAAACAAAGTGGCGTTAGTCAGTTGCTCGAACGGCACGGTGTTGAAACCGGCGGTTCGCGGCGTGACGGATTGAAAAATGCTCGCCAGGATTTTGGCCGGCCAAGCAAGCGGCTGCAGCACGTTTTCAAATTCGAAAAGAAAAAAGCCGATGGCGCCGCCGATGATCAACAACGAATTTATCAGCACGGTGAGGCGTGTATGAAAGCTCAAGCTTGTTCCGCGCCGGCGTCTCCGGCGCAAGAAAAATTCGCCGAGATCGTAGTACACGACGAAACCCAATCCGCCGCAAACGATCAACAGGCAAATGATAAGATTGAAATACCAGTCGGATTGAAAGCGGAGAAAATTGTCTGCGTACAATGAGAATCCGGCATTGCAGAACGCCGAGATGCTGTGAAAAATACTATAATAGATCGCAAGGCTGGGCGAATAAAAATCATCGAAGCGAAAATACAACAACACTGCGCCGGCCGCTTCGATGCCCAGCGTGACGACGATGATTGACTTCAACAGCGCGCCGAAATCGCCCATCGGCTGCTGGCTGAAGGTTTCCTGCAAAATATTTTGGCCACGAAACGAAATGCTGCCGCCGACGATGAGAATGAAAAACGTCGAGAACGTCATGATGCCGAGGCCGCCGAGCTGAATCGTGATCAACAAGACAACTTGCCCAAAGCGCGTGAGCTGAGAGCCAACGTCAAAAACCGTCAAGCCGGTCACACAACTTCCCGAGGTGATGGTGAAGAGCGCGTCGATAAAACGAATCGGCGCGCCGGCGCTGGATGCCGGCAGCATAAGACCGGCAGTGCCGGCGCCGATCAGCAGGATAAAGCTGATCACCAACATGCGCGCGGGCTGGCGAATCACGTGCAGACGAAACCATCTGAGCGCTTGATCACGCCAATTCAGCGACGAGGCGAGAACCCGGGCGAGCTTGTCGGAACGAGGACTAATACAAAATTCTCCGAATAATTCAAACTTTCTCTTGGCAACGGCTAAAAAATTAGTTAAATTTTTGACCAAAAGCAAGGGCGAGATGTTTGAGCGATAAGAAATCGTCTTGCTTATTTCGTCACGCGGCTTTCAAACCGCGATCAAGAATCTTCGCGATTGCGACAGTTTTTTTGAGTTCAGACTAAATAAAAAACCGGGTAGGCGCATGGAATATAAAATTCGCATGACGGATCTGCCGAAAGATCAGCGGCCGCGCGAGCGGCTGATTCAGCTCGGCGCCGAAAGTTTGTCGGACGCGGAGTTGCTGGCGATCATTTTGCGCACGGGCGACGGCGAGCGCTCGGCGCTGGATTTGGCGTTTCATCTGCTCGATCATTGTCACGGCTTTCGCGGGTTGGATGCGGTCAGCATCGAAGAACTTTATGAGATTCGCGGCCTCGGCCCGGCCAAAGCCGCGCAAATCAAGGCCGCGCTCGAAATCGGCCGGAAACTGGCGGAAGAAAAACGGCCCGAACGGAAACATATTCAAACGAGCCGGAATGTTTTTGATCACCTGCACGACCGTTTGCGCAATCAACCGCGCGAGATTTTTATCATGCTGTTATTGACGATGCAAAACAAGCTGATCAAAGAGCACAAGCTGTTCGAAGGCACGCTGAACCAAAGCCTGGTCACGCCGCGCGAAGTGCTCAAAGAAGCGATCAACGGCAAAGCGGCGTCGGTGATTTTCGCGCACAATCATCCCAGCGGCGAGCCGGCGCCGAGCGCCGATGACCGGCAGATCACCAAGCAGCTCGCCGAAGCGTGCAAAAGCGCCGGCATTTGCGTGCTCGATCACGTGATCATCGGCGATGGGAAATTTTTTAGTTTTGCGGACGAAGGGCTCTTGTAGCTGGTTGCTGGTAGCTGGCTGCTTGTGGCTGGTAGTCATTCAACGAGTAACGAGCGCCAAGCAACAAGCAACCAGCAACGAGCAACAAGAAAACGAGGTGAAAACTTGAGCAATCAAAAACAAAAAATTCACATTCTCCCCGAGGATCTGATCAACAAAATCGCCGCCGGCGAAGTGGTGGAACGTCCGGCTTCAGTTGTGAAAGAGTTGGTCGAGAATGCCATCGATGCGGGCGCGACGGAAATTTCGGTGATCGTCAAGGAAGGCGGGCGGGCGCTGATTCAAGTGGTGGACAATGGCAGCGGCATGAGCCGCGAGGATGCTTTGCTGGCGTTTCAGCGCCATGCGACAAGCAAAATTGCCGCCGCCGAAGATTTGGAGGCGATTCGCACGCTCGGCTTTCGCGGCGAGGCCTTGGCCAGCATCGCTTCGATTGCGCGCGTTGAAATGCGCACGATGGAAGCCGGCGCGACGGAAGCGACGTGGCTGCAAATTGAAGGCAGCGCGCCGCCGGAAGTGAGTATCGGCTCGGGAACGCCGGGAACCAATCTCGCGGTGAAAAATCTTTTTTTTAATACCCCGGGGCGCCGCAAATTCCTGAAATCGGCGACAACGGAATATCGCCAAATTATCGCGGTGATGTACCGGTTTGCCATTGCGTTTCCAAACGTGCAATTTACGTTCGTGCACGATGATGAAATTATTTTTGACATGCCGCCGGCGGAAAGCCTAACCGAACGCATTGTGACTTTGTTCGGCAGCCGCTTGCGTGAGGCGCTGATCGAGATCAATGAAAAAAGCCCGGCGGTGGAAATTTCCGGCGTGGTCGGCAAGCAAAGCACGGTGCGGCAGGCGCGCGGCGAGCAATATTTGTATCTTCATCAGCGCTACATCACCGACAAGTCGCTAAATCACGCCGTGATCTCGGCGTACGGAGAAATTCTCGCGCATGGCGGATTTCCGTTTTATGCGATTTTTCTGAAAGTCGATCCGTCGCGCGTCGATGTCAATGTTCATCCCTCAAAAATGGAAGTCAAATTTGCCGATGATCGCCTGATTTACGCGATTCTTCGCAACACCGTGCGGCGCAGCCTCAGCTCGGCGGCAGTCGTTCCGGTTGAAACGAATTTAGGCCACGCCATTCCGGAGATGAATTGGCCTGCTGCGCCTGAAATGCCGGCATCGGAGAATGAAGCGCCGCCGTTGCATTTGACGCCGCCGAATTTTCGCGTGCAGCATCCTGGCCGGCAGTTGGGATTTAATCTCGCTCCCTCCTCCCCCGCTGCGCCAATTCAAGCGGCTACTGCTCCGGCTCAACCCAGTGGCGATTTGACTTCGGACTTTGGACAGCAGGACAATAAAATCTGGCAAATTCACAATCGTTACATTTTGTCGCCGAACAAATCAGGATTGGTGATCATCGATCAGCACGTGGCGCACGAGCGCATTTTGTACGAGCAGGCGTTGGAGACGTTTGAAAAGCAAAATCCCGCGCCGCAGCAATTGTTGTTTCCAATTTTGGTGGAATTGAGCGTCGAAGATTTTGAGCTGCTCACGGAATTTTTGCCGTTTCTCGAGCGCCTCGGTTTCATCATCAAATATTTTGGCCGGCAAACCATGATGATCGAAGCCGTGCCTTCCGGCTCGCGTTACGCCAACAACCTCCAAGACGGCAAAATTTTATTGCAGATCATCGATGAGTTTCGGCGCGGCAAGCGCGAGAAATTGGAAATTCGTGACAACGTCGCGCGCTCGTACGCCTGCCACACCGCCGTGCGTTCCGGCGACCGTCTCACTCCTGCCACGATGCAGGCGCTGATCAGCCAGTTGTTCACAACGAAGTCTCCCTATTTCTGCCCGCACGGCCGCCCAGTGATGATTCAAATTCCGCTGGAGGAATTGGATAAACGCTTTGGCAGAACTTGAAACGACATTCCAATTAACGATGTTTGATGGATGAAAAATTGAATTTTTCAGGAGGAAGTATGGTTTTAACCCCAATTCAAAAAAGTCTCATCGAGCGCGTCGTCAACGTCTTTGAGACCGGAACACCGGATGGCGATTATGGAAACATCACCATCTTTCACGACGGCCCGCACAACATCCGCCAAATCACCTATGGCCGGTCGCAGACGACGGAATACGGCAAACTCCGGCAACTGGTGCAGGCGTACGTTGCCGCGAACGGCATTTTTAGCCAAGCCTTGAGACGCTACGCCGAGGACGTCGGCAGCAGGCCACTGACCGATAATCATGATTTCAAAAATTTGCTGCGCCGCGCGGGACGGGAAGATTCGGTTATGCGGCGGGTACAAGATCAGTTTTTCAACGACGCCTATTTTCGCCCGGCAATGGCGTGGGCGGATCGGGAACGATTCACGCTGCCGCTTTCGGCGCTGGTCATCTATGACTCTTTTATTCACAGCGGCAGCATTCTTTGGCTCATCAGGCAGATGTTTCCGGAAAATCCGCCATCTTTGGGCGGCAGCGAAAAAGCCTGGACCACCGCCTATGTCAACGCCCGGCACAAATGGCTGAGCACACATCATCGCGAGATTGTCCGCCGGACGATTTACCGGACGGCTTGTTTCAAACAGCAAATCCAAAAGGGCAATTGGAATTTATCCCAAGTGCCTATTATTGCGAACGGCGTTAAAGTCACGCCCAAAGTGTAGTCGCCGCGCTTTTGACTGCATCGTTGTCATCGGCAATTTCTGCTGTACGGTTCATAATAATGTTTTTATTTTGCGCGAAAAGCGTTGCATTTTAATCGGGCAATCTTTATAGTTTGTCAAACGGAATCGTTGTAAATTTTTAATGGTCTCATGCGCGCCTGTTTTATCTGTGATACTGCGGTGAAGGTGAATCAATACGCTCATGTTGCCGCGCAAGATTATCTGCGCTGCTCGCGGTGCGGCCTTATTTTTGTCGATGCCATCAATCCGCCGGATCAGCTTTATCATGCCTATGACGGCGGCCTTTTGAAAGCCTGGCGGCGCAAACTCGTCGCGCCGTTTCGCGGATTCACCCAAGTGCGGAATTTCGACAAGTCCATGGCGCGCGCCAAGCGTATTTTTGAGTTTGTCGCCTCGCAATACAGGAATCTTCGCCACAATCCAGCCTGGCTCGACATCGGCTGCAACAAAGGCTTCTTGCTCGCCGCGGCGGTGGAAAAGGGCTGGCAGGTTTACGGCGTCGAGCTGGTGCCGGAGTTGATGCGGCCTTTTCAAAGAACGTTCAAATCGTTCGCCGGCAACATTTTCTCAAAGCGCTTTATCGACGTGCAAACGAATTTCCCTGACAACACGTTCGAAGTGGTTTCCGCCATCGATGTCATCGAACATTTTGAAGAGCCGCGCCGCGATATGAGCAGCGTCTATCGCATTTTGAAGCCCGGCGGCCTGTTTGTAGCGCAAACGCCGGACGGCGCCGCCCCGCAAGCCCGCGAACTGAAAGAAAGTTGGGGCGCTTTGAAACCGCTCGAGCATTTGCACATTTTTAACGCCGTCAATCTCGAAATTTTTGCCAAGCAGCTCGGCTTTGCGGAGATCAATTTTTTCCCCCCGTTTGAAGAGGCCGATGGAAATTTGGTGGCGGTAATGAGGAAATGAAGAAAACGTTTGTTCTCGCATGGCGATTTACAAAGCGCCAAGGAAAAACTCTGGAATGAAGGTTTACGATTGCCCGATCTGCAAACAGAAAAAGGATTTGCATTTTGCCGTGACAATAGCTATTTTTTCATGTGAACAAGAGAGAATCGGAGATGAACAAACTTAAGAAACAATTCTTAGAGAGAACGTTGGCTTATATTGTCAAACTATGGTGAATTATGGAAATGGTTGAAAAAAAGCTGAAACAGCTTCCTCAGAATTTTCACGAAGAAGTCGCTGATTTCATTGATTTTTTGCTTACCAAAAAGGTTAACCCAGCTCGCCCTAAGCGAAAGAGGAAACCGAAACTGAATTGGATTGGCGGTTTGAAAAGCTATCGCAACCAATTTTCTGCCCTTGAGCTTCAGAAGAAGTCCCTCGATTGGAGAGATTGATGTATCTTGCGGACACGAATATCTTTTGGGAAGGCCTTTTGGAGCAAAAAAGGGCGACGGAAGTTCGGTCTTTCTTCCGCACCATTGATCTCGAAGAAATATTTATCACCGATCTGTCACTCCATTCGATTGGTATTATTCTCTTCAGGCTGCGGAAATATGCGCTATTCATTACTTTCCTTGAAGATTTGATTGTGGATGGAATAGGGATACTTTCATTAACTTCGGCAGATTTAAAAAAATTGAATAAGGTAGCTCAAAAGTTTCATCTAGATTTCGATGATGCCTATCAATACATGATAGCTGAAAAATATGGGTTGCAGCTTATTAGCTTTGATACGGATTTTGACATGACGAAGAGGGGACGGAAAGCACCTTCCGAGGTGATCTCATAAAACGCTTCATTCGGGAAATCTTCACATGAAACTCCTCTTCTCCGAAGCCGCCCCGGATTATACACATTACATTTTTCCCTACGCGATTTGGGCCCTTCCCGAAGCGGAGGAACAGCCGCATCTTTTTTTTGAAAAAGGCTTTCTGCCCTCTTCAAAAAATTTGGATCGTTTTTATTTGTGCCGCAGCGTGCGCGTGGCGCTGCGCGAGTTCTCGCCGTCTTCGGAAAACCGGCGCGTGATGCGCAAGTGCGCGGATATTTCGTTTCAACTGATCCCGCGAGAAAATTTTAAATTTAACGATCACTGGCGCGAGTTCTGTCTCAAATATGCAAATATCAAATTCGGCAACGAGACGATGACGACGCAGCGGCTTGACAATCTATTCAATTCGAAGATCACCTCGCATCTGTTGCTGTTTCGCGATGACGCCGCCGGCCGGGACGTCGGCTTGGTGACGCTTTTTCTGGAGCCGCCGCAGGTCGCGCAATATTACTATGCGTTTTATGATCTCGACTATCACCGCCGGAATCTCGGGATGTTCATGATGACCGCCGCGGTGGATTCTTTTGCGAAGGAAAAATTCGACTGCATTTATTTGGGAAGTTGTTATTCGCAAAATGCCCTGTACAAAACCCAATTCGCCGGCGCGGAATTTTTTAACGGCGCCTGCTGGTCGCGAAATTTGGATGAACTGAAATATCTCATCCATCGCGGCACGCAGCCGATCACGCAGCATTTGTTCGAAGCGGAGGATTATCAGCATCAATTTTATGACGGCGATCTGGGAAAATTGATCGGGAACTCCGTCTTTAGTCTGGACCTGCGGTGAGAAATCAAACAACGGCGTCCGAAAGCGACGCGTCAAAGATTTACGGATAACCGAAGCATACATGATCAAGCTGCATCTCAAACCCAACCGCGACCGCTCGGTGCGCCGCTTTCATCCGTGGATTTTTTCCGGCGCGCTGGCCCGCCTCGAAGGCGCGAAAGCGCCTGGCATCGCTGAAATCATCGCTGCCGACGGCGAGTTTCTCGGGCGCGGTTTTTATAATCCGAACTCGCAAATCGCTTGCCGGATCATGACGTGGCGTGACGAAGCCATCGATGCGAATTTTTTCCGGCGCAAAATTGAAAACGCCTATCAAACCCGCCGCCGGCTCTTTGATTCCAATGGGCAAAACACCACTGCCTTTCGCCTCGTCAATGCCGAAGGCGACGGCCTGCCCGGTTTGGTCGTCGACAAATATGCCGATTATCTCGTCGTGCAAATCAGCGCGCTCGGCATGTCGCTTTTTCGAAATGATATTATCGCTGCTTTGCAAGAACTTATACAGCCGGAGGGCATTTTCGAGCGCAGCTCGGGCGCGGCGTTGAGTGAAGAAGGCTTGCAACCGGTAACCAAAACACTCGTCGGCGCCGAGCCACCGGCTGCTCTGCAGATTCGCGAAAATAATCTTCTCTTTGTAGTCAACATTCATGAAGGCCAGAAAACCGGCTTCTTCCTCGACCAACGCGAAAATCGCGCCTGGGCCGCGAGAATCTGCGCGGGGCGGAGATTGTTGAATGGATTCGGCTACACCGGCGCGTTTTCAGTTTATGCCCGCCAGGCTGGCGCGCAACGCATCGTCACGGTTGACTCATCGGCGCCGGCCATCGAATTGGCGAAAAAAAATTTTGCGCTCAACGGTTTCGAGATCGTCTCCGAGGATTTCGTCGCCGCCGATCTCTTTCGTTATTTGCGCAGCACCACGCAAAAATTCGATTTCATCATTCTCGACCCGCCGGCGTTTGCGCATCGCCAAAAAGATGTTGACAACGCGGCGCGGGCTTACAAAGATATCAATCTGCAAGCCATGAAGGTCATCGAACCCGGAGGACTTCTGTTGAGTTGTTCGTGTTCGCAGCCGCTTTCTCCCGATCTCTTTCAAAAAATTCTTTTCGGCGCGGCTGCTGATGCCGGTCGCGCGGTGCGCATTCTTGGCCAAAGCGCCCATGCGCCGGATCATCCGATCAGCGTTTATCATCCCGAAGGCAGATATTTGCAGGCGATGTTGTTGCACGTCGGTTAATTCGACTTCGGCAGTTCGAATTCGCCCACAAAACATGCAAAAGTTTTGGTATTCGGATTTTACGAATCATCCGGATCAAAAAATCAATGGCTTGAATCCGGAAGATTCGGCAAATCCGAATACCACATTTGGTCAAGCAGAATTACAACAGCATGGCAACCATTTTCTACTGGTTCGGTTTCATCACTTATTCGCTTGTTGTCGTCGGCATGGGTTTTTACATTTACCGCCGCGATTTTCGCCGCGGCAGGCAAGCCGATGCCAACGAATTTTGGGATGCAAAAAAAGATTTGTCGGCCGGCTCGGTCGGGTTGTCGATCTCGGCCAGCATGATGTCGATCAGTTGGTCGTGCGTGTACGGCGTGCAATTGTTTTATTGGTACGGCCTCGGCGCCGCGTGGCTGCTGGTCATTCCCTGGCTCATGGCAATGCTGGGATTTTTTCTGCTCATTCCGCGCTTCCGTAAGTTGGCCGCATTCTCGCAGCCGGAGATGATCGGGCAACGCTTCGGCCAGCGCGCGCGTCAAATGCTGGCCGTGCCGCTGGCAATTGTTTTTATCATCTGGTGCGGCGCGGAAATTTACGCCGCGGCGATCATCCTGGCGCCGCTGCTGCAAACCTCCAAACACGTGATGCTGATTTTGATGGCATTGGTGGTGGCGGCATATTCGTCCTTGGGCGGTTTCGAGGCCGACGTGGTTACGGACAAAGTGCAATATCTTTTGGTTGCGTTTTTCATCACTACCATCGCCTATTTAGGTTTGCACGAAATTCTGCAACACGAAAGCGCCACGACATTTTTAGCCAAAGTTCCGGCGCCGCCCAAAACCGGTGTTTCGGCGCTGTCACTCTTCGCGGCCGGCCCGGCCCTGATTATTTTAACACTTGTTTCTTATCTGCCCGGCTGGCTGGTTGAAACCGACGTGTGGATTCGCCTGCAAGCCGCGCGCTCCGCCGCCAAAGCGCGGCAAGCTGTTGTCATTGCGGCAACCAACTCGTTGATCTTCGTCGGTCTGTTGCCGTTGGTGATCGGTCTTTCAGCGCTTTATCTTTATCCGCCGGTCAATGGCGTAATCCCGTCGGAGCTAAAAGATGGCGCGACGATCTTCGCCGCGCTGATGACTGATTACGCGCCGGTGTGGTTGAACGTCTTGCTCGGCGTCGGCTTGGCCGCGGCGTCGATGTCCACGATCGACACGTGCGGCAACGTCGCCGCGCTGTCGATTTGTTATGATATCGTCGTGCCCGCGCTCAAGAATCGTTCGCAAGCCGCCCGGCTGAAATTGGCGCGCCTGATCTCGGTGTTGGCAATTGCCGTGGCTTACATTTATTCGTTATTCACCGAATCGTTGTGGGATATTTTTTATCTCTCTTCCGGTATTTTGACGACGACGATTTTTTTGCCGATGCTGGCGCTTTTTCTTCCCAACACCAAGCCGCAGCAGGTGCAAGCCGCAATAATCGCGGGCTTTGCCGGAACCTTGTTCTTTTATTTTCTCGAAAGCCGCGGCTATTTGACAGCGTTTGAACCGCCATGGCTCGCCGCCACCGGCTTGGGATATATTTTATGGGGATTTGCGGCAAGCTTGCTCGCGTTTGTGATTGCCGGCCAGCTTCGTTTTGCCGCGGCCCCCACGCATTACGCGTCTGAAAGTGCAAGTTGAAATCGAGAAGACGAGGAAAACATGAGTTGCTGCTGTGCCCCAAATTGCGCCGCCCTCGAAGGCACGAATAAATTCTTCAACACGCAAGCCCGCCGCTCCGAAAAATATTTCAAGAAAAAGGGCCTGCGCAAAGAGCAAAAATATCTCGCCGCAGGCATTCGCCAAAGCGGGATGCGAGAAGCGGAAATTCTCGAGATCGGCTGCGGCGTCGGTGGATTGCATTTGAGCCTGCTCAAAGACAGCGCCGCGAAAGCCACCGGCTTCGACATCTCGGAAAAAATGATCGCCACCGCGCGCAAGCTCTCGGCGGAAATGGGCTTGCAAGATCGCGCGCAATACTGGCGCGGCGATTTTGTCGCGATGCACAACGAGGCGCCGGTCGCCGATGTAACCATCCTCGACAAAGTGATTTGCTGCTACGAAAATGCGCCGGAGCTGATTGCGCGTTCAACCGCGAAGACGCGGCGAATTTACGCGGTGAGCTACCCGCGACAAAACCCTTTCGTCAAATTGGTTTTTCGGAGCACAAAATTTTTTTTCAAGCTTTTTCGGCAAGCCTTTCAGCCGTATTATCACGAGCCGGAACGGATTCAGAAATGGATTGCGGAGGCCGGCTTCGAGAAAGTTTATGAGAACGAAACATTCGTTTGGCTTATACAAATCTTCGAAAGAAAGATGAATGGCAAAACTCATTAATTCCTTCGCAAAAGAATTTTCGCGAACAACCAAGAGGTGATACAATGCCCGATCTTAGCATCAACTTCTGCGGAATCAAATCCCCCAACCCATTTTGGCTGGCCTCGGCGCCGCCGACCAACAGCGCGTATCAAGTCAGCCGCGCGTTCGATGCCGGCTGGGGCGGCGCCGTGTGGAAAACCATTGGCGAGCCGATTGTGAACGTTACCAGCCGTTACTCCGCAGTGCATTACGCCGACAAGCGCGTGATGGGACTCAACAACATCGAGCTGATCACCGACCGGCCCATCGAAGTCAATCTCCGCGAAATTACAGATGTCAAAAAACGCTATCCCAACAACGCGCTTATTGTCTCGCTGATGGTGGAATCGAAACGCGAGGCGTGGCACGACATCGTCAAGCGTACCGAAGACACCGGCTGCGATGGGCTCGAGCTCAACTTCGGTTGCCCGCACGGCATGAGCGAGCGCGGCATGGGCTCGGCAGTCGGGCAAGTGCCGGATTACGCCTGCATGATCGTCGAGTGGGTGAAGGAAGTCGCCAAGACTCCGGTGATCGTCAAGCTCACGCCGAATATTACCGACGTTCGTTACATCGCACGCGCGGCTGCTCGCGGCGGCGCTGATGCCATCTCGCTGATCAACACCATCAACTCGATCACCAGCATCGATCTCGACACGCTTGAGCCGCGACCGGCGGTACGGGGGAAATCTTCGCACGGCGGTTATTGCGGCCCGGCGGTAAAGCCGATTGCATTGAACATGGTGAATCAAATCGCCGGCGATCCGGAGATGCACGTGTTGATGGCGCCCTCAAATGGCAAGCAAAACGGTAAACCATTTCGCGTTCCCCTCAGCGGCATCGGTGGCATTCAAAGCTGGCAAGATGCGGTGGAGTTCATGCTGCTCGGCGCCACCAGCGTGCAAGTTTGCACCGCGGTGATGCACTACGGCTTTCGCCTCGTCGAGGGCATGATCGAGGGCATGGAGAATTGGATGGAAGAAAAAGGCTTCCAAACACCGGCGGATTTCATCGGCAAAACCGTCGATAGAGTGACCGACTGGGGCCATCTCGATTTGAATTACAAACTCGTCGCGCAGATTCATGAAGAAAAGTGCATTCACTGCGGCCTGTGCTACATCGCCTGCGAAGATGGCTGCCATCAAAGCATCCGCATGCAACCGCACAACGGCGTCAATTACTATTCCATCAAAGAAGAAAGCTGCGTCGGTTGCAACATGTGCATGATCGTTTGTCCGGTCGAAGGTTGTATTTCGATGAAGGAAATCGACACCGGCAAGCCCGAGATGTCGTGGAACACGTATCAACAATGGTTGGCCGAAGGCAAGGTCGAGCCGATTCTGCCGCCGGAGCATGTGTGAGGCTTGTAGCTGGTTGTTCGTTGCTGGTCGCTGGATGCTGCGAAAGCTAAAATTAAGACACTTGAAAAGGTTGTATGAAAGAAACTTTACAAGTCCTCAATCAAATGGTTGCGGACGGCGTGATTGACGGCTATGTGATCGGCGGCGCGATTGCCGCTACGTATTATCTTGAGCCGATTGACACGGACGATATAGACGTTTTTTTCCATGTTGCCGTGTCTGCCGGCGGGCTGATCTCGCTCTCGCCGTTGTATGAATATTTGGGCAAACTCGGCTATGTGCCGCGAGACGAAACGATAGAAATCGCCGGCTGGCCGGTTCAATTCCTGCCGATTTTTAATCCGCTGTTGGAAGAAGCCTACGAACAAGCCGCGACGATCACTTTTCATGAGGTGCCAACGCGGATTATGCAGGTTGAGCATTTGATGGCCATCATGGTGCAAACCGGCAGGCCTAAAGATTATGCGCGCCTTCTGCGGTTTCTGGAGGCCGAGGCCGTAAATGTCGCTGCCCTTGAGCCAATTCTTGCGCAGCATGGTTTGAGTGAGCCATGGCAAAAGTTTTTGAGAAAGTTTGATATCAACCTTCAAAAGGAGTAACCCATGGAGGAGCCGACGCGTTTGCCGCCGGAAGTCGCTGCGCTGCTGGCCAGACATGCGGAGTATCGCCGCCGGCGAGCACGCCTCAGTTTTGAAGAAAAAATCGCGATCATCGAACGCATGCGTGAATTAAAGGGGTGGCGAAAGAACGAGGCGACAACTCGCACGGTTTCTTCACCTCATCGTACTGAAAAAATAGAGAAATGAATCCAAGTAAAAAATGGCTTCCACGCGGATCAAAAACCCACGCGGAAAAATCCATGCAGCGCTTTCGGTGTAGTTTTTTCATCCGCATCGGCATCATCCTTTCTTTCGTTCTTATTTACAAAAGTTCCCTCGCGCAGGACAATGCCAAAACCCTCACCATCATCCACACCAACGACCTGCAATCGCGGCTGCTCGGCTTTGCGCCCAATCGGGAATATACGCCGTTCACGTTGGGCGATGACCAAACCATCGGCGGCATTGCCCGCGTCGCAACGGTCATTAAAGCGCTCAAACAAAAATCGCCGGAAGCCACGCTGGTGATCGACGGCGGCGACGTGCTCATGGGCACGCTCTTTCACACCATCGCCCGTGAAGAAAGCGCCGAGCTGCGGCTGCTGCACGAGATTGGCTACGATGCCATCGCCCTCGGCAATCACGAATTTGATTTTCGTCCCCGCGGTTTGGCCGAAATTATCAACACCGCTTTGGCCAAAGGCGATCTGCCGGCGTTGCTCTGCGCCAATATTGTTTTTAACGAAACAGACGCGCGTGACGATGAATTGCAGGTGTTGTTCGAGCAAGGCATGGTGAAGCCGTATGAAGTTTTTGTCAAGAACGGTCTGCGCATCGGCGTGTTTGGCTTGATGGGCATTGAGGCCGCCGAAGTTGCGCCTTTTGCCAGACCGGTGGCTTTTAGCGATCCGATTGCGGCGGCAAAAAAGATCGTCAAGACGCTCAAGAATGATGAGCAGGTTGACGTCATCATTTGCGCTTCGCATGGTGGCGTGCGGATGAATTCGCGCCGCGAGTGGGAAGGAGAAGATGTGCAGCTTGCCGCCGCAGTACCCGAAATCGACGTGGTGGTGGGCGGGCATTCCCATACGTTTCTGGAAAAACCGATCATCGTGAAAAATACCCCAGTGCTGCAAGCCGGCGCGGAAGGCCGATATGTCGGCGTGCTGAATTTGCAGATCGACAATGGCGTGGTGGCGATGAAAGATTATCGGAGCATCGCCATCAACGATTCCATCGCCGGCGATCGCGACATTCAGGCGATGGTCGGGCATTATCACGAGATCATTAATCAGAAGATACTCAACCCGCACGGATTTTCGTTCGATCAAAACATTGCGGAAACCGCTTTTGATTTGACGATCAGGGCCGAAGAATCAAACCTGGGCAATCTCGTCGCTGATGCGATTCGCTGGAGCATTGACAAGCATGAGTACGACCCGGCGCGGTCGAACACGCGCACGGCCATTGCAGTGGAGTCAAATGGGGTGATTCGCGATGATTTGTTAATGGGAGAGTCCGGCTCGCTGCAAGTTTCCGATCTTTTCAGAGTCGTGTCGTTGGGCATCGGTATGGTGGATGAGCAACCAGGTTACGGTTTGATCAGTTTTTATCTCACTGCGCCGGAGATCAAAAAGGCTTTCGAAGTTTTGACCTCGGTGTATCCGCGCAAAGGCTGGGATTATTTTTTGCAGATCTCAGGCGCAAAGTTTCGCTACAACCCCAACCGCGTGATTTTTGATCGCGTCATCGACATTGAAATTGTCGACGCCAACGGCAATTTCGCGCCGCTCGATCTTTCCTCGCGCAATCAGCAGCTCAACAAAATCGGCTGCAATATTTTTGTGGGAACGTTTATCAAAATCGTTGGCGACTTTACGTGGGGTTTCTTGCGCATCGTTCCGAAAGATAGCTCGGGCAAACCCATCGAAGATTTGAACACGGCTTTGGTCGATGCCAACCCCGGCGCAGCGGGAGTTCAAGAAACCAAGCAATGGGTTGCATTTCTGGAGTACCTGAGAAATTTTGATGATGTGAACGGCAACAACATTCCTGACGTGCCGGAACGATATCGCTCTCCGCAGGGCCGCATCGTGCGAGTTGACAGTTGGAGCCCGGCGCTGCTTTATAAGAATGCAACGGCTGTGACGTGGAGTGTCAGTGGTTTGGTTTTGGTTTTGCTGGTCGGGCTGGTTTGGTTGGTTCGGCTGATGGCAAGGCCATTAATGAAGAGGGCCGTGGCAGCCTAAACAAAAGCTCGTGTGGACGTGAAAACTTGAGCCCCAAGTTCTGTCTTGCGTTGAATAGAATAATTTCTTACCTTGTATTTGAGTATTTAACAACAGGGAGAACAGCGATGCAACTCGATGAATATTCTGACTTTCTTGCTCCGGATGACATTCGTATCAAAGGGCATCGAATCGGTGCTAGCCGGTGTGAGCCGAAAAATAAAAGTAATGCGGGTCATGTAGATTTATTTTCGCATTTTGGCAAAAAATTTTGTATATTAATTTATATTGACCGATCCAGCAAAATTATTAACAAACACTTTCCACAAAATGCAAGATTTCACTATATATAAAATTCTTAACGGGATTAAATATTTCGTTAAGAACACCAAACACGTGGGACGGACAAAACTGTTCAAATTGCTGTATTTCTGGGATTTTATTCATTTTAAAAAATATGGTTTCTCTGTAACGGGCTACACCTACTACACATTTCCTTTTGGCCCTGTTCCCAGAGAATTATACGAACAAATCGACAAGGACAATTTGCCAAGCGAATTTGCCAAGGAATTTAAAATCATATCAGACAATTCAAGTGAAGACGAGTTTGATAGTTATAAAAAGTTTAAGATAGTTTTAAAAAATACCAAACTAGATTTGGATTGGCTTTCTCCAATCGAGAAACAAACTTTGGAACTTGTTGCAGAAATTTTCAAGTATTCAACCGCTAAAGAAATGTCAGAAATCACCCATTTACGCAACTCACCTTATGACAAGACAAAAAAAGAACTTGGTTTGGGAAAGCCCATTAGCTACGAGTTTGCCATTGACAATGAAAGCACTCTCGATCCCGATACCGTTAAAGAATATATAGACCTGCAAAGAGAAATCTTCTATAATGGCCGATTTCAATAAAGGGCAGACCTTTCTTGATAAATCCGCGACCAATTATCAAGGAACAAAGGGCAAGTATTTTATTGCCTTATCCGACGCCGATGATGACGACGATCTCATTATTTGCTTCGTAATGAACACCGAATACAGAATGGACAAATACAATTGGCTATGCAACAAAGATAAGCAACGATTTATTATCAAGCCGAAGACTTTTGAATTCATTACCGATCCCACGTCAATAATACTTGAAAAAGAAGCATATTACAAATATTCCGAAATGTACAAACCCAATATAAAACTGCTTGACAAGGCTGACGACACTCTTATTAGACAGATCAAAAATTGTATCGACTGGAATCATATTAGCGTAAAGGCTGCGAATATCATAAAACAATGCTTCAAATAAGAAAAGCCATTTAGTCTGCAAAATAAGATGTTTTTCTGTTTCTGCATTTTAAAAAGCACCCCTTTGACACTAAAGACGAAGGTTATATGACATCACTGTTATCATCGGAGTCGCAATCCCAGCCCCAAAGCGAACGGGGCGGAGTTTCAATAACTTCTATTTTGGCAACCGAATAATTAGCTTCACGTTCGCCGAGAAACTCTACTAATTTTCTATAACTTGGAAAACCTGCTATCTTTTTCTTGATGACAATAGAATCGATGAGTAAGTTAAAAAATAAAAAAGCGCGGCTAACGAGCTTCGCGCGGACACGGCCAGTGACGGTGATTTCTCAATATTCGTGCTGGTAGTAGGATATTGTGGTGCTTCGGCGTCTGTGCTGGAAATGGCCATGCCGCTGAAGTCGGTGCCATACGAATACATTTTCCGCGAGCAGCCGCCGGAAGCTATCGTGCGCCGGTTTCCGTCGTTGAGCTTGGAGCAAATCTATGCCACGATTCTCTACTATTTCCGAAACCGCGAGAAGATTGACGCCTATATGACAGGCTGGCTGGAATATGGCCGTCGGGCGCAGGAAGAGCAAAGGCGCAATCCTCCGCCGGTTGTTGAACGTTTGCATGCGCTAAAGGCAGAGCGTGAGAAAGCGACGGTTGCGGAGGTGTAAACGTGATCCGTTATTTGTTGGATGTTAAGCCCGAGCATGAGTGTCGGTGAAACCATTCAAGAACTTGAGTTAATATGGGCGGCCTCCGAAGAATATGAATATTTTGATCAAATCATTTTCTTGCCGATAAGCTATTGATATGAAATCCATTCGCATCCACCAACACGGCGGGCCGGAAGTGCTCAAGTACGAAGAGGTTCCCGTGCCCATGCCTGGCCCGAAAGAAGCATTGGTTAAAATTGCCGCCATCGGTGTCAACTTCATCGATGTTTATCATCGCACCGGGCTTTACAAGAATGCGCCGCCGTTCACGCCAGGAAGTGAGGCCTCCGGTGTAATCGAAAGCGTCGGCAGCGACGTGACGGATTTGCAGCCCGGGCAACGCGTGGCATTTGCTTCGGTGCTGGGAACCTATGCGGAATACGTTGTCGCGCCCGTATGGCGGCTCGTGCCGGTGCCGGATAAAATTTCTTTTGACTCGGCGGCCGCGGCGATGCTGCAAGGCATGACCGCGCATTATTTGACGCATTCGACGTTTCCGCTCAAAGCCGGACAAACTTGTTTGATCCACGCCGCTGCCGGTGGCGTGGGGCTGCTGTTTATTCAGATGGCCAAACGTCTCGGCAGCCGCGTCATCGGCACGGTTTCCACCGAAGCCAAAGCACAGCTCGCCAAAGAAGCTGGCGCGGACGAGGTGATTCTTTACACGCAGCAGGATTTCGAAGTGGAGGTGAAGCGGCTCACCAACAATCGCGGGGTGGAGGTGGTTTATGATTCCGTCGGCAAAACCACGTATGAGAAGAGCTTGAATTGCCTGGCGCCGCGGGGATATTTGGTTTGCTTCGGCCAATCCAGCGGCGAAGTGCCGCCGATCGCGCCGTTGATCTTGAGCGCGAAAGGCTCGCTTTTTCTCACGCGCTGCAAGCTGGCCGATTACACCCTCACGCGCGAGGAGTTGCTCCAGCGCGCCGGCGAGGTGCTGAATTGGGTCGCCAACGGATCGCTCAAACTGCGCATCTATCACACGTTTGCACTTGCCGAAGCAGGGGAAGCGCACAAACTTTTGGAGAGCCGGCAAACGACGGGTAAGTTGCTATTACAGCCGTGAATCAGATAACGGCCATTTTTCCGATCAAAGTTTTCCCCTCGACCGTCATAACGTAGAAATAAATGCCGCGAACATATTCATGCGCGGGGAAAGTGACGCGATGCGCGCCGGCGGGCAGCACGCGATCAACTAAAACCGCCACAGTTTGTCCGGTGACGTTGACCACGCGCAAATTGACTTTTGCCGCGCGCGGCAAAGTGAAGGGAATGGTCACCTCGGCGCGATTTGAAGCATTCACGGCGCTAAGCGCAAACGGATTGGGATAAGCCGGCGCCAAACTGAAATCCCGCGGCAATTCCGTCGATGGCGCCTCGTTGACGGCAGTTGGCTCACCATTTTCAAAAAGAAAAATAATATCCGCTTCTTCGTCGATGCCGGTCATGTCGAGATCGCCGTCGAGATCGCGATCGTGAAACACCGCGCAGGAGCCGGCCAGCCGCGCCGGAAAAATTTTCGGATTGCCGAATTTTCCATTGCCGAGATTCTCGTACAACGTCCAATTGTTGCCGTCGTAGTTGCTGGTGATGATATCCAAATCACCGTCGCCGTTCAAATCTCCCAGATCGATCGCCAGCGGAAAATTTCCGACCGGATAAGTTTCAGCGGGGAAGAGTTGGCCCTTGCCGTCACCGCGAATAATCGCCGCGCGATGTTCGCTGGCATTCGCCGCCACGACATCGACGTGTCCATCGCCATCCACATCACCGGCAGCCACCATCCACGGACTCCCGCCGCAGTTGACTTTTGCCGAGAACGTCAAGCCGCCTTTGCCGTCTCCCAACCAGAGAATCATCTCCTTGCTGCCATACGCGCCGACGAACAGATCGAGAATGCCGTCTTCATTCGCATCAGCGGCAACGCAAGCGGTCTCGTTGGCGCCGCCGGCATCAAACGAAGCACCCGGCGAAAACGTGCCGTCGCCGTTGTTGTATAAAATGGAAATATTGTTGCCGACGCGATTCGCGGTGACGATGTCCATGTCGCCGTCACCTTCCAAATCCAACACGCTCAACCCACGCGGCTCGCGGCCAACGGCGTAATTCGTTGGCGCCGACAATCCGCCGCGGCCATTGCCCAATAAAACGCTCACCGAGTTGCCTGAAATATTGCCGACGGCAAAATCCGTGATGCCGTCGCCATTGAAATCCACGCCCTCGTTGGTGCTTGGCTTCGAGGGGATGGGAAGCTGCTGGCGCGATGAATAGGCGAAGCTTCCCTTCCCGTCATTCAAAAAAATACGAATATCGTGCGCGTCTTCGTTCGGCACCGTGAAGTCGTGGTAGCCGTCGCCGTTCAAATCGCCGGCGTAAGCGCCATACGTCCTGATCTTAAATTCGTTGGCGAAGCGCACCGGCAGCTCGCTTTTCAAACGCAGCGTCATGTCGCCGCGCCCGGCCGCTGTCCAGAAATTCCACGTGTAGCCGTTGGCGAGCAAATCGCCGGTCGCGCTTTTGACGCGTTTCGAGACGGCGACGGTAATCAACTCGCCGGCGGAAAATTTTTTGGCCGGCAGAAAACGAACCTGGCGATTGCCGTCTTCCAAACGGAATTCGCCCGGCATAACGCCGGTCCAGCGCCCGAAGATCATGATGGCGCTGGGAGTGATCGTGGCGGGATCAACCGGCGCCTCAAACTCGATTTTGATTTCCGGCGCGAGACCGGCAGTCATCGATTGCGGTTTTGGAGAGATTGACTTGACTTGCAGGGCGGCGAAGAGAAAGGTCGACGGCAGAAGGAGCGAAAAAATTATGCAACGAGCGAGAGTTTTCAAAAGCATTCGGGTTCCGGATTCGTATTGTCAATTTTTGTCTATAGCCGGATGAGCCGGAATCAAACAAAAAAATATCCAACGGATAAAATTTTTGCTTGTTTGCATCGCCTCAACTTTAAATGGATTAATTGAGCTTCGGCACAGAAAAGTATTGCAAAATCCCACGCGCGGCAATTTTTCCATGTTCAACCGCATCCACCACCTCGCCGCCGCCGTTGACGCAATCGCCGCCGGCGAAGAGGCCACGCACGGAGGTGGCGCCGCTCTCTGGATTAACGACGACGCGCTTGCCGTCAACGTTTAAGCTGGGGATCGATTTGTAGAGATCGTAAAGCCCATCCTGGCCGAGCGCTTTCACCACCATGTCACACGTGATGACGTGGTCGGAGTTGGGAATCGGTTCCAGTTTATTGTCGCTCGTCATTTTGGTTTTGTAGCATTCCAACCCGGAAACTTTGCCGTTGGCGCCGAGAATGCGGCGCGGCACCGTTTGCCAGAGAAATTTGACGCTGTCGGATTTGGCGAGATTGTATTCGTATTTGAAAGCCGGCATCTCTTTTTCGCCGCGTCGGTAAACAATCGTGACGGAAGCTGCGCCGAGCCGCGCCGCGGCGGTGGCGACATCGATGGCCGTATTGCCGGCGCCGATCACCAAAACATTTTCGCCAACCCGGCATTCCTCGAATTTTTTGAGACGGGTGGGAATGATAAAGTCCAGCGCTTCGAAACAGCCTTCGAAATTTTCACCATCGATACCGAGATCAACGGTTTTGCCCAGGCCGGCGCCGAAAAAAACGGCGTCATATTCCGTGAGCAATTTTGTGACGGGTAAATCTCTTCCAACTGGCGTGTTCGTATGAATGTCAATGCCAATTTTTCGAATGTAATCGATTTCAGATAGCGCAAATTCCGTGGTCATTTTGTAAGCCGCAATGCCGTACGTATTCAAGCCACCGATCACGGCTTGCGCCTCGAAGACCACGCAGTCAACGCCATTTTTTGCGAGTTCGTGTGCGCAGGAAAGTCCGGCGGGCCCGGCGCCGATGACAGCAACACTTTTCCCAAGCGCCGGCGCCCTTTTAAAAAATTGAATATTTTTTGCCATGGCGTAATCCGTCGCGTGGCGCTGCAGCAAGCCGATTTGAATCGGTTTTTCGTTAAGTCCATTCAGTACGCACGCGCCTTCACACAACACTTCCGTCGGACAAGCGCGGGCGCAGGTGCCACCAAAAATATTAGCTGAAAGAATAGTTTTAGCCGAGCCTTTGAGATTATGCTCCATAATTTGCCGGATGAATTTCGGCACGTCGATGTGCGTCGGACACGCGTGTATGCACGGCGCATCGTAACAAAACAGGCAGCGCGAGGCTTCGATCACCGCCTCGTTCGGCGTGAGCGCCGGCGCCATATCGGCGAAGTTTTTTTGCAATTCGGTTGGCGAAAGCCGGGATGATTGAATGGGCATATCGATCACTCGGTTTGATGAAAAGACCAGGTTTGAATAACGACCGATTTTTTTCAAAACAAGCACTTGCCACTAATTTAACAGATTAAAATTGAGAGTCAAGCGCCGAGGCATTATTATGAGCAGAACATTTTTGATGAAATTTATTTTGAGCCAGTGCTTCATCGCCTCACAATCGTTTTAATTGGTGCCGGCTTTGGCAGAATCGATTCTTGCATATACCAAGGTGTCTCGATACGTGACCGTCGTCTGATAAACCACATCTGCAAACTCGGCCGTCACGTTGACCGGTATCGGCGTTTCCGGGTACACGACGGTTATCTCGCGAATCAAATTGGCTTCCGGGTGAATTGAAAAATCCGCTGCAACCTGCAAGGTTTCCGGCGGGTCGGCAAACCAGGTGAACGTGAGCGCATTTTTGTTGTGGGCATATTTTAAAGCAGTTTTGATGTTGCTGATTTGCAGCGTGTCGGCGCGCAAGACGAGCGAGACTCTATGCCACGGACGTTGGCTGATCATCTGCCAGGCGGCTTGCACTTTATTTTGCTTGCCAAACGAGATTGAATCCGCGCCGGCAAGAGTAAACCAATCAGCTCGGAACGGCAGCGGCAGTTCCGCTTCATTGGTGGAAGCATCAAACCGCCGGCGCAGAGTATCGGCAGAAACCGTCACGTTTCGAAGAAACTCATTGCCGGTCAAACGCAATTGGCTTTTGCCGCTCCGCAAATTATAATCGGCGTTCACTTGCAGCTCGGCGCGCCAAAGATCGTTATAAGCCGGAAATGAAAACAAATATCCTCCATAACCTACAATCGCCAACAAAATGACAAAACCCACAATCGGATGGCGAAACGATTTAAGTCGGCTCAGCTTTGGCCATGAACTCGCGAAGGTGTAGGCAAAAAGATAGAGAATCGGCAGATACCAAATGATGATCACAACGGTTAAAAAGCCGCTGTATAAAAACGCTTCCACTAAATTGTTGATCCCTTCACCGGATTCAGCCAATGAGCGGGCGCCTAGCGGAAACATTTCAAAAAACATTAAACGAATCATGGGCAAGGGCGCCAAAATCGTTGGGATTATTTTGAGCGCCGCGCCGGGCAGAACGATGGCCAAGCTCAAAGCGATGAGCGCAAGCGCCGGATAGAAGGCCAAACGGGAAGTTGCAAAACCAAACACCACTGTCAAAACAATTAATCCGATGAGCGCCCGCTTGGCGTAAACATAAGGATCAGGGCTAAAGTTCCACTGTCGCGTTAATTGCGAGGCGAGCCAGATTCCCGCCACCGCCCACAAGGCGGCGAACCACAAGTAATGGTTCAAGGGCACGAACCACGGATAACGTAATCCTTTCAGCACCTGCATGAACGCTTCGCCAAGTTGCATGAAAATCGCGATGATGCACATGATAAAAAAAAGCTTGACGCCGGAAAACTTGATGCGCTGGCTTTTTTCGATGATCAAGCGATTCTTTCGGCTCCAATAAAAAGCTAACGCGCCCAAAATCAACGCCAGCAAATTCGTGGCGGTGATGAGCCACGTCGGAAGATACAGCCTGCCGGCAAAGGCATGCCATAACATATAATTCCCTTTTTTCGGCGCCGGGATGCCTTGTTCTTGATATTTGACCAACATCGCATCCACCAAACGCCCGCTTCGCGCCAGCATCGGTTTGCTGATGAAATCTATCTTGTCGCGCTGAGTGTGAATCGGCGAGGTATTCACCCCGGCGGTGAAATCAATCGCCGGAATATTTTTCTCCAAAAACGGTTGATGATCGGAGCCGGCACCGCCGCCTTGAAACGCATTGTTCAATGTAAAAAAATGCGTCGGGTAATCGAGGCTGTTGTAACCAAGCGCGCGGTCGAAGGCGTAGGCATCTTCCACCAGCCACTCCGGCGCTTGATGTGTGTAAACGTCGATGAACGGAATCAGGTTCTCGGCGCTGCCCGCCATGTCGATTTGCAGCATCAGTTTGACTTTGTCAATCGCGGCATAATGCTCGACAAAATATCTCGAGCCGACCAGGCCGCTTTCTTCTCCGCCAAAAGCCGCGAAGAGCATCGTAAAGCGCCGGGGCCGCTGGCTCCAAACTCGCGCCAGCTCGATCACGCAAGCCGTGCCCGAGCCGTCGTCGTTCGCCCCGGGAATTTCCCGGCCCGACGAATCAATATGGCCGCCGATGACAATGGTGCTGTCGGTTGCGCCGCGAAAAATGCCGATGGCAACGCCGCTGTTGGTGTTGATCGTGCCGCGGGCTTCCGGCACGATCATGACGTAGGCGCTATCCGCGCCGAAGCTGCGAAATTTTTCCGCCGTCCATTTCAGCGCAGCGCGTTCGTTCATCGAGCCCATCGGCCGCGGGCCGATTTTGACGCAAAGATGTTCGAGAAAAGCGTAAGCACTGTCCGCGTTAAAATCCGGCGTTTGCGTCTGTCCCGAGGAAGCGAACAGACTCATCAATCCAAAAGCGAAGATCAAAAAATAGCGCACGGTTTTCTCCTTGACAAATTTTGGTTTGGTGATTTAGCGCCAAGATAAATAAAAAGACGATCAAATCCAAATATAAAGTGTTGATTCTTCATATAAGATTTTCGCCGGTATATTAATAAAAACCCAGCGAAGGCTCTGCCTCAAACCGGCAATGATTCCGCCTGCAAAAATAGAAATCCTTACAGGCGTAGCCCACAGAAATAATTTTGAATTTTGATTCAGTGGGATTTCCAATTCGGTGGGCAAAAAACTGATAAAAAAGTGAAATGACCTCAAAATCTCCCGCCCCACCTCGAATCCAAAGTGAATGGCTCATAACCAATGGTCGTGGGGGCTATGCGATGACCGCCCTTGACGGGACGTGCCGGAAAACGCATCATGCCTTGCTCGTCATCCCGGCGCGACCGCCGCTGCAGCGCGTTCTGCTGGTCCGGCAATTGGAAGAAGCCGTCTTCATCAATGGCAACTGGAAAAACTTATCAGCAGAACCCGCGCTTTCGGGGCAATCACAACCGCGAATTGAATTTTTAGATGACGGCGTCATGCCGCATTTTAAAATTTCAGTTGAGGGAATCGTCATTCGAAAATATTTGTGGATGCCGCAAAACGGGCAGGGGCTGTTTGTCCGCTACGAACTGGCAAAAAAACGTTCCACTCGCCTGCGCGTAACGCCGCAAATTTGTTTTCGCGATCTCGAAACCGGCGCACCGCTCGCCGAGATTTATCTCGTTCGCCCGCATTCGACCGGAATTCATCTCTACGGCGATCCGAACGAAAAACCCTGCGCCCTCAACGCCAATCGCGCCGGCAAGCTGTATCCGGTCAACAGTTGGAAGACCTTGCAGCTTTTCGATCCGGCAGCCAACGCCTGGCAAAACGAAGAGGTTTATCTTCCCGCCGCGTTTGAATTTGATCTGGAAGCCGGCCAGGATGTGACGCTGATGTTGCAGCTCGAAAGCGGCGCGAAACTTGACAGCGAAAAAGAAACGACAAGCGCCGACAATCTTTTTAAATTGGAAAACGAACGCCGTCAGCAACAAAAACGCGAGTTAAGCGAAGTTTTCTCCCATGAGCCGATGAGTAACCTGGCTTTGAGCGGTGCGTCATTTATCATCGAGCGGGCGACGACGATGACGCAAAACAGCCGGACGATTCTGGCCGGCTATCCACGCCTGCCCGATGCCGGGCGCGAGGCGATGATCGCGCTGCCGGGATTGTTGCTCCCGACGAAGCAGTTTGATTTGGCGAAAGAAGTTTTTGCGCATTTCCTCAAACACCTGCATCACGGCTTGATCCCGCATTATTTTTCAAGCCGGACGGAAGCGCCAAATTACGCCAGCCTCGACGCGACGTTGTGGATGTTTGTCGCGATATACGAATATTGGCAGGCCTCGCAAGATCATGCGTACATCGAAGAAATCTATTCATTGCTGTTAGAAATTCTTCAAGCTTACCTGCGCGGCGCCACGCCGGGTTTCAAGCATGATGCCGAAGATGGTTTGCTCTTTTCAGTTGAGCGGCGGCATCCGATGACGTGGATGAACGCGCAAGCCGGCGAATGGCAGGCCACGCCCCGGCATGGCAAAGCCGTCGAAGTGCAGGCGTTGTGGCACAATGCCCTGTGCATCATAGCGGCGTTTTCCGAAAAACTCGGCAAAACCGAGGGCGTCACCCGCTGCAGCGAATATGCCGAGCGCACCGCGAAAAATTTGTCGCAAAAATTTTGGTGCGGCGCCACCGGCCATCTCTACGACTGTTTGATTGATGCGAGCATCATCCAAACGGGCGCCGTCACCGGCATGCCGAGCAACGACAACGCCGTTGCAGTTGGCGACCCCACCTGCCGCGCCAATCAAGTGATCGCCGCCGGCTTGCCGTTCAATGTTTTTACCGCCGAACAAACGCGCGCGGTGATCGACTTGGCCGAGAAAAAACTCGTCACGCCGTATGGTCTGCGCACGCTTTCTCCCGATCATCCCGCCTATTGCGGCGAGTACTCCGGCTCGCCCAAACGTTTGGCGGCGGCGCGGCACAACGGTTGTGTCTATCCGTGGTTAGTGCTGCCCTTCACGCGCGCGTATATGAAATTGTTTGATAATCCCCGCGCCGTGTACGAACTATTTAAGCCGCTTTTTGACGGCACGGAAAACCATTGCGCCGGCCATCTCGCTGAAATGTACGACGGCGATTCGCCGCATCATCCGCGCGGCGCTTCGGCTTACGCCGCCAGCACCGGCGCGATTTTGCAGAGCTGGCAGATTTTGCAGGGGAAAGCAGTTTAAAAATGTGAAATAAATCACCCGTCAAAATATGTTTCGCACGGATCAAAAACTCACACTGAAAAAATCCGCGTACCGCCCGTCGCCTCTACATCCATCCGCGTAATCTGTGCCATCCGTTGTTAAAATCTGTTGTTAAAAAATCCCTTGCTTCTTTTGCCGAAATGCTTATTTTGTGGTGTAGAACACGCCGTCGTAAGGAAAAGAAATAATGCCCTTGTATAAATATCGCAGTTTTCAAGAGGCCGAAGCGCATCTGGAAAAACTTCTGCCCGCGGATCCGCTGGAGAGATTGAAGCGTCTTGAAAAATTTCTTGTGGGATTAAGGCCACGCACTTCTATTCAACGCGGCCTATTCAAATTCAAAACCTTGGAAGAAGCCAATCAGCACCGGCGGATGACAGCCGGCTGATTCTCTTATTGAAAAAGCAAGGGGTTCTCAGATGCCCATTTTCGACAGCCATCTGCACTTCTTCTCGCGGGATTTTTTTGCCGCGATGGTGCGGCAGAAAAATCCGACGGCGAATATTGATCAGGCGCTCGATGATTTGGCGCAGCGCGCGAAAATCGAGCTGCCGCCGAGCGAGGTTTTAGCGCATCTCAAACGCTGGCTCGGCGAGCTGGATCGCCACGGCGTTGAGCGCGCCCTCGTCTTTGCGAGTTTGCCCGAAGAAGCCGCCGCCGTTGCCGAGGCGTTGAAAAACAGCGCCGGGCGGTTTGTCGGATTTTGCATGGCCAACCCGAGAATGGATGGCGCGGTGCATCGGGTGCACAAGCTGGCGCACGAATGCGGCTATCGCGGCGTCATGCTCTTTCCGGCGCTGCATCATTATCATCTTTTCGATGCTTCCCTCCTGCCCTTCTTTGAGGCGGTTGCCGAATGCCGCATGAACGTGTTGGCGCATTTCGGCATTTTGCAAGTGAAACTCCGCGACGCCATCGGCTTGCCGAGAATTTACGACAGCCGTTTTGCCAATCCGCTCGACTTACAAGCCGTGGCGAATCGCTTTCCGCAAATCAAATTTATCCTGCCCCATTTTGGCTGCGGCTTCTTCCGCGAAACGCTGATGCTGGGCCTGCAATGTGAAAATGTTTACGTCGACACCTCAAGCTCGAATAATTGGATGATCACCCAACCGCACAAGTTGACACTCGCCGAAGTTTTCGAGAAAACGCGTTTGGCTTTTGGCGTGGAAAAAATTCTCTTCGGCACGGATTCCGGTGTCTTCCCGCGCGGCTGGCGGAAAGATATTCTGAAGGAACAAAAACAGGCGATGGTTTCTGCCGGCTTTTCGGAAGCGGAGATGGAGATGGTGGTGGGAGGAAATGCGGGGAGGCTGTTTGGCAAATAAACGTTAGAAGCGCTTAAACGTGCTGGTATAAATTGTGAGTTTGTAGTCGAAGTTGCAATTGGGTCCATATATAGGGTATCTGCGTATAAACAAATTTAGCTTGTGAAACAATGTTAGAAACAATTACAATCCCGAAGTCACATACCGAACTTATTATCGAAGAGATGTTTGCGAACATCGAGAAGAAGGAAGAATTCGATGCGCAAACTATCAAAAAACTCAAGGAACTGGCCCAAATAGGTGACCTAAAGAAACACAATGAGGTTGCCAAAGTCCTTAAGCCAGAGTCAGGAAAGACATTATGAAACTAGTTGAACTTGAGATTCGAAACATTCGTGGCATTTGCGATGTGTTGCTTAAGCCAAAGGGTAAAAACTTTGTTGTTTGGGGAGTGAATGGTTCGGGCAAAAGCGCCATCGTAGACGCAATAGATTTTTTGCTAACTGGGCGAATTTTGAGATTGACGGGTAAAGGAACTGGCAATATTTCTTTAAGTAAACACGGCCCACACATAGACCATAAACCAAATGACGCATATGTACGTGCAATAATTCAGTTGCCAGCAAGTAATAAGTCAGTTGAGATTAAACGTTGCATGGCTCACCCTGAAACATGGGAATGTAACGAAGTAACGACAAGGCCACGCCTTGAACCAATAATGGTCTTGGCACGACGGGGACAGCATGTTTTGACAAGACGCGAAGTTCTCAAATATATAACGGCTGAGGGAAGTACACGCGCGCAGGAGATTCAAGATCTTCTTAATATTACTGAAATCGAAGAAATAAGAAAATCGTTGGTTAGAGTTCAGAATGATTTCAGCAAATCTCGCGATATTGCACAGCGTGCTGTAGTTTCTGCGAAAGGCAGCGTTAATGCCACAGTTCAAAAGGCATCGTTTCAGGCAGAGGTAGTTTTACACGTTGTAAATCAAAATCGTGTTGTTCTAGGTGGACATGCTTTGTCAAGCCTTCGCTCGACAGATTTAAAGATGGGTCTTCAGGCTCCCGTTATTTTCTCTAGCGACTCACGTATTAATGTTACATTGTTTGAAAAGGATGTTGATAATCTTCAGAATGTTGCATCGGAAAAAAGTCAAAATGATACAGCCAAACTTTATGAACAATTGCAGACTTTGATTTCTACTGTTCGCTCGAACCCTGAATTACTCGGTGCTGTTTCGCGTCAACAGCTAACTCAACTAGGAATATCGTTAATTGATGAAACTGGTAGTTGTCCGCTATGTGATACTAATTGGCCTCCAGGGAAATTGAAAGAGTATCTGTTAACTAAATTGTCCAAAGCTGAAGTCGCTGAGCAATATCAAAAGAGCATTACTAAATTGTCTGATGACATTTCTACTGTAATAAATTCAACCATCGCTAGCCTTGTACAAGTTCTTGCAACGGTACAACTGGCTGGAATCCAAGAAATCATTCCATTGCTTCAATCATGGCAGAGTGATTTGCAAAATCATTTAAATGCGTTTAATGAAGCAGTAAAAACTTACACCGAACTAAGTTTTGATCAAGCTTGGGTATTTCGAATGTTAGCTCCAGAAAATGTTAATGAAATTCTTATTCACACAAGCACATTAGTAAAAAACAAATATCCAAGAGCCACACCGGAACAAACTGCTTGGGATACCTTAACAAGACTTGAAGAAAACTTGAAAGCCTTAGAAAAAGCGGAAAATGAATTTAAATTGGTCGAATTGGCGTATCGTAGAGCATCTACTTTGTTAGAAAGTTTTCAAAGTGCAAGAGATTCTGTTTTGGGTAAACTGTATGATGACATTAAGGACAAATTCGTAGATTTATACAAACGATTGCATGGAAATGATGAAGAAAACTTTGATGCAATTATTGAACCTCAAGGAGCAGCTCTCAACTTCGAAGTTGATTTTTATGGCCGAGGTAAACATCCTCCCAATGCCCTTCATAGCGAAGGTCATCAAGACAGCATGGGTCTATGTTTGTTTTTGGCTTTGTCTGAACGATTGAATGCAGGCTTAATTGATCTTGTTATACTAGATGACGTTGTCATGTCTGTTGACTCCGATCATCGTAGAGCACTTTGTTCACTTTTGGCGACTTTTTTCCCGAACCGACAATTCTTGATCACAACACATGACCAAACTTGGGTGAATCAGCTCAAAACAGAAGGTGTTGTACGTTCCAATGGAATGGTTGAACTCTATAATTGGAAGGTTGACACTGGCCCACTGATAAACTATGAAGTAGACATGTGGGATCGAATAGAAAGAGATTTACAACGTAACGACATTGCAAGTGCTGCTGCTCGTCTGCGAAGAGGATCAGAACAGTTTTTTAGCATGGTTTGTGATGCTCTTCATGCCCAAGTGAAATACAAATTAAATAGCAAATGGGAATTAGGAGATTTTTTGCCATCGGCGATTGGACAATATCGGAATCTTCTGAAAAAAGCAAAAATTGCAGCACAATCGTGGAATGACAAAGAGCGTTTGCGTTCTTTGCAAACAATTGATGATGAAGCAGGCCAAATATTTAATCGTTCAAATACTGAGCAGTGGGCTGTTAACGCCAATGTTCATTATAACAATTGGTCAAGTTTCTCCGAAAAAGATTTCCGACCTGTCTTAGCAGTATTTCAAGAGCTTTATAATCTTTTCGTATGCAAGCAATGTGGTGAAATGCTATACCTTGCTACTTTCGAAAAAACACCGGCAAGTGTGCGTTGTCGTTGTGGTCATGCAGATTGGAATTTGACAGAAAAAGAAGAAAAGAACAAATAGGTAAATTTATGGACCTATTTTTGAAGAAACCGACAGGCTTGAATCGCTCAGATTAACAATAAATAGGTAAAATTTCTATAGAATATACTTTTGTTCCTTACGAGGAAATTGATGATAGCCAAAGAATTGCTCTACAAATGAGGTTCTAATAAAGAGAGCAGAGTACTTGAACATAGATATTCGACAGACGGTCCTCGAACGCGATGGGTACAAATGTCAGGCCTGCGGACATAAAACAGCCGGACAAGTTCATCATGTAAAACCTCGCAGGCAAGGATGCACAGATTCTCTAACAAATCTCGTTACGTTATGTGGACGCTGCCACATGATAATTAGCCCTGTCCCACCACATGCATTATGGAAAGCCTTTCGAGTTCGCAAGGAGGATATTCCACATGAGAAAGCAAGGATAGAAAAAGCTATCGCACGAATTCAACAGATTACTGCACATACTCCTCATACAACGCCTCGCGATCCGGATCGATGCGGATGAGAATTTTAAAAACGGTGTTGTCGCCGGCGTCTTTGAAGAGATCGAGGACTTCCTGATAATGCGCGTCGATAAATTGCTTGGCGGCGAGGTTGTCGTTGTTGTCTTTTAACACCTGTTCGAGCTTTTGCACGGCCTGTTTGATGTAATCACGTTTTGTGGCGAGCTCTTCTGGTTTCTCCAAAGACAGGCCGTAGAAATAATAATCTTTCAGCTCGCGAAATTTTTTATAGTTGTCGGAAAAGGTGGCGCGGAGGGTTTCTTCGCGGCGGTCCCAGCCTTCGAAGAAGCGGCTGAATTTGCCTTGCTGCAACACCGAGCGCGCTTTTTCAAAATACGGCGTGCCCTCCAGCGCGCCATATTTGTCCAGCTCGTTGGCGATGACGAGATAAACATAAAAATCAATCAGGCCGAGCGCCGGCACGTATTCGGCGTTGCGTTTCAGCTCCTCATTTTCTTGAAAAGGAAAGCGCCCGCGCTTGTCGAAATATTGAATGTCCGGGCCGCTGACCACGATGCTGCAGCGATAGCGGTCTTCGATGGTGGAAAATTCGTCTTCCAAAAACAATTGCACGCCGATCTCAAACGGAATGACGTAATCTTCCTCAATCCACTCGCGGCTGTTGAGATAACTCAACAGTTTTTCATGAAATCCGGCCATGCGCTTCTTTTTTTCCGCGGGCAGCTTGTCGAGAATCACATTGACTTTGGCGCGCACTTTTTTATCCCGCGCCAGCGCGGCGGGCGGGATGGCAACAAGCTGAAAAATTAAAAAAAATATCAGGAACATCAAAAAAAGCCGAAGCGAATCGACTCGACGCATAAAAAATCTCCGTTCTATAATTTTTTCCGCCCACAGAAATGGAAATCCCACAGAAAAATTCTTGAATTCAATTCTGTGGCAGTTCTGCTTCAGTGGGCGATAATTTCATTCTTTTTCTAAACCGCACTCAATATAGCCAGAGGCCGATATGAAAGTCAAGCTATTTGTTGTCTTGGCGCTCTTGAGTAGTCATACTCTCGCACCGGCGCAAGAGTTTCCGCTGGGGATTCGGGCGCAGGCTTTGGGCGGCGCCAGCGTGGCAAAGGGCCGCGACGCCGAAGCGCTGTTGGACAATCCGGCCTCATTGGCTGATCTCGCCGGGGCGACGTTCACGGCGTTTTATACGAATCCTTTTGGCCTCAAAGAATTGCGCTTGAGCAGTTTCAGCGGCAGCGCCAATTATGCGCAATTCGCTTTCGGCGCGGCGGTGGTGGATTTGGGGCATGCGCTTTATCGCGACCGGCGCTATCATCTCGCCCTGGCGCGAAATTTTTTGCCGTCGCAACGGCTGGCGATTGGCGCCAGCGGCACACTGCGGCATCTGCACATTTCCGGCTACGGCGATGACAGCGCCATCTTGCTCAATTTGGGAACGCAGCTTCGTTTGAGCGAAGCGTTGGTGTTGGGTTCGGCGCTCACCAATCTGCTGGATGCCGGCATCGGGCAACAACAGGAAAAATTGCCGCGCAGCGTCTGTTTCGGTTTGGCTTATGCGCCGGCAACGACGCTGACGCTGCACATGGATTTGTACAAGCAAAACGATTTTGCCGAGGAGTGGCGCATTGGTATCGAGGCGAATCCCCTCGCCCCTCTCCTGCTGCGCTTGGGCATCGGCGCGAATCCCGACCGTTTGACCGCCGGTTTCGCTTTGCGGGTTTTCAAATTCAGCCTGCAATTCGCGGCGTTTTCGCACACGGATTTGGGCTGGACCGAGCAATTTGCGGTGACGTTGTTCTCAAAATAAAATGACGCGAAAGAATCACATCTTGGAGAACGCATCATGAACAAACTTCTTTCTTGTGTCGCCATCGTTGGATTAATCATCTCGCCGCTGCGCGCGCAAACCGTCGCGCCGGTCAAGCTCACGCCGCACACCGGTTTCAACAATCCCATCGGCATCGATCATCATGAACCGACCAATAAAGTCGTGATCTCGGTCAATTATCCGACCGGCGAGCCGCACAATTTTGAATTGGTCGATGTCTTCGGCAATCGGCAGCCGTTCTCGAACATTCGCGGGCTAACGGAAGAAGTGAAGATCGCGACCGCGCGCGATGACGGCGGTCGTACGACCGGCGGCGGCAAAAGTTTCGGCGGGTTCACACCGGGCGAGCTTTTTACGGGCACGGGCGTGGCCGGTCACATTGCGCGCATTTCCGCCGACGGCTCGACGATTCAAAATCCGTGGGTTGTTCTGCCGGGCGAAACCGGTTTGCTGCGCGGCAGCTTGCACATCGACCGCACCGGTGTCTTCGGCGGGGATTTGATCGTGGTGACCACAACGGGAAACGTGTGGCGCGTGACCTCGGCTGGCGTTCCAACAAAACTGGCGAGCTTGGGCACGCATCTCGAAGGCGTGACAACGGCGCCAAATAATCCGGCCAAATACGGACCGTGGGCGGGAAAGATTCTCGCCGGCGCCGAGCAGCAAGGCCGCATCTACACCGTCGATGCGCAAGGCAACACCGCCTTCTTCAGCCTCGGCATCAAAGCGGAAGATATCGACATCATTCCGGCGAATGAAAATTTTTTTGGCATCGATTTCAGCGGGCGAACGCTGTGGACGGCGCCGCCGTCGGAGTTTGCGGACAAAGTCGGCGACGTTCTCATCGCGCAGGAAGATGGCGGCCAGCTCTTTCATGTTCGTTGGAACGGGACGCAGTTTCAAGTCACGCAAGTGGCGCAAGTGACGCAGTGGGAACACGTGACGTTTTCGACTTCTGCCATTGACACCTGCCGCGACAAGACGCCGCCAGGCTGCACGATCAATGTCGGTTATAAATCAGTGACCGGCGCGATTTTCGATAACGAAAGCGGCCTGGCCAAAATCGAGCCGCTCTTTTTGTTCAACGCCACGCTGAGGCTCGATCCGTTCACCCCCGGCGACAAAAGCGTGAATTATCGCCTCGATGCCATCGACCGTGATTTGTATATCGGCTTCGATCTCAAAATCACCGATCTCTGCGGCAACACGCACATTTGCGATCCGGTTTTCTTTCAGCTCGAGGCCGATCGCAAAGCGCAACCTTTCAACGTGACGTTCCGCAGCGTCGACCGGTATTTGAAGCTCGCCAATCACGGCTTGACGCAGATTCGGGTTGATTTGAACGGAAATCCATTCAGCCTGCTCTCCAACTCTGCGAGCGCGGCGCAAGATCTGAATGCCTATCACCTGCCGGCGAATGGCGAAGTGACTATTGATTTAAAAAAGTATTTAAGAGACGGTGAAAATCATATTCGTTTTGAAATCGACGGACCGGCCGGCGCCAACGCCGACATGTTGCTGATCGACGAGGCGCATCAAATCGATTATGTGCTGGAGCTGCTGCCCCTCCCGGCCGAATATCAATTGTCGCAGAATTATCCGAATCCGTTTAATCCAACAACGATGATTCGTTTCAGCGTGCCGGCGCAGGCTGCCAACGGCGCTGTCGTGCAACTGCGAATCTACAATATGTTGGGTGAGCTGGTACAGACTTTGGTGGACGAAAGAATGTTTCCCGGCAACTATGCAATCACGTGGAATGGCCGGAATCTTCGCGGTCAAACCGTTGCCGCCGGTATTTATGTTTATCAGTTGATAACCGAAGGATTTAAACAAACGAAACGAATGGTGATTTTGAGATAGTATGAAATGAAAGTACAATGAACAACACCGCCATAATCAAAGGAGATTTGCAGGCTTTCTACCGCGAAGAGAGCTTAATGCGGGATGAAGAAGCGTGGCTCCGAGCCGGCAACAGCCCGCGCGTTCCGGAATCTCGCGCTTCGCATCATTTCATCGATCGTAAAGTCACTACTGCGCTGAGACTGGCACAAACGCCAAAGGACGCAAAAGTACTCGAAATCGGCTGCAGTTTCGGACACATGACTTTCTTATTGACACAAGCATTCAAGGAAGTCATTGCCGTTGATTTATCCCAGGAAAGCCTCGATCTGGCAAAAAAACGCGCCGAGTATTACGGAGTGAGGAACGTTCGTTTTATATCGGCTGATGCCGAGGATTTATCGCCTTTCGATAACAATACTTTTGATGCCGTGTTTGCTTTTTCCACGCTGCGCTTTTGCCCGAATCCGGTTTTGGCGTTGCGAGAAATGCGGCGTGTGCTGAAACCGCGCAGCAAGATGGTTGTGGATTTCCCCAACAAATATTGCCCCTGGTTTGGCCCGATTAAAAACATGCTTCGAATTAAAGGCCACATCCATGACAATTTATACGCTCCGCGAGAAGCTGTGGACATGGTTGCAGAAGCGGGTTTCGTCAATTCGGAATGCCGGCAAATTTTATTCACTTCCAAAAGAACTCCCGACGCTTGGCTGCCGTTTTTTAAAATTCTCGAAAAAACTCTGGAAGCAACGCCTGTGCTGAAAAAGCTGGCCGCCATCATTATGGTCAAGGGAGAAAAGGATGCCTCGGGCTAAACTGATTTGGCCGCCCTTTCCGTATCAAGCCGGGTTCTGCATCACGGATGACCCGGATGACGAAGATTTGGAAAGCGTCAAGCTGGTTTACGATTATCTCCAAATGATCGGCCTGGTGACCACAAAAGCCGTATGGCCGCTCCGCCCAGACGCGCCGAGCGGAATTCCCGCCACACCTCCTTCCACTTTGCGCGGTGCAACTTTGCAAGACAAGGATTATCTCGAATATTGTCACGCGTTGCGGCGCGCCGGTTTCGAGATTTGTCTGCATGGCGCTTCTGCCGGCAACAACTTGAGGGAAAAAACCAAGCAAGCCTTCGAATTTTTGGAAAATCATTTAGGCCCTTCCGACACTTTCATCTGCCATTCCAAGAACGCGGATAACATTTATTGGGAGGAAAAAACAGCGCCGAATGCGTTGAGCAGACATTTGCTTTCCATTTATTCCCGGCATCAGTGCTTTGGCCAGGTGATTGAAAGCCCTTACTTTTGGGGAGATTTGTGCCGTGAGAAAATCAAACAAATTCGCCTGTTTCGCACACGGGATACGAATACCCTTGCCGCCAATCCTTCGATGCCCTATTTCGAGGCGCACAAGACATTTGTGAACGGCTGGTTCAGCGCCACCAAAAGAAGCTTTGGGGATTGCACGACCGACCACGCGTTGTCAAAACTAAAAAATGAAAATGGCCTCACGGTGCTTTATCAATATTTGCATCGCTATGCCGACTGGCAAAACCACACGGTACAGCCCAAATTCACGGTGGCCGCCGAGAGACTCATGGCTTTTTCCGGAATTTGGATCAGCACCGTTTCCAGCATGATGGAGCGCCTGCGGCTGGTGCAAGGTATTTTTATCGCTTACCGGCAAAACCGAGTTTGGATCGTAAACACGAATGCGCATGAGATTCGAGATCTGCAGATCGTCCTGCCGCCGGGAATTTCTTGTCGTGACGATCATCCGGCGATTCAGCAAAGCGGCTGCCTCCTTCGCTTGCATCGCCTCGCCCCGCAAGAGATTCACTGCCTCACTTTCAGCCAGGACATTCGATTTGCCGGCAACCGGACGGGGCCATTGGATGCCGAGGGAAAAATGAAATTCGATTTTGGGCACGGAACAGTTTTCCTCAATTTCAGCCGGCAAACATGGCGAGCCTCCCATGCCGGCGAGATCGAACCCAATCAATTCAAAATCGTTTTCAAAAGGGGGTTGGAAAAAATCAGGCCGATGTCAAAAGCCGGGCACTGGGAATTGCTGGGGCTTTTCTGGGGGCAGTCCCTCATCATCTTGCGCGAAATTCTGTTTAAAAAACGGAGCTTCAATACCGACAAATTCTTGGGCGCGCGAGAAATCTTGCTGGAAGATCATGAGCATTGGTGAGGCCAAACCGTCGCCAGCGGCGTTTATTTTTACGAGCTGGTGGCGGGAAGCAAGATTGAACGGAAAAGGATGACGGTGATTCGATAATCTGGTTACTGATTGCCTTGAATACACCATTTCATGTAAACTTCAAAGCCCCGAAGTAAAATTCGGGGCTTTCTTTTTCCGCAAAACCGGTGATTTACGGTAAACTAAAACAACAGTTTGACTTTAATCATCTCGACATTCATTGAAAAAACGGCCAAATGGATTTAGCCAAGAAACTTTTCCGGAGCGAAGCGACATCACGCTTGGCGGGATTCTTCATTGCGGGGTTTATCTTTTTGCTCGCCGCCAAAGCTCAGCCGCAAAATTCTCTCTGGCTCTATTACACCAACGGCGATTTTGTCAACGCCCTGGCCGATGACGGCGCTTTTTTGTGGATCGGCACTAATGGCGGGTTGCTCAAGCTGAACAAATCAACCGGCGAAAAAACATTTTATAACAAAGCTAATTCCGGCTTGCCCGGCCAGGGCTTGCCCGGCAATCGCGTTTTTGCCGTCGCCATCGACGGCAACGCGCAAACGTGGCTGGGAACGGCGAATGGTTTGGCCACATTCGACGGCGCGAGCTGGACGGTGTATGACACTTCGAATTCCGCGCTCTCGCGTATCGAGGCGCGCGCCATTGCCTTTGATCAACGCGGAAACGTTTGGATTGGAACATGGGGAACCGGCTTGGTTCAATTTGACGGCAGCAATTGGACGACGCACAAATACTCGCTCTCCGGTCTGCCCGACAGTCACGTTGGGAATATCATCATTGACGACAACGGCAACAAATGGATCGGCGCGTGGGGAGGCGGCTTGGCGCGTTTTGACGGCAGCAACTGGACGACATACGATCCAGCCAATTCCGCGCTGCCAAGCGGGCAGGTTCGGGCCATTGCACTCGATCAAGCCGGCACGAAGTGGATTGGCACGGCGGCCGGTTTGGCCAGATTCGACGGCGCGAGCTGGATGATCTACTCGACTTCGAATTCCGGCTTGCCCGATGACGGCGTGAATGCGATTGCCATCGACAAAAATCAAACGAAATGGATCGGAACCAATAACGGCTTGGCCAAATTTGACGGGAGCCGCTGGACGGTTTACAACACCTCGAACTCCGGGCTGCCGGAAAACGTCGTCACCGCTGTCGTCATCGACGAAGCGGGAAACAAATGGCTCGGAACGGCGCGCGGTTTGGCGCGTTTTGATGGAACGCGCTGGCAGGCGATCAGCACCTCAAATTCCGGGCTGCCGGATGGCGATTTTATCTCGTCGATTCGCATTGATGCCGGCGGCAACAAATGGCTTGGCGTTTTTGGCGGCGGTTTGGTAAAATTTGACGACGCCAAATGGACGGTCTATGATTCTGTTAATTCCGGCTTGCCGAGCAATCAGGTGTCGTCTCTCGCTTTGGATAATCGCCAACACAAATGGAGCGGAACCTGGGGCCGCGGGCTTGCCCAATTTGACGGCGCCAATTGGACGGTGTTTCACACGGCAAATTCCGGCTTGCCCGATGATTTCGTGTTGTGCATTACCATCGACCGTAACGGCAGAAAATGGATTGGAACTTGGAGCGGCGGCCTGGCGAGATTTGACGGCGTCAACTGGACGGTTTTTAATATCGCCAATTCCAAGTTGCCTTCGAATGCAGTCGTCGCGATTGCGATTGATGACGAGGGGAATAAATGGATCGGCACGTGGGGCGGCGGCCTGGCAAAATTTGACGGCGCGAATTGGACGGTTTATCGAACGACAAATTCCAAACTGCCGAGTGATTATGTGCGCGTCATCGCCATCAAAGACGGCATCAAGTGGATTGGAACGTCGACCGGCCTGGCTAAATTCGACGGCGCGACGTGGACGATTTACAACCGCGGCAGCGGCTTGCCGGCAAATTCGGTTTATAGTTTCGCCACAGATCAGGAAGGGCATCACTGGATTGGCACCGCGCGCGGCCTGGCCAAGCTCGACACGGCTTGGACGACCTTCGATATTTTAAATTCCGCCTTGCCATCAAATGATGTGACGGCCATCGCCATCGACAATACAGGAAAAAAATGGATTGGGACGCGCGAGGGGTTAGCCGTTTATGAAGACACCGGCATCATTCTCAATATCGAAGCGCCGATAACGTCGGGGCGCCCGCAAGATTATTTCTTGTCACAAAATTATCCGAATCCATTTCCGTCGCCGCAAAGTTTCGGAAAATCCCCAACGGGCGTAGCCGGCACGACGATTCACTTTCGGATCCCGACGTTTAGCGAAGTGAAGTTGAAAATTTTTGACGCGCTCGGACGCGAAGTCGAAACCGTGTTGAATGAAAAATTGCCTGCCGGTGAACACAAGATTAATTGGCACACAGCCGGACTTCGCGCCGGGGTTTATTTTTACCGTTTGCAGGCCGCAAATCCCTCCGGCGCCGGCAATATCGTGTTGACCAAGAAAATGGTTGTACTGCCATAACTCCGTTGAAGCCGCATGAAATTGCCAATTATAATTTACGTTTTACGTTTTACGCCTTACGTTTTATTGCTATCGTTCATCCCCAGCGGTTTTCTTCACAGCCAAACTTATTGGAACCCGGATTCGACCGCCTACAATTATTTGAGCCGCGGCGGCAATTTGAGCCAATGGCAGGCCCCGGCCGGCACCACCGTCGAGCTTGACACGGTTACTTTTCAAAACGTGAGGCGTTCGATCAAGTGGACGATTCCACCGAACAGCGGCGTCGTAACTTTGGAATTAAATTTGGTTGATATCGATCTTGTGGATCGAGTTGTTTATACAAAATGCCGGCGCAACAATTACGCGGCCAAAATTGAGACGCGCATCATTATTTCCTCAGGAAAAGGTTTACGGTTGGCGGAACCCGTTATTTTCAACACCGATGGCCGGAACTTGCCCGTTGATCATTGGCACCAACAAGGTCTGTCGACCGGGCTGGCGGCGTTCGGCAACGCAACCCGCGCGGATTTGCAGCATATTAGCAAGCTTCTTTTTAGAGCGGAAAATGCCGGCGTCGAACAAATTTTGTGGATTGCCGAAATCAAATACACCCGGCCACGCGGCCCGGTTTGTATCATTCATTTCAATCACTATCGCGATTCCGCCGACAGCTTGCTGACGCCCTGGTTGATCGCAGGCGGCTATCGCGCCAACATGGATTTTACCTACGACTACGCCAAAAACGAGTTTGCTCACGACCGCGCCAACGGCGGCTTGTGGATTCGTTACGTCGGCCTCAAACGCATCGCCGAGCTGGTGAATCGCTACGGCTGGAGCGTTACCCATCACGGCGTCTTTTATGAATATCTCACCAACCTGCCGCTGGAAGCGCGAATGCAGCTTTATTCACTCGAGCCGTTTATTCGCGACGGCTTTGCGGCGCAGTGGTGTTTTTCAATTCCCGAGGATCTGAGCACACCGGAAATCTTCGCCGAAATTCAAGCGCTCCAGCGTTTTCACACGGTTCGCAAACAATTTGATAAAGCGCCCAACGAGCTGCCGATCGACAATCCCTTGAAGCTGCGTTTTTATCGCCCGTCGTCAGCCGCCGCCGGCCCCAATTTGCGCGGCCAGCCGGAAACCCTGGCGCAAATGCGGCAGCGCGTGGAGGTCGCCTTCGCGCGGAAAGGTTTGTTCATCTTTGATTTTGGCACCATCGTCAATTCTCCCTCCCCTCTCCATCGCGATGAAGAAATCACCTTGCTCAACGACGCGCAAGCGTTGATTCAATATGCGGATTCACTCGGTTTCACTTTTCTCACGTTCAAAGAACTCTTCGATTTTGATCCGAATTATCAGCAGCAGTTGTCGATCAATCACGATTATCCCCAAATATCCACCGGAAAAATCGACACGCTGCGGGTGTTGCAGAACGATCTCGGTCCGGCTCAGCATGATTTGCAAATTGCCGCCATCACCAAACCGCAGCGCGGGCAAGCGACGATCACAACTGACCGCAAGGCGATTGCCTATCAGCCGAATCGGAATTTCGTTGGCGCCGATCGCTTTCAATATGTCGCCACCGCCGGAAATATGTCCGACACTGCACGGGTTTTTGTCAACGTCTTTCCGGCGACCGCTGTCGCTGAACAGAAAATTCCGCTGCAAACTGCGCTTTCTGCAAACTACCCTAATCCGTTCAATCCCGCCACAACGATCAGTTATTCCCTTGCACATCCTTCACACGTGAGGATCAGCGTCTATAATATGCTGGGCCAGGAAATCATGCGTTTGGTTGATGAAGAAAAACCGGCCGGACATTATCGAGTGATTTGGAATGGCAGAAATGCCGCCGGCCTAGTCATGCCCAACGGCCTTTATGTTTGCAAAATGATTGCCGGGGATTTTGCAAAGACGTTTAAAATGCTTATGTTGAAATAAAGTCCGAAGTCCGAGGTCAAATATCCGAAGTCTAACGATGAGGTCATTTGACCTGAACGGAAATGAGGCTTGATGTTGGATGCTCGTTGATGCGATCACGAGCAACGAGTTACGAGCAACCAGCATCGAGCATCAAGCAAGAAAGTTCTTGACTGACGCCTTTTTCTTTCCTTAAATTGAAATCACCAAGAAACAATTTTAGGCTCGTTAAGGCTAAGATTGTAATGCAACATTTATGTTGCAGGCATTGTTCTCAACATAAATGTTGAGTTACGTAGCCTGGCACTCCAAAACCAAACCTTAACGATTAGATCGGGTATTGCATGGAAACGAATCGCGCGGCGGAATGGGGCCGCGAGGTGGCGAATTATTTTTTAGCGCAACGCGTGGCGAACCCTTTTCTGCTCGCCGCGAAATTCGGTTGGCGCGTGGTTTTGGAAAATGACGAAACCTCAGACGGCTCGCCGCCGCGCTTTGCGGAATGGGACGGCAGCCGCCGGTTGATTCGGCTCTTCATCTCGACGTTGCGCCGCCACTTCGATATATCAACCATGTCACTGCAGCGGGCTTGTGCGCACGAGTTGTTTCACGGGCTGGCGGCGCTTGATTATCTGCCGCTGCCGGCTGCCGGTCTGCAATCCCGTTTTACGGGACTGAATCACCGCGAGGAAGAAATCGCCGCGCAGGCTTTTAGCCAAGCGTTGTTAACTCCGTCTCTGGAGGAGGCATTGTGTCAGTTGTCGGTTTCGCGCTGATTGCCATTTTTCTGCTGTTTACTGCGCTGATGTTTTCCAAGCGCATATCCGCCATGCTCGCCCTGCCGATGATGGCGCTGCTGCTGGCGATGATCGCCAACGTTCCGCGCCAATATATTTTGCAGGAAATTTTGGAAAACTGCGCCGACCCGGTCATTCATGCGCTGATGGCCACGATCTTCGGCGGCATGTTGGCGCTGCTCATCAAAAACCAGGGCATCGCCACGGTGTTTGTGCGCATGGCCGCCGAGCTGGGCGGCGACCGGCCGCTGGCGGTGGCGATGAGCTTGCTGATCGCCACCGGCATTCTGTTCACGACGCTCGGCGGGTTGGGCGCGGTGATCATGGTCGGCGCCATCATTTTGCCGATCATGATGAGCCTCGGCATCACCCCGTTGACGGCGGCGGGCGTGATGCTGATCGGCATTTCAATGGGCGGCTGTTTGAATATCAGCAACTGGCAGCTCTACATCAGCGTGCTGCAAGTGCCGCTCGCGCAAGTGCAAAAGTTCGCGCTGGTGATGGCGGGTTTGCATCTCATCGTCGGCCTGATTTTTTGCGTCTGGTCGCTGCGCCGCAGCCAATTGCGGCGTTTTTGGCCGGCGCCCTCCACGGCCGCGCCGCCGGACGGCCCTCCACAAGTTCGCCGCCTCGCCCTGCTCACTCCGCTTGTGCCGTTGCTGCTCGTGGTCGTTCCGGAAATGTTGGATGCCATTCAAACCGATTTAGCTTTGCCGGCCCGGCTTGATTTGCCCAAATGGCCGATTGTTCCGGCCTTCATCGCCGGCCTGCTTTTCGCGTTGCTCACCGCAAATGCCGAAGGCGAAATCGGGTTGGTTTCGTTGACGATTTTATTTTTTAACATTTGGCTGTACACAAAAGTCGCGCCGGCCAGTTTTCAAGCGCATGTCGGAACGGAAACCTCGGCTCTTCATGCCATCATCGGCGGCCTGGCGGCGATCATTCTGTTCTTGATCTGGGAAATCTTCGCCTGGATCGATGCGATTCGCATGAGGCGTTCCCGGCGCTGGCGATTCGCCCTGCTGACGCCGTTCGTCGCCCTGTTTCTTCATCATATTTTGCACTGGCCGCCGCTGTCCGGATTTTTTATCGGCGCGATTTTGGCGTTGGTGGTGACGGCGCGCCGCGACACCGTGCAAACTTTCACTAAATCGATTTTAGAAAGCCTCGAAACCGTGGCGCCGGCGGTGATTCTGATCATCGGCATCGGGATGCTGCTCAACGCCGTCAAGCACGATTCGATCAAAACCGCACTGCAGCCTTTTCTCCTCGCGCTGTCGCCGCAGAGCGGGATTCTTTTTGTCATCATTTTCACCCTGCTGGCGCCGCTTTCGCTGTATCGCGGCCCGCTCAATATTTGGGGCATGGGCACCGGCGTCGCGGCCATCCTGCTCACCACCGGCGTCATGACGCCGGAAGCCATCATGGCGATGTTGATCGCGGTCGGCGCCATGCAAGGCGTGTGCGACCCCACCAACACCGCCAACGTCTGGATGGCCAATTTTATCAAAACCGACGCCGTCGAAATTCTCAAACGGATGATCGTCTACGTTTGGCCGATGATCGTGGTGGCGTTGACCATCGCCGCTTTGATGTATTTTTGAACTGGATGCTGGTTGCTTGTCGCTGGTAGCCAGTCTTATTGTACTGAATTCAAATAACGATGCTATGCGTTCGTAGTTACGTCTTCACGCCACATGTGTCAAGCTAAGCCGGGCTGAATTTTTGCCAGCAAGGCCAAAGGATATGTTCTCTTGTTGCTTTTGCCTTTGAGACATTGTTTCATGATAAAGGTTGTGGCCTTCGTTAAAAGTTTTGAAACGCTTCTGGGATGTTGAACAATCGCCACAAGCCACAGCAAAGCCACGATCTTGAGATGCTTGGCCGCCTGAAAACAACTGACTGCACGCTGCGAGATGAACCAAACATAATTTTGAATCGCGCCACAGATTTTAGTGGTGATCACAATAAAAAGCAATTTCGCATAGATCATACATTTGATGCGTTCCGGCCGTTTGCCGGTCACTTTCGCCAGCGCGAAATTACTTTTCCAATTTTTA
>Ga0187892_10001642_pt1 | contig 49753 bp, 47 predicted proteins | sample MA1701073metaG_FD_139345 | JGI IMG/M metagenome (GOLD analysis project Ga0187892, IMG submission 139345) | Bio-ooze microbial communities from a basaltic lava cave in the Kipuka Kanohina Cave System on the Island of Hawaii, USA - MA170107-3 metaG ...
CTATCGCTTGATGCAGCAGGCGGTCGACGTTGCGCCCGTAGCGTGGGACGCGATTGCGGCTGGCCGGGGCCCTCACAGCCCCAATGGATAGCGCTTGCTAGAGCCTACCGGATATGCCTTAGATGGCAAGCCGCATCCTGGCCGCGCTCCCGGACGATCCTCTCGACGGGCTTCCGCTGGCGGGCCCCACGCCGCGCGGCTGGGCGGAGGCGGCGATTCGCGATCTCGATGCGCTGCTGGCGGACCATGCGCACTGCGAGCTCAAGGCTGCGTCGACGGCGATGTCGCTTGCCGGGAGGTTCGGCGACCGGCCCGCGCTGGTGCGCGACATGGCGGCGCTGGCCCATGAGGAGATGCGGCACTTCGAGCGGGTGCACGGGCTGCTCGTCGAGCGCGGAGGCGTCCTCCCGAAGGTGGCGTCGGACCGCTACGTGAAGCGGCTGAAGGCGATGCCGCTGCCGAAGCATCCGGGCACGACGGCGGCGCTCGACACGCTGGTGCTGTGCGGGTTCGTCGAGGCGCGCTCGTGCGAGCGCTTCCGGCTCCTGGCGCGCGCGCCGCTGCCGGAGCTGCTGCGGGCGCTCTACGCGGAGTTCGCGGGCGCCGAGGCGCGCCACCACGGGATCTTCTTCGCGCACGGAGCGGTGGAGGTCGGCGAGAAGGTGGCGCAGGCGCGCATCCGGGAGGTGGCGAAGCTCGAGGCGGCGATCGTGCGCGAGCTGCCGCTCGAGTCGCGGATTCACTGAGACGGTCCCGGATCCCCGATTCCGGATCCCGGAACGTCATCGCGCCCGGCGTCCCGCGACGGAGCGGACGCCGCCTGGATCGCCAGTTCGCCGCGGCAAGACGGATCACGCCGCAGCGTAGCGGCGGCGTGGCCGGGGGCACCGCCCGGTGCGGCTTGCCAAGCACGTTCGATGACAGCAGATCACGGGCGCCTTCCGCTGGCGCCGCCTATCGATTACAGTGGTCCCATGCAGAAGTTCGATCGCGAATTGATCCGCCGCACAGTCGAGGGGGCCCTGGCGAGCTTCTCCGAGGCGCACCCGGATCGGGCGATCCCGCCCGACGCCTGGAGTTCCGTCTCGAAGCGAGCCGCGGGCATCCTGTTCCGCGAGTTTCGCCTCCGCTTCGGCGATCCGGAGGATCGTCTCCTGGCGGCCGCGCGCCGGCGTCGCGAACGACGCATCGCGGAAGGCGCGTAATCGAGGAGGGTGGGGGAATCGAACCCCATTCCGCTCTCGCGGAATCGACGACATGGGAAGCCGCGTCCGCAACCATGCGGCCGCACCCTCCTCCGGCAGACGGCCTCTGCAAGCGCCCGCCGGAGACGCGGCCAATCTTGGGCGGAGGGTGGGTCCACCGGGTTCCACGGCGGGCCCACCTTCCGCCCCGCGGCGTGAGCCGCGGGGCAGCGTTCACGAACCGACTCATTTCGTCTCACGGATCGAATCGATCCACTGCTTCTCCAGCTCGCGGAGGTCCCACACGAGGTGGAGCCCCTTGCCGCGCGCCAGCTCCCAGAGCACGAGCGGCCGGTCCTCGTCCTGGCGCTCGGCGAGGAACGTCATGAGCGACCCGGCCTCCGCGTAGTGGAGGGCGTGCGCGGCCCCGTAGAAGGCGTCGCGCCCGGCCGCCAGCAGCTTGCGCAGCGGGACGAACGACTTGTCCTCGAGCGCCGCGCGCAGGCGCGCCGACGCGGCCGCGTTCGCGCCGCCCGGCACGATCGCCGCGCCCTTCTCGACGCGGTACGCGGCGAAGTACTCCGCGAATCCCTCCGCCAGCCAGAGCGGCTCGCGGCGGTTGAAGACGCGGTCGAAGTACGCGTGCGTCATCTCGTGCATGAGCAGGCGCCACGGCCGGTCCTTCCCCTTCTCCGGCCACCAGAGCACCGCCTCCGCCATGCGGGGGTCGTAGAACGACTCGGCCCCCTTCGCGCCGGCGAGGGACGCGTAGACGTTGAAGGAGTCGCGGTCCCGGAAGACGCGCAGCGAGAAGCGCAGGCCGGAGGAGTCCCCCTTGAGCGTCCGCTCGACCGCCTCGATGAAGGCGTCCGCGTGGACGCCGGCCGCGCGGAGGTCGTCCGCAGGCACATCGGCGCGCACCGCGCATCGCGCGCTCATGAGGAGGCGCCAGCCGCAGCCTTCGAGGCGCTTGATCTCCCATCCGCGAGAACGCTCGCGCACGGCGGAGGGAGTGAACACGGCGGAGGGCCCGCCGGGGGCATCATCCCCGACGGGCCCCGGGGAGGAGACCCGACCGCGTGTGGAGGAACTGTCGTCGGAAACCTGGACGGGCCCGCCGGCCGGCGCGACCCCGGCGGCCAGCGGCAGGTACGGGATCGAGAGGAGCATGAGGATCTTCATGGTTGTCGTCCCCCATCGTTTGCACGTCTTCATCACGGCGGGGGTAGCGCAAGCGGCGTGCCAGAGCGGTGCGCCGCAAGTGCTTGATCGCCAGCAGATTGGTATGTGCCGTATTATGACACACTAAGAGTGTTACCCAGGGTAACGTTTTGTTACCGGGGGTAACACTCGACCTGCGGTTCCGCGCGGCGATCGCGGGCACGCTTCTTGCACTTCCCCAGTTCATGGGGTCGCGTTTGACCCGGACGACTTGAGCGAAGCCGTTGGACACGTGGGGCCGTGGCGGAATCGAGCAGACGCGCCAGCTTCGCAAGTTGGTGCTCCGCAAGGAGCGTGGGGTGCAAGTCCCCCCGGCCCCACACTTGCCAACTTGCGAGGCACCCCGTCAGTGGTTACACTACGGCTGACTTGCGAAGCTGGCGTTCCGTCGCGGAACGCGAAGGGGCGCGGCGACGAGCCGCGCTCTTTCTGTTTCCCCGCGGTCCCGCGCCTCCCCGGCGCCCGGCACCTTGCAGGATTCGGCCGGTACGAGCTCGTCCGGCAGGTCGGGCAGCTTCGCGATGACCCAGTGCGCGATCGTCGACTGCTCGTCCGACGGCGACGGCGGGGCGGAAGCGCGCGAGGTCGTCCGGCTCCTGCTGGAGGAGCAGCTTGGGCGCGACCGTGCGCTTGAGGTCGGGGTCGACCGCCCGCCAGACCTCCCCCATGCCCCCCTTGCCGAGCCGCTCCTCGAGGACGTATTTGCCCAGCGTCGCCACGCGCTCATTGTGGCATAATGCGCGGCATGACGACCCTCTTCCTCCTCCTGGCCGTGCTCCAGGACAAGCCCTTCCCCGCGGGCGATCCGGCCGACGCGATCCTCGCCGCCCGCAAGCGCGCCGCAGCCGAGAACCGGCGCGTGCTCGTCCTCTCCGGCTCGAACGACTCCGAGCCGTCGCGCGCGCTCGCCGCGCTCCTCAAGAAGGACCGCGACCTGAGCCGCACGATCCTCTACGAGTACGACCTCGTGCTCGCGGACGCGGCGGAGAAGAAGACGCTTCCGTGGCTGACGATCCTCGACGCCGACGGCAAGCCGCTCGCGGATGTCGAGGCGCCGCGCGAGGCGGCGGCGCTCGTCGCGCTCCTCAAGAAGCACCAGGCGGAGCCGCTCAAGGCGAAGGACGTGCTCGACGCCGCGATGAAGCGCGCGGCCGACGAGAAGAAGCGCCTCCTCCTCACGTTCGGCGCGCCGTGGTGAGGGTGGTGCCACAAGTTCGAGGCCTGGATGGCCCGAGACGACGCCGCGCCGCTTCTCAAGGAGTTCGCGCCGGTCAAGATCGACACCGACCGCATGACCGGCGGCAAGGACGTGCTGGCGGCGTACCCGCGCGCGAAGAGCCAGGGCATCCCGTGGTTCGTCTTCCTCGAGCCCGACGGCAGGGAGCTGGCCGATTCGAACGGCCCGAAGGGGAACATCGGCTGCCCCAACACCGACGAGGAGATCGACACGTTCCTCGCGACGCTCAAGAAGATCGCGGCGAAGCTCACGGAGGACGACCTCGCGGCGCTCCGCAAGTCGCTCGTCGCGCATCGCGGGAAGAAGTAGCCGACCGCTTCATCGGGCGCGCGCACCGGCTTAACGCGCCTCCCGCCCGCCGCCCGTGTCGCAAAGACGGGGAGAAGTGATTCCGGTTGACCTCGACGGGCGGGCGGGCGACAATCGTGGGGGCGGGTTGTTTGCGGGAGGAAGTGAGATGATGCGCAAGCCGGGAATGCTCGTCGGCGCGCTTGTGGCGGTCGCGTTCTGCGTTTCCGCCTGGGCCCAGCCCACGCCGGGAGGGCCGCCCCCTCCGGGGAGCGGACCGAGCGGAGGGCCGACCGGCGGAGGCACTGCCAAGAAGGAGCGGCCGGAGAAGCCGCCGGAGTTTACGGGGAGCATCCTCCTGCGCATTCAGCTCGAAAAGGACGGGCAGTTCCCCTCCGTCTCCAGCCTGCAGGCGCGGCTGGAGAAGGTCACGGGCGTCACGAGCGCGTCGATCGGCGCGGAAGACCGCCTCGTGCGGTGCAGCTATGTGGGAGCGCTCGCCGGCATCGGGGCCGTCGTGTCCGCGGCGGGCGGCGGCAGCACGCGCGCGATCATCCTCGACCCCGTCCGCTTCGACGTCAATCTCAACCCCCAGGGGGGCGGCACGATCAACGCGAAGGACGTGGAGGAGGCCCTGCGGACGACGGCCCAGGCGGTGGTCGTGAAGAACCTGGGCTCCGGCGACTTCAGCGTCTACGCCAAGGGGCAGGCCGCCACGCTGACGGCGTTCGAGAAGATCGCGAAGGACTTCCGGTGCAAGCTGAAGGTGAGCTCGCACGAGATCGTCGAGGTGAAGCTGCAGGGGCTCGACAAGGTCGATGGCGGGAGTTACGCGGCGCTGCAGGCCGCCATTCTCAACCTGCGCGGCGTCCTGGAGTGCGTGCTCGACCTGCAGATCGGCTGCGTACGGATGCTGGCCGAGAAGGGGCGCGTCAAGGCCTCGGGGGTCGGACAGGCCGTCGAGAAGTTCGGCTGCAAGCTCCCGGAACCGCCGAAGAAGGAAGAGAAGAAGGAAGATCCGAGGAAGGACGAGGACGACAAGTAGCGCGGCATGGCCTCAGGGCCGCCGCCGCTGGCGATCGCGGCCGCCTTCACCGCCGCGGGGATCGGCGCCGCGCTCGCCGCCGGTCTGGTCGCGTGGCTCTTCCGAAAGTCGATGGAAAAGGGATTCATCGTGGACTGGGCGCGCGCCCAGGCGCTGCAGAAGCAGTGGCCGAGGGGGAGCCGACCCCCGGCGGGTTCTGGCGCGGGTACGGCGTGAAGATGACCGGCAAGCGCACGCACTCGGTCGTCACGCACCGGTGCACGGGATGCGGCTATCTGGAGTCGTTCGCGAAGTGACCCGCATGTTCCCGGGGGTAACAAAGCGCTCCAGGTCGTCGGCGAGGGCCGGCGCCGAGGCGCAGCGCGACGGATCCTCGCCGAAGCCGCCCCGGCCGAGGAGGGACTGCAGCTCGTAGTCGGCGACGGTGCGCGCCACCGGACCGATTCTACCTGCTCAACGGGCGCCGCGCTCCCCGCTCGCGTCGCAAAGACCGTGGAAGAAGATCTTCCCGACCTCGTCCAGGATCTGGAGGATCCGGTCGACCGGGCCCTCCGGGGTGCGCAGATCCTGCTCCCAGGCCTGGACCGCCTTGATCGACACGTTGAGGAAGGCGGCGAGCTCGTTCTGCGTCAATCCCTCCCGCTCGCGGAGCGCGGCGATCTCGCGTCCCGTCCAGGCCGCCGCCGGCGCCGGGAGGTACTGCCCCGGCCGGAGTTCCCAGGGCAGGGTGAAGACCGGCCGCTCCGCCCAGCGCCGGATGAGCTTCCTCTTCCGGCGCAGCCAGCGCTCGAGGTCTCCCGCGGACATGGGCTCCTCCGTTCGATATCCCCTACGAAGTAGGACTACTACAATGTAGTATATCCCGCCGCGTGCGGGCGTCCAGTGGAACGCCGTTCGGGGAATCGCGCACCCTGCGTCGATGGCGAGCGGGACGCGGATGGACCTGCTGAAGCGGGCGCGCGCGAAGTGACCGCCCTCAGCGCGCGAAGCGCTTCCAGATCTCCGGCGTCACGGCGACCGTGACGACAACAGCGCCGCCCTCCACCCGGACCGAGAGGCCGCCGAGCGCGAACTCCGTGCGGTCCGCGATCAGACTCTTGCGCCATGCGACGCCGCCATACTCGCAGATGTCGCGCGCGAGGCCCTGGAAGATCGCCCGGGCCTCGTCCCTTTCCCGCACGGCAATGCGGCGCTCCACTTTTCCGTCGATCATCTCCGTCCTGCCGTCCGGCGCCCCCAGGATGAGGACGTGCTCGAGGCGGACCCGGGCCGGCGGCGGGGGCGGGACGGGCGGCTCGGGCCGACACTTCAGCTCGTACACGGGCTTGATCCCGATCGACTCGAACCAGCGGAGGACTTCCTCGAGCGTCCGCCGCTCCCGATCGGCAAACCAGCGCGCCTCGATGTCCGGATAGCGGCAGAGCACGTCCCGGAACCGGCCGAACGAGCCCTTGCCGCCGAGCGCAACCGACATCAGGTCGCGGATCTCCTCATCCTCGATCGATTCCGCGAAGCGCTCCATCGCACGGTACTCCTCACCGCTCTCGGGGCGCGGCAGCTTTTCGTAGCGCTCGGGATCCGCGTCGATCTTCGCGGACGTCTCCTCGTCGCCCTCCAGCGGCTCCATTTCGATGTCGTCCGCGACGCTCAGGAGCCCGCCGGTCTCCAGATCCAGACACCAGATGAACGGACCGCCGGACTCGACGTTGTCGAGAATCTCCCGCATGTCGACCTTGAGCTCGCGCATCGGCCGGCATTGTACAATCGGGAGTTGACTCGCATCCATGGCGCGGTGACGGCAAGCAGGCCGCAACCGGCGGACCCCGGCGGGGTTCAACCGTCGATGGGCTGGCACGAGATGCTCGTGGTCGCCGGGGTGATCGTCCTGCTTTTCGGCGCGTCGAAGATCCCGCAGCTGATGCGGGCGCTCGGGCAGGGAATCGGCGAGTTCAAGCGCGGGATGCGGGACGGCGAGCCGCCGCAGGCGTAGGCCGGCTACCGCCGCAGCTCCCGCAGCCGCCTCTCCGCGTCGGCGCGCTGCGGCGAGCCGGGCGGCGCAAGCTCGACGGCGCGCGCCAGGTCCGCGATCGCGCCGTCGATGTCGCCGCGCTTCTGCCGGGCGACGCCCCGCCCGAGCCAGGCTCCGAAGAGCCCCGGGTTCAGCCGGATCGCCTCGTCGAAGTCGGAGCGCGCGCCGTCGGCATCTCCGCTGTTCAGGCGGGCCAGGCCGCGGTTGAGGCGGGCCGCGGCGAGCTTCGGCTCGAGGCGGATCGCCTCGTCGGCGTCGGCGATGGCGCCGGCCCAGTCGCGCAGGATGCCGCGCGCCTGCGACCGGTTCGCGTACGCCACCGCGTCCTTCGGGTCGAGGCGCAGCGCGGTGTCGAGGTCGCGCAGGGCGCCCTCGGCGTCCCCCGCCAGCAGGCGCAGGTGGCCGCGGTTGGTGTACGGCTCGGAGAAGTCCGGGTCGGCGCGCAGCGCCGCGTCGAAGTCGTCCAGCGCGCCGCGGGAGCGCCAGCCGGTGGGTGCCGCGATCGCACCACGCGAAGGCGAACCGCGGGTTCTGCCGGATCGCCGCGTCGCAGTCGGCCACGGCGACGGCCTGGTCGCCCGCGCGCGCGTGCGACGCCGCGCGCACCAGCAGCGCCCAGGGGTAGTGCGGCCGGAGATCCAGAGCGCGGGTGCAGCGGTCGAGCCGCTCCGGGCCGCTCGAGACCAGCGCAGCGAACAGCCAGAAGTCCTTCCCTCTGGAAGCGCCGGAGGTCCTCCGGCTCGTGCGCCTTCAGCACCTTGAGCGCCACCCACCGCTGCAGCTTCTCGTCGCGCGCCTTCCAGACTTCGCCGAAGCCCCCGCGGCCGAGCAGGCTCTCGCGCCGGTAGTTCATCGCTTCAGCTCCGCCAGCAGCCGCTCGACCCGCGGGCGCTCGGGCCAGGCCGCGGGCGCGGTCTCGAGGGCCCGCTCGAAGTCCGCTGCCGCGCTGTCGCGTTCTCCCTTCGCCTTCCACGCCAGCCCGCGGTTCATGTACGCGTACGAATAGCGGGGCGCCAGCCGGATCGCCTCCGTATAGTCCGCGATCGCGCCGTCGACGTCCCCGCGCTTCCTCTTCGCCAGACCGCGGTTGTTCCATGCCTTCTCGTTCTTCGGGTCGGCCTGGATCGCGAGGGTGTAGTCCTCGTGCGCCCCGTCCGTGTCGCCGAGCGCCATCTTGGCCAGCCCTCGGTTCGACAGCGCCCAGCTCGCCGTCTCCTTCGCGAGCGCGCGGTCGTAGTCGGCGATCGCGCCGCGCAGGTCCCCGTCCTGCCGTTTCGCCTCCGCGCGGTTGGCCCAGTACTCCGCCAGGTCCGGCCGCAGCCGGATCGCCTCGTCGTAGTCCGCGATCGCGCCCTTCAGATCCCCCCTCGCCTGCCGCGACCGGCCGCGGTTGTAGTGCGGGGCGGCGTGCTGCGGCGCGAGCTCGATCGCGCGCGAGAAGTCGGCGATCGCCGCGTCGTGCTCGCCGCGGTCCTGGCGCGCGAGGCCGCGGTTGGACCAGTGCGCGGGATTGGCGGGGGCGAGCCGCACCGCCTCGTCGAGGTCCTCCAGCGCGCCGGCCGCGTCGCCGAGCGTCCGCCGCGCGAGACCGCGGTACGTGCGCGCGTCGACGTGCTTCGGATCGGCGCGGATCACCGCGTCGTAGTCCTCGAGCGCGCCGTGCAGGTCGCCCGACTTGCGGCGCAGGTCGGCGCGCAGGTAGCGGATCCCGGCGTGGTCCGGAGCCAGCCGGACGGCCTCGCCGAGGTCGCGGCGCGCCCCTTCGGCGTCCCCGAGCTCGCGGCGCGCCTGCCCCCGGTTGGCGTGCGCCTCGGCGCTGTCCGGCTGGAGCCGCAGCGCCGCGTCGCAGTCCGCGACCGTCCCGGCGTAGTCGCGCACCCTGCAGCGCGCGTTGGCGCGGTCCACGTAGTGGCCGGCGAACTTCGGCTCGTGCCGGATGAGCGCGTCCCATTCGGCGACGGCGAGCTCCCACGCCCCCGTTGCCTCCAGGGCGCGCGCGCGCCAGAAGCGCATGTCGTCGGGATCGGGGCTGAGTCGCAGGGCCTCGTCGGCGTCCTCCAGCGCGCCGGCCGTGTCTCCCTCGCGGAGCCGCACGTTGCTGCGCGCGGCGTACGCCAGCGGCAGCCGCGGGCTGGCGCGCACCAGCGTGTCGGCGTCGGCCCGCGCCGCGCGGACGTCGCCCCGTATCAGGTGCAGGTTGCACCGGTTGAGCAGCACCATGGCGTACCGCGGGTTGATGCTGAGCGCGGCGGCGTAGTCGGCGAAGGCGCCGTCGACGTCCCCGAGCTTCGCGCGCTCGGAGGCGCGCACCGCCAGCGCCAGCGGATAGTGGGGGCGCAGCTGCAGGGCCCGGTCGAGCGCGGCCTCGCGGTCCCGGCCCTGCGACAGCAGGCCCTTCAAGCAGAGGAACTCCTCCCGACCCAGCGGGCTCCCCGGACGCGACGCGCCCGCGTCGCAGAGACGGCGGCATTCATCGTCCTGCCCCTGCACGTACGCAGCGTAGGCCGCCGCGGCCTCGCGGTCGACCGGATCGCCGGTCGGCCGCGCCGGGCGCTTGAGGATGGCCGCGGCGCGCCGGTAGAGGGCGAAGAGGCGCGGGCCGCGGTCGTGCCCCCGCTCCAGCCCCGCCCGCAGCATCAGCCCGCGCTCGAACCAGATCCGGCCGAGGTGGAACGTCACGCGCTCGTCATCCGGCGCGAGCCGTTCCCCCTCCGTGAGCGCGCGCTCGGCGCGGTCGACGTCCCCGACGACGTACCAGCCCATGCCCAGGCGCGTCCAGATCTCGGCGTCCTTCGGCTCGACCGTCTCCAGCTCGGCGAGCGCCGCCTCCACCTCCGCCAGGCGCGCGCGGATGTCGATGTCCCGGGTGTACAGCAGCGGGCGCGTCCGCGCGATCACGTCCGTCAGCCGCTGCAGCCGCTCGCGGCGCGCCAGCTCCCGCTCCGTCGCGCGCAGCCGCGGGAGCACGGCCGCCGAGACCGCCGCCGCGACGACGACGCCCGCCGCCAGCACCGCGAAGGCCGCGCGGTGGCGCGCGACGCGGCGGACCGCGCGCAGCGCGTACGCGGACGGCCGCGCGGAGGGCGCCTCGCCCGCGAGGAAGCGGTCCAAGTCGTCCGCGAGCGCCGCCGCCGAGGCGTAGCGCCGCGACGGGTCTCTCTCCAGGCACTTCGACGCGATCGCGCCGAGCTCGCCGGGAAGCGGCGCCGGATCGTCGGCCAGGATCTTCGCGAGCAGCTCCACCAGGCCCGCGGCCTCGAACGGAGGCCGGCCCGACACGAGCTCGTGGAGCGTCGCGCCGAGCGACCAGACGTCGCTCGCCTCCGTCGCGCGCTCGCCGCGCACCTGCTCCGGCGACATGTAGGCGGGCGTCCCGACCATCATGCCCGTCTGCGTGAGCGTCGACTTCACCGTCCGCGCCAGGCCGAAGTCCATGACGTACACCCTCCTTCGCCGTCCTTCGACCTCCGAATCGGGCGGAGCGGCTTCGGAGGGCAGGCGCGCCGGCGGTCCCTCGACCATCAGGTTCGCGGGCTTGAGGTCGCGGTGGACCACGCCGTGCCGGTGGGCGAAGGCGACCGCGCGCGTCGCGTCGCGCACGATCCGCGCCGCCTCGCGCGGCGCGCACGTCGACGGCGGCGCGCCCTCGACGAGCTGCATCGCGATCCAGTCGGGCCCGACTTCGTAGATCGCGGCGATGTTCGGATGAGACAGCGACGCCGCCGTCTGCGCCTCCCTCTGGAAGCGCCTGAGGTCCTCCGGCTCGTGCGCCTTCAGCACCTTGAGCGCCACCCAGCGCTGCAGCTTCTCGTCCCGCGCCTTCCAGACCTCGCCGAAGCCGCCGCGGCCGAGAAGGGAGTGCTTGACGTAGGGACTCTCCATCCGAAAGGCAGTATACTGGGATCGATGCTCCGCGTTGCCGTGACCGCCCTCGCGTGTCCCGTCGCCGGCTTCTGCTGCGGCGCGTTCGCCGGGCTCCTCGTGCGCGAGTCGTTCGTGCTGCGCAACCCGGCGGAGGCGGGCGCGTGGACGCTCGTCTTCGGAGCGGCGGCCGTGGGCGCGATGCTGGCGGGCGGCCTGGCGGCGGCGCTGCCGCGGTGGTGGCTTGGCATCGCCGTTCCGGTCGTCGTCTCCGCCGTCGTCGGAGTCGGGCTGTGGCACGCGGGATGGACGGAGCGTTGGGCGCTCGCGGCCGCGGCGGCGTTCCCGGCGGCGGGCGTGGGGGCCGCGCTGGCGTCGGGCGTAGTGGCGTGGCTCTTCCGGGGAAAGCCCGCTCCTGGCTCCTGACTTCTGGCTACGAGGCTCGATCGCTACTGAGCTCTGCTCCACTGGGATGCGCCATTTGGTCCCGCGCCTGAGTCTACCTACATCTCATGCGGGAGCAATCGCTGCTCGATAAAGTCCAGCCGGGACGCGAGCATCTCTGCGTTCTCCTCCGTGGCCGGAACTGGGCTCCCCTGTCCTGATAACAGACGGGGATTGTGTCATCGGTAGGCTCCCCAGTCCGAACCGCTTCGACCCACCGCCGCATCTCGTAGACATATGCGGATAGTGCGTCGTTGACGTCCAACGGATCCTGTTGGGACATCGCTATCGCCAGCTCTGCATTCCCAAAAAACCAGGTACGGGTACAGCGTAGAATGGCCGCTGGGGCTGCGTCCAGCGAGAGCTTACTCCATCAGCTCGCTGACCGGCTTCCCCTTGTCGACCAGCTTGATCGGGCGCCCCTCCTTCGTCACATGCTGCTTCGACGGGTCGAACCCGAAGAGCGTGTAGATCGTCGCGAAGAGATCCGGCACTCCCACAGGGCGCTCCTTCACCTCCCGCCCCGCCTCGTCGCTCGCCCCGATCACACGGCCCCCCGTGATCTCGAATGATGCGGCGGCCACCGAGAAGACGCTCGACTGGTGGTCCCGCCCGTTCGCCCCGTTGATGTCCGCCGTCCGCCCGAACTCCCCCATCCACACCACCATCGTCTCGTCGAGCAGCTTGCGCTCCTCCAGCTCCCACAGCAGCGCCGCGTACGCCGGATCGAGCACCCCGCACAGCCCCGACACCGCGTCGAAGTTGTTCTCGTGCGTGTCCCACCCGTCGAGCACCACCTCGATGAACCTCACCCCGCGCTCCACCAGCCGGCGCGACAGCAGGCACCCGCGCCCGAACGGCGAGTCCCCGTACGCCGCCCGCACCGCCTCCTCCTCCTTGCCGATGTCGAACGCCTCGATCGCCTTCGACCCGAGCAGCTTCGCCGCCCGCTCCCGCACCTTCACGTCCTCCGCCACCTGCGCCGCGTCCGTCCGCGCGCCGAACGACCTGTCCATCTCGTCCACCAGCTTCATTCGCTCCGCCCACCGCCGCTTGCGCAGATGCTCCGGCACCGCCAGCCCGCCCGCCGGATCGTCCGGATTCGGCACGACCAGCGGCGCGTGCTCCAGGCCCAGATACCCCGCGTCGTTGTAGCTTTCGCCGATCGACACGAAGCTCGGCAGCTCCCCCGCCTCGACCTCCTTCGACACCGCGCACCCGATCGCCGGATGCGCGACCGTTTCCTGCGGCGCGTACCCCGTGTGCAGCAGATACGTCGCGCGGTCGTGGTCCGCCTCCTTCGACGTCATCGAGCGCACGATCGACAGGTGCTTCGCCATCCCGGCGACCTTCGGCAGGTTCGCCGCGACCTGCATCCCCTTCACCGCGGTGTCGATCGCCTTCGTCGGCCCGCCCGTGTCCTTCCCCGGCTTCGGGTCCCACGTCTCGAGATGGCTCGGCCCTCCCGCCATCCAGAGCACGATGCACGCCTTCGCCCTGCGCTTCAGCGCCTCCTGGCCGAACAGCGGCGTCAGCCGCGCCGCGAGTGCCGACCCGAACGTCGCGCCCGCCCCGATCCGAAGAAAGTCACGTCGAGTGCACATGCCGAACCTCCGCTAGTGATTGCTCTGGAACTCCACCGAGTTCAGCACCGCCCACAGGATGTCCTCGAGCGCCTCGCGCTTCCCCTTCGCCCCCTTCACCACCGCCGACAGGCGCTCCGCCTCCTCCTTCGACGGCCGCCGCGTGAGCAGCGCCAGATACACGCGCTCGACATGCGCCATCGTCACCGGCCGCCCCATCTGCTTCATGAGGTGGCGCGCCCCCTGCTCGACGATGTCGTGCATGTAGCCGCCGTTGAGCTGGTTGAGCGATCGCCGCATCGTCCGCGGCGCGCCGGGGAACATGTCGGCCGGCTCCTGGTCCGCGTAGTCGGCCGCCTCATCCTCCCCCTCCTCCATCATCCCGCCCTCCGGCTCCTCGCCGCCGGAGCCGTCCTCGTCGAGGTGGTACCCGGTCGCGCGCACGAGCGTCGCGTGCATCTGGTCGACCGAGAGCGGCCGCAGCGGCGCGCCCGCGCGCGCGTACGCCTTCGAAAGCGCGATCGTGCGGACGAGCTTCCGCAGGTCGAAGTCCTTCGCGAACCCCTCCGCCAGCGCCGCCAGCAGCTCCGGGCGCTCCGCCTTCGCGCGCCGCCCGAAGCCGTCGAGCGGCTCGACGAACCCGCGCCCCGTCATCCGCGCCCACACGCGGTTGACGAGCGACGGCGCGAACGTCGGGCTCGCCGTCACCAGCTCCGCGAGCTGCTCGCGCATCGGCCGGTCCTTGCCCGGCGCCGTGCCGTCGATCCACTTCGGCGCGACCACCTTCCGGCGCTCCTCGACCTGCTCCTCGTCGCCGTCGTCCTTCTCGCCGGGCATCATCACGCGGCCCTTCTTGATGTCGACGATGCCGAGGTTGCCGTCGTCCCCCTCGATGTAGGTGCGCTTCGTGCGCGCGAAGAAGGCCGCTGCGCCCCAGAATTCGTCGCGCGTCCATTTGTCGAACGGGTGGTCGTGGCACTGTGCGCACTGCAGGCGCGCGCCGAGGAACGCGCGGCCGATCGCGCCGGTCGCGTCGGAGGGCTTCGCCTGGTAGCGCAGGAGGAAGTTCGTCGCGCCGTCCTCGTTGGCCGTCCCCTTCGCGGTGATGAGCGCGTGGACGATCCTGTCGTACGGCTGCTTCGCGCGCATCTGCGCGGCGAGCCACTGGTGGAGCGCGCGCCCGTTGTGCTCGTCGTACCGGATGGCGCGGCGCTCCGTCGTGAGCTCCAGCAGGAAGCGCGCCCAGTGGAGGTTGAACTCCTCGCTCGCGACGAGCTTGTCGACGAGCGCGGCCCGGTCCCCCGGGGGCGACTTCGCATCCTCCCACGCCGGCGCGACGCCCGCGATGTCGAGCGACGCGCGGCGGAGGAACTCCTCGTCGCGGCACGGGTCGCCGGGCTTGATGTGATCGTCGATCTGCAGGGCGATGACCAGCGCGATCCACGTCATGGGGCGTCCCTCCGAAAGTATGTTACTCCGACCCGGCGCGCGTTACGCGATATACTGCCGGAGATGCCCTACGACGCAGAGTGGCGCTCCGGGAGCGAGTCAAGGAGCTCACGCCACGGACACTTGGCGGGGGACGAGGTGCTGCGGGAGGCCGCGCGGCGGCTCGACGCGTCGCGCCGCGAGTACGACATCCTGGCGCGCTGCGGCGGGGATGAGTTCGCGCTCCTCCTGCCGCGCACGGCGCCCGCGGACGCGATGCGGGCGGCGGAGCGGGTGCGGCCGGCCGTCGGCGGAAGCCCCTTTCCCGTCCGGGGGACGGCGGACACGGCCGGGCTCGGCGCGACCATCGGCGTGGCGGTGTTCCCGGAAGACGCTCCGACGGCGGATGCGCTGCTGATGGCGGCCGACAAGGCGATGTACGCCGCCAAGGCCGCGGGTCGCGACCGCGTCGCCACGGCGTGAGCTATACTCCGAGCAATGCCCGACGAGCCGCGCCGCCTCGGTCCTTACGTCATCGAGGGCACGCTCGGACGCGGCGCCGCCGGCGTCGTCTATCGCGCGCGCCACGAGGAGCTCAAGCGCCCCGTCGCGCTCAAGGTCCTTCGCGAGTCCGCGGCCGAGCCCGGCCTCCGCGAGCGCTTTCACCGCGAGGCCATGGCCGCCGCCAGGCTCCGCCACCCCAACATCGTCTCCGTCCATGACGCCGGGCAGATCGACGGCGAGGCCTACATCGCGATGGAGCTCGTCGAGGGCTCGACGCTCGACGATGCGATCGAGAAGAAGCGCCTCCCGCTCCGCCAGGTCGTCGAGACGCTGGCGAAGGTCGCCGACGCCGTCCACCACGCCCACGCCCAGGGCGTCATCCACCGCGACCTCAAGCCGGGCAACATCCTCATCGACGCCTCGGGCGAGCCGCGGGTCGTCGACTTCGGCCTCGCGCGCGTGGCGCAGGGCACGCTGCAGCTCACGCGCACCGGCACCGCCGTCGGCACGCCGCTCTACATGAGCCCCGAGCAGGTCCGGGGCCTGGAGGTCGGCCCTCCGGGCGACGTCTGGAGCCTCGGGGTCATCCTCTATCAGGCGATGACCGGCCGCTTCCCGTTCCCCGGCGCGACGCTCGATCAGGTTTACCGCGGGATCCTCTTCGACGATCCCATCGCCCCCCGCCGGCTCAACGCGCAGGTTTCGGAGGACCTCGTCACCGTCTGCCTCAGGGCTCTCGAGAAGGACGCCGCGCTTCGCTACCCGACCGCCCGCGCGCTCGCGGAGGACCTCCGACGCTGGCTCGACGGGCACGCGGTCGCCGCGCGGCCGCGCAGCACGCTCCGGCGCACGCTCGCCGTCGTCGGCCGGCATCGCGCCGCCGCCTCCGCCGCGGCGGTCGCCGTTGCCGCCCTGGCCGTCTGGCTGGTCTCGGGCGCCGTATCGACAGCCCGGCGCGTCCGCGGCGGCCTCGACCGCGCCGCGCGGCTGGAGGCGGCCGGCGATCTGGCGAAGGCGCGCGACGCGTACAGCGGCGTCCTCGACGTCGACCGCGCCAACGCGGACGCGCGCGTGGGCGTCGAGCGCATCGAGCGCAAGTCGGCCGAGGAGGAGGCCGCGCGGCAGAGGCGGCTGCGCGAGGCGATGGCGCTGCTGGAGCAGGGGCGCCCGGGGATCGACGAGGCGATCCGCGCGCGCTACCGCGCGAGCCTCGACTACGGCATCATCCGCGCGCGCGTCGAGCAGGCCCAGGCGTTCGTCGAGCGCGGCCTCTCCGGCGCGCCCGAACTGCCCCTCGGCCACTACCTCCTCGGCCGCGCGTGGGAGCTGCGCGGCGAGTGGGACGCCGCCGAGGCCTGCTGGCGCGAGGCGATCCGGCTCGACCCGGACTTCGGGCCCGCGCGGCACCAGCTCGCGCGCCTCCTTCTGGAGCGCTCGTACGTCAGCGCCATCTACCTGCCGGGCGTCGAGGACGCCCAGAAGCAGGCGCGGAGCGAGGCGTCGGCCCGACTGGCGGCGGAAGCGGCGCGCGAGTTCGAGGCCGCCGCCGCCGCCGGCACCGGTTTCAACGACGACCTGCAGCGCACGCTGGCCGACGCGCAGCTCGCCGCCGCGACGGGGCAGTGGGAGAAGCTCAACGCGGTGCTGAAGGGGAGCTTCGAGCGCTTCGGCGGCCGCGAAGGCATCGAGGAGCTGCTGTGGTTCTCCAGCCTCTACTTCCTGAAGCTCAACGATTTCGGCCGCATGAAGCAGTCGCTCGACCGGGCGCTCCAGATCCGCCCGCACTATCCGCTGGCGCTCTTCTGCCGCGGGACCCTGCTCATCGACGCCGATCCCAGGGCGGCGGTCGACGACTTCAGCCGCCTGATCGCGATCGTCGCGCGGCTCGCCGATGCCTGGTTCTGCCGGGCCAACGCCCGCTCGAACGCGGGCGACGCCGAGGGCTGCATCGCCGACCACACTCGCGCGCTCGAGATCAACCCGAGGCACCTCGGGGCGCTCTGCAACCGCGGCGGCGTCCGGCTGCGGCGGGGCGACGCGGCGGGCGCGCTCGAGGACTTCACCCGCGCCATCGAGATCGAGCCGCGGGCGGGATGGCCCTACGCGTGCCGGGGCGACGCGCACCACGAGCGTCGCGACCTCGCGCAGGCGATCGCCGACTACACGAAGGCGATCGAGCTGGGCCATGAGCGGCCGGCGATCGTGGCCAACCGCGGGCTCACGCGGGAGGAGGCGGGCGACGTCGAGGGGGCGATCGCCGACCTGCGGCGGTCGCTGGAGATCGCGCCGCGGGACTGGAAGAACCGGGAGGTGATCGAAGCCCGCCTCAAGCGCGCGCTGGAGAAGCGCAAGTGACCGGCGAGCCGCGCCGCTTCGGCCCCTACGTCATCGCGAAGAACGCGACCGCCCGCACGTGCCTCCCCTCCAGCGGGAGCTGCCGGCGGAACATCTCCGCGCACCGGCCAGCTCCGTAGACGCAGACGAAGTCCGCGAAGGGGAGCACCGGCGAGGCCCACTCGCCGTGCGGCACGTATCGCCGCGCGTGGTACCACCCGACGGAGCCGGCCTTGCGGACGTCCCGCCCCTGAGTGAGGTGTGTCGGCTTCGGGTGGAAAAAGTAGTCGTAGCGCTCGCCCCCGCCCGTGTAGGGAGTGTCGCCGACGTACTCGTGCCGGACGGCGCCCTCCCTGGACGTCTCGCGGTGGCGCGTTTCGAAGTCGTCCGCCTTGAGGATGACCCTCCCCTCCTGGAGCGCGGCGAGCAGACAGAAGATGACCGGCATGCGCACGTCCCGTCTACGATACGGAGCCGGCCGTGCGAACTCTCACTCCAGCCAGAACGTGTCGACCACCGCGCCGAGCTCCCCCTTCATCAGTAGCTTCGCCCGGTGCGCCCGCACCCGCGTCGCCCCCGGCGACGCGCCCGTGATCGCGCTGATCTCGTCGTACTCCAGCTTCTCGACATACCGCAGCACGAACGCCTCCCGCATCGACACCGGCAGCCGCCCGATCGCGAAGCCCATCCGCTCCACGAGTTCGCGGCGATAGATGCTCGACAGCACCCCGTGCCGCGCCGCCCGCGCGTCCATCGCCGAAGGCTCGACCGTCTCCGCGTGCCGCCCCTTGTCCCGCAGCGCGTGCCGGCACAGGTTGAGCGCGATCCCGTAGAGCCACGTCGAGAACGCCGACCGCCCCTCGAACCGCGGCAGGTCCCGCCACGCCACCGCCACCGCCTCCGCCACGAGGTCGTCCGTCTCCGCGTCCGCCATCACCGCGGCGAACCGCCGCACGTTCTCGCGGTGGCGGCCGACGAGCTCGTCGAACGCCCCGCGGTCCCCCGCGCGCGCCTTCGCCAGGAGGTCGGTGTCCGTCGCCATGGACGCGATCGTACCATCGGCGCACCGGACATCGCCGCCATGATCGGAATTCCGCGCCTAATCGCGCCGTCCCGCGTCCTCTAGATATCGGATGGACGACGCCCCCAGGTTCGAGACCGACGCGGAAGGCCCCGCGCGCATCGCCGCGCTCCTCATGCGCCACCGCACCGACCTCCACGCCTACCTCCTCGCCGCCGTCGGCAACCCGCACGACGCGGAGGACCTCCTGCAGGAAACCTGCGTCGCCGCCACCCGCAGCTGGGAGCAATACCAGGCCGGCACCCCCTTCCCCGCCTGGGCCCGCGAGATCGCCCGCCGGCGCGTCCTCGAGTACGCCCGCCGCTCGCGCCGCCGCCCGGCGCTCCTCGAGCCCGACGTCCTCGCGCGCATCGACGCAGCCTCCGCCGGCCTCGAGCGCGACGAGCCCGCCGACGCCCGCCGCGACGCGCTGCGCGAGTGCCTGCGCAGCCTGGGCGGCACGGGGCGCCGCGTGCTCGACCTGCGCTATGCCGCCGGGCAGTGGGTGCCGCAGACCGCCGGCGCCATCGGCAAGACCGTGCAGGCGACCTACGCGCTCCTCAAGCGCGCGCGGCAGGCCCTCCGCGACTGCGCCGACCGCCGCCTCCAGGAGACCTTGCCGTGAACGCCGACGACGATCTCGTCCAGCGCGCCGTCGACGGCGACCTCTCCCCGGCGGAGGAGGAGGCGCTCGCCGGCCGCCTCCGGCAGGAGCCGGAGCTCGCGCGGCAGCTCGTCAAGCACGCAAGGCACGAGGCGCTCCTCGGCGAGGTCGTGCCGGAAGCGGGCGCCGTCCCGGTCGCAAAAACCCGTAAGACACCCGTTGGAGGAATCCTCACCATGGCAGCCGTCCTTCTGATCTCGGCGACGACCTTCTGGGCCATCTTCTCCGGCGCGCCCGCCGCGCCGTCCGCGCCTCTGCAGGACGAGAACCGCCTGCGCGACGCGTGGCCGAAGCTCGTCGACGCGTGGCGCGCGGTCGACCAGCAGAAGCCCGACGCCGACGCGCTCAGCGACGAGCGCCTGAAGCTGATGAACAAGGTGCACGCCGCGTTCGAGGCCGCGGGATGGCTCGACGCGCAGCCGGAGTTCACGCCCGCCGCGCTCAAACAGCTCTTCAAGCTGCGGCAGGGCGGAGACGCCGCCCAGCAGGGCGCCCGCTTCTGGCTCGCGGAAAAGCTGCAAGCCGACGGGGTCGCCTCTCACCGCGGCTCGCTCGGGACGCTGCTCGAGTCCGTGCGCAAGCTCAAGGAGCTGAAGGACAAGGGGCTCGACGACGAGGACAACGTGCAGGACCTGATGGCGGCGATCCGCACCTCGTTCAAGCAGCTCCACCTCACGGCCGACGACACGCCGGTCTGGCTGCGGCGGCGGCTCGTCACGCTGGCGCAGGCGCTCGTCCTCGGCGAGGCCTATCCCGAGCCGGCCAGGGCCACGGACGCCCAGGCGAAGCAGATCCAAACCTGGGTCGCCGACCTCGGGGCGGCTGAGCTCGAGACGCGCGACACCGCCGCCCGCGACCTGGCGAAGGCGGGCGAGGTTGCCGCCCCGTTCCTCCGCGAAGCCCTGAAATCTCCCGACAAGGAGGTCGGCGAGCGCGCGAAGAAGCTCCTCGGCATCGGCCACGAACCGTGGAAGGTGGCCGCTGCTGCGGCGGGCGATCCGGCCTCGGAGAAGGCGCAATGGCTGGAGGCCCTCAGGCTGCGCGAGCTGGACGCCGCCCGCGCGGCCGAGGAAGCGGAGAAGAAGAAGCGGTAGAGCGTGGACATTGAAAAACGGAGAGTCACCATTGGATTCTCAATGCCGCAGTCGAACGGCAGAACGGCAGAACGGTTGAGCGGTAGAACGGTCTACGGCGGGTACTTCGCCATCAGCGCCTTGTAGCCGTCGTCCTCCCGCAGCGGCGCGAACTGCTCGTCCGCCCGCACCGCCTCCCCCGCCCCCCGCTTGAGCGCCTCCTCGAGGTGCGCCAGCGCGACCGCCTTGTCGCCCGCTGCGTGCGTCGCCGCCAGCCAGTAGTGCGCGTCGCGCTCGAACTCCTTGCGCTCCTCCTCCCCGATCTCGCCCGACCGCCCGAGCGCCGCCTTCCCCGCCGCGATCGCCTCCGCCGTCAGCCCGAAGTCCGCCAGGAGGTCCCGCCCCGCCGCCAGCTGCCACGCCCGCGACCCGCGGGCATTCGCCAGGTTCCCCAGCTGCGGCGGCTCCACGACGACCCCGTCGCTCGACGTCTCCTCGTCGAACTTCTTCAAATGCGACGCGACCTCCTCCCACTTCGACCGCAGCGCCGCCGCCCACGCCCGCAGGAGGTGCGACATCGCCGTCGTCTCGTCGCCGAGGTCCTTCAGCAGCTCCCTCTCCGCCTCGGGCGTAAACCGCTCCGGCGAACGGTTCGCGATGTGCTCCAGCACGTCGACGTACTCGCCGAAGTTGCCGTCGTCGAACTGCGGGTCGGCCTTCCACGCGCGCTCGAGGTTGTACCGCGCCTCGTCCCAGTTCTCCTGCCACCGGTAGAGCCACGCCCGCAGGGCGTACGACTCCGCCGCATTCGGCGCCGCCTCGAGCAGGCGGTCGCTCTCCTTGCGCGCCGCGTCCCGATCGCCCTTCGCCATGAAGGCCGTCGCGCGCTGCACCCGCATCTCCGGCGCGTCGAACCCCTCCGTCGCCTTGAGGGCCGCATCGAGCGCGCCCGCATCGCCCGTGCGGTAGTAGCGGTGCAGCTCGACCTCCGCGCGCACGAACGCGATGTCGCGCTTGTCGGCCCCGATCTCCGCCGCGTCGTCGAGCCGCTGCGCCGCGGCTTCGACGTTCCCGGCGAAGAGCCGCTGCAGCGCGCCGACCAGGAATTTCCGGTGCGGCGTCGCGATCGCCTTCTCCTCCTGCTTGAGCAGCTCGTCGTCCGGCAGCTCGAAGACGCCCGGCGCCGCGAACCGCAGCGTCAGCCCCGCCAGATTGTCGATCGTCCGGCGGCAGCGCGACTCGTCGTCCGTCAGTCTCGCGCGCTCGGCGGCGGCCCGGCGGAAGCGGCCGAGCCGGCGGTGGACGTCAGCCCGGAGCGCGGGTTGCTCCTTCAGCTCCCGGAGCGCTTCCTCAAGCTTGAGGACGCTCCCCTCGGCGATCAGCGTCTTGATCCGCGCGGCCGCATCCGCCGGCGGCTCCGGCTCCGGCGGCTTTCCGCCGCCGCGCAGCGCCCAGACGAGCATCGCGCCCACGACGAGCACGCCCCCGGCCATGGCAACGACGAGGGCCCGGCGGCCGCCCGGCGCGTCGGGCTGCTTCTGCACGACCGTCGCCGCGCTCTCGGTGAGCCGCGCCGCGAGCTCGTCGGCGAACTCCTTCGCGCTCGCGAACCGCTTCTTCGGATCCTTCGCCAGCGCGCGCAGGACGATCGCGTCGATCGCCGGCGAAACGCCCGGCGCCGGCGGCTCCTCGCTCTCGAGCTTGCGCAGGACCGCCATCGCGGTCGCGCCCGTGAAGGGCGTCCGCCCCGTCAGCATCTCGTAGAGCACCGCGCCGAGCCCGTAGATGTCGGACCGCGCCGTTACCTCCTCCGGCGCGCCGAACGCCTGCTCGGGCGACATGTAGTACGGCGTCCCCAGCAACGCGCCGCTGGCGGTGAGCTTGCCGTCGGCGATCTTGGCGAGCCCGAAGTCGGCCACGCGGACGCGCCCCTTCGAGTCGATCATGATGTTGCCGGGCTTCACGTCGCGGTGGACGATCCCCCGCTCGTGCGCGGCGTGGAGCGCGCGCGCCGCGGCGACCGCGATGCGCACCGCCTGGTCGGGCGCGACGCTCCTCGACTCGATCAGCTGCTTGAGCGAGCGCCCCTCGACGAGCTCCATGACGAAGTAGTGGAGCTTCCCCTCCGAGCCGAAGTCGTAGACCTGGACGATGCCGGGGTGCTGGATCTTGGCGGCGACCTGCGCCTCGCGCTGGAAGCGCCTGATCATCTCCTCGCTCGCGTGCTCGCCGGCGATCATGAGCTTGATCGCGACATGACGGTCGAGGTCGGGCTGGAGCGCCTTGTAGACCTCGCCCATGCCTCCTTTGCCGAGGAGGCCGAGGATGTGGTACTTGCCGATCTGCTTCGGGGGCGCCGCCGCCATGGGCATGATTATAGGACGGCGCGCAAAGGAACCAACGCGGGGGGCTCTGCAAACGTCTCGCCTACGGATGAGCGTCGTGGACGTCACGTCCGGCACTGTCGCCGCGAGCGTCTCGTTGAGGCCCGCGCCGATGAAAATCACCCGCATCGACCCGGCGGAAGGGCCGCGGTTCGACGGCACCGCCGACGCGACGCCCGTACGGGTGTTCCGGACATCGCGGCCCGGCGACGTGCGGCTCCGCTACTTCGTGATCCTCGACCGGGGACCGCTGCTCGCCGCGCAACGGTCCTGGCTCCTGCCGCTCGTGGGCATTCCGGTCATCCTCGGCATGCTGGTCGTGGGGTGGCTCCGGCGCCGCGAGCGCGCCGCCGCCGAGCCGCTGCTGCCCGTCGAGCAGGCGGCGGGCAGCTAGTCATCGTTTCTCGTACTCCACCAGCTCCTCGAGCGTCGCCGCGGCCGCGTTCTCCTTCCCGTCCCGGTCGACCAGCCTCGTCGTGCGCTTCGCCACCCGCCCCGGCACCTCGCCGCAGCGCCACTCCGTCTCGATGACCGACGCGCCCGCGCTGCGCGTGGTCCGCCGCACGACGGCGCAGGCGAGCTTGCCCACCTTCTCGTCGACCGCGATGAGCTCCTCCGTCCACCCGAAGTCCGCCGCCTCGCCGCGCATCTTCTGCACGAGCCGCTGCTTCACCGCCCACACCGGCGCGCCCGCCCCGTTAGAGGCGTCGCCTTCACTGCCTCTAACGGGGCCCGCCGCCTTCCACACCGTCAGCGTCTGCGTCACGCCGCCCGTCTCCGAAACGACCTCGTGCACCGTGCACGCCCACTTGCGCCCCGCCAGCTCGACCTCCTCGTCCGCGAGCCGCTTGGCCGTCCCGTCGTACTCCACCGGCGCTTCGAGCGCGATCACGCGCCGCTCGCCGTCTTCGATCACGTCGACGTGCCCGCGCGCGACCTCCTTGACGACGACCGTCCGTTCGCGGCTCTTCCCGCCCGCGGTGACGCGGAACTTCGCGCGGCTCCCCACCCCCGCGCCGTCCCACGCATGCTTCCAGTCCGCGGTGAGATCCTGCCACAGCCGGATCGTCCTGTCCGCGCCCGCCGACGCCAGCGTGCGCCCGTCCGGGCTCCACGCGACGCCGAACACCTCGCCTTTGTGGCCGCGCAGCACGCGCCGCCCGGCGCCGTCCCACAGCCGCACCGTGTCGTCGCGCGCGCTCGACGCGAGCGTGCGCCCCCGCCACGCGAGCGACCACACCCCGCCCTCGTGGCCGCGCAGCACGCGCCCGTCCGACAGATGGATCGACCCGTCGGCGAAGCCCGACGCCAGCGTCCCGTCGCCGCTCCACGCGACCGCGTACGCCTTTCCGCCGCCCCCGGCCGCGCTGCACTGGTCCCCCGTCGCGACGTCCCAGAGGCCGACCGTCCCGTCCGACGACGCCGACGCGAGCCGCGCGCCGTCCGGCGAAAACGCGAGCGACCAGATCTGCGCGCCGTGCGCGGGCGTCCACCACAGCTCGCGCCCCGACGCCGCCTCCCAGAGCCGGATCGTCCCGTCGTCGCAAGAGCCCGCCACGACGGCGCCGTGGAACGCGACCGCGTGCACCGGCCTCTTCCCGGCGACCAGCGTGTGCAGGAGCTTCCTGTCGCGCGCGTCCCAGATCCGCACCTTGCCGTCGACCGTCCCCGTCGCGAGCCGCTCCCCCTTCGGACCGAAGGCGATCGACGCGACTCAGTTTCAGCTGCCGACGCTGATGCAGTGAACCTCGCGCCCGCCCTCCCAGAACCGGATCGTCGAGTCGTTGCCGCCCGAGGCGATCGTCCCGTCCGGGCTCCAGGCAACGCACCGCACCCATGTCTTGTGCCCGGTGAGGACCTGCGGATCGTCCTGCAGCAGGAGCAGCAGCGCGAGGGCCATCAGCTATGCAACGCCCCCGCGCGGTGCGCTATTCGGACCGAATCTCGAATCTCGAATTTCGAATCTCGGAGAACCCCGGCCGACGAGCAGTCCTCCGTCATTCGAGATTCGATATTCGAGATTCGCTTGCTTCCGGGTCATCTCTCTGGTACACAGTGGTTGGAGAGCGGAGAGGGGTTGTAGGACCCGTACTGACCGGAGTCCCGAGCAAGGATGCTCGTTCTGCACGGACTCTGGAAGGTCGGCGGACCGTTCTTCGCCTGGGCGGAGTCGTCGGAGGCCAAGCAGTCGCCCTTCGACGCCTCGCATGCCGAACTGGCGAAGGTCGTGTCCGACGGCCAACCAGGAGACCTGGAGCTCGTGCTGCCCAGCGGGCCGCACGGGCCTGTGCCCTCGACGCCGATGCTCACCCGCAACGGAAGCAGCGGCGACGAGGAGGATGACGCTTCGCCCCAGCTCCGCCCCTGGCGCGTCCGCGGACTTGCCCTCACCCCCTACTCCGCCGTCACCTGGCTCGCCTCCCTGAACGGCCAAGCCTCCGCCGACCTGCGCTACTGGGCCACCGCCGCCCGCCTGGCGCTCGAATTCGTCGCCACCCATCACTTCATCCCGTCGTTCGAGCCCGAAGGCGACAAGCTCCGCATCCGCTGGCGGCCCGCGCTGGAGGACCGCGAGCGCGTCATGGACCTCGCCCGCGACATGCCCGGCGTCTGCCGCGCCGCCGAGCCCAACAAGGGACCCACCCACATCCTCGACGACTTCCTCCGCGAGGCGGTCGACAGCATCGTCCACGCCTCGCTCGACGAGGAGCTCACCGGCGAGGAGGCGCAGCTCCTCCGCCGCGCGTCGATCGATCTCCCCGATTCGCGCCGCAAGATGCTCATCGAGCAGTGGAAGCGCTGGGCCGAGCCCGCCTTCGCCGCCCCCGGCGCGGCGCCCTGGCGCACGCTCATGCGCCTCACCGAGCCGAAGGAGCCCGGCCGCCCGTGGCTCATCACCTTCCACGTGCAGGCCGCCGACGATCCGACGCTCATCATCCCCGCCGGCACCGTCTGGCGCTCGCCGCACACCATCCCCAAGCGCACCGAGAACCCGCAGCACCGGCTCCTGGCCGACCTCGGCAAGGCCGGTACGCTCTTCCCCCCGCTCGACAAGGCACTGCGCACGCGCAATCCGGAGTGGGCGTGGCTCACGCCCGCCGAGGCGCACGTCTTCATGCGCGAGGCCGGGCCCCTCCTCTCAGACTGCGGATTCCACGTCGAACTGCCGCCCTGGTGGAAGGGCTCCCAGGGCGCGCCCCCGGCCATCCAGCTCAAGGTCGAGGCCGCCCCTCAGGTCAAGGCCTCCTTCCTCGGCCTCTCGACGCTCGTCCGCTTCGACTGGCAGGTCGCGATCGGCGGGCAGACGCTGACGAAGGAGGAGTTCGAGCAGCTCGCCGCGCAGAAGACGCCGCTCGTCCAGATCCGCGGCCAGTGGGTCGAGCTGCAGCCCGACCAGATCGACGCGACGATGAAGGCGCTCCAGATCATGCAGCTCAGGCCGCTCACGCTCGGCGAGGCGCTTTCGCTCGAACAGATCGGCAGCATGCCCGTCTCGGGCGTCGAGGCGGTCGGCTGGATCCGCGACATGCTCGAGGCGGTGAAGCACACCAAGGAGCGCATCGAGGAGGTGCCGGTCCCGAAGGAGTTCCGCGGCGAGCTGCGCCCCTACCAGAAACGCGGCCTCGACTGGCTCGCGTTCCTGTCGAAGTGGGGCCTCGGCGCGTGCCTCGCGGACGACATGGGCCTCGGCAAGACGATCCAGTTCATCGCGCTCGTCCTGCACGAGCGCAAAAGGCCGTGGCTCGTCGTCTGCCCGACGTCCGTCATCGGCAACTGGGAGCGCGAGATCCGTCGCTTCGCGCCGTCGCTCAAGGTGCTCGTTCACCACGGCGCGTCCCGCGGCGACGAAATCAGGGCGAACGTCGACATCGTCGTGACGAGCTACTCGCTCCTGCCGCGCGACACGGAGGCGTTCCGCGCCGTCGAGTGGGTCGGCGTCGCGCTCGACGAGGCGCAGAACGTCAAGAACCCGGAGACGCTCCACGCGCGCGCGGTGCGGACGATCAAGACGCCCCGCCGCCTTGCGCTCACGGGCACGCCGGTCGAGAACCGGCTCGGCGAGCTGTGGTCGATCATGGACTACCTCAACCCCGGGCTCGTCGGGCGCTCGCCGGAGTTCAAGCGCCGGTTCTCGATCCCGATCGAGCGCTTCCGCGACCCGGAGGCGGGCGAGCGGCTGAAGTCGCTCATCGCGCCGTTCGTGCTGCGGAGGCTGAAGAGCGACAAGTCGATCATCCAGGACCTGCCCGAGAAGATGGAGATGAAGGTCTACTGCACCCTCACGCCGGAGCAGGCGGCGCTCTACAAGTCGGTCGTCGAGGACTCGCTCAAGCGCATCTCGGACGCCGACGGGATCGAGCGCAAGGGACGCGTTCTCGCGGCGCTCACGAAGCTCAAGCAGGTCTGCAACCATCCCGCGCACTTCCTCGGCGACGGCAGCGAGCTCGCAGGGCGGTCGGGCAAGCTCGAGCGCATCGTCGAGATGCTCGAGGAGGCGCTCGCGGAGGGGGACCGCGCGCTCGTCTTCACGCAGTTCGCGGAGATGGGTCACATGCTCCAGGATCACCTCCAGAAGGCGCTGGAGCGGCCGGCCTTCTACCTGCACGGCGGCACGCCGCGCAAGCAGCGCGACGCGATGGTCGAGGCGTTCAACAAGGAGGACGGGCCGGGCGTCTTCGTGCTGTCGCTCAAGGCGGGCGGGTTCGGGCTCAACCTGACGGGCGCGAACCGCGTCTTCCATTTCGACCGCTGGTGGAATCCCGCGGTGGAGAGCCAGGCGACCGACCGCGCGTTCCGCATCGGGCAGACGCGCGCGGTGCAGGTGCACAAGTTCCTCTGCGCGGGGACGGTGGAGGAGAAGATCGACGAGATGATCGAGTCGAAGAAGGAGCTGGCGGAGCTGGTGGTCGGGGCGGGCGAGGGGTGGGTGACGGAGCTGTCGACGGACGCGCTGGCGGACCTCTTCGCGCTGAAGGCGCCGGAGGAGACGGAGAAGGCGGCGACCAAGTGAAGAAGAACCACGGAGGCACAGAGACACGGGGACCGTCGCAGACCGGGTCGATCGGGTCGGCGAAATCCCCCCAAAACAGGAATTGGATGTTGTTGCGGGTGCCACAGGCTATGTCGGTTGTCGTCTCTGTGTCTCTGTGTCTCCGTGGTTTCCCTTCCGGAGCGCCTCTATGACTCGCCGACGCGAGGTCCGTGATGGCATCAAGCTGCGCGCCCAGGAAGGGGCCATCGGCGAGAGCTGGTGGGCGAACAAGTGGATCAAGGTGCTGGAGAGCTTCGGCTGGCAGAGCCGGCTGGACCGCGGCAAGCACTACGCGCGCACCGGGCAGGTGATGGAGTACGAGATCAAGCCGGGAAAGGTTGCGGCGAAGGTGCAGGGGTCGCGCCGCAAGCCCTACACCATCCGCATCCGGGTGCGGCAGCTCGACGCGGGGACGTGGTCGCGGGTCGCGCGCGCCATGTCGGGTCGCGCGGTCTTCGCGGCGAAGTTGCTGGCGGGGGAGATGCCGCGCGACGTCGAGGACGCGTTCCGGTCGACGGGCGCGTCGCTCTTCCCGCGGTCGCGCCACGACCTCAAGATGTCGTGCTCGTGTCCGGACGTGGCGACGCCGTGCAAGCATCTGGCGGCGGTGTACTACGTCGTGGGCGAGGCGTTCGACCGCGACCCGTGGCTGATGTTCGAGCTGCGGGGGCGTCCGCGCGACCAGCTGTTGTCGCAGCTGCGCGGGGGTCGTCCGCAGGCGCGCGGGACGACGATCAAGGAGGTGGTGCCGCCGCTCGATCCGGACGACTTCTGGGGGGAGCCGCCGGAGCTCGAGGTGAAGGTGCGGCCGCCGGGGGCGTCGATGGCGGTGCTGAGGCGGCTCGGGGCGCCCGCCTTCTGGACGGGGCACGTCGACTTCTTCGAGGAGATGCAGAAGATCTACTTCTCCGCCGGCCGCCGCGCGATCGACATCGCGTACGCGCTCGGGTAGCCGCTCCGCGTCACAGCAGAAGGGCGATCGCGCCCAGCAGCAGTCCGGCGACGCCCGCCAGCAGCACGCACGCCCGTGCCGAAAGCTCCGCGGGCTCCACCGGAGGCGCCGCGCGGACGAGCGCCGCCAGCGACGCGGCCGCCCCGCCCGCCAGGAGCGCGATCATCGCCCACGGCAGCGGCATCCTCGACGCCACGTCCGCCCGAGTCACCGGCACCGCCGGCTCCGACCGCCGCGCCTGCTCCTCGCGCATCTCCTCCTGCACCCGCAGGTCCGCCAGTGTCGCCTCCGCCCGCGGGTTCCACGACAGCCACCAGAGCCCCAGGTACGCCGCCGCCGCCGCGCCCATCGTCGCCCCGCTCCACCCGATGCGCCGCCTCCACGTGTCGACCGCCGCGTGCCGCCCCAGGAACCGCAGCCACGCGCGCGCTGCGAAGTACGCAACCGCCGCGAACGGCGGCACGAAGAGCGGCCACAGCCACTGAGGCCAGAGACCCGCCGGGTCCCCCGCCTGCCAGAACGTCCCGTTGCCGAGATAGAAGAACGCCTGCCCCACCGACCCCACGCCGAAGACCAGCGGCACGATCCGCCCGCGCGCGAACGCCCACGCCAGCCCGCCCGTCAGCAGGTTGAGCGCGATCCCCCCGAGCGCGACGACCGGCGACGACACCGCCCCGTCCCAGTCCACCCGCCCCCCGCCGAAGAGCGACAGCGACAGCCGCACGTTCGTCTCCCCGCACGCCGCCGCAGGGAGCGCATGTCCGCCGACTTCATGGATGACGAGCGCGGCGCGGCTCGCCACCACGAGCGACGCCAGGAGCGCGAGGTCGAGCAGCAGGAGTCGACGTGCGCTCATCCCCCTTCGCCGTCCCATCGATACGGAGTCGCTTGAAAGGCTTCGGCGGGATGAACCGCCTGGAACCCGGCCAGGCGGTTCACCGCAGGAACGCCATCGCCTGGCGCAGCACGTCCGCGTCCGGCAGGTCCGACGCCACGTCGAGCGTCTTCACGCGCTTCCGCAGTGCGTCCAGCGTACGCACCGCGCGCTCCGGCAGCCCGCCCAGCGCCGCCACCGCGTGCGTCGCGGCGATGCCCGCCGCCAGCTCGTCGATCAACGCCCCGTCGAGCGGCAACCCCGACAGCACGAAGCCCTCGACACCGCGACGCTTCACCGCGTCCTCGACGAGCAGCCGCACCGCGCGCACGTCGAGGAAGTCCCCCGTCATGAGCGACTCGGTGATCGACCGCCCGAGCCGCGTCTTGCGCCGCTCCTCCTCGCGCGCAAGCGCCGTCAGCGTGAAGTGCGGGATGCCGAGCTCGCTCGACAGCGCGTCCGCCCAGCCGGGCGCCCGCCCGGGAGGCGCGACGGCGAGTATGCGGTGGGTCGCCATGCCTATACTATAGACGCATGGAGGAGATGCCGCGCAAGCCGTACGAAACGATCATCTTCATCTGCTGCAACGAGCGCGAGCCGGGCGAGGACGCCTGCGCGAACCGCGGCTCCGTCGAGATCCAGAAGCAGCTCAAGGAGATCGTCAAGTCGAAGGGCCTCAAGGAGCGCCTGCGCGTGTCCCGCGCCATGTGCTTCGGCCTCTGCTCGATCGGCCCGAACGTCTGCGTCATGCCCGGCAACGTCTGGTACAGCAACGTGGCCCCCGCCGATGTGCCGGCGATCGTCGAAAAGCACGTGAAACCCCTGGAAGAGCCGTAAGCTGTTAGCCGTCAGCTCTCAGCCGGAGGGGGGCTGGCTAATGGCTAACGGCTAATGGCTAACGACTTCCTCGAGAGCGATCGCACGCTCGCGCGCGTCCTCGTCGAGCGCCGCCTCATCACCGAGCGCGCCGCCGCCGACGCCCTGCGCGACCTCGAGGCCCTTGCGGCGACGGGCGCCAGCCCCATGCCGCGCCTCCACGACCTCCTCGTCGAACGCAAGCTGCTCTCGCCCGGCCCCATGCCGACCCCCACGCCGGACGGCGCGCTTCCCGCGCGCTTCGGCCCGTACGTGATCGAAGGCGAACTCGGCCGCGGCGGAGCGGGCATCGTTCTGCGCGCGCGGCACGAGGATCTGAAGCGCCCCGTCGCCCTCAAGGTGCTCAAGGACGCCGCGCAGGCCCACCCCCGCCTCCTCGAGCGCTTCCAGCGCGAAGCGACCGCCGCCGCAAAGCTGCGCCATCCCAACATCGTCGTCGTCCACGACGCGGGCCGCATCGACGGCATCCCCTTCCTCGCGATGGAGCTCGTCGAAGGGGGCACGCTCGCCGACCGCAAGATCTCGCGGCGCGACGCCGTCGCGCTCCTCGCCAAGGTCGCCGACGCCGTGCAGCACGCGCACGAACTCGGCATCGTCCACCGCGACCTCAAGCCCGCGAACATCCTCATCGACTCCGCCGGCGAGCCGCGCGTCGCCGACTTCGGCCTCGCGCACCTCGCCCACGAGACGCGCCTCACGCGCACCGGCGCCTCGGTCGGCACGCCCGTCTACATGAGCCCCGAGCAGGTCCGCGGCGCCGACGTCGGGCCGCGCAGCGACATCTACGGTCTCGGCGTCATCCTGTATCAGCTCCTGACCGGTCGGGTGCCCTTCGACGGCAGCCGCATCGAGGAGGTCTACCGCAAGATCCTCGTCGAGGACCCTCCGCGTCCGCGCCGTCTCGCTCCCGACCTTCCCGAGGACCTCGAGACCGTCTGCCTCAAGGCGATCGAGAAGCACCCGCGCCGCCGGTACGAGACCGCCGACGGTCTCGCGGCCGACCTCCGGCGCTGGCTCGCCGGCGAGCCGATCGCCGCGCGCCCGCCCTCCACCTTCCGCCGCGTCGCATCCTATGTCGGGCGCCGCAAGCCGCTCGCCGCCGCGATCGCCGCCGCCCTCGTCGTCGCGGCCGGCTTCGGCGCCTGGCGCGTCGTCGAGGCGGGCCGCCGCTCGGAGGCCGAGCGACGCCGGGCCGACGCGGTCGCGCTCCTCGAACGCGGCCGCCCCGCGCTCGACGACGCCGTGCGATACCTCTACGACGCCAACGCCTCCTACGACGAGCTCGTGCGCCGCGTCGACCGCAGCCGCGCGCTCCTCGAGGAGGCGACCGCGAAGGCGCCCGACCTCCCGCTCGGCCACTACCTTCTCGGCCGCGCGTGGGACGTCTTCGGCGAATGGGACCGCGCCGAGGAGTGCTGGCGACGCGCGATCGCCGCCGATCCCAGGTTCGGGCCCGCCCACTACCGGCTCGGGCGGCTGCTGATCACCCGCACCTTCATCGAGCGCCTCGTGACGGCCGATGAGCGGGACGTGCTGCGCCGTCCCGAGCCGCTGGCGAAGGAGGCGGCCGACGAGATTGCCCGCGCCGCCCTCGACGACGACCTCGACCGCAAGGTCGCGGAGGCGATGATCGAGTTCGCGCGCGTCGACGACAAGCGCCTCCAGCCGATCGCGCGGGAAGGCATCGACCGCTTCGGGAGCCGCCAGGGGGCCGAGGACTTCCACTGGCTCCTCGCGCTGACGCTCGAGGGGCAGGAGCGCCTCCACGCGCTCGACCGCGCGATCGAGCTCTGCCCCAAGCACGCCATCGCCCTCTTCTGCCGCGGCGCGTGGCGCCCCGACCCGGACGGCGCGGTCGCCGACTACACCCGGGCGATCGAGATCCAGCCCCGCTTCGCCGCCGCCTGGCTGAACCGCGGCAGGGAGCGGCTCGACCTGGGCGACTTCGAACGCGCCATCGTCGACTTCACCCGCGCCGCCGAGCTGCAGCCCTCCTCCGCCGTCGCGGTCGGGCACCGCGGCGTCGCGAAGCGCCGGAAGCGCGACCTCGACGGTGCGATCGCCGACTGCACGAGGGCGATCGAGCTCAGCCCGCGCTACACTCGCGCCCGCGTCGACCGCGGGCTCGTGCTCCAGGAGAAAGGCGACGCCGACGCCGCCATCCGCGACTTCACCGCTGCGATCGACATCGACCCGCGCTACGCCGAGGCCCTCGTCAACCGCGCGATCTCGTTCGCGGCCAAAGGCGCGTTCAAGGACGCCGTCGCCGACTGCGATCGCGCGATCGACGTGAAGCCCGAGCTCTACGAATCGTGGACGACGCGCGGCTTCGCGCGCCTCAACCTGCAGGATCTCGACGGCGCCGCCGCCGACTTCACCCGCGCGATCGAGCTTCAGCCCGCGAAGGCCGCGGCGTACATCAACCGCGCCGACGTCCGCCGCCTGAAAGGCGACATCCAGGGCTCGCTCGCCGACGTCTCGAAGGCGATCGACCTCGACCCCAGACCGGCGGCCGCCTATGTCAACCGCGGCATCCTCCGCCAGACGCTCTCCGACGTGAAGGGCGCCCTCGAGGACTACACGCGCGCCATCGAGCTCAACCCGCGCGAGCCCGCCGCGTACGTCAACCGCGGCGTCTGCCGCGAGGCGACCGACCGCGCCGGCGCGGCCGCCGACTACGCCAAGGCCCTCGAGGTCGCCCCGAAGGACTGGCCCCACCGCGCCCGCGTGGAGGAGCTGCTGAAAGCCGTTGGCCGTTAGGCCCTTGGCCGTCAGCCGGAGCCGCTTCCGCAGTACGAGCGACTCCGGCCAATGGCTAATGGCTTAGGGCTAACGGCTGACGGCTACTTCCTCTCCACCGTCAGCATGTCGACCAGGAACTCCGCCGCCCCGCCCCGCTTCTCGTGGTAGAACGCGATCCGCCTCACCCGGTCCCGGTCGAGCTTCCGGTTCCCCGGCTGGCGCGACCACACCATCTCCAGCTTCGACAGCTCCACCGAGTGGCGCTTCCATTCCGACGTCAGCGACAGGTCCTGCGCCCACTCCTCCATGATGTCGTCGTCCTCGACGACCATCAGCCGCACCACCCCCGCCCCCACCGTCGTCCCCTTCTTCGACTTCGCGAAGAACGACACCACCTCCGCCTTCGCGTCGAGCTGCTCCACGGTCGTGAAGAGCATCGAGTACCGCCCCCCCTGCGCCGCCGGAAACGTGAACGCCCCGCACTTCGACCCCTCCCGCGCCTCCCCGGCCCAGTCGAACCGCGGCGGCGCCCCCGTGTCGGAGTCGCTGATCCACGGCGCCTCGTCGTCCTCGAAGTCGCACTTCCAGAGCAGGTTCGGGCTCAGCCCCTCGCGCGCGCAGTCGTCCCGCAGCTTCTTGATCCCCGCATCCTTCGCCGCGCGCGTCTCGGGATAGAACGACGCGAGCGCGTTCAGGTGCGCCGTCGCCTCCGCCCAGCGCTTCTTCCCCACCGCCTCGCGCGCCTTCTTCAGCAGGTCCGCCGCCGCGTCCTCCCTGTGCTTCGCACGCGCGTCCCCGCACTTCTTCTTCATCGTGTCCAGGTCCCCCCGCACCGCCGCGAAGTGGTTCGACCGCGCGTGCTCCGTCCGGAAGCGCTCCAGCGCCTGCTCCGCGTCGTCGAACCTCCCCGCCGCGAGCGCCTTCGGGAACTCCGCCTGCAGGTCCTTCCACGCCTGCTGCGCCCGCCGCTCGATCTCCCCCCGCGCCGCCTCCGACACCTGCTTGCGCAGCGCCGCGATCTCGTCGTCCCGGTCCGCGTATGCGTGCGTCTTCGAATGCCGCTCGAGCTTCTCGAGCGCCTCCAGCGCCTGCATCCACTCCGACTTCGACGCCGCCACGCGCAGCTCGCGCAGCGCCTCCTCCGCGTCCATCTCGCTCCGCGAGTCCTCCTCCATCTGCCCGATCGCCCGCACGACCGACTTGTATGTCTTCGTCGTCAGGTATTTCTGCCGCATCTGCGACGCCTGCTCGATCACCGAGCTCCATCGCTTCATGCCGAACCACTTCGCCAGCAGCCGCGCCGCCTCGTCCGCCTCGAGCTCGCGGTCGACCGACGCGTTCGCATCCGCCAGGGCGTCGGCCGACACCCCGGGGCCCGCCCGGATCGCCGAGAGCGCCGCCTTCGCCTCCTTGAACTTCGACTGGTCGACGAGCCCCATCGCCTCGTCGTACGCGCGGCGCCCCTCCGCCGCCGCCTTCTCGAGGCCGGACTTGCACGCCCCGAGCGCCTCGCCGATCGCCTCGCCCCGCGAGCGCACGTACTGGAGCGCCGCGTGCTCCTTCTGCAGCTGCTCGAGGCGCCTGCGCCCGTCCTCCCAGCGGCCCGACTTCACGTCGTCCTGCGCGCGCGTCCAGAGCTCCGCGGCCTTCGACACCATCGCCGGGTCGTCCTCGACCGGGGGCGGCGGCCGGTCGGTCGTCGCGGGGACGGTCGTCTCGGGCGGCTTCACGATCGGCTTCGGATCCTGTCCTCCGCCGCCGCGCAGCACGAGGATGAGCACCGCGATCACGACGATCGCGGCGACCACGCCGACGATCGCGCCGGTCGCCGAGCCGCCGCCCCCGCCCGCCGCGCGGACGACGCGCATCCGCCGCTGCGACTCGCCGTGCTTGCGCGTGCCCCCCTTCGGCGCGGCCGCCGCCGCGCGCGCGTGCACGACCGGCTGCCCCGCCTTCACCTTCCTGAGATCGTCCACCATCTCCTGCGGCGTCTGGTAGCGGTCCTTGCGGTCCTTCTGGAGGCACTTGAGCAGGACCAGCGCGAAGTCCTCCGTCAGCTTCGGGTTGTGCTTGCGCGGGTCGAGCGGCGCCTCGTCGAGGTGCTTGCGGAAGGTGAGCGCGGCGGTCTTCCCCTCGAACACCCACTGGCCGGCCGCGAGGAAGTAGAGCGTCGCCCCCAGCGCGTAGAGGTCGCCCCGGATGTCGATGTCCGGCTGCATCTGGATCTGCTCGGGCGACATGTAGTACGGCGTGCCGACGATGACGCCGTCGAGCGTGAGCGACTGCTCGCGATCGACGCCGCGCGCGAGGCCGAAGTCGCAGATCTTCACGGTGCCGTCGGCCGTGATCATCAGGTTCTCGGGCTTGATGTCGCGGTGCACCATCTTGTTCTGGTGGACGTACTGGAGCGCCTCCGCGACCTGGATGCCGATGTCGACGCTGCGCGCCTGGCCGAGGCACCCCTCGGCGTCCATGACCTGCCGGACCGTCTTGCCGTCGACGAACTCCATGATGAAGTAGAAGGTGTCGGCGGCGTGGCCGACGTCGATGGCCCGGATGATGTTCTTGTGGTCGAGCGCGGCGGCGGCGCGCGCCTCGCGGAGGAAGCGGGCGACGTACGACGGATCCTTCGTGTAGAGGTTGGACAGGATCTTGACCGCGACAGGGCGGTTCATGCTTTCCTGCATCGCCCTGTAGACGGTGCCCATGCCGCCCGCGGCGATCTTGTGCTGCAGCGCGTAGCCGGGGATCGCCGAGCCGGCGATGCCCATCGCCTTGAGGACCTCGCGGCGCTGCGCGTCGGTGAGGAAGCCCTTCTTGACGAGAATCTCGCCGAGCTGCGCGTCGACGCCCATCTCGCGCATCTTCTTCTGCACGTCGAGCGTCTCGGTCAGCTGCTCGGCGGTGAGGAACTTGAGGCGCAGCGCCATCCCGCCGAAGCCCCGGTCGTTCACTTCGGCCATATCGCGTCCCTATCCTAACATACGGGACGCGGCGGCCCGGCTGTAGCCCGCGGCGCGCCTACTTCCTCTCCGGGAGCCGGTGGCGGCTGAAGAACTCCCGGATCGCCTCGCTCGCGTTGATGTCGCGGCTGGCGACCCCGAGCACGCGTTCGGCGGGCACCTTCGTGCCGGGCCAGGTGTGCCCGCCGCCGGTGATCTTGTAGAAGACCGTCTTGCGGTCCTCGGTCTGGACGAGGAGAGCCGCCAGCAGCGCGATCGTCATATCTACGTGAACACGCCGCCGGGCGCGGAGTCGCGTTATAATGGCCCCATGAAGCGGCTCCGTTCGCGGCGCCCCCGCATGCGGGCGCGGCCGCTCAGGCAGAAGCCGAACCCGAAGGCGTTCGACGTCCTGAGGGATCTGGGCGAGACGGTCCAGGCGCTGCGGAACGGCATGCGCCTCGAGGACAAGAAGAGGTGCTCTTGGTACTCGTCGACCTCCTGATCCGCGTCGCGGACGAGTTCGACAAAGCGCGCATCCGCTTCGTTCTTTTCGGCGGCATGGCGGTTTCAACGTGGGTGCCTGAGCGCCTCACTCACGACTGCGACGTCGTCGCGTGGGCGGGCAAGCGGGACGTCACCCGGCTCCAGCAGGCGCTCCTCGCCGCCGGCGCGCGCGTGACGGCCCTGGAGATGCGCTGGATCCACGAGCGGCGCTTCGTGCGCCTCGGCACGGCCGCAGGATTCAAGCTCGACGTCCACCTCGTCACCACGCCGCACGATCGGGCGGCATTCGCGCAGGCGCGCCCCGTCGAGCATCGCGGCCGCACGGTCATGGTGGCTCGACCCGAGGACCTGATCCTCTACAAGCTCAAGGCCTGGCGTGGCCAGGACCAGCTCGACATCGCGCAGCTGCTCCGCTCCGTCAGGGGGCTTGACCGCGAGTACGTCGACTCGTGGCTCGACGCCATCGCAAAGCGGACCGGCGCGCCGATGCGCGATCGCTGGAAGCAGAGCCTCGAGAACGCGCGCCGGGTCGAAGAGCAGCGCTGACCGCTACCTCTTCCCCTCCACCCTCAGCGCGTCCACCATGAACTCCTGCGCCTCCCGCGCCCGCTGCATGAACCCGAACCGGCGCACCCTGTCCGCCTCCAGCTTCCCGTCCCCCTCCCCCCACGACTTCCTGAAGTCCGACAGCCGCACCGACACCCGCTTCCACTCGCTCCCCACGGACGCCGTCTCGAACGTGAACTCCTCCCCCGGCGACGCCTCCGCCACGATCAGCTTCACCGGGGCGTTGTGCCCCTTCTTCACGTGCCGCAGCCACATCGTGAACGACTCCGCCCCCGCGATCCCCCTCGGCGTCTCCACCGTCGCCCACGCCCAGTCCCCCTGCGTGTACTCGGAGAACGTCACCAGCCCCGCCCGCTTCCCCGCCGCCGCCTCCGCCCCCCAGTCGAACCGCGCCGGCACGTTCGCGTTCCCCCGCACGTGCAGCACTTCGCGGTCCTCCTCGAACTCCACCTTCACCAGCACATGCGGCGCGAACCCGCCCTCCTTCTCGCACGCCTCCCGCACCGCCCGCAGCGACGACTGCGCGTCCTTCCACGCCCGCGCGTCCCCGTACTCCCGCGCCCCCCGCTCCAGCAGCCCCCAGCACTCCTCCCACAGCCTCTTCGACGCCGCCTCGCGCGCCGCCTTCACCAGCTCCGCGGCCGCACGCTCCCGCGCCTCCGACTGCGCCCGCGCCGCCGCCCGCGCGTGCCGCTGCAGCACGGAGGCGATCCGGTTGGCGTACTCGTCGGTCAGCTTGTATTTCTGCTCCCACGTCCGCAGCAGCTCGATCGCCGCGTCGAACTTCGACGCCGCCAGCAGGTCCTTGAACTCCCCCTCCGCCCGCGGCCACGTCGCGCGCGCCTCCCGCTCCATCGCCTGCTTCTGCGCCGCCATGTGCTCCTGCCGCAGGCGGTCGCGCGCGTCCTGGTTCACCGCATACGTCTGCGTCGCGTGGAAGTCCCGCTCCAGCGCCTCCAGGAGCCGCATCACCTCGTCCCAGTTCTTCGACAGCGCCGCCAGCCGCGCGTCGTGCACCGCCCGCCCCGCGTCCACCTCCCGCTGCGCCCGCGCGAGCCAGTCCGCCACCCGCCCCTCCGCCGCGCGCCCGCTCTCCGTCCCCGCGTGCTTCCGCTTGAACTCCGCGCCGTCCGCCAGCACCGCGTCCCAGCGCGCCTCGCGGAACGCCCCCTGGATCCGCTCGACCGCCCCTTCCGTCGCCAGCTCCGCGTCGCACTCCGCGACGTCGCGCTCGAGGACGGCGACCGACACGTTCGGAGTCTCCAGCCCCTCCTGGCGGATCCGCACGAGCGCCTCGCGCGCCTCCTGCCACGAGCCCGCGTTCATCATGCCGCGCGCCTCCGCGTGCCGCCGGTCGATCTCGCCCATCTGTCCCGCGAGATGCCCCTCGCACGCCCCGATCTTCGAGCCGATCTCCTCGCGCCGCACGGCGAACAGCTTCGTGCCGACGAACTCGCGCCGCAGCTGCTCCAGCGACGCCTTCGCCTCGCGCCACTTCCTCGCCGCGAGCTCCGAGGAAGCCCGCCCCCAGAGCTCCACCGCGCGATCCTCGCGCTCCGGGTCGACAGGCGGCGGGGGCGGGGGCGGAGGGGGCAGCTGGGTCGTCTTCACGGCGGCGGGCGGGACCTCCTTCTCCGTCCTCTTGTTGTGCGACACCGCCAGCGCGACGGCGACCGCCGCCAGCACCACGACGGCGACGGCCGCCAGCGGCGCCAGGGTGCGCCTCTGCTGGACGCGCTTGCGCCGCGTCACGCGCAGCGCCCGCGCCGCCGCGTGCGCGCTCGCGTGCGGCGGAGCCGCACCCTCCCGCATGCGGTCGATGTCCTGGATGACGTCGCGCGGCGCCGGGTAGCGGTGGCCCCGATCCTTCTCCAGGAGCTTCCCGAGCACCTGCACGAAATGGTCGGAGAGCCTCGGCGCGTACGGACGCGGGCTCGGCGCCGGCGCGCTCAGGTGCATCGCCATCGTCTCCGCGGCGGTCTTCCCTTCGAAGACGAAGCGGCCCGTCACCGCGTACCACAGCGTCGCGCCGAGGGCGTAGAGGTCGGCGCGGATGTCGACGTCCTTCTCGCCGGTCACCTGCTCCGGCGACATGTAGTACGGCGTGCCGACGGCGAAGCCGGTCTGGGTGAGCGACTGCTCGGACTGCTGCATGCGCGCGAGGCCGAAGTCGCAGAGCTTGACGGTCCCGTCGGCCGCGACCATCAGGTTCTCCGGCTTGATGTCGCGGTGGATCATCCTGTTGCGGTGGATGTAGTCGAGCGCGTCGGCGACCTGGCGCGCGATGTCGAGCGCGCGCGCCTCGTCGATCGGTCCGCTCTTCGCGACGATGTCGCGCAGCGAGGGCGCCTCGAAGTGCTCCATGACGAAGTAGCAGACGCCGTTCGCCTCGCCGACGTCGATCGCCCCGATGATGTTCCTGTGGTTGAGGGCGCCCGCCGCCCGCGCCTCCTGGAAGAAGCGGGCGACGTACGAGGCGTCCTGCGTCATGAGGCTGGAGAGGATCTTGATCGCGACCGGACGGCTGATCGAGGTCTGGATCGCGCGGTAGACCGTTCCCATGCCCCCCTGGCCGATCTTCTCCTTCAGCGTGTAGCCGGGGATCTGCTCCGTCGTGACGCCGAGCGCCTTGAGGATGGCGCGCGCCTGCCCCTCGGTGATGTACCCCTTCTTGGCCATGACCGCGCCGAGCGGCTCGTCGATCCCCATCCCGCGCATCTTCGCCTGGATGCCGAGGCACTCCTTTACCTGCGCCTCGGTGACGTGGCCGAGGCGCACCGCCATGGTGCCGAAGAGGTTGTCCCGGCCCGGGGGAGCCATATCCCTATTCTACTCGTAGAGCTTCGAGACATGCACCCGCACACCCGGCAGCCGGGAGACGATCTCGTCGCCCAGGCCGTACGACCGCCGCCCGTCCGCCGACACGACCTCGACGCGCCCGGCGTCCGGATCGACGATCCAGCACTCGTCAGCGGCGGCCGCCGGGCCCTTGCCCTCCGCAGCCTTGCCGACAGCCGCCGAATCCCGGGAGACGGCGGAGGAGGGGCCCACGACGACCGCGAGCGTGCGCCCGCGGACGCGGAAGATGCCCGGCGCCGCCTCCTCCGGCCAGTCGAGCGCCGCCGCGACGTTCGCGACGATCTCCGCGCGCCGCGACTCCCGCTCGGCCCGCGCGCGCAGCCCGGGCGGGACGTCCTCGAGCTGCAGCAGCGCCTGCGCGGCCGCGGCCGCGACCGACGGGTCGTCGAGCAGCCGCCCGAGCGCGCCAGGATCGTCGATGAGCTCCGCCGCCCCGGAGCGCCGGCTTGCCTCGATCGACGCGTCGCCCGCCAGCTCGGCGAGCTGCGCGTCGTCGAGCGCGCCGAGGGCCGCCTCGAACTGCGTGTCGTCCCCGATGCGCACGACCGTCATGAGCTCCGGCGCCGAAGCGCCGAGCTCGCTCAGAAAGTCGCACGCGCGCTTCCACACCGTGCGGTCGGTGCGGATCGCCGCCCGCAGCCCGTTGACCGCGTCCGGGACCCGCCGCAGCGCCGCGACGACCTCGGGCCGGACCTCGACCATCTCCTCGTAGATCTCGTCGAACGGCGCGCGCAGGAGGCCGTCGAGGGTCGAATCACGAATCACGAATCACGGGGATGGCACCGTCGACGGTGACGCTCCCGTGATTCGCTATTCGTAATTCGTAATTCGTCATTCGCCTTCCTCTTCCGGCATCCCCTCCACCTTGCGCTGCTCCGGCACGATCTCGAGCTCCAGTTCCTTGTCGTCGCGCGAGACCGTCAGTTTCAGCTTCTGCCCGGCCTTCTTGCCGTTGAGCGCCGCCTTGAACTCCTTCCAGTCCCTCACGCGCCCGCCGTCCACCTTCTTGATCACGTCGCCGCTCTTCAGCCCCGCCTTCGCCGCCGGCCCCTTCTCCGTCACCTCGTCCACTTCCACGCCCAGATCGTCGAAGTCGTACGACGGCGTGAAGCCGAGGAAGAGGTTCCCGACGTTCGCCTCCTGCGCGCGCAGCTTCTCGGGATCGCCGAGCAGCACCTTGGCCTCCTTCGCCGCCCACTCCTTCTTCGCCGCGTCGAAGCGCTTGTACTTCACCTTCACCACGCTCCCCGCGGGCCACGACCCGACGATCCCGTGGAAGCGGTTGAGGTTGTACGGCCGGTGCCCCTCGATGTCGGTGATGATGTCTCCGGTCGTGAGGCCCGCCTTCGCCGCCGGCGTCTCCTCGGTCAGCCCCGCGATGAAGACCCCCTCGCCGAACTCGCCGGTGTTCTCGTACCGGTCGTCGCCGCACTCGCCGACGGTCGCGCCGTCCATGTAGCCGCCGAACGCGCGCCCGCCCGCCTTGAAGTGCGGCAGGAACCGGCGGATCTGGTTCGACGGGATCGCGTACCCGATCCCCGTGTTGACGCGGCTCAGGAACCGCTTCACGTCGATCCGCCCGTTGATGCCGATCACCTTGCCGTCCATGTTGATGAGCGGCCCGCCGGAGTTGCCGGGGTTGATCTGCGCGTCGGTCTGCACCGCGTCCTTGTACCCGGGGTTGTCGAGGTAGACGTGCAGCGCCGACACGATGCCGTGCGTGATCGTCGGCTCCCAGTTGCCGTTGCCGAGCGCGAACGGATTGCCGATGGCGATCACGGGGTCGCCGACCCTCATCGCGTCGGAGTCGCCGAGGTCGATGTGCGGCAGGTCCTTGCCGTTCTTCACCTTGAGGAGCGCGACGTCGTCCGCCGGATGGAAGCCGACGAGCGCGGCGTCGTACTGCTTGCCGCCCGTGAAGCGCACCTTCCAGTTCTGCGCGCCGCCGGCGACGTGGTGGTTCGTCAGGATCCACCCGTCGGCGTCGATGCAGACGCCCGACCCGCCGCCGATGAAGACGTACGCCGCCTTCGTCTTGTCGACGACCGCGTGCACCTTCTTCTGGAGCTCCTGCACCTTCTGCAGGTCCGGGTCTTCCTGGGCGGCCGCCGTCGATCCGACGGCCAGGAGGAGCGCCAGGGTCGCCGTCCGCATAACCGCCCCCGTGATTCGAGATTCGTGATTCGTGATTCGCTAGTTGGGGTTGTCCGTCAGCTTGACCTTCACGTCCTTCGCCGCGTCCTTCCCGGTCTTCGGGTCCTTGCGCATGACCTTGAGCTTCACCACGTCGCCCACCTTCTTGCCGGCGAGCATCGTGCGCATCTCGTCCCAGTTCTTCACCTTCTTGCCTTCGAACTCGACGATGACGTCGCCTTCCTGCATCCCGCCTTCCTCGGCGGGGCTCTCTGCGGCGACCTGCGCGACGACCACCCCTTCCACGCCCTCGGCCCCCTCGGCCGGCGTGATGCCGGTCCACGGCTCCTTGCCGCGCTCCGTGTTGCGGCTCGCCTTCAGCTCCGGCAGCGCCTTGTCGATCTCCGCGTGCTTGCACGCGAAGCCGACGCCGCCCGACTGCCCCCAGTTCGTGCGCGGCTTGATCTGGCACGTCACGCCAACGAGCTCGCCCAGGAGGTTCACGAGCGGCCCGCCGACGTTCCCGTAGTTCAGCTCCGCGTCGGTCTGCACCGCGGTCGACTTCATCCGGTCGAGCGCGCTCACGATCCCCTGGTTGATCGTCGCCATGTCCGGGTCCGGCGCCCGCCCGACGATCGCCACGAAGTCCCCCTGCCGCACCGCGTCCATCTTCGCCTTCGGAAGCACCGGCAGGTCCTTCGCCTCGATCTTCACCAGCGCGATGTCGCGCGTCGCGTCCCACCCGAGCCGCTTGCCCTCGTACGACTTGCCGTCGGACGTGCGCACCGTGATGCGCCGCACGTCGCCGCTCACGTTGAACGCGCTCGTGAGGATGAGCCCGTCCTCCGTCCAGATCGTGCCGGTGCACGGCCCTTCGGGACGGTTGTAGTAGTCGTTGTGCGCCCCGGACGGGCCGGAGCCGGCCGCGCCCTCCGGGTCCTTGTCGCGCACAACCTCGAGGGCGACGACGGAGCGCCCGACGCGGTCGCGCAGCTTCTGCATCACGCGCGCCATCGCGGACGTCGGGTCGTCCTGGCAGAGCACCGCGGCGAGGAGCGCGATCATTTCTTCTTCTCCAGCGTGATCTTGATGTCGTCCTTCAGGCCGTCGTCGTCGATCTTCAGCGTCACCATCGCGCCCGACTGCAGTTCCTTGAGGAACGCGGCGAACTCCGCGGCGGTCTTGAAGCTCTTCTGCCCCGCGCCGAGGATTACCGTCCCCTTGCGCAGTCCCGCGGTGTCGGCCGGGCTGCCCGCGTCGACGCCGTCGACGACGACCTTTCCCCCCTGGTCGACCACCTTCGCTCCGAGGTAGGCCTCGCCCGCCTCCGCCGCCGCCGTCTCCGTCGTCGTCTGCTGCGACGGGTGCTTCCCCTCGCACAGGAGGTCGATCGAATGCCTGAGGCTGTCGATCGGGATGGCGTTGCCGAGAAAGCGGTGCGGCGAGTAGTTGAGCGTGACGAAGCCGACCATCTTCCCCGCGGCGTCGAGGAGCGGCGCCCCCTCCATGCCGACGTTGACCGCCGCCGTCGTCTCGAACACGCTGCCCGTGAAGAACGAGTTCAGCTTCGCCTCCTCGAGCCGGTACGTGCCGCTGATGAGCCCGACGTTCAGCGACGGCTGGTCGTTGTTGATCATCGAATTCGACGCGTTGCCGAGCGTGTACGCGACGTCGCCGACGCGGACCTTCGCCGACGCGCCCATCGTCATCGGCTTGAGGTCCCCCTTCGGCTTGATGCGGAGGATCGTGATCTCCTCCCTTTTCGAGGTGCCGACGATCTCGGCGCGGTAGAACTTCGGCCCCTTCATCCAGACACGGACGTTCTGCGCCCCCTCCGGAACCGCCGAATAGGAGACGAGGAGGAGCCCGTCCTTCGTGAGCACCACGCCAGAGCCGGAGCGCTCGCCGCCGGCGATCATGGCGCGCACGGCGACGATCGAGTCGACCGCCACATCGTAGACCTTCCGGTGGTTCTCGTCGGACCCCTGCGCCAGCAGGAGGACCGCCAGCGTGGTGAGCATCTCTACTATTATACGGACGGCCGGCCCGCGGCACAGTGCGAACAATTCGACACCGCCGGAGGGAGACCACGGAGGCACAGAGGAAGAACTGCTGCAGAGACAGCCTCTTCTCATTTCCCTGCTTGAGTCGTCCTCCGGCTCTGTGTCTCCGTGCCTTCGTGGTGAATCCTCCGGGGACTCTGCCGCCAGCCGACATCGTTTCGCTGAACATCTCCCCTCGCCCGCCTGTCCCTAAGGTGCTTGCATTGACGGAGGCTGCGATGCGGAAGGTTGCTCTCGGCGGGATCCTCGGATTGTGGCTGGCGTCCCTCGCGTCCCCCCAGGACACGGGCGACAAGCGCGAGCTGCGCTACAAGTTCGAGAAGGGCGAGAAGGTCGTTCTCGTCATCAAGCAGAAGATGAACGTCAAGCTCGACGAGGTCCCCGAGGCGTTCCAGGGGATCGCCCCCGAGGAGCCGTTCGACAACGACTTCGACGGCACCGCCGAGTTCGAGGTCAAGGAGGCGGGCGAGAAGGGGTACGTCCTCGAGGGCCGCTTCCAGACGATCCAGGCGAAGGGTTCCGTCATCGGCCAGGACTTCGAGTTCGCGTACGACCGCGCCAAGGACGGCGACGAGCCGAAGGGCGGCGGCGACGAGGGGGGCGGCGGCGACGGCGGCATGCCGGGCGGCCTCGGCAATCCCGCCGACATGCTCCGCGGGCTGGCGGTCGCGCGCCTCAAGCTCGAGATCGACCCGCTCGGCAAGTTCAAGATCGGCGGCGCGGACGGCGGCTCCGGCGCGGTCGCCACGCAGCTCCTCGACCTCGGCGGACTCATCGGACAGCTGCCGAAGGACAAGGTCGGCGCGGGCGACACCTGGAAGAACAGCGACTCGCTGGAGCTCCCCGGACTGCCGTTCAAGATGCGCGTCAAGAGCGAGAACAAGTTCACGAAGACGGAGAAGATCGAAGGCCAGGAGTGCGCGCTCATCGAGAGCAAGTTCACCGTCGGCACCGAGGGCGGCGACGCGGACAAGGAGGAGGAGCCGCCGATGGACCTGCCGATCCCGCTCAAGGCGAAGTTCACCGGCGAGGGCAAGGGCTCGATGGCCTTCGCGATGGACGCCGGGCGGCCGGTGAAGAACGACATGAAGATGGACGTGAAGCTCACCGTCACCATCAGCAACCCCCAGGGCGGCGACGACGTCGAGATCAAGGGCAGGTTCAAGATGGAGCAGACGCTCGGGATCAAGAAGAAGGACTACTAGCCCGACGACGGCGATCCCGGATCCCGGATCCCGGGATGCCGCGCGCGCTCCGCACGGCGCTAGCGCACGTCCGGAATCAGGGATCCGGGATCTGGAATCCTGTAGAATGCCCGACATGCGGCTGCTCATGGCCTGGGTTCTCGCTCAGTCCGCCGACACGCTCCCCCTCAAGCACCGCGACCGCCTCATCGTGAACCTGGCGATCGAGACCGAGATCGCCGCGAACGACGGCCGCGACTCCAGGCACGCGACCGAGCTCAAGCTCGAATACGCCGTCGACGACATCGGCGGCGGGCGCGTGAAGCTCGACGGCCAGGTGCTCGCGATCAAGGCTGCCGGCACCGTTCGCGCGAAGGAGTTCTCCTACGAGTGGAAGCGCGGCGGCGGCGACGCCAAGTCGACCGGCCAGACGCACGAGTGCTTCGCGGCGCTCGAGAAGCCGTTCAAGATGAAGCTGAGCGACCGCGGCGTGATCGACTCGAGCGGCCTCGACGACTATCTCGACCTCTTCCCCGTCTTCAGCCCGAGCGTGCTCGTCGGGCTCCCCTGCCCGCTGGGGTCGGGCGCGACGTGGAAGGTCGAGCCGAAGCGCTATCCGTGGTACACGGGCTACTCGGTCGACTTCGGCGCGTCGCGGACCGGCGACTCGGTCTCGGCGAAGCTCAATTACACGGCGCCCGAGACGGAGGTCCCGATCGAAGGGACGGTCGGCGTGACGGGCTCGGGCGACGCCACGGCGGAGTTCAAGTCGGGCCTGCCCGTGAAGGGTTCGTTCAGCGCGAGCGTCACGGTGTCGCAGGGCGGCGCGAAGCGCGCGGTGAAGCAGAAGATCGAGTGGACGGTGAAATGAACGGGCGCGAAACCCAGTCTAAACTCCTGCACTAGATAAAGACAAATGCCGATTCGCAACTGCACGTCCTGCAACAAGCCGATGAACGCGGACCTCTCGAAGTGTCCGTGGTGCGGCGCCGCCGCGATTGAACTCACGCTCGCGGTGCCGGGCTCGCCCGAGGGCACCTACGTCCAGGTGGAGTCGAAGGTCGAGCCGTCCGGGTCGCCGCCGCCGCCGACGCCGGTCGTGCCGGCGACGCAGCCGCCCAAGCCGGCGCCCGAGACGATGCCGTGCCCTTACTGCCAGGAGCCGGTGCGCAAGGACGCGGTGAAGTGCCGCTGGTGCGGCGAGGGGATCGCAGGCGGGAAGGCGCTGCCGCCGCCGATGGCGCCTGCGCCGGGGCCCGTCTATATGGCACCGCAGACGCCGGCGGGCACCGGTCCGCTCATCGTGGGCATCCTGTCGCTGCTCCTCTGCCCGCTGCTGGGGCCGGTCGCGTGGATCATGGGCAACAGCTACGAGAAGAACTGCCGCGCGATGGGCTGCGAGCCCGATGGCGCAGGCACGGCCGGGAAGATCCTCGGCATCATCGCGACCGTGCTGCTCATTCTCGGCTGCGGCGGCTTCGTCCTGTTCTTCGTGATCGGCATGGCGGGCGCGGCCTCGGGGATGTGATCCGCCGCAGCCTTTCCAGCATCCACGCGGCCGGCGGGACGAAGGCGGATGCGCAAACCTCTGCGGACATTTGTGATCGCGATCGAGGCGGCGGGGCTGGCGGTGCTTGTTGCGCTGGTGCGGACGGGCGGACGGCTGGCAAGCCCGCTGTGGAGCGGTTAGCAGGCTGTTGAAAAGGGGGCAGCCTGCTGGTCGCACGTGTCACGTATTACGTTTCATGTCGTCGCCCGTCGATGTGCGACGACGTGCGACCGTCGTCCTGTGACGACGTGATACGTGATACCGGAGACTGCCTCCTCCCCCCTAGCCTCCCGAAACCGCCTGCATGAGCGTCACCACATCCCCCGCCGCGACCGGCACATCGAGCGACTCCAGCCAGCGCGTGTTCGTCTGGTTGTGGAAGCACAGCACGTGCCGGCGGAACGCCCCGCTCTCGTCGAAGAGATGCACCCGCAGCTCCGGATGCGCCCGCACCAGCGCGTCGAGCGCCCCCTGCAACGTCTCCGCCTCCACCTCCACCGCTGACGCACCCACAACCGGCGCCAGCAGCCCCGGCAGCCGCACCGTCACGCGCATTACGCTTTGAACGCGCTCACGCACAGGATGCGCGGCAGCGTCACCGGCAGCGTCCCCCACGACTTCCCGCAGTCGCGGCTCGCGTGCACCGTCCCCGCGGTCGTCCCGAAGTACACGCCTCCCGGCTCGAGCCCGTCCACCGACATCGCCGTCCGCAAGACGAGCGCATAGACCGGCGACTTCGACAGCGGCTTCGACGCCGGCTCCCACGAGCCGCCCCCATCCCGGCTGCGATAGACCCGCAGCTCCCCCTTCGCGAACATCCGGTACTCGTCGCTCTCCACCGGCGCCGCGAAGAGCGTGCCGGTCGACGGATCGCGCGCGATCGGGAAGCCGAACCGCGACGGAAGCCCCTTCTCGATCTTCTCCCACGAGTCCCCGCCGTTGCGCGTGCGGTACATCCCCATGTGGTCCTGCCGCCAGATCGCGTTCGGATCCGCCGGATCCGACACGAGCGCATGCACTCAGTAACCGATGTCCTTGTGCGTCTTGTCTTCGAGGATGATCGGCACGCCTTCGTTCTTCGCCCGCCACGTCTTCCCGCCATCGTCCGTCCGCCAGACGCCGACGGCCGAAATCCCGCACCACATGCGCTGCGGGTTCTTCGGGTCGGTGAGAATCGAGTGCGCACAGAGTCCGCCGTTGCCCGGCTGCCACGCGTCGCGCGTCGGATGCTCGTTGAGCCCGTCGAACGGCGACCACGTCTCGCCGCGATCGCCGCTCCCGAACAGCCCCGCCTCGTCCACGCCTGCCAGCACGCGGCCGTCGTCCGCATGGATTCGCCAGATCTGGGTGAGCTTGCGCTTCCCGCCCTCCGCGTACGCGGGTCCCTTCGGGAGCTGCCGCCACTCCTTGAGATCGTCGCTCGCCTGGATCGTCGCGCCGTACACCTGGCTGGCCACCCCGAGCAGCCACCGCTTGCGGTCCCGCGTCGCCGCGGTCACCTTCCATCCCTTGAAGATCGGCCCGTCGACCTTCCACTTCGACCGCGACTTGTCGGAGCGCGCAATCCACGCGCCTTTCTCCGTGCCAATGACCAGAATAGTGCTCATGTCGATCTCCGTATGGCCGGCAGGGATCCGGGATCCGGGATCCTCTTCGCATCGCTCAGGCTTTTGTCTCACTCTTTCTCGGTCTCAGGAAGGCGCCCAGGTACGCGATCTCCTCGTCGAACTGCGCCTGCGAATCGCACGTGAAGGCGATCTCGTCGCGGATGAGCGCGATCAGCTTCCGGCGCGCGATCCACACCTTGTTGCGGTCCTGCGGCTCGCCCGAGAGGTGCCCGCGCAGCACCCCGTGGTAGGGCGACCCGTCCTCGCGCAGCCGCTCCATCGCGCGCTCCGCCAGCGCGAGCATCCACTCGCGGTCGAACGCCTCGTCGCGCTCGACGGCCGCCGGCTCCTCCGCGGGCGGCCCCGCCGGACGCCTCTTCCTCGCCCGGTCCTGGGCGGCGTGCGTCACGATCGAGAGCAGCAGGCTGCGGAACCGCCCCTTCGCGCGGTCCGCGCGCGCCAGCACGTTCCCCGCCAGCAGCCGCACGAACGCGTCCTGGCACACGTCTTCCGCGTCCGCGACGCCCCGCCCGCGCAGGAACGCCAGCACCGCCGGCCGGTACCGCTCGGCGAACGTCTCGAGCGCGCGGCGGTCCCCCGCCCCCGCGCCGCGGATCATCGTCCACGCGGTGGTCTGGAACATGGAGGACACAGAGTCTAGCAGAGGGGGGATCCCGGATCCCAGATCCCGGATGCCAGCTCGGCTCCGAAGCGGAGCGGGACCGGCAGCCGGGATCTCGCCGTTCTCTGTTAGACTCTGTGTCGTGACCACCACGCGCGACCTCCTGCGCACCGCGATCGAGCGCGACCTCTTCGGCCCGGACGCGCTCTCGGAGGTGCTCCTGCCCCCGAAGTACAAGGCGGTCCGCCTCCTCGGTCGCGGCGGCGGCGGCGCGGTCTACCTCGCGGAGGACACGACGCTCGCCCGCCCCGTCGCCGTCAAGCTCCTCTCCGGCGTCGGCGCCTCGGACGTCGAGCGCTTCCGCCGCGAGGCGCGCTACGCCGCCCGCCTCGACGACCCCGCGATCGTGCGCGTCTACGAGACCGGCGACGTCGAAGGGCAGCCGTACATCGCCATGCAGTACGTGGACGGCAGTGACCTCGACGACGCGCGCCTCGACACGCCGGCGCTCGTCCGCGTCCTCCGCACGGTCGCCGCCGCCCTCGCGCGCGCGCACGCCGCCGGCATCGTGCACCGCGACATCAAGCCGCAGAACATCCTCGTCGACCGCCACGGCCGCGCGTACGTCACCGACTTCGGGATCGCGCGCAGCCTGCTCGAGCCGGGCGCCACAGTCAGCCTGGCCGGAGAGATCATCGGCACGCCGGCGCTCATGTCCCCCGAGCAGGCGCGCGGCGACCGCGCCGCCGTCGACGCCCGCAGCGACATCTACTCGCTCGGCGCGACGCTCTACGCGAAGCTCACGGGACGCCTTCCGTTCGACGGCGAGTCGGTGGTCGACGTGCTCCACGCCGTCATCCACGATGCGCCCCCGTTCCCGCGCGCGGTCGCCCCATCGGTTCCGC
>Ga0187892_10001643_pt1 | contig 49740 bp, 44 predicted proteins | sample MA1701073metaG_FD_139345 | JGI IMG/M metagenome (GOLD analysis project Ga0187892, IMG submission 139345) | Bio-ooze microbial communities from a basaltic lava cave in the Kipuka Kanohina Cave System on the Island of Hawaii, USA - MA170107-3 metaG ...
AGAGGCGACGCGCCGGGCGGCCGAGTGGCCGCGGCGGCTCGGCGACCGCATGGCGGCGCTGACCGACCGTCCGCGCCAGCGCCAGGTCACGATCGGCCTGTGCCTGTTCCTGCCCGCGCTCCTGACCTGGCTCCTGCTGCCGCCGATCGACTACCTGCCGCCGGTCAAGCGCGATGCGATCGACGGCTTCTTCCAGTTCCCGCCGGGCATGAACGTGGACGCGATCGAGCAGGAGGTCGTGCAGCCGATGGTGAAGCGCCTCGCGCCCTACATGGCGGGCGAAAAGGAGCCGCGGCTCAAGAATTACTACATCCTGATCTGGCCCGGTGGCGGCGGCTCGATCGGCGTGCGCCCGCTCGATCCCTCGAAGATCGACGAGCTTGGAAAAGTCGTCAACGAGGAGATCACCGCCGGGTTCCCGGACCTGCAGGTGTTCGCGCAACAGGGCAACCTGTTCGGCGGATTCGGCGACGGGCGCAACATCGAGGTGCGGCTGCAGTCGGCTGATTTCGCCGCGCTGCTCGCGAGCGCGCGCGCGGCGCAGGACGTCATCACCGAGAAAATGCCGGGCGCGCAGGTGCGCTCGTTCCAGGACCTGGAGCTTTCGGAACCGGAACTGCGGCTCGTCCCCGATGATCGCCGCATCAGCGAGTCCGGCTGGACGCGGGCAAACGTCGCAACGGTCGTGCGTGCGCTCGGCGACGGCATCTGGGTTGGCGAGCATTTTGACGGCGACCGACGGCTCGACATGATCCTGCGCGCCAGCGGCTGGGACAGCCCGGATGCGCTGGCCGCCGTGCCAGTCGCGACGCCGACCGGCGGCGTCGTCCCGCTCGGCGAGCTGGTGCGGATCGAGCCGACAGTCAGCTCCACGGGCCTCAGGCGCGTGGACGGCCGCCGCACGATCGGCATCAACGTCATCGCGCCGCCCGGCACCTCGCTGCAGCAGGCGATGCAGAAACTCGAATTCGATGTTGATCCCGCCATCCGGCCGCTGCTTCCGCCCGATGGCGGCATCCGCTACGCAGGCGACGCGGGCAGCCTCGAGACCGCGCTCGCCGACATGCGGGTCAACATCGGCTTGGCCCTGCTCGTGCTGTTCCTGGTGATGGCGGCACTGTTTCGCTCGGCCAGGGACAGCGCGCTCGTGATGCTGACGGTACCGCTCGCGAGCCTCGGCGGCGTGCTCGGCATCCGGCTGCTGAACCTCTTCACGCCGCAGACGCTCGACATGCTGACGATGGTGGGATTCATCATCCTGCTCGGCGCCGCCGTCAACAACGCGATCCTGCTGGTCGAAAGCTCGCGCTCGGCGGAGCGCGGCGGCATGGACCGCCGCAGCGCCGTGCGCCACGCGCTCGAGCAGCGCACGCGGCCGATCTTCGCGACCTCGATCGGGCAGCTCGCGGGGCTCCTGCCGATGATTATCGTGCCGGGCCCGGGCGCCGCGCTCTATCGCGGCCTCGCGACGGTCATCGCGGGCGGCATGCTCGTCAACACGGTATTCATGCTCGTGCTGCTGCCCGCGCTCCTGCGCCTCGGCGAGACCGCTTCCGAGACGGAAGCGGCGGCGCAACCACTCGAGGAAGGTGCCCGATGAATTTCACTACGCGTTCCATTGCATGGTGCGTGGCGACCGCCGCGCTGGCCGTTTCCTCCCTGGCGGCCAGCGCGGCCTGGGCGCAGGAACCGGAGCAACCGCCGGCGCCGGTCACGGTCGCGCCGGTGACGAAGGGCAGCGTCGCCTCGACCGTCACGGCGACCGGCACGGTCGTGAGCCGCAACGACGCGCGCCTCGCGGCGGAGGTGACGGGCCGGCTCGACTGGGTCGCGGAGCCCGGCGCGAAAGTCGCAAAGGGCGCGCAGCTCGCGCGCGTGGACGCCCGGGCGCTGGAGCTGCAACTCGCGGAGAACGACGCGCAGATCTCGCGCCTGGCTGCGAACGCGGAACTGCTCGACACGCAGCTCGCGCGGCTCAATGCGCTTCCGGAAGGAATCGCCTCGAAGAGCCAGATTGACGAGGCCGCGGCGCGCCTCTCCATGGCGAGGCATGAGCTCGACCAGGCGCGCGCGGCGCGCGAGAGCATTCGGCACCAGATTGCGCGGGCAGTGATCCGCGCGCCATTCCCGGGTTTCGTGGCCGAGCGCATCCGACAGCTCGGCGAGTTCGTCGCCGCGGGTACGGAGGTAATCCGCCTCACCGATACGGAAAGCGTCGAGGTCGTCGCGCGCGCTCCGGTCGCGGAGGCAGGGCACCTCGCCGCAGGCCAGGCCGTCCTGGTGCGCGGCACCACGCGTGAGCAGGAAAGCAGGATCCGCGCGATCGTGCCGGTGGGAGACGAGAGATCACGCATGATCGAAATCCGCATCGCGATGAGCAGTGCCGGCTGGCCCATCGGGTCCGCCGTGCGCGTCGACCTGCCGGCTGCGCGGCAGAGCGCCGGGCTCATGGTGCCGCGCGACGCCGTCATCGTGCGCTCGGATGGCGCGCATGTGTTCCGCGTCGGCAAGGGCGACGTCGCCGAGCGCATCGCAGTGCGCGTCGGCAACGGCGACTCGGAGCGCGTCGAAGTCACGGGAACGCTCAAGGCGGGCGACAGAGTCGTCGTGCGCGGCGGCGAGCGTTTGCGCCAGGGGCAGGCCGTCAAGGTCGCGGCCGGTGCCGGTGCCAAGGCCGCGGCAGCGGCGGCTGTCCCGACAGGCTGAAGGGTTCAGTCGTCGTCGACGACGTCGACGCGCATCTCCCAGGCGGGCTGGCCGTCCTGTGCGCCATCGCGGCGTCCGAGGCGTACGCCGAAACTCTTCGCCGGCTCGGCGACCGCATCGTTCGTGAGCGGAACGTACACGGTCTTGGTCGCTTCTCCCGGCGCGAATCGCTCGACGCGCGCCCCGAGGTCGGCGTAATCGGAATCGGCCAATGCCGTTCCCTCGACGGTCCACCACGACACCGTGGCGGCGCCCGACAGGTCGCCCGAGCGTCGGATCACGATGCGCGCCGCGACGTCGCCCTCGCGCACGGTCGCGACGGACTGCTGGAAGGCGAATCGCGTCGGGCCCGGCGTTGCGGCAGGCGCGGCGCCCACGGGGCTCGGCTCAATGGCCGCCTGTTGCGGCGGGGGCGCTGGAGCAGGTGCCGCCGTTACAGGCGAGCCGATCGTAGATCCCTTCGCCGTTGAAGGCGCGGCAACCGAAGGTTCGGGGGCCACGGGCGGAGACTGCGCTTCGACCGACGGCGGCGCAGTGGCGCCGGGCGCGAGCACCGTCGCGGGCGGCGGATCGGTGACGGCGGGCGCTTGCGTAAGTGGCGCTTCCGCGGCACCCGGTCCCGCGGCCGGGCCATCCGCGCGATCCGTAGCGGCCGGGGTCTTCATGTTCTCGTCGATCGATGCCATCAGATTCGTTGCAGCTTCGCGCACCTGGTCCTGGTTCAGCCAGGCCGCGATGCCGATCGTGATCGCGATCAGCAGCAGGAGCAGCTTGCCGGCGATTCCGCGCCGCTCCCGCTCGAAAGGCTCGGCACGCTCGGCAACGACGCGCGCCGGCATGGGCGGAATGGCGGGCATCGGAGCGGGCGCCGGGCGCGGCTCATTCGAAGCCGCCACGATCGTCCGGAGCCTCTCCATTCCTTCAACGCCGAACTCTTCGAGGAACTGGGCGACGTTCGGCGTGCGGTCGTCCCGATGCACCGCGAGCGCATCCGCGAGCGCGCGCCACTGGTGATGCGACAGGCCGTCGATCGGCGCAGCCTCGAGCCCAGCGCGGTACGCTTCCTGCGCAGTGTTGCCATTGAAGGGATGACGCCCCGTCAGCATTTCATACGCGAGGCAGGCGAGCCCGAAGACGTCGTCGCGCTTGTCGGGCTGGCGCGCCGGCACGCCGAGCGCGTCGGCCGGGTTGACGAGCCAGCCGTTCGGCACGACGTCGAGCAGTTTCACTTCGTAACCGAAAGTGACGAGCACGTTCTCCGGCCGCAGGTTGCCGTGCACGATCGACTTCGCATGCAGGTACTGGAGCGCGTCCCCGACGGCGCGCACCACGGCGGTCGTCTCCGCGGGCGGCAGCGCGCCGGCGTCTCCGAGGACGAAGCGCAACGAGGCGCTCTCGAGGAGCTCGTTCGCGAGGTAGAAGCGATTGCGGTCACGCCCGTACTCGAGCAGCTTCACGATGTTCGGATGCGCGATGGATTTCAGCTCCGCGGCGCCGCGCTCGAAGTCCGCGGCGAAGCCCGGCTGCGATGCGATCTTGTCGTCGATCAGCAGGATTGCGACGAAATGCTGGCTGCCGGAACTGCGGCTGAGGTCGTCCTGCGCCTCGTAGATGGCGCCGAGCCGGCCGCTGCCGATGCGCGCGCGCAGGCGATACCCCCGGTCGGCGAGCCGGTCAGGAGCCGAGTCTGGAAAGTTCGGTTCTTGCCGGTTCGGGGGATCCATGGAGGTTCCATCCCACGGCTTGACCTCGCCCTGATGGATGCGCCAGGACAAGGGCTGGGTCTGGGTCGGGTCGATCATTTTCTCCCCGCTCAATATGCCATTGGACACCCGGACTGTCCCGAGTTTCATGGTGGCATTCAGGCTCAATACGGCCACTGCCGCGACGTCGCCCTTCAGCGACGTAGGCTATCCGCCGGTCCGCCTGTCGGCCAGCCAAGGACGATGGGTGAAACCGGCGGTACCTGAATCGGCACCCCGGGACTCTATACTCGATAGGGTTCCCACCGGGGCTTCACGCCCATGGCCTTGCCGAACAAAGGGTTCGTTGAAAAGCTGTTCGCGCAGCATCATCGCGCCTTGCAGGCCTTCCTGTATCGCCGAATTCGGGGCAAATCAGCCGCTCCTGACCTGGTGCAGGAGGTTTATGTCCGCATGCTGCGGATCAGCGATGTCGACGCGATCCGCAATCCTGAAGCCTATCTGTACACAGTTGCCAGCAACCTCGTCAAAGAGCACGCGGTCCTCGAGCGGCGACAGGCAAGCAGCGTCGATGTCGATGATTCCGGAATCCAGGATCTGCTGGGTGAGCTGCCGGATTTCGACCGGCAACTGGACACCGACCGTCGTATTTCGCGGTTGCGCACGGTGTTTAGCCAGCTGTCTCCAAAGTGCCGTGCCACGGTGATTCTGAGATATCGATACGAACTTTCGTACGAGGAAATTGGCGGCCGATTGGGCGTGTCTTCGAACATGGTGAAGAAATACCTGACGCAGGCACTAACCCACTGCCGGTGCCGCATGACAGGAGTCGCCTGAAACCATGACGCCAACCAACGACCAGGTTCGAGCAGCCGTCGCACGCCAGGCAGCGGAGTGGTTCCTGGCCAACCAGGACCCGGCACCCGAGTATGCCGATCGCGCGGAATTCGTTGCCTGGCTGAAGGCATCTCTCGTTCATGTGAAGGAGTACCTTGGCGTCGCACTCGTCGCGCGCGATCTCCGGGTGGTAGCGGATGTTGCCGAAGGCTCGCTGGAGTCGTTGCTGGAATTGGCGCGTGCCGATGCCTCTGGCAGCGTCGTGCCGGGTACCGTATTTCAACGCCACGAGCGTCCTTCGCAACGTCTTGCATTGCCGCGGAGGTGGGCTTTCGCCGGTGCCGCGCTCGCGGCCACTGTAGTCATGGCCATCGCGGTGCTTTGGAGGACCGCTGATGACGGGTCCACGACTCTTGCAAGAGCGTATCGGACGGATGACAGCGAACAGATGCTGCAGCAGCTTCCGGACGGCTCAGCAGTCCATCTGAATAATGCGACTGCGCTTGCCGTCAGGTATGACCGCGACGAAAGAGTCGTCCGAATCGAAAACGGCCAGGCCCTGTTTACCGTTGCGCACGACGACCCACGACGGTTCCGCGTCGTGGCGGGCATGACCGAAATCGTCGCCGTCGGCACCCGCTTCGACGTGCGGCGGGATGGCGAAAGCACCGAGGTGATGGTCGTCGAGGGGCGCGTAGACGTGCGGCCGGATGGTGCGTACAAGCGGAATGCTCTCGATGCAGCGCCCCTCGTACGGCGGGTCAATGCGGGATATGGGCTGCGAATTGACGGTGGAGTCATGCCGGCGCAGAGTGAACGCGTCGATGTTCATGCGGCGGTCGCGTGGCTTCAGCACCGCATCGCCATCGAGCGCAGGCCACTGGGCGAGGTCGCGGACGAGCTGAATCACTATGGATTCATCGAGCTCGGGATCGACGATCAGGCGCTTCGGTCGATGCCCATCAGCGGTGTGTTCAATGCGTACGATACGGATTCTTTCGCCGCATTCCTTGAAACCCTGGACGGCGTTCGCGTGGAGAGGATGCCAACGCGGATCCGCGTCGTAAAAGAGGCGCATACGAATCCGGGGGATACTCCGGCCGTGCGCTGAGCCCCGATACGGGGCGGATGCCGAGCATGACGCCGATGCGCGTTTCGCTTCTGCTGTGCGCGGCCTGGACGTGCATAGTGGCGCCGACTGCGCTCGGAGACGCGGCGCCCATTGCCGCGATCGAGGCCCAGCCGTTGGGGAGGGCGCTCACCGAGTTCGCATCGAAGACCGGCCTCCAGGTCATCTACGTATCGGAAGTCGTCGAACAGCGTCAGTCGACAGCAGTGCCGACCGGCTTGTCGCCAGGCAGCGCATTGTCACGGCTGCTCGAAGGTACGGGCCTGCAATTCGAATTCCTGAACGAGAGAGCTGTCCGGATACATGCCATGCCCGCGGTTTCAGGCGGCGTTTCGCCGAAGGGAGCGTCCCTGCCGGCACGGAGTGTCGAATGGAATACTGGCAAGCAGGTGACGGGCCTCGACGAAGTTGTCGTCACCGCGATGCGGCGCGAAGAACTGGCCAGCGATGTCCCGATCAGCATGCTCGTCTGGTCGCAGGAAGCTGCGGAGGTGTCGGGTATCAAGGGAATATCGGAAATCGGTGTGATGACCCCGGGCCTTGGGTTCGATTGGCGCTCGAATGTCGGAGCGGGTGTCTACACGGCCCTTGAAATGCGGGGCGTGACTGGCAGGCACGGCGTCTCGACCGGAGTTTTCATCGATGACACGCTGGTGCCCGCAGCGTATCACGACACATACGGCCGCTCGTTTCCAGCCATGTTCGATCTCGATCGCGTCGAGGTACTACGTGGCGCGCAGGGAATGCTGTTGGGACAGGGAACACTCGGTGGCGCCATTCGATTCATTTCCAGCCAGCCAAGCCTGACCACTTTCTCGAGCCACGCAGCCGCGGACTGGGCCACGACGGCCCATGGTGACATGAGTTACGAGGCCGGCGTCGCTGCCGGCGGTCCCCTGACCAACGACGTCCTTGGGCTGCGCGCCAGCGGCTGGTATCGATCGGAAGGCGGATTCGTCGACCGAATCGATCCGTTCACCGGCGAGACCGTGGATCGTGACGCCAACCGGATAGCGAGCAAGAGCACCCGGGTAGCGCTGGCCTGGGCACCGTCTGATTCATTACGCATCACGCCTGCGTTTGACTATGAGTCGTTCAGCGCGAGCGACACCGCAGCATTTTTCATGCACCTGTCGGATCCCGACCGGAGCGTGTTCAGGAACTCCAATCTCGCTAGACAGCCGTTCAGCAGCAGATTCTATCTGGGCTCACTGAAACTGGAGGCCGACCTTCGCGCAATGGAATTCGTCTCGATCACCTCATTGCTCGATTCCAGCGCGATCTCGCTGCACGATCTCACCTGCCTGGAAGGCTGCGAGATCCCTACGGGCCCGGAAGATCCCGCGATCGATGCCCAGGTCATTACGATCGAAGGGACTGACCGTGTGCTTTCGCAGGAGTTGCGACTGGCGTCCGCAGATCCTGATGCCACATTTTCCTGGCTTGCCGGCGTTCTTTACTCGACCAGCGACACGCGGTTCGTGCCAACCGCCATCGACGAGGATCGGCTGGAGGGCTACGCGCAGTTCTCGCGGAGGCTCGGCAAGCGTTTGACCGCAAGCGCGGGATGGCGCATCGGACGCTCCAGCTACGACTACGTCATCGAGTCGGAAGCGGACTTAAAAGGCGGAGACGACGATACGTCAGTGACACCGCGATTCGACATTTCGTACCGCACTGACGCCGGGAATCTGTTCTATCTGACCGCGGCGGAGGGATACAGGAGCGGCGGCGTCGCACCGGTGGTGGCGGGCTGCGGACACTATGAATTTCCCGCAGACACGGTCTGGGACTACGAAATGGGCGCCAAGAGCGACCTGTTCGGAGGCCGGGCGCATGTGGAAGCCGCAGTTTTCCACATGCGTTGGGTCAATGACCAGCGGGATCCGGCCGAGATTGGGTGCCTATTCGGTTTCCAGCGAGGCAAAGCCGTCAGCAATGGATTCGAGCTTTTCGCACAGGGGTGGATCACCGACCGTATCAGCGCCGGCGTCGCCATGTCGTACACCGACGCTCACTACACGCAAGCGGTCGAGTCGGACGGCGCGGTCATCGTTCACGATGGCGATGCCGTTCAAGGCGCGCGGCTGCCATGGAACGTGTCGGCGTACATCGGCTATGAGTTTCCAGCCGTCCATGGCGTGACCGTCAACGTTCGCGCGGAGGACTACTTCCGCGGCGGCAATCCGGGACCGTCGCTGGAAAACAACCCTGCGTCGCCATTTCACGTGCCTGGCTACAAGCGTGAGCCGTCGACGAACCAGTTGAACCTGCATGTCAACGTGAGCCGCGCCGAAATGAACATCCGGTTTTACGTGAACAATGTCCTGAATGCCTGGCCGATCCTTAACAAGACATTCAGCTTTGGCTGCTGTAATGCCGATGGCGTTGACGCGGCCTACACCATGACTCCGCGTACCATCGGCGTGTCGGCGACCTGGCGACTCTGAGGCCTCCGATCATCGTTTTCCGCTTCTCCCCGAAGCGCTCGCAGAACAATTCGGTACCCGCGCGCGCCATTTTTGACTCTCAATAATGGACGGCGAGCGAAGCACTGTGCAGACGCCGCGCTTTAGCGGAGGGCGGGCCCATGACAATCACGCGACGATCGGCGCTGGCGGCCTTTAACATGCTGTTGCCGCGCTTGGTCTGGCTTTTGCTGGCCGCATGCGGCGGACAATCCGGCAACTCTGGAATAACACCTTCGCTCCCCACGCCTCCAACCCCAGCACAGGTCACCGCAGAGGGCATTTGGACTGGCACGGTGCTGTCGCGCTGCGACTTCGCTACCGTGCGGGCACTCGTTACGCACGAAGGCAACTTGTTTGCCGGCACGCCGGCCGGGACATACGTCGGCTCGGTCACGGAGGGGCCGCCTTTTGACGTGATTGCGGTCAAATATGCGCCGGAGCAAGACACTCCGCTTGCCTTGGTTGCGCAACCCGACGCCGAGGCCCTTGCAATCGCATCGGTCCAGACACGGACCAGGCTCCAGATCGAATGGGCCCGGCAAGACAATTTCTGCAGCTCCGGTGGCACCAGCCTGCACTACAACGCGCTGTTCGAGCGACCTGCCTCTCTTGCGATTATCGAGGGGGTTTACACCGATGGCTCAATGAGCATGGCGGTGAACTCAGAAGGCGTCATCAGTGGGAGCGATCTGAATGGTTGCGTGCTCAATGGGACGGTCGCCGTCGTTCATTCCAATCGCAACTACTATTCTGCGGCCATCGACGTCGACAGCTGCCCTGCGAGCGGTACTTATGAAGGTGCTGCGTACATCGGCGACGCGACGGACGGAGGCCAAAACAACGAGCTCTTCCTTTTCGTCGCGAATACGCAGCATGCAATACGACTAAGGCTCGACAAGTAGGAATGCCATTTCCGCTAAGGCGGAAGATTCCGGTACCCGCGTGGGCCATCCCGCACTCCTAATAACTAACCGGCAAGTGATTGCCACGTCGGTTCGATCATTCTGCCTACAGGGGGAGCCATGCGTAGTACGTCGTTCATTCCAGTCAGCGTGTTGATTGTGTTGCTGGTCCTGTGTTCAGTCGAAACTCTGGCAGGTCCCGCCAACTCGCCAGGAGCTTCAAGTTTGCCGCTACCCGCGCGGCATTTACCGCCTACGGGACAAGTGAAGTCGATCTTGACTCTTAGGCCGCTGATCGACATTGCGGAAGGTATCGCGATCGATCATCGCGGACACATCTTCATCAGCAACGCTAGGCTCGAGAACGACACGCGCGTCTGCGAAATACTCGAAATTGCGCTCGACGGTACGGTCACCGTCTTCGCGACCCTCGACCCAGCCGTCATCGATGAATTCGGAGTGGGATTGCGTGGTCTCGCCTTTGACTCGAAGGGCAATCTGTATGCGGCGCTATCGAGTCTCAATCCGGACACTCACGGCGTCTGGCGCATACGACGGGGAGGCAAGGCCAAGCGCCTGCCAGGGTCCAGGAAGATGATCCAGCCGAATTCGATCACCTTCGACCGTCGCGGCAACATTTATGTGACGGATAATGCAGACGGTGCGATCTGGCGCTTTCCTGACACCGGACCGGGGAAGCTCTGGATTCGTCACGCGCTGCTTGCGCCGGACCCGAATTTCGGTATCGGGGCGAATGGAATCGCATTCATCCCGCCCCGCGACCTGTACGTTGCGAATACCGATCTCGCGCTCATCGCCCACGTGAGGATCAGGAGGGACGGAAATCCGGGAAGGCCGGAAGTTATCGCCGCCGGTGACGAGCTCCTGACCATCGACGGGCTAGTCGCCGATGCCCGTGGCAATCTCCATGCCGTCATTGCAGCCGCGTCGGTCTTCGGAACATCGCCGCTCGTCCAGGTGGATCCTGAGACCGGCAAGATCACTGCATCGACGGCCGACAAGGGTGCGTTCGACTTTCCGACGAGCCTCGCATTCGGCCGGGGACCTCGGAATCACAGAAGCGTGTTTGTCGTCAATTCCGGGATTTTCCCTCTGGACCGTCCTGAAGCGGCGCCTGGAGTCATCAGTGTCGCGGTGGGAGTGCCTGGTGCTCAGACTAACGCGATTCAAGCCGCAGTCGTCGAAGGTCCGGGAGGCGTGGGATTTCCCCCAGTCTTTGACTCGATTCAGGTGACGGAAGGCAGCGTGATTGGTGTGGGTGTTTGGAGGATCGGCGGTTCGGAGGGTGCAGTAAGCGTGAATTACAACACGAGAGGGAGCACAGCGACGGGTGGAAAAGATTTTGTCGCTACGTCAGGCACGCTGACCTGGGCCGACGGTGACACGGCAACCAAGTCAATTGTCGTCAGAATTCTTGACGATGACGCAGCGGAGGGCAATGAAGATTTTGAGATTCGACTGAGTAGTCCGGCCGGTGGAGCCACGTTGTCGCACAGCAGTGCGACCAAACGGCTTCAAATCAAGGCCAATGATGCGCCGGGTGGTGGCGGTGGTGGTTCACCCGATGGCGGCGGTGGTGGTGATGGCGGCGGCGGCGCCTCCGATTTTCTCGCCGTGCTCTTTCTCGCCGGCCTGACTCTGCAATTGGCACGACGGTAGTCGGGGATTCAATCTAGATAGCGCTCGATCCGGCGGAACAGGTCGACCCGGTCTACGAGGTCGGTCAGCCAGTCGAGCCGGTCGGTTTCGAGCTTCAGTACGGGGGATAGGTCATAGCGCTTGAACCAGTCTTCGTAGAGTCGGTTGAGGCGACTCAGGTATGAAACGGGGATCTCCTGCTCCATCGCCCGGCCACGAAGCTTGATGCGCTTGCGCAGGGTCCGTACCGGGCAGGAAAGCTGGATCATCAGGTCCGGCGGCTTCAGCGCCTTGCTGATCGAGCGGTAGAGCTGCCAGTAGGTCTTGAAGTCGCGGCCGTCGATGAAGCGCTGGCGGTGCAGGTTCTTCGCGAAGATCTCGGCGTCCTCGTAGATCGTGCGGTCCTGCACCACGGTGCCGGGCTCGTCCTGCAGCTCGAGCTGGAGTCGGAATTTGTGCGCCAGGAAGAAGAGCTGCGACCGATAGGCCCAGGTTTTCATGTCCTTGTAGAAATCGGCGAGGTAGGGATTCTGCTCGTTCGGCTCGAAGAACGGCTTGATGTCGTAGCGCCGGCAGAGGAAGCGCGTCAGCTCGGTCTTGCCGGCGCCGATGTTGCCGGCGATCGCGATGAAGCGCTTTCCCGGCAAGCGGGAGCCGCCTCAGATCCAGTAGACGAAAATGAACAGCCCGAGCCAGACGACGTCGACGAAGTGCCAGTACCAGGCGACGGCTTCGAAGGCGAAGTGCTGGCGCGGCGTGAAGTGCCCGCGCATGCAACGCAGCCAGATGACGACCAGCATGATCGCGCCCACCAGCACGTGCAGTCCGTGGAAGCCGGTCAGCATGAAGAAAGTCGAGCCATAGATGCCGGTCCCGAGCTGAAGGCCGAGCTCGTGGTAGGCGTGGCCGTACTCCATGATCTGCACGCCGAGGAAGACGAAGCCGAGCAGGAAGGTCGCGGCGAGGAACACCTTCAGGATTCCGCGGTGGGCACTCTTGATGGCGTGGTGAGCGATCGTGATCGTGAGGCCGGAAGTGAGCAGCAGCCCCGTGTTGAGGGCCGGCAGCCCGAATGCGGGAATGATCTCGTAACTGCCGTCATCGCGGGGGCCGAGGACGCCGGGCCCGTTGCTCGGCCAGCCGGCCTCGAACTCGGGCCACAGGATGCTCGTGACCGCCTTGGCGCCCTCGCCGCCGAGCCAGGGCACGGAAAGCTGTCGCGCGTAGAACAGCGCGCCGAAGAACGCGGCGAAGAACATCACCTCGGAAAAGATGAACCACATCATGCCCATGCGGAACGAGCGATCGACCTGCTCGTTGTAGAGGCCGGACTGGTTCTCGCGGATCACTTCGCCGAACCAGAGGAAGAAGAGCGTGAAGAGGAGCGCGAATCCGAGGCCCAGCACCCAGCCGCCGATCGCGGCGCCGTTCAGCGTCGCCGCCGCGCCCGCCATCAGGATGAAAAGCGAGGCGGACCCGAAGAACGGCAGGCGGCTGCCATGCGGGAAGTAGTACTCGCGCGAATCGGCCGCCTGCCCGGCGTGTGCCATCACGATCTCCCGACGTTGTAGAACGCGTAGGAAAGCGTCAGCCGGTCGATGCCCGGCGGAAGCTCGCGGTCGACGACGAAGCGCACGGCCATCTCGCGCTCCTCGTCCTTCGCGAAGTGCTGTGGCGTGAAGCAGAAGCACTCGGTCTTCACGAAGTACTGCGCGGCGCGCGCCGGCGCGACGCTCGGCACGGCCTGTCCCGTCGTCGCGCGGCCCGAAAGATTGCGCGCGCGGTAATGCGCCTCGTACAGCCGTCCCGGCTGCACTTCCATGGTCGCGGCGACGGGCTCGAACTCCCAGTCGCCGGACGGCACGGAGGCGGTGAACTCGACGACGACGGTGCGGTCCGCGACCGGAGCCTGGCCGGCGGCGGATCCCGCGCGCGAGAGCTGCTCGCGCGTGCCGATGCCGGTGACTTCGCAGAACACGTCGTAGAGCGGCACGAGCGCGAACCCGAAGGCGAAGCTGCCGGCCGCCATCAGGACAAGGCGCACGGCAATGCTGCGATTGCGGTTGCCGCCCGCTTCGCTCATGCGCCGCGCTCCATCAGGCGGAGCAGCACGTAGGTGAGGTATACGGCGACGGCCACGGCGCCGAGCGCAAGCGCAAGCCGGAGGTTTTTCGACGGCGCGCTCAATGGACCTCCGGGGACTTTCCAAAGGTGTGATACGGCGCCGGCGACGGAACGGTCCACTCGAGCCCGTGCGGCCAGTCCCAGACGCCAGCCGTCGCGCGCTCGCCGCCCCGCACGCATTGGATGATCAGCCAGACGAACAGGAGCTGCGCGAGGCCGAAGCCGAAGGCGCCGATCGAGGAGACCATGTTCCAGTCGGCGAACTGGGCGGCGTAGTCCGGGATGCGCCGCGGCATGCCGGCGAGCCCGAGGAAGTGCTGCGGGAAGAAGAGCACGTTGACGAAGACCGCCGACAGCCAGAAGTGCCACTTCGCGAGCCGCATGTCGTACATGTGGCCGGTCCACTTCGGCAGCCAGTAGTAGACCGCCGCCATGAGCCCGAACACCGAGCCCGGCACCAGGACGTAGTGAAAGTGCGCCACGACGAAATAGGTGTCGTGGTACTGGAAGTCCGCCGGCACGATCGCGAGCATCAGGCCGGAGAACCCGCCGATCGTGAACAGGAACAGGAAAGCGAGCGCAAACAGCATCGGCGGCTCGAAGGAGACCGAGCCGCGCCACATTGTCGCCGTCCAGTTGAATATCTTCACGCCGGTCGGCACGGCGATCAGCATCGTGGACAACGTGAAAAAGAGCTGTCCCGCGAGTGGCATGCCGACCGTGAACATGTGGTGGGCCCAGACGATGAACGACAGGAATGCGATCGACGCGATCGCGTAGACCATCGCCTCGTACCCGAAGATCGGCTTCCTCGAGAACGTCGGGATGATCTCCGACACGATCCCGAACGCCGGCAGGATCATGATGTAGACCTCGGGATGCCCGAAGAACCAGAACACGTGCTGGAACAGCACCGGGTCGCCGCCGCCCGCCGCGTTGAAGAAGCTGGTGGCAAAGAAGTAGTCGGTCAGCAGCATCGTGACCGCGCCCGCGAAGACCGGCATCACCGCGATCAGGAGGTAGGCCGTGATCAGCCAGGACCAGGAGAAGAGCGGCATCTTGAGGAGCGTCATGCCGGGGGCGCGCATGTTCACGATGGTCACGATCACGTTGATCGCGCCCATGATCGAGGAGGCGCCCATCAGGTGGATCGCGAAGATCGCGAGCGGAAAGGCCTCGCCCGACTGAAGCACGAGCGGCGGATAGAGCGTCCAGCCCGAAGCCGGCGCGCCGCCCGGCATCAGGAACGTCGAAAGCAGCAGCAGGAACGCGAAGGCGAGCAGCCAGAAGCTGAAGAGGTTCATGCGCGGCAGCGCCATGTCGGCGGCGCCGATCTGCATCGGGATCATCCAGTTCGCGAGGCCGACCGTTGCCGGCATCACCGCGCCGAAAACCATCACGAGGGCGTGCATGGTCGTCATCTGGTTGAAGAAGGCGGGATCGACGAGCTGCAGCCCCGGCTGGAACAGTTCGCTCCTGATCACGAACGCGAACGCGCCGCCGATGAGGAACATCAGCAGCGAGAACACGAGGTACATCGTCCCGATGTCCTTGTGGTTCGTCGTCGTCAGCCAGCGCACGATGCCTGCAGGCCTGCCGTGTGCGTGGTCGTCGTGGCTCGCGTGCGCCATCCCGTTCACTCCGTGGCGGCGAGCGCCGCAGGCGCCGCCGTCTTCTGCTGCCCGAGCCAGGCGTCGAACTCCGCCTTCGGCTTCGCGATCACGACGATCGGCATGAAGCCATGGTCGGCGCCGCAGAGCTCGGCGCACTGGCCGCGATAGGTGCCGGGCTTGTCCGCGTCGACCGAGATCCACATCTCGTTGATGAAGCCGGGGATTGCGTCGCGCTTCATGCCGAAGTCCGGGACCCACCAGGCGTGAATCACGTCGTTGGCTGTCAGCAGCATCCGGATCTTGACGCCGGTTGGGACTACGAGCGGCTTGTCGACGTCGAGCAGGTAGTTTTCGACCGTCGCCGGGTCGACGCCGGAGCCTTTCTGCCTCGCGATGTCGCTGTCGCGCGCAAGCCGGCTGTAGAACGACACGCCGCTGCCGAGATATTCGTACTGCCAGTACCACTGGTGACCCGTCACCTTGATCGTGAGGCCGGAGCCGGAGGTGTCCTCGATCTTCACCAGCTTCTCGACCGAGGGGATCGCCATCGCGATCAGGATCATCACGGGAACGATGGTCCAGGCCGCCTCGAGGCGTGCGTTGTGCAGGAACTTCTGGTCCGCGACGGCGCCTTTCGATTTCCGGAAGCGGACCATTGCGACGATCATCGCGCCGAAGGTGAAGAAAGCGATGACCACGCAGATCCAGAGCATGATCATGTGCATGTCGTGGATCTCGCGCGAGAGCTCGCTCACGCCCTTCGGCATGTTGATCAGGCTCCAGTCCGCGCGCGCGGAAAGCGAAGCGATCGACGCCAGGGCGCCGGATGTCAACGAAAGGGAAAGCGGGCTCACGGCCCGCGCATCGTAAGGGTTGGCCACAGGAGCCGCAACCCGATTTTCCCCTTTCATTCCAGTGGGATGCGTACCAAGCGCACGGCTCTCGGAAGGCTTGCCGCAGCGGTTGTGACATCGGGTTTCGCCATCCAGGGAATGATGCCGAGACAAGGCGCCGCGATGCGCGACTCGAGGGTCGCGAGATTCGCGTCGCGCCGCGCAAACGCGGGATCGATGCTGTTGCCGATCCAGCCCGAGAGCGTGAGTCCGCGCGAGGCGATCGCCTCCGCGGTCAGGAACGCGTGATTGAGGCAGCCGAGCCGCAGGCCGACGACGAGAATGACTTCCATTCCGAGGAGCGCGGGCAGCTCGGCGCAGCTGCGTTTCGAGTCGAGCGGCACGAGAAAGCCTCCGGCACCCTCGGCGAGCACGACGTCCGCGCCCGCGGAGAGCCGCTCGTGCGCAGCCACGATTCGCGCCGTGTCGATGGTGACATCGGACTCCGCGGCCGCGATGTGCGGCGCGATCGCGGGCTCGAACAGCCAGGGATTCACGATCGCGTAGGGATGGCGGACGCTGGACTCCGCCTGGAGCAGCACCGCGTCTTCGTTCGCAGGGCCTTCGGGACCCGCGATCGCGCCTGCCGCGATGGGCTTCATGCCAGCGACGGAAATTCCAGCCTCGCGCAAGCGCCGAAGGAGCGCTGCGGTCGCGAGCGTCTTGCCGACGCCGGTATCGGTGCCCGTCACGAAATAGGAACGCGTCACGATGGAGTACCCCGGCGACGAATGGACGCCACGGGAAACGCGAACTCGCCTTCGCGGCGGTCACGATCGATCGCTCCCCAGGCCTGGCCGAACACGACCTCATGGCTCGCCGGCAGCACGCCCTCGCTGCGAAACCCTTCGTAGGCTTCCGCAAGCAGCTGCCATTGTCTGAGGCCGGTCAGCCCGCGCGGGCGTCCGGCCGTCGCGTTCTGCGCGCCGATCGCTTTCAAGTCGCGCATGAGTGACTCCACGTCGGGGTAAGTGAGCGCGTAGCGGCTCACGTCGAGCACGGGCTCGGTGAGCCCGGCGCGGATGAGCCCGTCGCCGAGATCGTGCATGTCCGTGAATGGATGCAAATGCACGTGCGGATCGGCCGCGCGCCATGCGGCGCGAAGCTCGACGAGCGTATCGGGACCGAAGGTCGTGAAGGTGAACAGTCCACGCGGCCTCAGCACGCGCGCGACCTCCGCGAAAACCGCGTCGAGGTCCTCGCACCAGGGGAGCATCAGGTTGCTGAAGACGAGGTCGACGCTCGCGTCGTTGAGCGGCAGCGACTCGGCTTCCGCGCAGAGCCTATCGATGCGCGCTTCCTCGTCGAGCCGTCTGGTTTCACGGAGCATCCCGCGCGACGAGTCGAGGGCGATGATGCGCGACCTCGGCCACAGCGCCGCGAGGGCGGCTGCGCCGTGGCCCGTCCCGCAGCCGAGGTCGAGTGCCGCCTGGGGCGAGAAGTCGATCCAGTCGAGCCGCTCGATCATCTGTTCGCGGAGCCGTGCCGCGAGCACCGCCGATTCGTCGTAGTGGACGCTGGCGCTGTCGAAATGCTTTCGGATGGCAGCGCGATCGAGAAGGGGCTGTCCCGAATGGAACGGTCGCTTCGCGCCGTTCATTCGGGGCAAACGACTTCCACGAGAGAAGCTACGAGCTTTTCCACGTCCGAATCGCGATGCGCGGCGGAAAGCGCGACGCGCAGGCGCGAGGTGCCGGCCGGTACTGTCGGTGGCCGGATCGCGGCGACGAAGAGACCGCGCTCGAGGAGCCGGCGGCTCGCATCGAGAGCGATATCGGCGGATCCGAGCAGGATCGGCTGGATCGGGGTCATTGAGTCCGTGAGCGGCAAGCCCGCGGCATGTGCGAGCGCACGGAACCGCCGCGCGAGCGCGAGGGCGCGCTCGCGGCGCCAGGATTCGGCGATCGAGACCGCGAGCGCCGCGCGCGTGGCCGCCGCGACCGCGACCGGCAGTGCGGTCGTATAAATGTATGTCCGCGCCCGCTGGACGAGCGTTTCGACGAGATCCGCATCCCCGGCCACGAAGGCACCAAAGCTTCCGAAGGCCTTGCCGAGCGTGCCGACAAGCGCCGGCACGTCCTTCGCCGACAGGCCAAAGTGTTCGAGCGAGCCTAGGCCGTTCGCGCCGATGACGCCGAGGCCATGCGCGTCGTCGACGGCGAGGAATGCGCCGTGGCGGGCGCAGGCGGTAGCGAGCGCGGGCAGCGGGGCGAGGTCGCCGTCCATGCTGAACACGCCATCGGTCAGCACGAGCGCCGGCCCATGCGCTGCGAGCCTCTCCTCGAGCGCCGCGGCGTCGCCGTGCGGATAGTGCTCGAGCGAGGCGCGCGCAATGCGGCCTGCGTCGATCAGCGAGGCGTGATTGAGGCGGTCTCCGATGACGGCGCCGCCCTTGCGGACGAGCGCGGTCGCAAGCCCGAGGTTCGCCATGTATCCGGTCGAGAAGAGCAGCGCGCGCTCGCGGCCGGTGAACTCCGCGAGTTCCTCTTCAAGTCGCGCGTGCTCGCCCTGGTGCCCCGTGATGAGGTGCGAGGCGCGGGAGCCCACGCCGTGCAGGCGCGCGGCCTCCATGAAGGCCTCGATCACGCGCGGATGCGCGGCGATCCCGAGGTAGTCGTTGCTGCAAAAGTCGACACACGGCTGGCCGTCGAGCTCGATGTCCGCCGTGTCGTGGGACAGGCGGCGCACGCTTCGCCGCCGGCGACGGAGGCCCTGCTCGTCGAGGTCCGCGAGCACGGATTCGAAGGCGATCGGCGCGGCGGACATGAAATCAGCCTGCGGCTGTGGCTGGCTCGGGCCGGATGCCGAGCCGCCCGAAGAGCGCGTGATCGCTCTCGGTGTCCGGATTGCCGGTCGTGAGGAGCTTCTCGCCGTAGAAGATCGAGTTCGCGCCGGCGAGGAAGCACAGCGCCTGCATCTCGTCGCTCATCTGCGCGCGGCCCGCGGAAAGCCGCACGTGCGAGCGTGGCATCAGGACGCGCGCCAGCGCGACGATCCGGACGAACTCGATTGGATCGATCGCGGGCGTGCCGGCGAGCGGCGTGCCCTCGACCTGCACGAGGTTGTTGATCGGCACGCTCTCGGGATGCGGGTCGAGCGTCGCGAGCGTGTGCAGGAATGCGATGCGGTCTTCCGCCTGCTCGCCCATGCCGAGGATTCCGCCGCAACAGACGTGGATTCCGGCATCGCGTACGGCCGCGAGGGTGTCGAGACGGTCCTGGTAAGTGCGCGTCGTGATGACTTCGCCGTAGAAGGCTTCCGACGTGTCGAGATTGTGGTTGTAGTAGTCGAGCCCCGCTTCCCGCAGCCGCCGCGCCTGCGGCTTCGACAGCATGCCGAGCGTTGCGCAGGTCTCGAGCCCGAGTGCCGCGACGCCGGAGACCATCTCGACGACCTTGTCGAGGTCGCGGTCCTTGGGGCTGCGCCAGGCCGCGCCCATGCAGAAGCGCGTCGCGCCCGCATCGCGCGCGGCGCGCGCGCGGGCGACGACGTCCGCCGGTTCCATCAGAGCCTCGCGCTCGAGGCCGGTGTCGTAGCGGATGCTCTGCGGACAGTAGGCGCAATCCTCGGGACAGGCGCCGGTCTTGATCGAGAGCAGCGTCGAGACCTGGACCTGGTTCGGATCGAAGTGACGGCGGTGCGTTGATTGTGCCGCGTGGATCAGGTCGGCGAAGGACAGCGCGTGCAGCGAGCGCACTTCCTCGAGCGTCCAGTCGCTCCGGACATCGCCGATCGCACTGCCGTTACCATCCATTGCATTGCTCCCCGTTCGGAACGAAAAACCGCCGCATGCCGCGCGTCTGGGCGGTGCAATGTCCCGTCGTGGCGCAGTATTCGAACGCCCTCGCGGACTGTCAACCAAACTTGCTGCGGCAGGTTTACGGCGCGTCCAAGTCCCTGATTCACCGGCTTTTTCCGGCCACTTGCCTGCTCTGCCTCGACCCCGGCCAGAGGCCGGCGCTCGACCTCTGCAAGGACTGCGAGGACGACCTGCCGCGCAGCGGTCGCGGATGCGCGATTTGCGCGGCGCATATCGCCGGCAGCGCGATCTCCTGCGCCGGTTGCCTCGCGCGGCGGCCCGCATTCGACGCGGCCTTCGTGCCCTACCGCTACGAATTCCCGATGGTCGAGTTGATCCACCGCCTCAAGTACGGCGGGCAGGTCGCGATCGCGCGGATCCTCGGCACCGTGCTCGCGCACCGCCTCGCCGAGCGCGGACCGCCGGCAGTCGACGCCCTCGTGCCGGTGCCGCTGCATCCCTCGCGCGAGGCGCGCCGCGGCTACAACCAGGCGGGCGAGATCGCGCGCTTCGCGGCGGAGATCCTGGAGTTGCCTGTTGCGGATCGCATCGCGGTGCGCGTGCGCGCGACGGAAGAGCAGGCGGCGTTGCCGGCGATCGTGCGGCGCGTGAATGTGAGCGGCGCATTCGAAGTCCGCGCGGACTCAGTGCCACCGGCCGTGGCGATCGTCGACGATGTGCTGACAACCGGTGCGACGGTCGACGCGCTCGCCGTCGCTCTCAAGCGCGCCGGCTGCCGGCGGGTGGAAGTCTGGGCGGTAGCGCGCGCCTAACCGCCCGGCACCCAACGCCAGTCATCGCGCGCAATCAAGCCGTCGGCTGGAAGCCCGGGACGCCCGCCTGCCACAGGACGAAGGCGAAGATGTCAGCGTGCTCTTCGTCGCGCTGCGTGCGTGTCGAGCCGAGGCCGTGGCCGGCCTGAAACTCGACACGCAGCAATACGGGCTTGTCCGACGCCGTCGCCTTTTGGAGCCGCGCCGCCATCTTGCCAGCCTGCCAGGGATCAACGCGCGGGTCGGTCATGCCCGTCGTCAGCAATACGGCCGGGTACTTCGTCCCGTCCTTGACGTGCTGATATGAGTCCATTTCATAGAGTCCCTTGAATCCGTCGGGAGTCGTCACCGATCCGAACTCCGGGATATTCGGCGGCCCATTCTGCGAAAACTCCGCGCGCAAGTTGTTCGACACGCCTACCTGGCTGATGACGGCGGCAAACAAGTCGGGCCGCTCGGTCATCGCGCGTCCGACGGTGATGCCGCCGGCCGACAAGCCGCGAATTGCGAGCTTCGCGGAACTGGTCCATTTATCGGTTATCAACTGCTCAGCGGCCGCGATCATGTCGCCCCAGGTGTTGTACTTGGTCAGCAGACGACCGCCTTCATGCCACTCGCGCCCATACTCGCCGCCGCCGCGAACATGAGCCGTCGCCCACACGCCGCCTTTTTCCAGCAACGCGATGAATCGCGTCAAGAAGACCGCAAACGAGGTGCTGCCGTAGGATCCATAGGCATCGAGCAACGCAGGTGCCGAGCCATCGCGCTTCAAGTCTTTCCGGTAGACGACGGAGACCGGAACCTTCGTGCCGTCCTTCGCAGTGGCGAACAGGCGCGTTGATTCGAGCTGCGAGACGTCGATGTCCGGCTTGGTGGCCAGCTTCGTGTCGGTCACCGCGCCCGAGGCGGAAACCCGGAAGAACGTCGGTGGCGTTACCCAGTTGTCCATCTGGAACCAGATACCGTCATGTTCCCTGTCGGTGTAGGTCGAATGGATCGTGCCTTCGAAGGGCAGCGCGATCGGCGTGACCTTGCCGTCGGCTCCCAGCCTGCGAATGCGCTCGATGCCGCCGTCGAGCTCCTGAACATAGACGGCGTCCTTTGCGGCAAAGACGGCCTGGATGACGGTGTTGCCTTGCGCCACGACTTCGCGCGCCCTTGCAAAAGCGGGTTCAGTCGCCTTTACGTGCAGCACCCGGTAGCGTGGCGCATCCTTGTAAGTGACGAGGTAAATGTCGTCGCCCTTGATTGTGACGGCGGTCACCTTGTCATCCGGCACGCAGACGTTCTTCCAGCCACCCTGGCCACGTATGGCGGCTTCACGCGAGTTCACGTACAGCGTGATCTCGTTCTGGACGCCCGCGATCAGGTACGCGAGGGCGTAGTCCGACCCCGTCGGCGATTCGACGACCGGGAAATCGATGTCCTGCACCGCGACGTCGTCGAATTGGCCGCGCGACAAGACCTTGATGTCGGCCTTCACGTCGGCGCCAATCTTGTGCAGCCAGCAGACGCTGTCCTTGTAGTAGTCGACGGCACCCGGAGTTCCGCCCTCGGCCAGGCGATTGAAGAAGAAACCCGAACCATCCGGGAGCCAGGTCGGATAGGCGTATTGCGCCCGGTCGATGCGGTCAGGAAGAACCTTGCCGGTCGCCGTCTCCAGGATCTCGATCACCGCGTCCTCGGAGCCGGAAGGCGACATCCCGTAGGCCAAGTGGCTGCCGTCCGGCGACGCGTTCCAGTAGTTCATCGCATAGTGCACGTCGCCCTTCGTGCGGGATTCCGGGTCGATCAGCAGGCGTTCGGTGCCATCCAGGCCTTCGCGCAGGTAGAGCTGGAAGTTGTTCGCGCCCGCCGGCCGTTTCTCGACGAAGACATAGGGCCCGGCGACCTGGATCGAGCTGATGACCTCGAGATCCCCCGACAGAGCGCTGACGCGCTTTGCGATCGCCGCACGCCCGGGAATCCCGTCGAGCACGCTGCGCGCATGTGCGGCCTGGCTCTTCATGAACGGTTCCCAGTCCCTGTCTTTCGGATTCTCCATCCAGCGGTAGGGATCGACGACGGTCTTGCCGAAGTAGGTGTCGGAGACGGGCTCAATGCGGGCTACCAGCGGTCCGGCAGATCCGGCTCCGAAGGCGAGGCGAGGCAGGCTGGCCAGGGCGGCGGCAGAGCCCGCGGACATCAGCAAAGTGCGCCGGTCGATGATGATCATCGGTTTCTCCTGGCGTGCCGTACTGGTTAGCACGCCATCATAGTCTCAGCCTCCAGAGCGATAGAGGTAGTCGAGTGCGAGGCCGATGAAGACAGCCATCCCGACGTAGTGGTTGTTGTTGAAGGCGCGGAAGCAGGCCTCGGGCTCGCGCCGCCGGATCAACCAGAGCTCGTAGAGGAAGAAAACAGCCGCGGCGCCGAGTCCCGCGCGATACCAGGAACCGAGCCCGGCCTCCTTGCCCGAGAGCCATAGCGCCAGCAGCGTCATCGCCTGCATCGCAGCGATGATGGAGCGGTCGGCTTCGCCGAAAAGGATTGCCGTCGACTTCACGCCGATGCGCTCGTCGTCCTCTCGGTCCACCATCGCGTACATCGTGTCGTAGACCGCCGCCCAGAGCACTACGGCCGTGAGCATCAGCCAGGCGATTTTCGGCACCTCGCCCGTCTGCGCCGCGAAGGCCATCGGTATCGACCAGCCAAAAGCGACGCCGAGATAGAACTGCGGAACGTGGATGATTCGCTTGAGCCACGGATAGGTGACGGCGAGGACCGCGCCCGCGACCGCGAAGAGCTGTGCATAAGGGTCGAGCTGCAGCGCGAGCCAGACCGCGACGAAGCCGAGCGCGACGAAGAGGAACAGCGCCTCGGCGGGCGCGATGCGCCCGGCCGCGAGCGGGCGATCCTTCGTGCGCGCGACCTTCGGATCGAAATCGCGGTCAGCGTAGTCGTTGATGACACAGCCGGCCGATCGCGTCACCACGACCCCGGCGACGAATATGAGCAATAACCGCGAGTCCGGTCGGCCCTCGCCGGCGAACCACAGGCCCCAGAGCGCGGGCCACAGCAGCAGCCAGATGCCGATGGGCTTGTGCAGGCGCATCAGGCGTGCGTATTCGCGCATCGTGCGGCCGAGCGCGCGGATTGCATCGCGCAGGCCGTGCGGCTTCCATTCCGGCTTGTAGTCGGGATCGACCGCGTGCGGCGGCGCCGGCGATTTCACGTATGCGCTTCGGGCAGGAACACTTCCTGCACCAGCAGGCGGTCACCTTCGATCGCGAACCAGGAACGCCGCGCCCAGAGCGCGGCCGGGCCGTCGCCGCGCTCACGCAGCGCGCGACTGTAGAGGCTGTTGCGGTCGACGAGCCGAGCAAACTCGAGCGGCCCGCGCTCGAGTCCCGGCACGGCGGCAAGCCGCTCGCCGAGCGCCGCGCGGCCGAGCGATGCGAGCCAGCGCTGGCGCGCCAGCGTCGCCTGCGGGACCAGTGTCTGCGCGAAAACCCAGGGCCGCCCGTCGCAGGTGAGCTCGATCTCGCGCACGAATGCGTTGCCGGACGCCTTCAGCACCGCGGCGTCTTGCGCCGCGAGCGGCGCCTCCGCTTCCGAGATCACGGAAAGTCCCGGCACGCCGTCGCAGCAGGCGCGAAGGCGTTCGGTGAGCAGTCCTGGCTCGCGCAGCCAGGCGGATGCTGCGGGCAGGGCGGCGGGCGCGAATTCTTCGAGGCGCTCCGTCCAGCGGGGCGCCGGTCGCGAATCCATCCTGGCGGCGGTCTGTCCGTTCATACCTTGCCGTACCGGGTCCCTGCGCCGATCCAGCGGCGCCTCAGCGGCGCAATGTTATCCGCATGCGAACGCATCATCACGTCCGCCGCCGCTTGCACCCGCGGCAGCAGGTCGGCATCCCTCATGAGGTCCGCGACCTTGAGCTGCATGAGCCCGGTCTGCCGCGTGCCGAGCAGCTCGCCAGGCCCCCGAAGCTCCAGGTCTCGCCGCGCGACGGCAAACCCGTCGTTGGTGCTCCTGAGCACGGCGAGCCGCTCCATCGCGAGCGTGCCGAGCGGCGCATGCCAGAGCAGGAGGCAGCGCGAAGCCTCTCGCCCGCGGCCGACGCGGCCGCGCAGCTGGTGCAGCTGGGCGAGCCCCATGCGCTCGGCGTTCTCGATCACCATCAGGCTCGCGTTCGGCACGTCGACGCCGACCTCGATCACGGTCGTCGCGACGAGGAGCCCGATCTCGCCCGCCTTGAATTTCGCCATGGTCTTCTCGCGCGCGGCCGGCGACATGCGCCCGTGGACGATGCCGACTGCGACATCGGGCAGCGCCTCTGCAAGCGATGCGGCAGTGTCCTCCGCGGCTTGCGCCTCCAGCAATTCGGATTCTTCGATCAGTGGGCAGACCCAGTAAGCCTGTCGGCCCTCGAGGCAGGCGCTGCGGATCCTGCGCACGACCTCGTCGCGGCGCGAATCGGGCATCGCGACCGTCAGCACCGGCGTGCGGCCGGGCGGCAGCTCGTCGATCACGGAGACGTCGAGGTCCGCATAGGCGGTCATCGCGAGCGTGCGGGGAATGGGTGTCGCCGTCATGATCAACTGGTGCGGGTAGCGGCCCTGCGATCCCTTCTCGCGCAGGCGCATCCGCTGGTGCACGCCGAAACGGTGCTGCTCGTCGACGATCACGAGCGCGAGCTTGCTGAAGCTCACTTCCTCCTGGAAGAGCGCGTGCGTGCCGATGGCGATACCGGAGCGACCCTCGGCGAGCGCGGCCTGCGCGTCGCGACGGGCGCGCGCGGGGAGCCTGCCCGAGAGCAGGAGCGGCTCGAGGCCCAGCGGCGCGAGCCAGCGCGAGAAATTCTGCGCGTGCTGCTCGGCGAGCAGCTCGGTCGGCGCCATGAGCGCGGCCTGCGCCCCCGCTTCGACGACATCCGCCGCGGCAAGGGCCGCGACGATGGTCTTGCCGGAGCCGACGTCCCCCTGGACGAGGCGGAGCATCGGGTGCGCGATCGCGAGGTCCTGCCTGATCTCGCCGATCACGCGCCGCTGCGCGCCGGTGAGCGTGAAACCCGTCGCCGCGAGCAGCCGGCCCGCGAGCTCCCCCGGTGCGGTCATCGGCCAGGCCGGGTCGCGCCGGATCTCGTTCCGCAATTGCCGCAGCGAAAGCTGGTGCGCCAGCAGCTCCTCGAAGGCGAGCCGTCGCTGTGCGGGATGCCGGCCTGCCTCGAGCTCGGACAGCTTCGCGTCCGGCGGCGGGCGATGCAGGAATTGCAACGCATCGCGCAGGGCTGGAAGTTTCAGTTCGTCGCGGATTTCCCCGGGCAGCCAGTCCGGCAGCTCCCCGTCGCTCACCGCGGCGAGCGCCTGGGCGGTCAAGTTGCGCAACCGTCCCTGCTGGACTCCCTCGGTGATCGGGTAAATCGGAGTGAGCACGCCTTGCACGGCCTGTGTGTCGGGCGCATCCGCGTTCCGGTATTCGGGATGCACAATCTCCGGCCCGTGCTTGCCGCGGCGCACCTCGCCGAAGCAGCGCAGCCGCGCCCCGCGCGCGAGCTGTTCCTGCTGGGCGCGGCTGAAATGGAAGAATCGCAGTGTCAGGAATCCCGTGCCGTCGGAGAGTCGCACGAGAAGCGAGCGGCGCCCGCGGAACACCACTTCGGCCAGCTCGATCGTGCCTTCGACCGCGGCGCGCGCGCCCGGCCGCAGCGAGCCGATCGGGACGATGTGCGTTCGATCCTCGTATCGCGTCGGCAGCCAGAAGAGGAGGTCGGCGACGGTCTCGATGCCGAGCCTCGCGAGACGCTTCGCAAGCGCCGGTCCGACGCCCTTGAGCCCGGTGACCGGGCGGCGATCGATCATCAGGGCACGAGGACGCAGTCGACCTCGATCGCGGCGCCGCGGGGCAATGCCGCCGCGCCGATCGTGACGCGCGCCGGGTAAGGCTCGCTGAAGTACTCCTGCATGATGCGGTTCGCGACGGCGAACTGGCCAAGGTCGGTGAGATAGATCGTCACCCGCACGGCAGAGGCGAGGCTCGAGCCCGCGGCCTCGGCGACGGCGGCCAGGTTCGAAAACGCGCGCCGCGCCTCGGCCTCGAGGCCGCCCGCGACGATTTCGCCGGTCTTCGGGTCGAGCCCGACCTGGCCCGACAGGAACACCATGCCGCCCGCTGCAACGGCCTGCGAATAGGGGCCGATCGCCTTCGGCGCGCAGTCGGTGTGGATGATCTTGCGTGTCATGGCCGAATGATAATCGAGTTGTGTCAGCCGCCTGACAGTACTCTCCCGGCATTGCGCACAAGATCGCCCTCGGATTCACTTGCAAACCCGAGGAGATTGATCATGAACAAGGGATATTCGTCACGCGGCCGAGCCATCGCTTCCGGCATTGCGGCAGCCGCCGTCACCACGATTCTGCTGTCGTCATTGGTGGAGTCGTTCCATCCGGCGCAACTGCAGCAGCTCGAGGAAAAATCGGCGGCCGAACAGGTCGCAGTGCTCGAAAAGGGCCGCAGGCACGTTCAGCGTGTGATCCGCCGCCGTGCTTGAATGCCTGGCGCTCATCGGGCGCGATTACCGCTTCGTGAAACCGCAGGCCTGGATGGCCGCGCAGGGTCCGAGCGGGCGACGGCGGCCTGGCCGCCGCCGCCCGCCGGCGGGCAGACGCCCGGCCTATCGGTTCCTATTCTCCGGCGCGGACGAAGTCGCGCTGGCGGCTCTCTGGGACGCGGCCGTCAGGCCAGGCTTCGCTCGACTTTCATGACGTCCGGCATGCCGCGGATCGCGCGGATCAACCGCGCGAGGTGAGCGCGGTCGCGGACCTGGACCTCGAACAGGATGGTCGAGTGATCGCCCTGCGAGGAATCGACATTGACGTGGCTGATGTTGCTCTGCTCGCCGGCGATGCGTGTCGCGACTTCGGCGAGGATGCCCATGCGGTTCGTGGCCTCGACCATGAGGCCCGCGATGAAGACGTGCTTCTGGTCCTTCTGCCATACCGCGGGAATCCACTTGTCCTGCTGCTTGCCGAAGGCGGCGACGTTCGAGCAGTTGTCGCGGTGGATGACGATCCCCCTGCCGCTCGAGAGGTAGGCGACGATCGAGTCGAAGGGAATCGGGAAACAGCAGCGCGCATAGCTGACGACGAGTCCCTCGGTGCCAGCGATCGCGAGCGCCTGTGACGTCAGCGACTCCGGGCGCAAATCGTCGTCCGGCAGCAGCCGGCGCGCGATCAGGCGCGCGAGGCGCTCGCCGAGGCCGATCTTCTCGAGCAGCTCCTGGCCGTCCTTGAGCGCGAGCGAGCGCGCGACCTCGTCGAGCCGGCCCTGCGGCAATTTCTTGAGCGACAGCTCGAACTCCTCGAGCGCCTGGTTCAGCATGCGTCCGCCGAGCTCGGCGGCCTCGCCCCGCTTCAGGTTCTTGAGGTACTGGCGGATCGAGGAGCGCGCCTTCGCCGTGGTGACGAAGCTCGCCCAGGCGGGATTCGGCTGCGCGCCCTTCGCTGTGATGATCTCGACCGTCTGGCCGTTCCGCAGGACGGTGCGCAGCGGCACGAGCCGCCGGTCCACCTTTGCCGCGACGCAGCGCTGGCCGACGCCGGTGTGCACCGCGTACGCGAAGTCCACGCAGCTCGCGCCGCGCGGCAGCCGCATGATGTCGCCCTTCGGGGTGAAGACGTAGACCTTGTCCGGGAAGAGGTCGACCTTGACGCTCTCGACGAGCTCCTCGGCCGAGCCCTCGTGCAGGTCCATCACGCCCTGGAGCCATTCGCGGGCGCGAAGCTGCTGGGCCTCGCCTTCCTTCTCCCCGGTCTTGTACTGCCAGTGTGCGGCGATGCCCGATTCCGCCATCCGGTGCATGTCCTCGGTGCGGATCTGCACCTCGATCGGCATGCCGTTCGGGCCGAAGAGCGAGGTGTGCAGCGACTGGTAGCCGTTCACTCGCGGGATCGCGATGTAGTCCTTGAAGCGCCCCGGCATCGGCCGGTAGAGGCCGTGGACCAGTCCGAGCGTGCGATAGCACTCGTCGATGCTGCCGACGACGATCCTGACGCCGAACATGTCCACCACCTGGGACAGCGACAGGTGCTTGCGGCGCATCTTCACGTACACGCTGTACAGGTGCTTCTCGCGCGCCTCGACGCGGCCGTTGACGCCCGCGGCGGCCAGCGCCTTGCGCAAGGCCTTCACGATCTTCGGCAGGAACTCGCGCTGGTTGCCGCGGGCGCGCTTGAGCTCGCGCTCGATGATGCGGTAGCGCTGCGGGTAGAGCGTGTGGAAGCCGAGCTCCTCGAGCTCGAGCTTGATCGAGTGGATGCCGAGGCGGTTCGCGATCGGCCCGTAGATGTCGAGCGTCTCGCGCGCGACCGCGCGGCGTTTCTCGGGCGGCATGGCCGAGAGCGTGCGCATGTTGTGCGTGCGGTCGGCAAGCTTGACCATGATGACGCGGATGTCCCGCACCATCGCGAGGATCATCTTGCGAAAGCTCTCGGCCTGCGCTTCCTTGCGGCTCTTGAACTGGACCTGGTCCAGCTTCGTCACTCCATCGACGATCTCGGCGACTTCCTTGCCGAATTTCTGCTCGACTTCGGCCATCGAGGAGGGCGTATCCTCGACGACGTCGTGCAGGATCGCGGCCGCGATGGTCGCGCCGTCGAGGTGAAGGTCCGCCAGGATGTCCGCGACCGCGATCGGGTGCGTGATGAAGGCTTCGCCGGACTTGCGCTTCTGGCCCTTGTGGGCGGTCTCGGCGTACTCGAAGGCCTCGCGTACCCGCTCGACCTGGTCGGCGGGCAGGTAGCCCTCGATCTTGGAGGTGAGCTGGCCGATTCCGGGAGCGCGTCTTCCGCCCGGCAACAGTCCGAGGATGGAAGACGCGTAGTTCATCGGATCGGCAATCTCGCGGTCAGTCCCCCAGGCCGAGCTGCGGGGCGCGGAAATCGACGCCGAGGTCGAGCGGGTTCTCAGGAATCATTTCCTGCTCCGGCTCCGGATCCGGCTCGGAGAGCAGGTCGATCGTGACCTTGCCTTCCGCGATCTCGCGCAACGCCACTACCGTCGGCTTGTCGTTTTCCCAGTCCACGCGCGCCTCGGCGCCGTTGACGAGGCGCCGCGATCGCTTCGCGGCCAGGAGGACGAGGTCGAACAGGTTGTCGACCGTGTGCAGGCAATCTTCGACGGTGATGCGGGCCATGGAAAAGACCGTGTTTTCAGGGAATTGGACCGGAAATCATACCAGCAAACCGAGGCGGAAGCTCTTCCGCAGGAAGGGACAGTCCGCCTTTGAAGGTGAACGTCCCCTTCTGAAGGGGACGTTCACCTTCAAAGGGGACAGTCCCTCTTGCGGCTTCGCTTAAGCGGTGTGCCGGTTTAGCCGGTTCGGCGGGACTTGCGGGAGCGCCGCTCGTTGGCGACGCGGGGGGCCTGGCTGACGGCATCCAGATCCTCGGCCCGCCGGCTGGTGGCTCGCCGGTCGTCGTGGTGGTTATAGGTGCAATGGCAGGTATCCGGCCGGGTGCAGCCGGGCAGGGGCAGCAAGGGCGCCTCGCGCGAGAGCCAGCGGCGGTTCTTGCCAGAAACGGCGGCATTGCAGGCGCCGTTGCCCGGCTTGACTGATACCGCGTGCCAGCGACGGTCGTTCGACTTGGTTTCCTTACCGGCCATGGGTCCTGCCACTCCTTGCAGGCGCAATGCTAGCGAATCCGCGCGTGAAGGGAACCGGTTTGCAACGGATTGTGATTCATGTCCCGAGCAGTTCCCGGGAGAGCGCCTCGAGTTCCGGCCGGTCCCGGCGGCTCGCTTCGCCGCGACCGTCAAAAATGGCCTCCAGCGCCGAGAGTGCGCCGTCGAAGTCGCGATTGACGATCACGTAGTCGAAATCCCGCCAATGGGACATCTCGAGGACGGACTCCTGCAGGCGGCGGGCGATCGCGTCCTCGCTGTCGCTGCCGCGCTTGCGAAGCCTCGCCTCGAGCTCCCCGCGGGACGGCGGGAGGATGAAGATCTGCACTGCCTCCGGCAACCGCTCGCGCACCTGCTTCGCGCCCTGCCAGTCGATTTCGAGGATCAGGTCGCGGCCCTCGGCGAGCGCCGCGTCGACGACGCTGCGGCGCGTGCCGTAGAGGTTGCCGAACACGTTCGCGTGCTCGATGAACTCGTCCGTCGCAATCAGCTTCTCGAACCCGGAGCGGTCGATGAAGTGATAGTCGCGCCCGTCCAGTTCGCCGGGGCGCGGCTTGCGCGTCGTGCAGGACGCGGAGAAGGAAACCGCCGGGCGGCTTTTCATCAGGGCCTGCAGCAGGCTCGTCTTGCCGGCGCCCGAAGGCGCCGCAATGACATAGAGGTGGCCGCGTTTCGACACGCGGCGATTGTAGCGGGTGCGTCAAATCGAGGAAGCGCGCCTCCGCAGGAGGGGACAGTCCCCTTTGCCAAAGCGCAAAGGTGACAGTCCCCCTCTAGGTGGCAACGACCACGATGCCCCGCAGCATTCCGACGAAATCCCGCGCGACGCGCTCGGGTTTGAGGGCGAGCGCTGCGCGCCGCGCGGCGGCGCTCATGAGCCGCCGTTGGCCGGCATCGGCGGCGACCGCGACCGCCGCCGCGATGAACGCGGCATCGTCCCCGCTCGCGACGAACCGGCCATGCTCGCGATCGATGAGGTGCGCGCGCGCCGCGCCGTAGTCGAATGCGATGGTCGGCACGCCGCTCGCCATCGCCTCGATCGTCACGTTGCCGAAGGTCTCGGTCAGGCTCGGAAAGAGGAAGAGGTCCGCGGAGGCGAAGTGCTCGGCGAGGTCCTCGCCGAGCCGGAGACCGGTAAAGATGAAGTCCGGATGTTCCTGACGCAGGCGCGCCGCAAGCGGGCCGGTCCCGACCCAGACGAAGCGCGCATCCGGCCGCCGTTCGCGGATGCGACGGAACGCCTCGATCGCGAGCGAGAGGTTTTTCTCCGCCGCGATGCGGCCGACGTAGATCACGGCGACCCCGTCGGGCGCAACGCCCCAGCGCTCGCGCAGCTTCTGCCTGCGGCGCGCCGGATCGAAGAGCTTTGTGTCAACGCCCCGGGCAACGACTCGCACCCGCTGGAACCCATGCCGTTCCAGCCACTCGCGGAGTTCGGGGGTGGGCACGACCGTCGCGCCCGAGGCGTTGTGCAGTCGCCGCAGCCAGTAGCGGACGAGCGGCGTCAGGGGCCCGAGACCGTACGCTCCCGCGTAGGCGTCGAAGCGCGTGTGGAAACCGGTCGCGACCGGAATGCCGAGCCGTCGCGCGGTCCGCACGGCTGACCATCCGAGCGGTCCCTCGGTCGCGACATAGACCGCGTCGGGGCGCCGCGCATCGAACAGGCGCGTCAGCGCGCGACCCGCGGGAAATCCGAATCGCAATCCCGGGTACTTCGGCAGCGCGGCGCCGCGGACGAGCAGTTCATGGATCGGGCGCGGCGGCGGCAGCGTGGAAACGCCCGGCTGGAACGGGCGCACGAGCAGCATTTCGTGCCCGTCGTCGGCCATGCCGGCGACGAGTCCCTGCACGGTCAGCGAGACACCGTTGACCTCGGGCGGATAGGTTTCTGTGACGACGGCGATTCGCATGGGGCGCCTCGGGTTGCGGCGCCATTGTGCGAATCGCGGATGGCGGGGGGATTAACGTCGTGTGACGCTTTGGTGAAACGAAGGGGGGAAATTAAAGGGGACGTTCACCTTTGCTGAGGCGAGGCTCTATGGGCTTCCCGTCAGCAAAGGTGAACGTCCCCTTTAATCCACCCGGTATCGGCTGGTCACCGATAGCGGCGACTCAGCCAGTCGTCGGGCTTCGGGAACGCCGCAGCCTCTTCGCGCAGCCATTGCCGGAGCGCCAGGACCATCGGCATTTCGGCGTAGGACGGCGGGCAGACAAACCAGTAGCGGAAGCGGGAGGGCACGATCGTCTTGCTCGCAAGCACGAGGGTGCCGTTCTCGAGGTCGTTCGCCGCGATCGACCAGCGCGCAGGCGCGTAACCGAGGCCCTCGATCACCGCCGAGAGAACGCTCACGGAATCGTCGATGATCGTCGGCCCCGCGGGCCAGGGCGTCGGCGCGGCGCTCTTCTCGAAGCGCGCCCAGGGCTCGTCGCGGGCCTGCAGCATCGGGATCCCTTCGAATGTTTCGCGATCGTCGAGCGAGCCGAATTTCTTGAACAGCTTCGGCGAGGCAATGACGACCAGCCACTCGTCCATCAGCTTGTCGTACTCGAGACCCGGCGTGACGGCTTCGCCCAAGCGCACCGCCGCATGGAAATCGCTGCGCGAGAAATCGACCGCTTCGCGCGACGTCTGCCAGTCGACGCGCAGCTCCGGGAACCGGGAGTGCAGGCGATGCAGCCGCGGCGTCAGCCATTTCTGCATCAGCGAGGAGAGCGTGCTGACGTTGATGATGCCGCTCGCCCGGTTCATCCGGGTCTCGCGAAGCACGGCGACGAGCGAGTCGAGGCCGGACTGCACGCCGGGCAGCAGTTTCGCGCCCTCGGGCGTCAGCTCGACCTTGCGGCCGCTCCTGCGGAGAACGGGTATCTGCAGGTATTCCTCGAGCGCCTTGATCTGCTGCGAAACCGCGGCCGGCGTCACATTCAGCGCGTCCGCGGCCTCGGAAAAGCTGAGGCGCGTGGCGACCGCCTCGAACACGCGAAGCGCATTGAGCGGCAAACGGCCATAGGCGGAAGCAGCCACAACTTTCCCTTAACCGAGCTTGAGTTATTGCGTTTGTTCGCAATGCTCCGGCACTTCAAAGTCTAGCCCGAACAGGGAAGAAAGGGCGCAGGGCCCGATCCCCTCAGTAAAGGAGAAACCAAATGAACGGTCGTATGCAGGGTTTCCTCACCTTCCGGGATCTGCTGGCCGAGGGCCAGCGCCGCCAGGCCGAAGTGGTCACGGGCCGGCGGTTCGAAGCCGTCCCCGGACTGCAGCCGGTCCAGGCGGACAACGTGGTCAAGTTTCCCTTAACCGGGCATCAGAAACCGCGTTGGTTCGAGGCCTCCCGGAAGTTCACAGTCTCGACCAGACACTGAATGTCGATTTTGAACAGCCCCAGGCGACTACAGGGCACACAGAGCAAAGGAGCAATGAAATGAGTACTTATTCGACGGTTCGCCACACGGGACTTGCCACAGTCCTCGTGGCATCGCTCGCCGGTGTGGTGAGCAATGGCCTCTCGCTCAACCAGCAGGTCGTGTTCGAGCGCGAGCTCCCCGAGCAAGCCTCGGTCATCGTCCTGCCCGAGGTGATCGTCACTGCCTCGCGGCTCGAGTGGTGAGCGCCGGCAACGGGTGCCGGGCCACAGGTTCGCAGTCATTGTGGGTCCATCGTGCCGCTGCCTTCCTCCCCTCCGGCGCACGAATCGATGACTGCGAACCTGTGGCCCGGCACTTCCTTACAATCGGCCGGTGTTTCCGATCCGGGATGACAATCCGCACTTCCTGACGCCGTACGTCACGTACGGCCTGATCGGCGCCAACGTCCTTGCGTGGGTCTTGCTGCAGGGCTTCGGCATGGAGCCCGCGCTTTCCTCGTCCGTCTGCCGCCTCGGCCTGATACCCGCGGACGTGCTGCAAACGGCGCCCGCCGGCACGAGCTTCCCGCTGAGCCCTGATTCCGTCTGCACGCTGACCGGAGACGGCGGCTCGTGGTTCACCGTCCTCACCTCGATGTTCCTGCACGGCGGCTGGATGCACCTGATCGGCAACATGTGGTTCCTATGGATCTTCGGCAACAACGTCGAGGACGCGATGGGACATGTGCGCTTCGTCGTCTTCTACCTGCTCTGCGGCATCGCCGCCGCGGCGCTGCAGACCGCTTTCGATCCGCATTCCATCATTCCGATGGTCGGCGCCTCGGGCGCCATCGGCGGCGTGATGGGCGCTTACGTCCTGATGTACCCGCGAGTCCATGTCCACCTGCTTCTCGTGCTGGGGTTCTACGTCAATACGATCGCCGTGCCGGCCTACTTCATGCTCGGGTACTGGTTCGTGCTCCAGCTCGTGAGCGGATCGATGGCGATCGGAGCGCAAGGTGGCGGTGTCGCCTTCTGGGCGCACGTCGGCGGATTCGTCGCCGGGGCACTGCTCAGCCTCGTCTTCCGCAACCGGGAGCTGCTCGCCCGGCATCCTTACTACGGGTGGAAGCAACGCGGCTCCCCGACGGACAGCTGGCATCGCGTACGGCGCTGAGCGCCGCCAGTCACTCGACGTTTTGCACCTGCTCCCGCATCTGCTCGATCAGCACCTTCAGCTCGACCGCCTTCCTCGTCGTCTCCACGTCCTGTGATTTCGAGGAAAGCGTATTTGCCTCGCGGTTGAACTCCTGCATCAGGAAATCGAGCTTCCGGCCGACCGCCTCGCCTGAGGCGAGCGTCGTATTCAGCTCCTCGACGTGACTGCCGAGGCGATCGAGCTCCTCGGCCACATCCATCTTCTGCACCAGGATCGCGATCTCCTGCTCGAGGCGCTCGGGATTGGCCTCGGCCCCGAGCGTGGCGAGGCGCTCCTGCAGCTTGACGCGGATGCGGGACTGGACCTCGGGCAGCCGCGACCGAACGTCGTCCACGATGGCGCTCACCTGCGACGCGCGGGACGCCAACATCTGCCCGATTCGCTCCCCTTCGGCTGCGCGCGTGGTAGTGAACGCCGTGAGCGCCTCCGCGAGCAGGTCCATGGCGGCGGCCGCGAGCGGCGCCGTGTCCCTTTCCGCTTCGCACACGACGCCAGGCCAGCGCAGGAGGTCCACCGCGTCGATGCGGCCCTCGGCCCCGAGCCGCCGCCGCACGGCGGTTGCCTGTTCGATCACCCGATCGAGCATGGCCTCGTCCAGCGTGAGTTCGCGGCCGGCGGCGGCAACGGACCTTACGTATAGAGTGGCATCCACCTTGCCGCGGCGCGCGACCGCGCCGATGGCGCGGCGGTAGTCCGCCTCCGAACCTCGCAGCTCTTCAGGCAGGCGCAGGCCGATTTCGAGGTAACGGTGATTGACGCTGCGGATCTCCCAGGCGAGAAGCCCGGCCGCCGTCGCCCGCTCCGAGCGAGCGAAGCCCGTCATGCTCCTCAACATCCGATTGGCGTCCCCGGGGTACAAAGAAGGCGGCTGATGTAAGCTCTGCGGCAGTTTAGCAGGGGGCGGCGGTCGCTGGACCGCCGGAGCACGCGTGGCGATCGAGTTCGCCGAAGTCAGCCTGACCGGCGATCGCGAAGACAACCAGGACCGCGCCGCCGTCGCGTCGGGCGACGGCGCGTCGCTGCTCGTCGTGATGGACGGGATGGGCGGACACGCCTATGGCGCGCGCGCGGCGGAGACCGGCTGCAAGGTCATGCTCGAATTGTTCCGCGCGGAGCCGAAGCCGATCTTCGATCCGCTCGGCTTCCTTCATCTCGCGCTCGGGCGCGCGCATGCGGCCGTCGTCGGGATCGGTGGCAAGCTCGCGATCGACCTGCGGCCCCGCGCGACCTGCGCGATCTGCCTGGTGCAGCGGCAGGAAGCCTACTGGGCGCACGTGGGCGACAGCCGCGTCTATCACCTCAGGGGCGGCGTCGTGCTCGCGCGCACGCGCGACCACAGCCATGTCGAGCAGCTCCTGCGCGAGGGCTCGATCAGGGAGGATGAGATTCCCGGTCACCCGATGCGCAATTTCGTGGAGTGCTGCCTGGGCGGCGAACAGGCGCTGCCCGAGATGTCGATCTCCCGGCGCGAGCCGCTCGAGGAGGGAGACGTCCTCCTCGTCTGCACGGACGGCGTCTGGTCGAACCTGAAGGATGCCGAGATCGCGGGCTTCCTGCGGCCCGGCAACGGCAAGGCCAACGGCAGCTGCGGCTCGTCCCTCGAAAAACTGGTCGAGCGGGCGGTAGCCGCATCGACGCCCCATAGCGACAATGCGTCCGCAGCCAGCCTCGTCTGGCGCCACTGAACGGGTCACGGATCCGATGATGCGATCAGGCGGCCGCGCGGCCGACCAACTGCGACCGGTGCACTTCACGCGCGGGTATACGGCGCACGCAGAGGGCTCGGTGCTCTGCGAGTTCGGCGCGACGCGGGTGCTTTGCACGGCGAGCGTCGAGAGCGGCGTGCCGCCGTTCCTGCGAAACAGCGGCAAGGGCTGGCTGACGGCCGAGTACGGCATGCTTCCGCGCGCGACGCACACGCGCTCGCCGCGCGAGGCGGCGAGGGGCAAGCAGGCCGGGCGCACGCAGGAAATCCAGCGGCTCATCGGGCGATCGCTGCGCGCCTGCATCGACCTCGGAGCGATCGGGGAGCGCACCATCACGATTGACTGCGACGTGCTGCAGGCGGACGGGGGCACGCGCACGGCTGCGATCACGGGCGGATTCGTGGCGCTCGCGGATGCGGTGGACGCGCTCATCGAGCGGAAGATGCTCGGCGCCAACCCGTTGCACGGGCAGATCGCCGCGGTCTCGGTCGGCATCGTCAAGGGCACGCCGGTCCTCGACCTCGAATATGCCGAGGACGTCGACGCCGAGACGGACATGAACGTCGTGATGAACTCTGGCGGCGCCTTCATCGAGGTGCAGGGCACGGCGGAGGGCCACGCTTTCCGCCGCGAGGAACTCGATGCGATGCTCAATCTCGCGGTGACGGGCACCGCCCGCCTCTTCGGCCTGCAGCTCGAGGCGCGTTCGAATGAAGGGGACAGTCACTTTTGAAGGGGACGTTCACCTTCAAGGCATGCGCCGACTTCATTGAAGGTGAACGTCCCCTTCAAAAGTGACTGTCCCCTTCATTACGCGCCGCATCGTGCTCGCGACCGGCAATCGCCGCAAGCTCAGGGAAATGCGCGCCATCCTCGCGGGCCACGATCTCGAGGTGGTCGCGCAATCGGATCTCGGCATCGCTCCGCCCGTCGAGGATGGCGACAGCTTTGTCGCGAATGCGCTCCTGAAAGCGCGCCACGCATCGGCGATTGCGGACCTGCCGGCGCTTGCCGACGATTCCGGAATCGAGGTCGACGCGTTGGGCGGCCGCCCGGGGATCCACACCGCGCGTTACGCCGGGCCGGATGCCGACGAGCGCGCGAACAACGGCAAGCTTCTCACGGAGCTCGCCGGCGTTCCGCCCGGGATGCGATCAGCGCGCTACCGCTGCGCGATGGTGTTCCTGCGCGAAGCCGGCGACCCGGCGCCGATCGTCGCGGAAACCTATTGGGAAGGCCGCATCGGCCTCGAGCCGCGCGGGGCGGGCGGTTTCGGCTACGACCCGCTGTTCATCGTCGCGGGCGGGTCAATCACCGCGGCGGAGATGAGCTCGGACGAAAAGAACCGCGTGAGCCACCGCGGCCGGGCGCTCGCCGCGCTCGCCGCGCGCATGCGGGAGGCTGGGTGGTAAGGAAAGAAGGAAATTAGAGGAATTGAAGGGGACGTTCACCTTTGCTGAGGCGGGGCCTTATGGGCTTCCCGTCAGCAAAGGTGAACGTCCCCTTCAATTCCTTCAATTCCTCTAATTTCCTTCTTTCCTCAGCGGACCGTCTTAATCAGGTCGCCGGCCTTCGGCTCGCCGTCCGGATAGAGGCTGTTGATGAGCCGGAGCTGCTGCACCGGGTACTTCGGGATCGCCGCGTCCTTCGCGAGCGACTCGATCGTCGTGCCTTCGCTCGCGCGTATCACGTCCAGTCGGTACGGTTCCGCGAGCGCGAACTCATTGCCGCGCAGGCGACGGAAGGTATTCGCTGTTGAGAGGAAGAACGGGTCGCCCGAGGGTGCCGTCATGCCCGATCGGCTCGCGCCTTTGAAGACCCACATCAGGTTGGCGTAGTAAATGACGATATAACGCACGTTCGTCGACTGGCCGAATGGCGAGGCGTCGCCGCGCACGATGCCCGTCCAGGCCTTGAGCCCGTTGACGTCGAACGTCTCGGTCTGGTCGAGGCGGCGATTCGAGAGCCCGCGCATCGCGAAGTCCCGCGGGTTGGTGAGGTCTGCCGGCGGACCCTGTGTCCGGATCTCCAGGTAGTGCTCCTTGTTCGGAGCGATGGCGAGGATCTTGTCCGGCTGGTTCAGGATCTGCCAGCCGCGCGGAAAGGCCAGCGTGAACTGCATGTCGGAATGGTAGAAGCGGTTTTCGCGCACCATGCCCTGGCGCGCGCTCGAGCCGACCGGCAGGCCTTCGATCGCCTGCAGGTAACCCTCCCTGTTCGATGTGCTGCCGGTCGCAGCGGCCGCATTCCTTCCGGCGGATCCGACCGCCTGCTGCAGGCGCGTGTCGTTGCTCGGGTGCGAGGCGAAGGTGCCGTGATAGATCCGGGGCTCACGGCCCTCGAGCCTGGCACGCTCGCGCTCGAACGTGTCCTGGTCCTTCAGCGTCGAGATCACATTGATCATCGCTTCGGGGTCGTAACCCGACTTGACGAGATAACTCGCGCCGAGCCGGTCCGACTCGAGCTCGGCCTCGCGGCCATAGCCGCTGATGATCGCCTGGCCCGCCATGCTGGTAAGGTCCGCGAGCGCCGGCATGCCGGTGAAGATCGCCGTCGCCGCGCTTGCGAGGCCGGAGAGCATGCCCTTGCGATTCTGCTTCTTCAGGTGCTCCGCCGTAATGTGGCCGATCTCGTGGCCGAGCACGGCGGCGAGGTCCGCCTCGTTCTGGAAGTAAGGCAGGATGCCGCGCGAGATGTAGACGTAGCCGCCCATGGTCGCAAAGGCGTTCACGTCGTCGGTGTCGATGATGGTGAAGTGCCAGTCGAGCTCGGGCCGCTCGCTAACCGCCGCGAGTTTTTCGCCGACCCGCTGCACGTATTCCTGGAGCTCGAGGTCCTGGTGCACACCCATCTGCTGGGTGAACATGACGTGCATCTTCTTGGCCGTCTGGACTTCCTTGCTGTCCTTCTGCGGCTTCTCTTCCTTTTCGTCGGCGCCGAAGACCGGGCCACCCGCGATGAGAGTTACCGCGGCGATTGCCAGCAGGCAGGCGAGCTTGGCGGGAACTGGACGCATTAATGTCTCCGGACCCGGCCCCAAGGGTACCGGTCCCGGATTAGACGTGGGGGACACCCGAAAGTTGACGGCCACCTGGCGGCCGCCCTGGCCGGACTTATTTCAGCCCGTACTTCTTGCGGAAGCGATCGACGCGGCCGCCCGAATCCACGATCTTCTGCTTGCCCGTGTAGAACGGGTGGCAGTTCGAGCAGACTTCGACCTCGAGGTTGGTGCCGAGCGTCGAGCGCGTCTGGAAGGTGTTGCCACAGCTGCAGGTCACCGTGATGTCGGTGTACTTCGGGTGAATGCCTTCTTTCATTGCCGTGCTTCCCGTGCCGTGGTGCGTGGGGGCGCGCAGTCTATCGGGAGCACCCTTTTCGTTCAAGACAGGCCCGGTGGCGGCGGCGGGCATAAGGTAAGTAGCGGGATTTACAGGAGTTTTTTGATTATCCACAAATTGTGTGGATAACTCTGTGGACCGCCGGTCGCCCGACGAACGCCTCTTCGACCATTCCTGCATTAATGACGTTTTGATTAAATTTTGAGCAGGCCATATTCCCATTACGCCTCAATGGGTTATGGCATGGGAGTTAACGCACCTCGCTAACAAAGCGACGAAAGTCCCTATCCGACACGACCCGGCAACGCGCTGTGTACAACTCGCCGCTCCTGTCGCACGGTATCCGGGGGATGGACAAGAGCGGCACAAGCCATATCGCCCGCGTGCTCCGTGGTGAGGGATCCTCCGGGAAACCTTCGCTCGCACGCGGTTTTCGGCTGGGCAAATGGCAGGTGCGGCCGGACCTCTGCAGCCTGGAGGCGGACGGCCGGTCGATCCAGCTCGAACCGAAGACCATGGGCGTGCTGCTGTGCCTCGCCGAGCACGCGCCACAGGTCGTCACCCGCGAGCAATTCATCGAGGAGGTCTGGAACGGGCGGGTCGTCTCGGACGAAGTCCTGTCGCGCGCGATTTCGCTGTTGCGCTCGCAGTTGGAGGACGACGCGCAGGATCCGCGCTTTGTGCGGACGATCCCGCGCATCGGGTACGCGCTCATCGCGCCGGTCGAGGCGCCCGCCCCGGCGGAACAGGCCGCTGCGCGAGCGTCAGGACTGCATCCCCGGGCGTGGGCGCTCGCGCTCGCCGGTCTCGCAATCCTCGCGGCGCTGGGCTACTGGTGGTCGACGCGCGGCAGCGAACGGCAGCCGGACGGGCTCGTGCGACTTGCCGTGCTGCCGCTCGCGAGCCAGGGCGGAACGGGCGGCGAGCCGGACCTGGCCGACGGCCTGACGGATGAGCTGACGATCAGCCTGGCGCGAATCAATGGAATCCGCGTGGTCGCGCGCAACTCGGCGCTCCGCTTTCGGAGCGGCGACGCGGATCTCACCGAGGCCGCGCAGGCGCTCGGCGCGACGCACTTGCTGACCGGCAGCGTTCGCGCCTCGAGCGACCGGCTGCGCGTCACGGTGCACCTGGCGGACAGCGCGACCGGAACCGAAATCTGGGCCGAGTCCTACGATCGAGGCTTCGGCGACCTGTTCGGCGTGCAGGCCGACATCGCGACGTCGGTTGCGCAGGCCTTGAAACAGCGCCTGCCGGCGGCGGCCGCTGATATCGAGCGCGCTTCCGCCGTCGAGTCCGCTCCGGCGAGCCCGGAAGCCTATCGCCTGTACCTGCAAGGCCGTCAGCAGCTTGCGCGGCGCGGCGAAGAGGGAATCCGGGCGGCCATCGTCCTGCTCGGGAATTCCATTGCGGAGGATCCCGCGTTCATCCGGGCGCATTTCGCGCTGGCCTGGGCTTGCACCCTGCTCATCAACGTCGCACCGGCCGACTCGGCCGAAGCGATCGCCTGCGTGGATCGGGAACTCGCAACGGTTGCGCGGTCGACCGCGATGTCGGGCGAGGCGCAGGCCGTGCGGGCCTGGCTCGAACTGGAGCGAAACCTCTGGGTCGAGGCAGAGCGCGCATTTCGCGCCGCGCTTTCGACGACGCCCGATGACACCGAGATGCGGCTCCTGTATTCGCAGATGCAGGGCGCGCTCGGGAACGCGAGCGCAGCCGCGCGGGAAGCCGAGCAGGCGCTCGCAAGCGATCCCCTGTCGCCAGCCGCATTCCTGCGCCAGGCCGTGCTGGCACTGTGGGCCGACGAAGATCGCAAGGCGGCCTCCCTGCTTGGCAAGTCGCGCGAGCTCGGTCTCGCGCCGACAGCTTCCCCTGAAGTGCCGATGCTGCTTCTCGTGCGGCAGCGGAAGTTCGACCAGCTCGAAGCCGCGCTGCGCGACGTGCAGCGCCGGCGGGGACAGGCCGACGATTGGGTGCGTGCGGCGGTCGCCGCCGCAGAGGATGCGGCGAAGGGCGAGGCGGCCGAGGCCGCGATGGAGCGCGCGGTGGGCGCGGGGCAGATCGACGGGCTGATGCACTTCGGCGCGCTCGTACTCGCGGAGCGGCATGAGCGAGCGCTGAAGTGGCTGCTCGACCGGCCTCAGCTGCGCACGCGCGAGCTGGAGTTCACGATCGCGTCACGCGAAGCCGCGGGCCTTCGCCGCCTGCCGGAATTCCACCGGGTGGTCACCCGGTTCGGCCTCGACCACTACTGGGACCGCTTCGGATGGCCGGAGCAGTGTTCCCGCGCCAGCGGGGTCATCACGTGCAGCTGACGGTTCCCCAGCGAAAGATCAGCCCGACCTAAGTCCTCCCTCAGGACGGGAGCGCGATCCTCCCGCGAGCATGGCCCCAGGTTTCAACCTGGGAGGACAAACCATGGTTCGCATTTCAGTGGCCTGCATTGCCTGCTGCCTTGCCGGCTGCATGACGACGGATGCGGTGTACCCGGTGACCTGGGCCGGCCGCGTGAAGCTGGAATCAGAGCAGTGCCCGAACATCGACGGCGAGTACGGCAACCTGGGAGACCTCTCCAAGGAGTCCGATATCGGGACCTACACGGTCGAGCCCGCGTCCATCAGCCTCGCGCACATCCTGGCCGGCCGGGCCGAGAATCAAGAGCGGCTCAACTTTACCCGGGGGGATGCCACGACCGACGAGCACCGGTCGATCCACCTGAGTGTCGCGGACGACACCCTCCAGGTGATCGCGAAGCGCACCGACGGCACCGTCCGGACTTTCCAGATGCCGGTCGAGCGCAAGTGCAGCGCGTCGATGATCGACGCGGGAGCCGCATGGAACGGCTCGACGACGCTCCTTGCCTCGGAAGTCGATCGATCGAGCATGAAACTCGGGCGTGCCGAGGACGGAGCCCTGTTGATGCGCACGAATCAGAGCATCGGCTTCTTCGTCACCTACATTCCGGTATTCGGCATGAAGGACCAACGCTGGATCAGGTTCCCGGTATTCACACCGGGGCAGGATTCGCCTGAGTCCGTCGCGCAGGCTGCCGAATTGTGACCGCGCTGGCAGCGGGGAGGAATGCCACCTGAATATCGTTGAGGAAGCGAAATCCCCGTTCGGTGGGCCGCACGCGGCCGCTCTCCGAACCGAGCAATCCGCGGGCTTCGAGCGCAGCGAGTGACGGGCGAATGACCTCCACAGCCAGCCCCGTCGCGCGTTCGAAGTCCGCGGGCCGGAATCCCTCGGCCAGGCGCAGCGCGTTCAGCATGAACTCGAACGGCAGCTCGGTCGCAGGCACGGCGCGCCGCGCCGCGCCTGCCTTGCCGCCGCCCGCAAGGTATTCGCGCGGGGAACGCCGCTTCTCGGTGCGAATGACCTGGCCGCCGACCGTGGCCTTGCCATGTGCGCCGGCACCGATGCCAAGGTAGTCGCCGAAGCGCCAGTAGTTGAGGTTGTGCCGGCATTGCCGGCCCGGTCGCGCGTAGGCGGAAATCTCGTATTGCGCGAAACCCTCGGCCGCCAGCATCCGCTGGCATTCAAGCTGCATTTCGAACGTCCGTTCGTCGTCCGGCAGGGGCGGCGGCCGGTGAAAAAAGGCGGTGCCGGGCTCGAGCGTCAGCTGATAGTGCGAGAGGTGTGCGGGCCCGAGCGCGATCGCCGCTTCCACGTCGCTCAAAGCACCATCGAGCGTCTGTCCGGGCAGGCCGTACATCAGGTCCAGATTGAAGTTCCCGATGCCCGCGGCGGCGAGCTCCGAAACCGCCGCACCGATTTCGCCCGGACCATGAATGCGCCCGATGGCGCGCAAGGCTCCAGCATCGAATGTCTGTGCGCCGACCGACACGCGATTGATCCCGGCTTTCGCGTAGCCCGCGAAGCGGCCGTGCTCGATGGTGCCGGGATTCGCTTCCATCGTGATCTCGACGTCGCGCGCGAAGGGCAGCCGTGACGCGAGCCCCTCGATCAACGCCGCGATCGCGCCGACTCCGAAGAGCGAAGGCGTACCGCCGCCGAGAAAAACGCTCGACACCTCGCGCCCGACGGCGAGGTCGAGGTCGCCCTCGAGATCCGCAAGGAGCGCAGCGACATATTCGGTCTCCGGAATGCTTTCCGGCCGGACGTGCGAATTGAAATCGCAGTACGGGCACTTGCGCACGCACCAGGGCAGGTGAACGTAGATCGCAATCGGCGCGCTCATACAGGCATTCTATTGAAAGCCAGTGGTCGAGCCTTGATTCCTGCAGTGCAGCATGACAGTCTCCGTCGCGGGAAATCGATGGCAAAAACGAAATTTCAGCTGACCAACCTGGCGACCGGCCGCACGAGCGAGCTTGCAGCCCTTTCCGGCTCCGTCGGGCCGAACGTGCTGGACATCAGCACGCTCCAGAAGGACCAGGGCGTCTTCACTTACGACCCGGGCTTCATGGCGACGGCGGCGACCGCGAGCGCCATCACCTACATCGACGGCGAGGCGGGCGTACTGCTCTACCGCGGCTACCCGATCGAGCAGCTCGCCGAGCACAGCAACTTCCTCGAAGTCTCCTACCTGCTCCAGAAGGGCGAGCTGCCGAGCTCGAAGGAGCTTACGGCATTCACGTACTCGATTTCCCGCCACACGATGTTGAACGAGTGGCTGCTGCGGCTCTACCGCGGCTTTCACCACGACGCGCACCCGATGGCGATGGTCGCAACCATCGTCGCCTCGCTCGCGGCCTTCTACCACGATTCGACCGACATCACGGACGACCGGCACCGCGAGATCTTCACCCACCGCATGATCGCGAAACTGCCGACGATCGCGGCCGCCGCCTACAAGCACGCGCTCGGCCAGCCCTTCATCTACCCGCGAAACGACCTCGACTACACGGCGAACATGCTGCACATGTTCTTCGCCGTGCCCTGCGAGCCGTACGAGCTCGACACGCTGCACTCGAAGGCGCTCGACCTGCTGTTCATCCTGCACGCGGACCACGAGCAGAATGCGAGCACCTCGACGGTGCGGCTCGCGGGCAGCACGGGCTGCAATCCTTACACGGCGATGTCGGCGGGCGTGTCCGCGCTCTGGGGCCCGGCGCACGGCGGCGCGAACGAGGCCGTCGTCGACATGCTCGAGAAGATCGGCGACGCGGCCCACGTCGACGAGTTCCTCGCCCGCGTCAAGGACAAGAAGGACGGCGTGCGGCTCATGGGCTTTGGCCATCGCGTTTACAAGAACTTCGACCCGCGCGCGACGATCATCCGCGAGATGTGCCACAAAGTGCTCGCGAAGCTCGGCCAGAGCGACAACCCGCTGTTCGAGCTCGCGCTCAGGCTCGAGGAAGTCGCGCTCAAGGACGACTACTTCATCAGCCGCAAACTCTACCCGAACGTCGACTTCTACTCCGGCATCATCTACCGCGCGCTCGGCATCCCGCGCGAGATGTTCACCGTGATGTTCGCGATCGCGCGCACGGCGGGCTGGGTGGCGCACTGGTCGGAGATGATCTCGGACCCGGAGATGAAGATCGCGCGGCCGCGGCAGCTCTACACCGGGCCCACGCGCCGGGACTACATCCCGGTCAAGAAGCGCTAGGGAAATCGATGGGGAAAATCTAAAGGAATGAAGGGGACGTTCACCTTCAGTGCGGTACCGCGCTAACTTCGCAGTATGAATTTGCTGAAGGTGAACGTCCCCTTCATTCCTTCGTTTAACGTCCCCTTCATTTCCCGATCAGCCCCTCGACTTCGGCGAGCGTCGCGCGCCGCATCGGCCGGCCATCCACCGGGCCCGGCGGCGCCTGGCGGATGCCGTCGAGCGGAAATATCGTCGCGTCCACCTCGTGGCTGCCTGCCGTGAACCGCACGGCCGGGAAGGATTCCATCTCGTCGCGCTGCGTGCGAAATCGCCGCTCGGCCACTTCGTGCGGAATGCCGCGATCGATGAGTTTGACCGCAACGGTTTCCGGCGTGTCGGCGAAGAGGTGCAGCGTGATGTCGTTGTGCGCGGTCGCCGTGCCGGAAAGGAGCGGGCCGACGAGGCGCGGCTCGAACTCCGCGAGCAGCCGCATCGCCTCCAGGGCGGTGCTGCGCATCGACGAGAGCTCGCTCGCATGCGTCTCCGCGACGAACAGGCGCTGGTGCTCGGCGAGCGCCTCCTCGATCTCGGTGTTCTTCGGCAGCACCGCGAGGTCGGTGACGCCGAAGCGCTCCGCGGCCTTGCGCTTCGCGAAGCCGTAGTCCTCGTGGCCGTGCTCGATCATGAGCCGCGCGGCTTCCCGCGCAATGGCCTGCCGCATCATGTCGCCGCGAACGGATCTCTTCGTCATCAGAATATCGGCTCCTCGTATTTCTGCGGCGGCGCCTCGCCCTCGGCCGTGCCCTCGCCGGAAGCGCCCGAGGGCAGGTGATCGGCGAGGAAGTACTCGAATTCGGCCGGCGCTTCCTCAGCGGGCTCGGAAGGATCCGCCGCGATGCGCGCGGTCACGACGCCGTCGGGCATCGGCAGGCGGTGCTGCGGCGTGCCGGCGAGCGCCTCGCGCATGAAATAGATCCACATCGGCAGCGCCGTGCGCGCGCCTTCCTCGTCGGGCCCGAGCGACCTTTCCTGGTCGAAGCCGACCCAGGCGGTCGCGACGAGTTCCGGGTTGAAGCCGGAGAACCAGGCGTCGCGGCCTTCGTTCGTCGTGCCGGTCTTGCCGGCGATGTCGTCGCGGCCGAGCGCGCGCGCGCGCTGCCCCGTGCCGCGGCGGATCACGTCGCGGAGCAGGTCCGTGATGATCCAGGCATTCGCCTCGGAGATGACGCGCGGCGCGACTTCCTCAGGTGTAGGTGCCGGGAGGCTTCCGCCGACGTCCGCGGCGCGCACGACGCCTGCCGGACCGCTGCCCGGGATGATTGCAGGCGGCGCGCCGGTGAATTCGGGCAGCGCGCGTGCGCAATCGGCGCAGGCGACCGCGGAGTCCGTCTCCTCGATGACGCTGCCGTCGGCGGCAAGGATGCGGTCGATGAGGTGCGGTTTCACGAGCGACCCGCCGTTCGCGAAGACAGCGAAGCCGTCCGCCATCTCGAGGGGAGTCAGCTGCGCCGTGCCGAGCGCGGCGGTCAGGTCGGCCGGAATGTGCTCCGCCGGCAGTCCGAAGCGCTGGACGTATTCGCGCGTATAGCCGACGCCGATCTGCCGCATGACGCGGATCGTGACGAGGTTGCGCGAACGGGCGAGCGCATTGCGAAGCCGCGTCGGCCCGTAGAAGCGCCGCGAGTCGTTCACCGGCCGCCAATCCTCGGCTTCCGGTTCGGCTCCTTCGACGACCACATCCGGGTTCTGGCCGATGCCGACCTCGGGATCCGGCGCTTCGTAGACGACCGGCGCGTCGAGAATGACCGTCGCGGGCGTGAGTCCCGCCTCGAGCGCGGCGGAGTAGATGAACGGCTTGAAGGACGATCCGGGCTGGCGGCGCGCCTGCACGACGCGGTTGTACTTCGAGGCGTCGAAATCGAAGCCGCCCGAGAGGGCGACCACGGCGCCATCGTGCGGATCGAGCGCGACGAACGCTCCCTGGACCTCGGGTAATTGTGCCAGAAGCGCTTCGTCCTTCGCGGTCGGCAGGACGTAGACCACGTCGCCGATCTTCATGACGTCCCGCGGCGTTTTCGGCGTCGTGGTCCCGGTCCGTGCCCAGCGGATGCCTTCCATCGCCAGGCGGTAGCGCATGCCGCTGCGCGCCACGACCGTCGCCGCGTCGGCCGAGGTGCGGACGACGATCGCGGGGATCAGCCCGCCGACGACGGGCCGGTCCTCGATCAGGCCGGCGAGCTCGGCGTCTTCCAGCCTTCCGACTTCGACGCGCCCGACGGGCCCGCGCCAGCCGTGGCGTCGGTCGTACTCGAGCACGGCGCTCCTGAGCGCGACATCGGCCGCGCGCTGGAGGCGGCTGTCCACCGTCGTGACGACCTGGAAACCCTCGGAGTAGATTCGATCGCCGAACTTTTCGTACAGCGCGAGCCGCACCATTTCGCCGACGTAAGGCGCCTCGACCTGCACGCGCGGTCCGTGCAGGCCGCGCGCCACGGGGGTGTCCATCGCGGCCTGCCAGGCCTCTTCGTCGATATAGCCGAGCTCGCGCATGCGGCGCAGCACGTACTCGCGGCGCATCGTCGCCTGCTCGACGCTCGCGACCGGATTCTGGCGCGACGGCGCCTGGAGGATGCCGGCGAGGAGCGCCGCTTCGCTCGCGTCCACTTCCGTGAGCGACTTGCCGAAGTAGGTTTCGGACGCGGCCGCGAATCCGTAGGAGCGCTGGCCGAGGAACTGCGTGTTGACGAAGAGCGTGAAGATCTCCTGCTTGTTGAGCTCGTTCTCGAGCGAGAGCGCAAGGAAGACTTCGCGCAGCTTGCGCCGCAGCTGCTTCTCCTTCGTGATGAGGGTCGTGCGCACGAGCTGCTGGGTCAGCGTGCTGCCGCCCTGCGAAAACTCCATGGTCGTCGCGGCGACGAGCACCGCGCGCACGACGCCCTGCCAGTCGACGCCGGGATGCTCGAAGAAGCGGTCGTCCTCCGCCGCGAGGACGGCTTGCACGACGACTGCTGGGATCTGCTCCCAGGTCACGGGGACGCGGCGCTGCTCGCCGATCTGCGCCAGCAGGCGACCGTCGCGGCTGTATACGCGCAGCGGAACCTGCAGCCGCACGTCGCGCAGCACCGCGACATCCGGCAGGGTCGGCTTCAGGTAGTAGTACGTGGCGAGAAAAGCGAGCCCGACCAGGCCCGCGATCGAAACGATGATGGTGGCCGCGATTCGCAGCCGCCTTTCCAGGCGCGTAATCACCGGATCCGATTATGCATAGTAATGTCCGGTGCCGCCGGGAGCGGGGTCGCTGGCTCGCGACTCCGGGACCGTGACGGCAGACACGGTTGGCCTTTCCGTTCACGTGCAGCATCGACCGCGGATCGGCTACCTGCGGCCCGTGGGCGCGAAAGGCCGGATACCTGCGGTCTGGGCCGGGGGAGATCCCCCGGCTACGCCCGTGGACCCTCGCGAAAGGGTCTGGATGCGAGTGAATTGCGAGTCGGGTCACGTTCAATTTAACAGTTGCTTGCTATATAGTTGGCCGCTAACTTGACCCAGAATAGCGATTGGCCGCGTAATAGCCTGACCTGAAAAGGAAATTTCTGTGCTCAAGCTGCCTAAGATTGCGCTGGGACCGCGGTACTCGCCGCTGATCGGTCTGGACATCACGACGTCCTCGATCAAGCTGATCGAGCTCGCGCAGTCGGGCGGCCAGTACCGGGTCGAGGCCTATGCGGCCGAGCCGACGCCCCACAACGCCATCAACGAAAAAGCCATCGTCGACGCGGCTGCCGTCGGCGACGCGATCCGCCGCGCGGTCAAGCGCTCGGGCGTCCGTTCCAAGGAATGCGCGGTCGCCATCTCCGGCGACGCGGCCATCACCAAGGCCGTGCAGATGCCGCGGAACCTCTCGGACGCAGACCTCGAGCAGCAGATCGAGATGCAGGCGGACCAGTACATCCCCTTCCCGATGGAGGAGGTCAGCTACGACTTCCAGGTCCTCGGGCCCTCGGAGAAGGACCCGGACATGCGCGACGTGCTCCTCGTCGCCTCGCGCTCCGAGAACGTCGAGCAGCGCGTCGCCGCGGTGAACGCCTCCGGCCTCATCGCCAAGCTCGTGGACGTCGAGGCCTTCGCGCTCGAAAACGCCTGCAAGCTCCTCACGCACCAGATGCCCGACGGCGGCATGGACCGCACGATCGCGGTCGTGGACTTCGGCGCGAGCACGACGACGTTCAGCGTGCTCAAGAACCTCGTCGTGGTGTACACCCGCGACTTCGCCTTCGGCGGCCAGCAGCTGACCGAAGAGATCATGCGCA